>Ga0210405_10000594_pt1 | contig 47054 bp, 92 predicted proteins | sample IncBWH11MmetaG_FD_155492 | JGI IMG/M metagenome (GOLD analysis project Ga0210405, IMG submission 155492) | Forest soil microbial communities from Barre Woods Harvard Forest LTER site, Petersham, Massachusetts, United States - Inc-BW-H-11-M | ecosystem: Environmental > Terrestrial > Soil >... | reverse complement strand
CCAACTGCGATCATATTACCCGCAGTATCCCAACTGTACCACCTAGTATCCCCGTGATACCAAACACCATTAATATCAAACAGCCTAGCCCACGTGGTAGAACTATTAAAAGTAACCGTTCCACTAAACGTACTTGCTAACGTAGTAGCCCCCACAACAGGACTTGTATAAACCACCCCTGCCATGGTTTCACTACTAACACTACACATATACGGTGTACTGGCAGCTAGTCCATTTCCCACTATCGTCACACTATGACTAGTTGTGCCATAGAAGTTACTAACCGCTACTCTAACCTCATCAACCGTTGGTGTACTGTTTCCATTACAACTAACAGTCGAATCTGCTATAACGTCTGTAGTCCAATTACATTTAATACTAACGTCTGAATTACCCACGCAAGTCAACCCTGATATCCCATTACTAGTTGGTCCCGCTGGTGCTACCAACGTTGGAATAATCGGATCACTCCTTAGCAACGTACCTCCAGCATTATAATAATTAGCAGTCATGAAAACCGTTCTACTGCTAATCGCTGGAACCGTTATCGTACAACTAACCGTACAAGCCAACCTAGTATACGTATCTGTTAGTTGATAACTATAAAATCCCGCAGGCACACTACCACTAGTTACACTAACACAAGTCTCCAATCTAGTACTACAAAACCCGCCATTCTCTTGATACCCAAAACTAATCGTAGCCGTAGCTGTAGTAGCCGGAATCGTCATTCCAGTAGTAGGCAAACTAATATTCAATGGTATAAACTTAGTCCGATCAAAACTATCCTTTGTAACTATCCAAGGAATCGTACTAGTAGTCATCATATACATCTTATTAGGCTGACTCCTAAAAAATGTCAGACTACCATCTGGAGTACTTTTAGCTAACTCTTTAGTCAACCTAACCCCAAACGTACTTAGACTACTTCCTATCCTCCGTCCAAATCCAGTCGTACTAGGAACCGTGCTATATTGTGTAATCGCCCCTCCGCTCGCGGTAGCATCAAAAATACACAAATCACTAGCCCCATTTGCCCCCTCATTACTGGTACAGCTAAGATTTACCAAACTAGGCACATTCGCATACGTATCCCCAGGACTACTACCAGTCCTACACTCGTTCGCCAAATTTGCCACACAATAAGTAAAATCCCCTGGTGCCCCATCTACAATCGCACTCCCAGGTCCGCTTATATCAGTAAGTGTATTCCCTCCGCTTATCGCTTGTGTTTGCAGAGCCTTTCTATGCAATATCAACTCTGTCCCACCACAGTTATTAAGTGCTACGGTACAAAAAACATACTTATAAATCTGTGTAGTCCCTCCTACCAACACCGCACCAGGATTAGCACTAAAACTCTGGTTCCCACCAATCAACCCAGACATATCAGTAAACCACTGTTGATTGGTCGGAGTTGCTAGAAATTTATCCGCAACTGGATATCTACTATAAGCATTACCCTCTCCTGGTGTCACTTGTCCATTATACGCAACACTAGGATGTATCGTCAGTGTAGTAGGTTGGTCTATCTCACTAGCAATTGGTCCAACCCTAGTATGATACGCTTCACTAATCATGATATTCTGCCCAAAATCGGCATGATTACCATAGAAATCAGGATTAGTCTCCCCTGCAAACCCACCTGTATTAGCATGAGGGTCTGTTATAAAATTCCACCAAATGTAATGGGTCCCATCTACAAATGGTCCACCTAGGGTTATTAGATTAGCCCCATTAGTATAACTCTGTGCCCCAAACCCAGTAGATGGGGTATTCCTAACAATCGTAATCGTTCCAGGTCCCGCACCACTACCAGAGCCTAGTGTTCCTATCGCAGTAATCGTAACTTGTTCCGCTGAACCAACACTATTACAATCATTATAAAACTTCCCTGCATTTATTCCATTCGCATGAATACTAGGCGTAGTTCCACCACAGTTAGACCCACAACCACGGCTAACCGTTAGACTATTCGTACCACCCCCCGCAGTAATAAACATAACCTCTTCAGTCCCACCACTGGTATCGGGAGGTACATCTAATCTCATTCCATTAGTTGTCCAACTACCATCAACCAAAGTCACATTAGTCTGAACCGCATTCAACGCACCATTCAACGTACTAGCAGGACAGATCATACATCTATCGCCTACTCTTAGATCCTGTAAATATGGCTCAACCGTAGCGTCACTCATGCTCCTTGGTTGCCCACTAACAGTAATCGTGGTAGTCCCTGCGGATATCGCTCCACTAATAACACTTGCATAAGGACCCAAATAAGGTGCTGCCCCCGTACCCCCTTGTGTATCCCCCTCAAACCCCCCTGGAACCACATAAGCCAACGGAGCGCTATTAACCATAGTCCCACTATGGCTTCCTGTCCACCTAGTCACATTGCTAGTTGCATTATTACTCCATCCTGGTGTCGCCGCTATAATCCTAAAACAATTCGTACAACTACCCGCCGGCAGTCCATCCCCAATATACATGATTGCATACCATGCATAACTCCCTTGTATCCCTCTCCTACACTCAAACAATCCATATCCATTCTTGAAAATATCATCAATCCCACAACTACTAAATTTCGTTGTATCATACGTTGCGTCAAACGCATGTACCATCTGTGGTATAAACGTCGGATTCAATGTCATCAACGTATAAGTAACACTAGCATTTGCCCCTGGTGCTACTGGAGTCACTCCAAAATCCCCAGTATAATGCCCACTATACAAAGCACTAGCGTAAACCCCTGTAGGATCACATGGACCACTGATATGATAATTCCCTGTATTATATCCATTCGTAGGGTTTATATCATCCAACGGTCCTAACGTTGGTGCATCACAAGTACTCCAACTAGCGGTACCTCTCAACAGTCCTAAATACCTAATCTCCCTTGTACTCTGGACAATGTAATATAAAATATTCGGTCCACCATTGTCCGCTGGAAAACTACACAACCACCCAGGCCCAGGTCCAACCAAAACCCCAGGGCACATATGTTTATTAGCCCCATCGTACAAATTGACAGTATTCCCTGTCTCATCTGTACTTACATACAGGTTCCTAATCTGCGCTCCTGTCTTGGGATCTACGAAATCTATATTCCTAGTATCTGCCACAGTCGGTAAAATCGCCGTTCCATTCGCCAATGCGTCTGGAGGTTCATTCCAAGTCTCATCACTAGGGATATTGCTAGTCATGAACGGAACTACAGACTGTGGAGTACCGCTGCAAACTACCTGATAGTAATGTTGAGTATTAGCCTGTAACGCGCGGGAATAATAATTAGAATCCAATGCTAACTGAGTCTGTCTGGTTCCACCGACACACCAATGGTGAGTGGCATCACTTGGATCTGTTATGCAACTAGATCGCGTTCCACTACTCGCATTAGTAAACAACGTTGCATTAGTATCATTAACTGGGTTAGTTAATATCCCCCCACTTAAAACGTTCGTCGTACTTATCTGCCAAGTACTTGCCCCACTGCAATGATAATCCACCACCACCTGTGTATTGGTACCAATAACTTGTCCAAACGCCACTGTCCCAATTAAACCTAACACAAAACATTTCATCATTCCTTATCCCTTTCTTAACTAGCATTAGGATAAAAATATCCCACAAAACTAGCAATCAAATTTCCAGCCAACAATCCATTAGCCAAATGATTCACAACTAACTTATACGTTCTACCACTGTAGATCCTGAGTGGACTAATGTTTCTTGGTTCCTGTATAGTTCCTTTTTCCACAAGTATGTTGTCGTAGTTTCGTACCGCTGCCCCATTATTGAGCACTTGTGCCTGTAAATCTCCACTCCCTTGTAGAAATCCACCACCTGTGAAATTCCATGAGTATGCATTAATAACCCCATCATATCCATCTGGAACAGTCAACGTAACTACCACAACACTAGTTCCAACCAACCCCAACGGGGCGCTAGTCTCAGGGTCAAACGGAACTCCCCCCTCTGGCATTTCTAACCAAGGTCTCTTAACTATATGGTTAGGGTTCTGTGCTGCCACGTCATCCCCAGTACCACTCGCAACCAACTGATTGTTAGTCAGCAGAGTATTATGTAAATTACTCAACTCTAACAACCCATTAGCTTGTGCATTCAGACTAGGCGAATCGGTATAATTCCCAGTTGGTCCCAACTGTTTCGGAGTAAGCGGCAAAGTCCCTACAACATTTCTCCCTATTCCATAATGCGAGTTAACCTGATAAGGGTTACCCCAATCATCTAACATTGTATACCACATATCTAATACCCCTTATCCACTACACGTTGTCCAACACTCTGTCTATTAACTGGAATCGCAACTGCCATAAACATCTGAATTGTGGCAGTATTTGAACTAAGATTAACTACTTCCCACCCCATCACCCCTGGTACATTCACGATAAAAGGACTAAGTAAGTATCCAGGTCCAAACGGCGTATCTCCATTCATCCCAGGATCGGTAGGAGCAGCACCATACAATGCATCAGGGTTCATGTTCCCTGCAACTATCCTATCAAAACAATAATCCCCATAAAATATCGAAGCCTTACTCCCCTTATCATACAGCTTAAACTTAAACCCTGCCGTTTGATCTGTATAATGACTCAAGCTAGTAATATAACTCCCCTCCGGTACCTGAATACTTCCATTTACCGTCGCAAACGGTCCTACTGTAACATTCTGCGCAGCGGGAAACGGTATCCCTTGCCAGTAATAATTCCCACTAGTCTGTATTTCCCTTGCCAATTCCAACATAGCCATAACCCCAGGGTTACTATCATACGCCCCAAGATTACTCAAAAATTGTGTCTCATCAAACGGTGCATCAATACTAAAAGGATCAAACACTGCCATCACCCCCCTTATTACTATCTGTTGTATCTTTATCCTGTTGGTGCATACTCCTTGGACTCATTCGGCCAAAAAATGCTCCGCTAAACCCTGCAACCAAATTACTAACTACCTGGAAAATTTGCCCGTCATCTTTAAAGTAGTGCTCACAAAACAGCATGATAACTACAGATAGAAATATCCCACCACATAGCAGTAGTAATATCGGCTCTATCCTCCAGTCTTGTTTCATTTTTAGCTACCTGTTGGAATAAGATACGACCCTCTAAACGAGAAATAAATAGTGTAAGGAACAGCGCTAGATAAATCCTCTATCTCCATTGGTATCGAACCACTAGCGCTATAATAGATATAAGGATTCACTACAAACGGAAACTGTCCACTGCCAAACAACAAAGTATCAATAACCCGATCCGTAGTACCCCCCGCGCCGCCACTCTGATACCACGTGCTACCATCACTGTTCCCCAACCTAAACTTAAACCTCCGGGCAGTACTCACCCCTGCTACCAACGTCTCTCTAGTCAATGCCTTCAACCAGAAATCTGCCGTTCCTGGCAGAGTCATAGTTACTTTCGTAACACTTAAACTAACCGTTACCGTTTGTTCCAATGGGAAAGATTGCTCACGTTCAATATAAGTCTTTCCACCAATCTGTACCGTTCCATAACTCATTCGTTTATCTCCTTCAGGCTCTTTCCACAGTCACTACAGTACATAAACCCACTGCGCATAAATTCCACCATATTATGTTTTTCTACCACTGGTATGTATTCAGGGTATCTTACTACTAGTTCCTTTCTTTTTACTACAGATGGCACATACCCCTGGTAAACTCCCCTTCCTACTCTCCTATCCATAAAAACCTCCCTTTAACACAAAGCTAGGGAAGTAAGGCGGACTTAGACATTACCCCCATTACTTCCCCTTACTTATCTTCTAATTATTAACTTCCCTAGCTAGCACTACCCATTCCTTTACTGAACACCACGCGACAAAATACCATGCAACCGCGAGCTAACAGTCAAACCAACACCAGGAAATGGAGCAGCACCAGCAGCAGCCATAGTAGCCCCACCCCCGTCAGCCTTAAACTGAACATTAAAGGTTTGGCTCTGTAGAATAGTAATACCGATAATTCCATCCGCAGCAACCGGAGTACCTGTTTGGTCGGTTCCAAGCGGCAAACCCGCTGGCAACCTAACATCATACATATTATGAATACTAGGCCAACCATTCGTAGTCTGTGTATTCAAATTCGTTGCTGCTGCTGCAACACTAATCGTACTAGCAGACTGGAACAATCCACCAGCAGATGGGAAGACATCCAGAGGACCCTCTACATAAACCTTCTGACTAACCCAGAACTCCATATACTCTGTAGTCAAAAAGTTATCCAAATCAATCGGTACAGTGTTAGGATTGAAGTAGATAGCAACACCAGTACAATTAAACCACTGTGGGGCAGGTAGTGTGCTAACCTGTTCCAAGTTAGTATCAACTTTCGTTTTACCACTTCCACCAATTGGAATAACAAACAACTTAGTCAACTGTGGTACAACCGCACTAGCCGCAAACGTAATACGGTCATACAACACCCAGTTAACATAATCCGCTTGATTAGGACTAATCGGATTCTGTTTACGGAAACGTGCCTTAGCAGCCTTGAGAAAATCTCCCAAACCTGCCCGTGCTACCTTCCCCAATCCAACACTCTCAGGAGTAATCCCCTGTCCAGTAGTTGGAACCCAAAACTCTTTCCCTGCCTTAACCGCTGCGAAAATAGCGTCTTTACTCAAGTTACCAAACATTATCTTATCTCCTTAAACTTCGCCATTGTCTTAGAGCTATAATAGAGCCATAGGCTACTGATTTTCGCCATCTAACTCTATCAGCCCTACTCTACATCAACCGACCTGTACGTCGCATAACACCCATTCCCCTAGCTGTCTGTGCTGGAATAGCTGCCCCAATAGCCCCACTAACCGCACTAGGCAATAGGAAACTACCCATACTACCACCACGATTAACCTGTGGAACATAGAAACTAGATCCACCAATCATACCCATACCACTGATTCCGGTATAAGCACCAATCGAGGGGAAAAAGTCATTAAGCACCTTAGCAGCAAGATAAGCCAATCCACCAACCAACATGTCATTACCAAGTTGGGTAGACTTGCTAAACTTACCAACCAACTTACCCTGTGCTACCGCAACTACACCAGTAGACAGATAACCAAGAATACCTGTGTTCAAACTAGCAGGCAAGAACCCACAGAGCAGCTTGGTTACCGCCACCCCACCAACCACCCCTAAGACTCTTCCCATAGTTCCAGTCAACATACCAGGGTTATGCCGATAATGCCGCCTACGCCCAGGGTTACCCCATCTACGTCGGTGATGCACTACACCCCGACGTGCATAACGCCTACGTCGCCGCCCAGGATTACTATACCTATAACTACCCCGTTTAATCCGACGAACATGATGAACATTCGGTGTCCGTCGCTGTCTACGTCGCGGACTCACTGCCTTAGCTCTACGTCTACGCCTATATGCCATCTTTGCTCCTTTATTAACAATAATCACTTTCTTACTACGATTCTTCCTACGCCTACTAGGATTCCTTTTCTTAGGCCAAACGGTAATGATCGAACCTACATTTTGCCGCTTACGTCTTTTAGAGCTATTGAATTTATACCTTTTTGCCAATCTAGCACTATGACTAGCAGCATAGTATTTCCTCTTAGCTCCTGTAGCCTTACGGAATCTCCTACTACCCTGCGATGCCTTCCTTGCCCTTGGATTACTAACCGCTGCCCTTTGTCTCTTACTTCCAAAGAACATTTTCTGCAAAGCCGACATTTTCCGTTTCCGCTTACCAGGATTCATTAGTCTCCTCATTTTTCCAATAGTTGCCACCCTTTGTACCTCCTTTCTCAATATTTACTTCTCACCACTGCTAATCTCGTTAGATAACAAGGATCACCCCCTTATTACTGACTAACTGGAGTCCCAAGTGTAAAACTAATATCATTCGCTACTTCAGCAGCCGCAACAACATCAACCGTCTGTGTCTTAGGCGTACCCAACGTTGTTCCGTCTGCCTTAGTAACTGTAGCTGTAATAGTAATCCCCACTTCTGGACTACCAGCAACCAAAAATCCACTAGCAATAGCCCCTGGTGCCACAATAGCATCTGGTGCTACCACAACATTAACACTCGAACTAACTACAGTAACCTTATCTGTAGCCAACGGTGGAACCACAACCGGAGGATTCTTAGTAGTATCTACCTCCTGAACCAAATACGGAACCTTAAAACCAACTGTTAGAGTCATATTATCTTCCTTTCCATCTATCAATACTCTTATTCCAACAACACCCCTCAATGTCAGCAGAATATTATCCAACGTCTGTTCTATCCTATCCAACTGAGGAAAACTAATACTTATACTTCCCATGACATTTTAGCTCTAGGTTTATCCCCCTCTGTTGGAACCTCTTTAGCCAATTTCTTAGCCCCCTCCGCTAACTCCGCACTGCTAAGAACCGTTTCCCTAATCATCTTACTTGTATTAGGGGAAAAAACCGTTGCCCCACCTAAAGCCTTTTCCAATTCCAAAATCTTACTATGAAAACTCTCTACAGCCTTTAGAAAATTCATCCTTACCCTTCTTTCACTTAACAAGACTTTTCAGGTCCGTTAGTACCTGTGCCATATCATGAGTGACCTTAATAACATCCCCACTCATAGTAACTTTATCCGTTGGACTAGCTCCATTATAAACAGCCAACAATGTCTGTATCACACTATTAGCCAACATCAACGCTGCTGTAACAGGGTCCATCCCATCTATCCTCCCATCCTAACTACTTTGGACTTTTTTTTACTATCTTTCTCCGTTACGAAACTGAACATAGCAAATCTCAATTGCTCCTCAGTTTCCGTTGTCTTAGCCAACGCCAAAAACTCATCCAGCGTAAACCTTAGCTCCCTCCTTCCGTGCCAATCCCCACCGACTATATCAAAATGAACCTCACACTGCCCGTCTGGAGTGAAACTAATCATATTATCCTAATTCTTAATCCCCACATCCATTACTTCATAATCCCCACCGACTATCACTATCTTACTATCCGTTTGGTTATAGACTCCCAACGGTAGTAATCCTTTCTCAACTGCCTCCGTAACCGTACCCATCGCCAATAGTTCCAAAAACCAATCATCGGAGTTGTCATATTTATCTGGGTCCAAAACTTTTTTATAATACTCTTCACCGAAATAGTGTTCGTAGGATTCTGGATATCCATTGCTTCCCTCCAAATGGTGTTTGTCGGTTTCGTAGCAAATGAGGTAAATGTAACCTAACGGTATCATCATTTTCCCTCTATGCTCTACACCAGCACTATCTAAATTGAGTTCTTGATCCCCTCCGATAACCTCTAGGTTGTGCCCCTCTCCATCACAGCATAACTTAGGTCTATTCCTTTTGAACGTTATCGTATACCTATCCCTAAGACTCGCCCCCAATATTCCTAACTCTTCCAAGTCTGCTAGCTCTGCTAAGTCTTCCTGATAAGTCTCCAATTCCTCTACATCAGTGACATATTTATTTCCCCTACCGTGCCACTCTTTAGACTTATCTTCTACTTCTGGGGAGATAGAATCTTGTGGGTTTTCTATAACTTTGTATTTAGTTGGCTTACCAAATTTAGCTCCTTCACTATAATAGGTAGCATCATGAGCTATCTGTGCAGCTTCCTTCTTAGTTAGATCAGAACGTAATACCTCTCCTGTCCTAGAGTTTACAACCTTAAATTTAGTAGGATTCCCCTTCAAAGCCTTAGCAAACTTACTCTTTCTCCCCTTAGCCCACATATCTTTCGCTTCCGTCATAACATGACTACTAAGCAAACTACTAGCAAGACTAGCTGCCCCAGGAACAATAATATTCCTAACCTTCTTACTCTTTCCTATCCCTTCATCAAATTTCTTCCGCTTAGTAGCAGTCATCCTATCTACCCCTTCAACTGCATCAACAGCCCCACCACCCCTATCCCAACCAATCCAACAACCATTGGGTCTACTCCTGCGATGGCATCACCAATACTAGTAAAATCCAAACTACCACCACCCCCAGACCCACCCCCACCAGCCAGTATATTGCTTCCACCACTACCCCCAAAGATATCTGCCAAACTACTATCAGGACTTGCCCCCAATTGCCCACTAACGAAATTCAAATAGTTGCTAGTATTATTCTCCGTAGGAGGTGCATACATATAGATGAAATTTCTCAAATCCATCCCACTAGCAGCCTTTCCCTCTATATAACTCTGCAATGCCGCCCAACCATCCTCTGGAGTAGCAAACGTTGCAAACGTTCCACTAGCCGTACTCGCACTCCCATTCTGTGTAGGGGCATATCGCAAATTCCCAGGATTGTTATATCTCTGCGCTATAGTCCCTGGTGTATTAAACCCTTCCATCTGTGCAATGCTATTCATCAATTCTTGTATCGTTGCCATATGCCCCCCTGCCAAGCTACATACGCACAAATCAACACCAACAAAACATTCGTAATCTTATCAAACATCCTCTTTAATCCTTATCATCATTCGCTAAATGCACTTGCCTATTCCACCACTTATAAATCGGATCTAGTTTAACCTCCAACTTAGTAATCTGCAAACTCAACCTATTATAAGCGGCAAAAAACCCCACTATCAAAGTTACTATCTGCAAAACCTCTCCTGCCGTGATAGTCCCTTTAAAGTCCATAACTACTGTCCTTCAACCACAGTAGCTACATCCAATTTTGCATAATACAACGCTTGGTCAAACGGTACCCCTGGCATCCCCCAATATCCTGCTAACACCCCCGCGTTTCTAAGTACTCCATTTCCAAAATCAAACCAAGGTACATTTCTATTAAACGCAAATGGACTACCAGCAGCTTGTGTAGTTGGTGGTAACAAAACTATCTTTGGAACAGGAACAAAAAAACTCGCCAACACCAACGCTGAACTCCCCATCAAACAATACGCTGGATTAATATTAACCGGATCTCTTCCCATTGGGTCTGCGGGTAACCACTCATAAACCCCTGTATCATAACTCGGCCTATAATCTTGTGGATTCATAGTTCATTCTCTCCATTCCCAAAAGTTTAACTTCCCTTTATTAATCTTCCTAGTATCGAACTCAACCCCAAACAAATCCAAACCACCCCGATACTCTTTCTCTTTCCTAATCTTCTTACCACTTCCCCTAAGAGTATCTTCTCTTTCCACTTTTTCTAGAAACTTCTTATTCAACCTATCAGCCTTACGTTTATCACTTGCGTAACTCATGACCGTCTAGAAAAACCCCTCTGTAGTCTCCAACCTATCCGCTTGTGCTCTTAACCTAGCAGCCCTAGAAGTCCGTCTAGTTTTTCCCCTTGCATACAACCTACTAGTAGCTTCCCTTTTCAATTGCTTAGTCTGAAAGAACATACTATAAACTGCATACACCCCAATAATCCCTACAATCAACTCAGGAAAGCCCCATGTTGTAATATCTCCACTAAACAACCCCGTTCCCAATAGTCCAGTGCCATCAAACGTTAACCCCTGCATACCAGCGCCCCAAAACCTTTTCTCATTAATCATCAGAGGGTTACTATCCCATCCTGGTGTTGGGATAGTCATGTTATTTCTTAATCCTAAACTATGCGGAGAGGTAGACTCACCAAAACGGTTATCTTTGTTGTAGATCATTTTACCCTCTTATCTAGATCCCTAAGAATAATCATTTTAACTTTCTCAATATCCAACATCGGGGTAAAACTCAGGTCACCATTACGCCGTATCTCCGCTACAATATCAGACTTACCAAGATCCGTTGCAATCTCTCTAGCTAACTGAACATTATGTTGTGCATCGTTATCTCTAGCAGATAGCGATAAATAGAAAGAAGGCAGTACTAAAATTAAAGCTAGTAAATAGATTTTCATTTCTTCTTACCCCCTCCTACCTTCCCCACAACCGTACTTATCGCCGCCAATGCCATCAACCATACAACCGGATTAGTCAATATTGGTATAATCGGAGCCGTACCGCATCCACCACATTGCAACATTTAAACCCCCCAACCTGTAGCACCAGGAGGTAATACTGGTACCTGTCTAGATTTAATAAAATCTACCAATACCAACGCCCCAAGTATCAACAGTATATATTTCATATCTTCCCTTACCAAGCTACAAAATGAAACACTGCTTTAGTTGTCTTCACGGGATGAAATGGACTAGTAACCACTCCCTTGACTGTCTTCACTGGATGACGGACAGGCCATGTTACCGTATCCAAAATTCCCCTCTGTCTAACTACAACCTTATCCTTCGGTCCATTAGCCCCACCAGCAAACATCACTCCACTTAATACAACCGCTAAAATAATCGTCTTCATCTTCCATACCTCCTTGGTCCTTTATCTCCTAACAACGTAAAAACTCCAACCACTCCAATTCCAATCAACCCTATCACCAACCAATTCCCAGTAATACTAGGAACCTGACTAGCACCACCTAACAACAAATCCAACCATGTACTGTTCACTTGACTTGCATTCAAATTCTGTTGGTCTATCATCTGTTGATTAACTAACGCATTAATCGTATTGGTCGCATCCTGCCCACTAGCTGGTGGAAGCGTTAGATTCGTTGGTACCCCAACAGGAGCCACACTAGACGGTCCTGTAGAGCACAGGCAACCTACTGCCATCTGCCAGTACGTACACCCCATAGCAGGATCTACATTACAGCCTTTCAATGCATCCCAGAAACTCATAACTGTTTTGTCTTAGCCTGTAACAACGCCAACAGAATCTTTCCCTCTACCCCAATATCCAGACTCCCCAATCCACTATTCCCAATTGCCTCATTAATACTAGGCTTCAAAATATCCCAAATACCTTCTAACCCATGTTGACTTTCCAGGTGTTTGGCCAATTTCTCCACCCCCCTATAAGCCAAAACATCCACCCTACCTACTGGATTAACTTTCTCCAAATCAGTTATTATCATCATTGCACCATTACATACCAATCGTAATTAACTCCATCCAACCCCATTTCTCTCCAACCCAATCTCCAACTACCTTGTTTCTTTCTCTCTTCTATCGTAGGAGGTTCCCCAAGTTGAGTCAGCTTATGTAGTTGTGGTAGTGTCTCTTCTAGGATGTAATCTAGTACTTCACAAACCTTTTCCCTTGTATCTCTCCTAACTATCTCCCCCACTCCATCCAATGTATTAACCCTTAGATAATGGCTACCACTACCTATCATTTCAAAAACCCCAGTAACACTAGCCACTGGTAAACTTTCAATCATACTTTCACCTCTTAAACAACATCAATCCTGCTACCCCACCTAACAACAGCAAAACTGCATTACTCTGTATCCACTGTCCAATTGTCGGAGTCAAAACATTCTGTGGAATCGTATTATAAATCGAATAGTCCGAATAATTGGTACTCATATTCGGTCCACCACTCTGCGGACCATTTAGACTATTCAATACCGCTTGCCAATCATTCTGGGTAAGTGTATCAGTCCCAATCTGAACAGTGGAAATATCCCCCAACCCCCATCGTTGGTTCTTAACCGTTCCCTCTCCTCTAATGTAGTTATAAATTCTTGGCATATCTCACCTAGAAATTCTTAATATACTTTTCCATTCCATTCGGCACAACATTAGCCCCAAACGGCGTACCTTGGTAATTATGATAAGGATTAACAGCATGTGCTATCAAACCCATACCACTAAATCCTGCGCTAGTCATATATCCCCACCATTGGTCTAAACTCATCAACTCGCTACGGGTGGAGCTAGTCAAAAACGTTCCAGGGTCCGGTCCTGCTATCCCTCTAGTCTTTTGATAATAAAAATTCCAAGTATCAAAAGTCTGATAACTAGTCGGATCTACTCCACTAGCTTGCAACTGTTTAATCAATGCTGCCATTGTACTAGCTGCCTGTGGATTAACCGCTTGTGGTGTCGTAGACGTTCCCCCACCTGTATTAACTGGAGTCCCGCTACCAGTAGTTGCTACTCCAAACATACTAGCCAACGGATCAAATCCAAAAACATACTTACTAACCAAATAAGCCCCACCAACTATCAAACCTGTTTTAACTAGTCCGTCCATAATATTACCTTCCTCTATGACTACCCATCGCCATCATACCCAACGCCAATACCGCAACTAATCCCAACGCTGTATACTCTCCTATCCCAAAACTACTCCCTATCATAATCGGCGTACTTGTGTCTCCAAACAAATCAAAAATACTAGGAACCGTAGATGGACTAGATGGAGCATTTGTATTAGTCAAATTCTGTGTTGTACTCGCTCCTGTCTGATTAGCTGTACTCTGACTCTGTGTAGTAGGTTGCCCTGCTAATACAGTAAAACTAATAACCCCAACACTCTGCCCACCTACCATCCAATTCTCAGTCCATCCCCCAACCAAACTAGGATCTATCGTCCCACTGAGACTCCAATTCCCTGCCCTATCAGTCTGACCAAAAGCTTGATTACTAAAACTATGCCCAGGGTCTACTCCACTAGTTGTAACAGGACTATTAGGTTGTGCCCCTGTTATGCTAATCGTCCAAGTATCCCCAGGATAAAGATATCCTCCACTTCTGCTAGTTGCAAAATTAAACATTGCCTTACTACTCCCCCCACTACTTGTATTACTTATCTGATTCAACGGTGTAGTAACTGGCGCAACATACTTACTAGTTACTGGCAAGTTTGTAATAACACTCTGTTGTGTAAGTACATTCGGTGGCCGATAAGCTACAACCTGTGCTTGAGTCAATGGTGGTAAACTAATACTAGTTCCAACTGGAACCGTCATTTTATTGGCTACCCAAAAATTCTCAACCGCAGCTTGGATTGCAACCTTATTTGCTACACACGTTGTATCTAGTGGACTACAATTAGCATTTAACCCTGCCTGACTATACGCTTGGTTCAACAAATCATAATAACTCATCAACTGTGGTTGTGCTTGAACATTCCCACTACTATCTACACTCCCACCAGCATTAGCCAGTTGATTCTGATAGTCAAAATTAAACATTGGATTAGAATACGGTCCTGTGCATCCACTAGGGTCTGTAGCACTACACGCGCCTAATCCACCGTTAGCAATCATAATCCCTCTCTTATTTCAGGCCAAACAATTTCATTAGAAAATCTAGTATCGGCGTAGTCTCTGAATCCTTCATTATCTATCTCCTGAAGTTAAACCCACTAGTAACAAAATCCCACCAACTAACACCATAGGGTTACTTAACATACTACTAACATTCCCACTAACTGGACTTGCCATAGGCGTCTGACTAGGTTGAGTCAAAGGAACATAATAACCTATGTTCCAATTCCAACATTGTCCATTATTCTTCCACGTACATGCAGACGGCGGAAACCTATCCCCAACACATCTAGTTCCTGCATCCCCTGGTATCCCACTACAAGCCTGTGTAACCGCCGCTTGCATCTGCTGATAATTCGCTATCGCATCCGCTTGGCTTATCTGTCCCGCTTCATAAGCTGCTAGATTAGCCCTAAACGTCGGTTCAGCGTTATTAACAATCTGTGTAGCCTGAACGCAAGTAGGTCCACATCCTTCCCCTACGCCTAAAGCCCCCGCTATTGCAGCCCCCGCAGCAACCAATCCAGCTATCGCCGCACCAATCGGTCCTGTAGTTCCTATCAATGGTGCCCACAATGCAGCCGTTGAACCAAACACACTACCAACGAGACTACCGCTCATTGATATAATCTGATTCCCCCCTGCCCCTAGCCCATTGATTGGATTATCAATTATCATACTAATGCACAGTTACATTCCCACTAATCACTGCTGTAATATTCGATCCACCACTACCACCACATACCGCTCCTGTGTTATTCGTAAAAGGCGAAACAGCAACACAAGCAAATGGTTGTGGAGGAATAACTGGGGCAGTCAAGAAAGCCGAATCTGCGGATAACGTTGTTCTCGCCGCACTACCCCAGGTATCGTTAGTTTCTGTTGTGCTACCACATTGTCCACTAAAGAAAGTAGTAGACTCCGATCCATTCGTTAGCGTCGAACCTAGATTGTTACTAAACGAAATTCCACTACACGTCAACCCATTACTTGTATCCCAATTCCAGCTAACCGCAACGTTACTACAATTCCCACTAGGGGCATTTACAAAACTCAATATCTTATTACTATCCGCTAACCCCGTTGTAGTCTGTGAGAAATTCGGTCCACCCCAGGTATCGACCAATCTATTACTTAGATACTGAAAATTCTTAGTCGCATAGTCCGCTTGTAACGAACAACCACTTGTACTATTCGGATGGCCAGCTAAAAAATTATTCTGTATCACTACTCCAGTAGACAATCCTATTCCAAATGTATCTTCCCTATTTGATACATAGGTAGACCTAAGACTTCCCAAACTTGTACAATACGTTGGGTCCAATCCATCGTTGGAACAATTCAGAACATAATTATTAGTTATCGTTAGGTTGGTATTCGCATTGTAGTTTGTATGCGAGTTGCTAGCATCCCAAACCTGTATTGGATCACCTCTATGCCCAGTACCTCCTCTTGATTGGAATATGAAATTCCCTGTCACATTCAACGTAGCCACATCTAAAATCAAAAGGTCATTATCTCCCCAAACAATAACATTCCCCTGAATCGTCAACGTGGAAGTAGCACTAGCATAGATTCCATTTCCAGTCCCGAAAGCCCCCGCTGGTGCCTCGGGATGAATGTAGTTATCATAGATATTATTCCCACTCCCTCCACTAACAACTATCGCATTACTCCCGCATGGACCAATCTCACTATTTTTAATCGTAATATTAGTAGACCCAGTTATAGTTACACAATTCCCCGATCCATGAATATGTAACCCAGTAACTACCGTTCCACTCTGTCCAGTAATTGTAATTGGTCCTGAATCAATCAACCCCCATACGGGAGTCACTAGCAATAAACTTAATAGTATCTTCATGGCCATGTCACCGTTTGTGTAGACAACAAAGTATTCCCCGTAACAGGCCCACTAGGTGGGGGAGTTCTAACATTCACACTACATGATATAGTTGCTGAATCCGCTGGAGTCACAATATTATTAATCGTAACCGCTGAACCTGTTCCATTGGTTCCAACTATACACAACACATCCCCACCACCAATAGTAGTAGCCCCATATCCTGTTCCTGTTCCAGCTTGAGATATCGTATCCGATTGCGATAATCCACTTAGAGTAGAATTACAGCTATAACTCAAAACCGGCAAAGCTCCTGCTACCTTGGTAATCGTGCAACTAGACCCATCACCATTACTAGCCGTAGCAGTATACGTAAATGGCCCACTACCACCATTAGGAGCCAACGCTACTACTACCGCACTAATACTAGCCCCACCACTATACGCAGCATCTACAGTAATTGTATTCGCCCCACTTGCGCTAGCAGTCTTATCTACAACAACTGTCATTCCACTGCTAACCTCTATCGTCCCTCCTGAATCAGCCGTCCAACTAGCGTTAGTAGCTATCTCAACCAATTTCGTATTAACCACTGTAGTAGTAACACTAAGCACATAAGGCCAAGCTGAACCACCACCAGCGCTAGTATTGCTAACAACATGTGCATTTACTGAACCTGCCCCTACATACGAAATAGCAAACGCATTTATATTAGTCCCACCACCAGAGGTAATATTAAACGTATGACTACCAGATGTTGGGTTAGCCAATCCATACCAAACCGTACATGGAGCATTAGAGAAATACAACAACGTCATTGTTGTTCCATTCCAGCTAGCCCCAGTTGATGCACAACTATTTCCCTGAGTCAACCCTAACAACAGGTATCCATTACTACCACTGCCCATTGTGTAGTTGCCAGTAGTAAAACTAGCATTAGATGAACTCCCTAAACTAGCAGAGTTGTCCAACGTAGGTTGACTCCAACACACTGTTGCAAGCGCCAATGCTAATATATATTTCATAATCTTATTTCTTACTAAACAACATAAACGCTACCAATGCCGCCCCACCAACTAGCAGTAACGTAGAACTACTCCCTCCTGCTAGATTCAACCCAGGAATATTCAACGCACTGCTACCCGCTGGTGCTTGATACATCGTAGTTGCTCCACTAGGGCTAGTCTGAATCAACTGTCCAGGATTCAACTGCGGTACTGCATACCTTGTCCCTAATATCCCTGTTGCACTCTTCAACGCTGTAGCAATCGCCAACCATGGACTATTACTAGGCATCGCAGTACTAACTGGACTTCCACTTCCTCCATATCCTCCCGATGTTGCATTACTACTCCCTACTGGATATGGGTTATTCCATATCGTAGCATTAGGGTCACTACCACAAGCCCCAGGGTCTATACACTCCTCTGTAATCGGATCTATCTGACTGCATCCACATCCCAATCCTAAGTTAGCTTGCATAATCTTTTTATCCTTATGGCATTGATGTAAAACTCAACATCAAATTAATATTGCTCCCAGTAGATACCGCACACAAAAAGTAAGGTGTTACACCAGACCCTAATCCAGATGTAGGATTAACCTCTGCTATCAATCCTAATCCCCCACCTAATATAAACGGCGCGGAATTTGTAATATTCATCGCCGTAGTTAGTGTTTGCGAATTAGCCGTACATGTAGCATCGGTACCCGCAGTTAGTTGTACAGTAGAAGTCCCTAACGTAGTAGCAGCTATATAACATATTCCCGTACCTCCCGTTAGCCCAGAGAAAATAGCATTAGTTCCAGCCGTCAACGGAACAGGTAATGTAATCTGATTCGTACAACTATAAATCGGAATCACAAACCTACTACTCAATCCTGCAATAGTAGTATACGTTGTAGTCGGAACTACCTTCGCCGCATTCGCAGAAGTAGCAGTAAGCAAGTTACTACTAGAACTAGATCCTGTATAATACGCCGTAATCAAACAATCAGTAGTATCAAACGATCCTGGCTGAAACCTAACAAACGGAAACGCTCCCGATCCTGTATACGCTGCATTCAATCCAACTACTGTAGATCCAAAACTAGGTGTACCAAATGGGAACCAAGCACTGTTATCATACGAATATTGCAAAGCGCTATTGCTTGATATATTCGTAACTGGACAAGTATGCGCGGGAGCATTCGAGTAGTTAACTACTACCTGATGCCCTATCTGTCCGATATTAGGAACAGTCCCACTAGCTGCACTAGTTGCTTGATTCGTAAACAACGTAACATAAATACTAGTAGACGCGGAACCACTCTGGCCAAAACAACTACCCGCTAGCAATCCTAGAATAACAACTATCCTACTAACCATTCTTGTCTCCTATAGATTGGTCTATCATTAACTTCCCATCCTGGTATCGTTCCATGACTCGCGTCCATTCCCATCCATCGTTGTTCATCTCTGAGATAAGCCATAGGGTAGATATGAGAATATCTCCATGGTTCTTTTTCATCTACCGCAACGGTTACCATCTTACAAGGGACTCCAGCACCTAGCATCAAACTACATTCCAACGTAGTAAAACAATCACAATCCCCCATAGGCTCTGGCATTTGTAATATAACGAGAGGGGAAATAATTAGTTCTTGATTAGGGTCCGTATACCCAAGCTGTTGCGCAACTATTCTTTCATCCCTCTCGAACCTGACATTACTCTTAACCCAACGCCATATAACTCTAGCTAGGTCCCTCTGGCAGTATCTATATGGAAGGCTACGTAGGCAGGAATCAACAACTGAAGCAACTAGCGGATGCGTGGCACAGGACCTAGCTATAGAGACCATTTTCTCTACAGTCTGGACTGTTGAGATATCAGAATCATAAGGATTAGTTGCCAGCACATCTAGCTGTATTCCTGTTCCCCAGAAACTCATATATGATTGTCCCTAACCCAGAATGCTAACTCAATCCTATTATGTATACCAGTCTTACTGTATACATGATTCAGATATTCCTTAACAGTCCCTTCTGTCAGACCTAACTCAAACGCTATAATCTTATTCGCCTTAGCCTGTGCTACCAACCTTATAACATCTACTTCTCTAGCTGTAAGGTTCCTAGCTTTCCATCTATCCCCCGCTGCATCCAGATCAATCATAAGTCTAAGGGAGTCCCTAGCTGTGGGATTAATGTGGGATCACCGTAGCAACCGCGCCACATATAAGGATAGGAGCAGCTAGGGACACCTCGATCCTATTTCATCCCCCAGTTACCAGTCAAACCACTTTGAAACCTACCGTAGAAGTACTAGCGGATTTTTCTGTTGACGGACTAGTTAGCATTAGCGTATGATTTGTGGTGTAAAGGGGGCAATTTTGCCGGACATAATCGACATTCAGAACGCATTGAAGGATCTACCAACGGACTCGCCACCACCTAAGTTGGTAAGTCCTAACGCGATTGATAAGGCAGCAGAGGAATTAAGGAAACGAACAGAGTTACCTAAGAAACCCGGACAACGGGTACAGTTTAGAGAGATGAAAGATTGGATTAATCTGTTGACTCCAGAGATGAGAGAACAGGTTGATATTTATGTTTATAGATTGGACCCTCCGATTATTAGACAGAAGAGTAATCTGGGGAATCCATCTAACATTGAGGTTATATCGGATAGGCTGTTTGAGGGAGGGTTACTAGGATTTGAACAGAAGTATTTAGAAGATACCCAAGGTGGGGGAAGGTATCAGCTAATCATAAAGAATCAAGGTTACAAAGCTAAGGCAGGAGCAGATAACACAGGATATTTTGAGTGCTTTGTAACGATTCCTTTTTCTACTCATCCACCTAAGTTAGTTCATATTGATGGGACTGGATTGGATTTGAGAGAGGTTAACTGGGAAGATACTAAAGCACAATCATTCAAAGCATGGGCGCACGCACATGGGTATATTGATAAGGATGGAAAAGTGATAGAACTAAAAAAGGAGGGGGTTAATATAAATGGTGTAACAGGAAACGATGCAATGGTTCAGGCGATGAAACTAGCTATGGACTTTGCATCTAAGATGGATGATAAACAGCAACAACAGTTGAAACGGCAGCTAGGGGCAGAGGATTCGTTGGGAAAGAGTATTGGGGATATCCTGTTGGAGAAAATGAAACAGGAGGACCCTAATAAAAATCTGGCAACCATGACAACTCTCTTGACTGCTATGAAAAGTATGCAGCCAGAGGTTAAACCGGATAATACTATGGCTAGTATCATGCCTATGTTTATGACTACGTTTACTACGTTGATAGGTCAGATGCAAGACAGTAGTAAACAACAGTTTGCTTTTATGATGAAAATGTTAGAAAAACCGGATAGAGAGGAGAAAGAAACTAACAAGATAGATGAACTCAAGTCTATAATCGAGTTAGCTAGAGAGATCAAAGGGGGTGGGGTAGCTCATGAACGATCTACGGCAGAGGTTATTGTAGATGCGGTAGCACCGATAGTAGGTCCAGTGCTCAATATAGTTGGAAACATCATTGCAATGAATGCAGCAGCAAAGGGAGTAAAGCCTATGATTAGTCCCGATCCAAACGCCCCACAGCCAAGAGGAAACATGGCTACACTCCATCAGGAACATACAGTCGGCCATCAACAGCCTAACCCCACCCCAGGTCAACCTAGCCCCCCTCCTCAACTCCCTGCTAATGAAGCGGCAAATATGATAGCCCAGTATGGTCCGATCATAGTTAACAAACTAGCTGGTGAAGGATGGGAATTTGGTGCGTGGGTAGCAGACGGGTTTGGTGATCCAGCAGCAGCCGCGATAGTTAAGTATGGTCCTGAGAACCTATTGCAAGCTGCTAAGATGGTTCCGCAGTTTTGGAGTCAAATTGAGGCAACTTATGGAGAGGCACATTTAAAGAAGTGGTTGGAGAGTTTGTGTAATTACAAGAGTATTATGCAACAAATGGATGCAGAGGAGGAAGGGGATTATGAGGAGATTAAGAAATGACAGGTAGTGAAAGAGAAAAAGTAAATTATGTTATAGGAGTGTTGAAAGATTTACTTGCTAATGAAATTAAGTCTGATAGTAAATACTGTGTGACTAACCATAGTTCATACAGTTACTTCCATTCGTTTGAGGATGCAGTAACACACTATCATAATGTTCTAACTAAGGTTATAGCTTGTGGGCAGGATGTTGGAGAATGGAGGATAGAGAGGGTATGAACGATGCCGAATCACCGCAGATTCTCTCCCCCACTGTGCCGCAAAATCCTATTGACTCTCTCCCTCCAACAGAGCATAATACCTCTGGAGGCAGTACACCAATGCGGCGAAAGGTATCAGCAGTTTGCCCCAATGACGTGTTTGAGCAACTGAGGTTATACGTCTTCACTCATCGGAGCACAGTACAGGAGACTGTTATATCTGCTATTAAGGACAAGATAGGGTATAAAGATCCAGATGATTTAGTATTGGAGGATTTATGAGAATAGTTTGCTCTAAATGTGGGGAACAGTTTGAGTCTCTGATAGTAGATAGAGACTTGGCATTGAAAGAGCTAGAAACGGCGTCTAGCAAGCATATTCATAGGAGACATAAGGAGACTTATGAACAGGTAGCTAAGGCGATTGCAGTTAGTAGTGTGGCGATTGCTAGACTCTTACATATGAGTGAATGTATTGTTATTCCAGAGGAAGAGGGATATATTTTGGAAAAGATAGATGAGGCACAGGAATTAGTTATGATGGCTATTGGTTACGATCCAGAAGAGGAAGAAGAGGATGATGATGAGGAAGAGGATGACGATAGTCTTGAACCTGTATTTATCCCTGTGGAAGAGGAGGATGACGATGAAAAGGCGAGTTAGTAGTGTACCAGTAGGAAGTAATAGACCTACTCTAGATGAATCATTGAATAGCTATGTAGATAAAATGGGAGAAAAGTTTAAGGAGATTTTTCCCCCTACCCCACAACCGGATTGGAGCAAGCCACTACACCAAGAGCCACCAGTATTCCACGCTACGGACGTTTGTCCTGCAACGGATCTAGCGAATAGAATCATAGGGGTTATTGATGGATACACGATTGAGACTATCATGGTAGCTAGTAATATTGTAGAACAACATGTATTAGCACAGAGCCGTGGTAAATATTTTGGTTACGTCCCTACGATTTTAGGGAAATAGTAGGAAAAGGGGGTAGGATAGGAACTACCCCCATAACTAGTTCAATGATAACATTCACTTAATATGGAATTTTAAGACCTTCAAAAAACCACCCCTAACATCTGTAACACCCATCTATCTTATGCACATTTTGAAAATAAAAAAGTAACACTAAGGTGTTACGTTACAGTGGTCTGCATCGGGGGGTTTTGAGATTCTTAAAATTCCATGTTAAGTAGTTCTTAATCTTCACTCCAATTTTGTGCTTGCACCATTGCATCCCCCATGATAATCGCCTGTACCTCTGGGTCTATTGCCTTTACTCCTCTATAGCACCTAACTGGATTAAGCCCCTTCCATATTCGAGTAACTTGATTAACTCCTATGATTCCTGGAAACAGGGTTTTCATATATTGTATCAGCTTAGAACGGTCAAACGGTTCAGTAGCAATGCAGTGGGAACAATAATAATTATAAAACATGCTACTAGGCAAAATCCCTTCTGGGTCTTCTACAAAATTAGTTAGCAACCATGTTTTGGTTATATCTGGAATCGGGCAATAGTTATCTACCATTGCTGCTATCTCTTCCGTTATTGTGAATCCGTCCTCTATGATAAATGGCAATCTAGGTATGATTTTATTCAACAGCCCAGACAACTCTCTAGGTTGAGCCAAGTTATATGCTATCTCTTCCCCCTTTTTTGGGTCTACCTTCAGAGGTTTGACAAATGGGATATGAATGAACCTCCGTTTGTACCCCACGCTATCGTCATCCGATTTTACTACTTCATTGCAGGAGAATATCAGCTTACAAAATGGAGTGTAGCTAAATTGGTTCTTATGTCCGATCTCGATTGTTAGTGAATCCTGTCCTGTTAGTGCTTTGAAATTAGACGTATCTTCAATCTTTCTAGCGGACAGGTCAGAGAAGATATTAACCAATTTCCCCACAATTCCACTAGACGAAAACCTCTCTCTTGGATCGGTTAGTTTCTGCAAGCTAAGATTACATATGTTCTGTTTGCCTATCGCAGTTTCCACTGCATTTAGGAATGTACTCTTACCATTAGACCCTCCACCGACTAGGACAATACACTTGTGTAGCCCCATAAACGGTGTCATGCATAAGCCAATAACCTCTCTCATTAGCGTAACCCCCTCTGGGAATATCTCCTCTAGGAAAGTATCCCATTTAGGGCATTCAGCGGTACTATCATAGTTAATAGGGATTTGAACCGTTGTTAGATTCTCTGGAGTATGCGGGAGTAGTTCCATCCTGCCCCAATCATAAATTCCATTCAACAAATTCAACCACTCTAGTTTCGGCCTATCCCATAGCATAGGAGCATTTATCCCAACATACATTATCAAAGCTCCTGGCATGAGTTTCTTAAACTCCTCTTTCCTATCAACCGCTGCTAACAACTTTAAATACATTTCCATTAGTGCCTCTTCCCCCTTTGGTTTATAGACACCCTCATGGTAATAGTAAAGGTTACCTGCCCCATCTTTGGCAAAATAAATATCATGTTGAATTATTGTTACCATCTTATAAACATTCTCCCAACATGCTCTAAGTAAATCTTTATCTACCCAGTTTATATCAATTTCAATTCCGTCTGTAAGTCCCAATCGAATCTCCTTTGGTACCCTGTAACTGGTAACACGGTATATAATATCCGATTATCAGCAGCTAGGCAACCACAAGATGTAGGGGTGTCAACAAATATAGCCACAAGTGCATTTTTGTGTTGACAACGGTCCACAATGTATATTACCATTCTCTCAGGCCTTTCAAGCGGCTGATAATAAAGGAGATACATAATGGAATGGCTAATCCGAAAGTAGTAGTGTATATGGACCCAAAGACATTAGATAAGTTGGATCAAATGGCGAGTAGGGATTATAGGGGGGAGAGTAGAGGGAAGGTTATACAGTGGATAATTGATGATATGTGGGAGATGAAGTATCCACCAGGGGAAGAGGAATATAAGGAGTTAGGATAATGGCGATGCCAGCGGTAAAGGTTGCGAGGTCTAGAATTGAGATAAAAGTGTGTAAGGTTTGTGGTTGTGATATAGATACAGAAATGATGGACGGTTGTGATTATGGATGTGTGTTTGATAATGTTTCGTTGGAAGAGAGAAAGGGACATATTATAGTTAGGGTTTATGAGAGAGTGGATACGTTGGTTGAGGAGAGGGAAGAATGACTAAGGAAGAGAAAATAAAGGAAATTAGGAGAAAGTTACAGCCAGATAGGGATAGTTTGGTTAGAGCAAAGGTGATGTTTGAAGTGTTTGGAGGGTCTGATTTAAGCAAGTTGTATGGAGCTAGTGGGTATACAAAAAAACAGATATTGGATGATTACCAGAGGATATATGATATAGAGGTATCGTTGTTAAATTTCTTTGAGGATTTGGTAGATTTTTACGATAGTGGGGCTTGTTAGATGTACACCTCTAGATCGGAAGTAGAAACGTATCAGGACTGTCCTAGACTCCGATATAACAACTATCATCTGTTGGGTAAGGGAGTAGTTCCTGTAGCTAAGTCTATACCTCTAGTCACTGGTAACGCGGTACACAGAGGGGTGGAACATTTACTTAATAGGGTCCGAGTTAGCGAAACGGTAGATGTTGAAATGGCAGTACAGTTAGCGAAGGATCAGTATGTTTGTGATTGTGAATCGGCAGGATTTAGTGGAAAAGGCACACAGACAGACAGACAACAGGCGTTTACGTTTGAGGAGCAAAAGGCGTTAACGGAAGCGTTGATTCGAGCATGGGCAATAGTGGAGTTACCTAATATTCAGCAGCGGTATAAAGTGGTAGCAGTTGAAAGGGAAGTAGAGCCGATTGAGTTAGCCCCAGGGGTTATGTTCATGGCTAGAGTGGATGCGGAGTTTCAGGAGAATGGAAGTGGAGATTATTTTAACTATTCACTGAAGACTATGAAACAGTGGAATGAGCGGAGCGAGAATAGTTATAAATCGGACCTACAGGGGGTAACGGAAATTTGGGCTGTTGAGGAGGATAGCAGGAGGGTTGATAGGCTGATAGATAGTATAGTTTTAAACTTAGATGCGCTATACAATGTTACCCCACAGCAGAAATTGATTGATATAGCAGGGTTTTTGGGGAAGAAGAAAAAAGGTAAGAAAGTTAGTGGAACTAGGTTTTGTATTCTGATTAAAGGGGAGAGAAAGAAACCAGATTACTATGGGAATGATCCAGAAGCATTGTATATTACGTATAGCCCGTTGATTAGAGGGTATAAGAAGGTAACGCCAACGGAGATACTTTATGCATGGTCATGGTTTGTACCTAAACCCGAGAACAAAAGTGGAAAAGGGATTATTGGGCAAGGTTGGGAACCGTTCAATATTTGGGAATCAGACATTAGTATTAAAGACTGGGTAGAAGCGTTGGCAGCGGGGTTGATTCAGCCAGAATGTGGGAATGCGGTTAGGCAGAGTGTTAGTACTCCGGTTGAGTATTTTAGGGATGAAGAGGAGATACGGGAAGCGATTAGGGAGATTGGCTGGCAAGAACGTAGGATAGCAGATGGTTTGGAATGGTTGGAGAAATATCAAGCAAAAGAACCAAGGTTAGGTGTAGAGGACCAGTTAGCAGAATACTTTCCACACATTAGAAAACATTGTGAATTTCATTTCGGCGCAGCGTGTCCTTATAAGGATTTATGTTGGAAACCGGAAGTAGCTAGAGATCCCTTGGGAAGTGGGCTGTATCAGATAAGAGAGAGTCATCATGAGACGGAGAGGTAAGGAATGTGTGATAAGTGTAAGGGACCCTTGCAGTCGATAATAGAACAGGTGGGGATATTGGTTATTAAGATTAGTGGTAAGAGTGGTGGAGAGATTAGAGTTTTGTTGTGTGGTAAGTGTACAGAAGAGGAGATAGAAAGATGGGTGAGAAAAGAATGACAGCAGAGAGATTAGAGGAGCTAAAAGTTAAGATAGCTAAGTGGGAAACTTGGGGGCATAGGTCAACCAAACTGGATGCCATGAAAGAACTAGTAAAGGAGATTGAAACACAATGGATGAAGAAAGATTAATAGAGGCAGGGTTTACGCCGAAACAGGCAGAGATATTACTAACTATGTTCGCAGGGATGCCACATAGTCATAGTATGGATGAGATAGATGGATTGGAGGAAGTTCTGGAAGGGTTGGAGGATAATGATGAAGACGAAGACGAAGACTAAGTGTTTGAGTGAATTGTGTCCGAAGTGTGAGAAATGGTTTAGGGATAAGAAAGCGTTAAGTTGTCACCAGAGGTTTAGTAAGATTTGCGGTACAGAGGTTTTGGAAGAGGTTAAGAGGATTTTTAATAAGGAGGGGAAAAAGGAAGTGTTTAAGGTGAAAGGTCCGTATGAATCGTTTGAACGGCAGTGGAAGGAGTTGTTTAGGGAAAAGGAAGTAGCGTTAGCGAATCTGAATAGGATTGATAAGGAGATTGGGGATTTGAGGGAGAATGTTAAGAAATTGTTAGGGCTGAATCAGGCTACATATAGACCTAGCAATGCTCTGGACAATGGTCTGGACCCTTGGTATGTTCCAGAGGGGAGTATTCTGAAGGTAGAAGAGGATTTTGTAGGTTCTGAGGAAAAGGCGATTGCAACTGACTATTAAACCCCGTAGTGTTATGCTGTATGGGGTTAGTGGGAGTACGAAAACTAGCCAAGTTTACCATATGGCTAAGTGGATATTAAAGAATAATCCTGGAAAGAAAATTAGGATGATAGCAAGTGATGGGGGTGGTTGGGCACCGTTCCAGGATTCAGGGATGGTTGAAAGGGGGGAAGTAGAGATATTTGATTTTAGCTATAGAGAATATGCATTGAGTGACTGGAGGAAACTGAATCAGGGGTATTGGCCTAGGGAGACTGCTAGTGGAGCGGAGTATTTCAAGAAAGATAATAATTGCAAAGTCACTCCTGAAGAGTGGTCTGGGATAGCAGGGGTGATTATAGAAGGGTTGGCTAGTTCTGGGGAAGCGTTGAAGACACATTGCAGTAACCAGACAGAGGGGGTAGGATTTAAAGAATCCTGGAGATATGAAGAGGAGGGAGAAACTATTGTAGGATTGCAAATGGGACATTATGATCTGATTCAGAAAGAGCTATATAGTGGGCATATGAAGGGATTTAATAATATGCCCGTACCTTGGTTGATTTACACTAGTCTACTGGGGAAAGGTACGGATAAGAAAAATGGTGAAACTGTATTCGGTCCCCAAGTGGTTGGTAATGCTGCTACTCCCCAAGCACCAGCATGGTTTATGGATTGTCTTCATTTGGACAAACAGACATATGAAAATAAGTCTGGTGAGAGAGTAGAAGGTATGGTAGCTTGGTTTGAACGGCATGAGGATTCGGTAGGACCGTATCTTTGTAAGGCTAGGGTTATGCCTGAGAGTTATCCTAAGTTGAAAGAGTATTTTCCACATGGGTTTGTACCATTGGGATTTAAGAGGGGGATAGTGGATTATTTTTTGGTATTGGACAAGTTGAGAAAGGATGGAACTAATAATAATAATGAGACAGTTACGTAGGAGACAGAATAGAATCGCTGGTGCTACGATGGATTTTATTTATGACATCGTATGGACAGGCGATACATTGGCACAGATTAGGCAGAGATTATTGGAAGTGGCCAATGATGACAATTTGTGGGGGGAGTTAGAGCAGCATAATCAAATCTCTAAAGGGTTGGATAACAAGTTGACTAGGCTTATGAATAAGAAAAAGGCAGGTAGATAGGAAATGGCAGATAAAGCAAAATACGTAGAACCGAAGACGATTACGGATATCAAGGCGTTGACTGGCTATGATGAGGCAGTCACACTGGACCTCGCAGAAGACGCATGGAGTTATGGGGCACCTCCACCGTGGGGGGTTTATGATATTAAGTGGAAATTGGATAAGGAAGGATTGAAGGAAGGGTATAAGGATGAGAAAGATCCTACTAGCAAATATCTCATTGTAAAAATGGTTGGAGAGATTATTAACTCCAAAGAAGGGGAGTATGATGGGATTCCGGTTTTTAGTAGTGTTAATACTCAGGTTTATCGGGGTAAGAATATTAGCACTATGGCAGGGTTTATTGTGAAGGCTGGATTTGGGAAACATTTGGAAGGTCCAGTTACACAACTTAAACAGTTTACGGTGTTGGTGGCACTACTCAAGAAAGAACCTGTTGTTAAGGCTGAACTAGATTGGAGAGGGGCGTATAGTTTTACTGATTCCGCTGGAAAAACTCAGTATGAGAATATCTGGAAACACTATACTCAGTTTCCAGTAGACAAGGAGACAAAGGAACGGTTGCATGTTGCTATGGTGGCAAGACAGAGCAATCATGGGGGAGGGGAAGCGGAGGTTAGGGCACAATTGCAGGTTGCGAGGTTCTTTGGCAAAGGGGATGAGTTGCCTAAGATTGATTTGGCAGCAATCAATAAGACTGGAGGGGGAAAGCCTGTTTTCGCCAATGCTAAGCCTGCTACTGAGGTTCCAGACCTTGTGTTGGCTACTCCGGTACTCCAGAAAACGAATGCAGTGGCCAAGCCCCCAGTAGCCACAGCGGATGAGACGGATTTGGATTTGTTGTCTTTAGAGTAGTTGGGATGACTACCGCGAACCGAATATCGGAACCTAAAAAGATAGGATGTTGTTTGGAAACTTAATCCACCGACGGTAGGGTATTAGAGTTGTTAGGATTAGAATGAAACTAGTATTGTTGACGGTAGTTGGATTGGCTATGACGGTAGTTCCTACGATGGTTGCTAAAGGACCGATTGGGGGGAACGCGGATAATTGTAGGAATGTTCCAGGTGGGTTTATCTGTTGTGATTACACTGGACATAATTGTATTTTCTTCTTTGGGAATTAGCTAATATGAATACACTATTGGCGATTATGCAAGTGGTAACTGATTGGTTAAGCATGTTGTTGAATAATGCTTAAGTGAAGTAGGAAGTAAGAGAAGGGGGTTAGGGTAGACGGTTTGCTCTAGCCCCTTTTTTAGTTTAGGAGGTATAGTGAGATATGTATGGAAGGGGATTAAGTGGGGGGTGGGGTGGATTGTAATATGTAAGGTGGTTTGGATGGTGACGATACTGTTGTTTGTGGTGGTGTTTTGGTTTTGTGAGTATGTTGGGTATTGGTGGAATGGAGGGTAGATGCAGGGGAGAAATGAGAAAGGGAGGTTTTTGCCAACAGAGGAGAAATGCCAGTGTTATGAATGTCAGGCGAATAGGTTTTATGCTGGTAGGGGGGAGAAACCAGTTAAGGCGTTGTTTCTGGTGCATAAGAAAGGCAATCCTTGTATGTGTAATAGGTGTGTAGGGATTAGGAGGTATAAGAGAGATAGGAAATGCGGAAACCTAGTTGTGTGTGCGGAGAATGTAGGATTTGTAAAAACAGGGTAAGGGTGGCGAAGTATTATAAGGAGCATAAGGAGAAAGTTATAAAGAGGAATAACAAGAATAGAGATGAGATAAGAAAAGGGATTAGGGAGTGTGAAATGAGAGGGACTGAGGAATTGGATAGGAAAGCTATGGAATGGTTGGAATTTTGGGGGTTTAGGAAATGATGCTATGGAATAGATTGGTGGTAGAACAAAGACGGAGATTATGGTGGGAAATGGTTCATTGGAGGGTCGGACCTAAGTGGATTGTGCCTAGAGGGGTGGTTTGGAATAAGCACATGGTAGCGTGGATTGTTAGATATGGGGGAGAAAGTGGAAAATGAAAAAATGGTTTAGAGATAATATCCAGATCCCCGCATTGTGGGGGGCTATGCCAGCGTTGATACTAGTAGCGTTTGCTAGCGCGGTACAGGGTCCAGAGCCAATACCGCCACATGAAGGGGAAGACCACCAAGGGCAGCCTGAGTTCTGTCAGAATTATGATAGCAAGTATATGCATAATTGTGACTGTCAGCCGCATACTGGAGACCCAGGATGTAAGGAACCGGATAAGGGAGGGGAGAATCCGAAGTGTAGTGTTTATTGTAGAAAGAACAAGTGTGGATGTAAGAGGGAATGTGAGAGGACAACGAGATGAATTGTGAATGGTTGAAAGATACTTATTGGTTTATATTAGCTGTTCTATTTTTAGTAGGGATGTACAGGCTATGTATTAAGGATATGCCCAAATGACAGAAGACCAAATTCAGACAGGTTTGTATGTTGTGATTTGTTTGATAGCGTTGATAGCTTTGTTGGCGTGGTACGCTTTTAAGGGGGATGGGAAGGATGGAGATTTTTAGTCGTATTTGTGGGATGTTAGCACTGTTGTTATGTGCTGGAATTATAATCTATGAGGGGATAAGACGGAAATGACTTTTGACAAAACACAGAATGAGATAACCGAATGGTCACAGAGGAATTTTGGCGAAGTGCCAAATACACAGATACCATATAGAATTAGTTCTTTTCTAGGTATGGTTGAGGAGATTGGGGAGCTAGCCCATGCAATGTTGAAAATGGCTCAAGGGATAAGGGAGACTAGAGAGGAGCATGAAGAGGCAGTAAAGGACTCCATAGCAGATTTATTAGTGTTTACGCTAGATTTTTGTGGTAGGAATGGTATGAGCGCAGAGCAATTATTAAATGATGTTTGGGCTAAAGTTAAGTTGAGAGATTGGAATAAGAATAAAGTTACTGGGGGTGTAGAGTGACTTTTGAACAGTTTGATAAATGGCAAGAGGAGTTGTGGAAAGAATGCATAGAGATGAGGGATACGAAAGGGAAGGAATATTCCCATACCGTAGATAGGTTTGATAATTTCATGCGACTAGCACGGGAGTTAGATATGGACCCTGTTAAGGTTGGATGGGTTTATGCTAAGAAACATTTGGACTCGATTGCTAGTTTTATTAAAACAGGGAAAGAGCATAGTACGGAGCCGATTAGGGGAAGGATAGTGGACGCGATTGTTTATCTTACACTGATTGGTGGGATGATACAGGAAAAACAATGGAAGGATTCGGAAGCTAGTCCAGTTGGAAAGTATTTTTGTGAGTGTCCAGTGAAGGTTGGGGATTTAGTGGAAAATACACAAGGGTACAGAGGAGTAGTTCAACATATTTACACCAATGCTACTGTACAAGTTGCGTGGAGAAATAAATCATTACCTTCTGACGTATTAGTAGAGGAGTTGATGAAATGCTAAAAGGAGACTTGGTAGCTTTCAAGAATAAACCAGACGTGTTGATAGGAACGGTTAAGGGGAAGTGTGTTATTGATGGGAGTGTTTGTATCGTGGTGAGTGGGTTTGAAATGGGGGACATGCAGTGTTTTGATGAAGAGTTACTGGTGAAGTTTAGGGAGGGATAAGTGTTAAAGCCTGAGAGTTGTAATGGTTGCCCGTTGGTTAGTATATCGGATGGGTTCTCAGAATCAGAGGGGGATGGAACTAGCGGAGTAGCTATTATAGGGGAAGCGTTAGGCTACAATGAGTATTTGGATGGACTCCCTTTCAGACCACATGCACAGGCAGGGTCTAAGTTGGAAGAGGTGTTTAGGCTTGTTAGTAGGGATACTGGCAAGCCTTGTACTAGAAGTCAATTTAAGATAGGTAATATGATCTGGTGCCATCCACCAGGGGACAAGTTGGCAGGGACTAGTTATGAGCAAAAGGCAGTTAGTTGTTGTTCATGCAATTTGGATAGGTGTCTTGATAGCTTTCATACGGGATTTAATAAGACCATATTAGCGTTGGGGAATATACCGTTGAAGTATTTGACTGGTGTTAGTGGAATAGCGGAGGAAAAACAGTCGATATCTCATTTGAACGGTTTCGTATTCCCCAGTAAGTATGGTCTGGTGGTTCCCTCTTATCATCCTTCATATATCAAGAGAGGGAACGGACATTTAACGCCGTTGTTGGTTGAGCATATGAAGAGGGCGTTAGGTGTAGCACAGGGGGGTTATAGTAGTTATGAGAGTCATTCGAGCTATAAGCCCCCTGTTTATCAGGTTAGCCCAGGGTTGGATGAAGCATGGAGTTTTTATAATAAGGTTAGAGATAATTCTAGGCTAGTACTGAGTTATGACATAGAAACAGCAGAAACAGGGAGTGTGGATGAGAATGACCGTGATGAATTGGAATCGGCTGAAATTGTTCTGGTACAATTCAGCATCGGAAAAGGAAGTGGTATTGCATTTCCGTTTACGGAAGATTATATTGATATTATACGTAAGCTATTCATGCTACCAAACCCCAAGGGGAATCATAACACCTGGAATTTCGATAACCCTCGGTTGCGAGCGAAAGGAATTGGTATAGAAGGTTATGTACATGATACTATGTGGATGTTTAAACACTTCTATCCCAAGTTACCTAGAGGGTTACAGAATGTCGCAGGTTTATTTGGGTTCCCCTTCCCCTGGAAACACTTGTATAATACTAGTCTGCAATGGTATGGTTGTGCGGATGTTGATGCTGTGCAATGGATATTACACGTACTCCCTAAATTGATGAAAGCTAGGGGGGTTTGGGAGGGATATGTTAGGCATGTGTATAGAGTGCATCCAATTCTGGATAGGGCTAGTGTGGTGGGCTTGCCTGTGGATGAAGGTAAGAGAGTAGGACTGGAGGTTAAGTTTAAAGAGGAGAGGAAAAAGATACATGAGGAATTGCAGAGGGCGATACCAGATGAGTTGAGGAATATTAGACCGAAACGAAAGTTAGAAAATGGAGGATTTGATTATGGATATAAACGAGAACCTAAAATTGTTGGAGAGGAGTTTGAACGATACACTAGGCTTAGTGAAATTCTCAAGAGAAGTGGGAAAAAAGTTAGATCATACGAAGATTTTCTATACCGAAAACATGGTCTTGCTTATGCAGAGTTTAAGGGTACAGATGAAGGAACTGGATTGGGAACTAATATCAAGCGTTGGTGTGTCATTGAAGAGTTTAGGGCAAGCCAACAGCAGTTGGTTAGATACCTCAAGTGGAGACAGGAACGTATACGTGCGGAGTCGGAGAGGGTTAAGAAAGAGAGGGACGAAAAGTATGGGGGGCGGAATATAGAGCTTACTAGAAGGATAAATGAGTTGTTGGAATTGGCAGATGATTATGAAGTACCGATAAGTTTGAAGACAAAAAGGGAGACTACTAGTAAACAGGAATTGGAAGAGATGTTTATTAATACCAATGATGTTGTACTAGAGAAGGTTGTGAGGATTAGGAGTTATGATACCAATATTAACAATTACCTGCCAAATTGGAGGCCAAGTAAAGACGGTAGAGTACACACTACATGGGGCTTTACTGCCCCCTCTGGACAGTTTGATGCTAGACGCCCTAACATACTTAATTGCTCCAAGCATACGGAGTTTGGCAATGAGTTCAGGGGTATTATCGAGGCACCAAATGGTAGAATATTTGTCGAATTTGACAAGAAAAGTTTCCATGTAGGAACATTGGGGTACTGTGCGAATGACAAAGGATACATTAGATTTAGCCAACTTGACCCCCATAGTATTTTGGGAAGCTATATTGCTCCTGATATTATTGGTGGAAGTATTAGTCTTAAATGGTCAGATGAAGAGATTATGGAAGCAAGTAGAGAGTTTAAGAAACGATCAAAAGCTAAAGGGAAAGAGTTACACGGATGCGATATTAGACAACAGTTGGCGAAACCCACGGTTCTAGGGAATCAGTTGGAATTGGGTCCGAAGAAATTACAACGGCAGAACCGACGATTTATAGAATTTGTGTATGAGAGGGAAAGGATTCAGGAGAGGGGGAAGGGGTATAGCGCAGAGGGGTTACAAAGTCTTATTAGTGGGATGTTTCCCAAGTGTGTAGCGTATAAACAGGGGATTAAGGAGAAAGCACATATAGAGAAGTTTTTGATTAATGAGTTTGGGAGAATCAATTACTTCTATGATGTGTTTAACTTTAACTATAATAAGAAAACCCGTAATTGGGTTAAGAAGGATGGAGACGGGGCTAGAGATCCGATAGCATGGAGGGTTCAGGGAACAGCGTTTGGGATGATAACGGAAGAGATATTAAAGATGGAAGAGGAGGGATTGTGTGAGGAGCATCAATTTATGGTGAGTATTCATGATAGCGTGGTAATGATGCCTGAGAAAAGGAAACTGGATAGGTGTATGGAGGATGTTAGTAGGATTATGAATAGACCTTGTAGACAGTTGGTGAATGAGGCAACTGGACCAGAGGGGTTGGTTATTAGGGTGGAATGTAGTGTTGGACCGAATTGGAAGGAAATGGAAGAGGTTAAGATATGAATGATTGGGTTAGTTTTTTAGATGAGAAAGGGAATGTGTATCATATGAGGGGAATGTCAATATACCTAATAGGTTGGGAATATTGTGAAAGTCCCCAGTCTCAGTGCGATGAAAGGGTACATTTTCAATTAGGTACTGTTAGGGGAGATATAGCAGTTGCTAGAGAGACATTGGTTAGAGTGGCGAGAGAGTTGAAAGTGGATTTAGGGAGTGTTCCATGTAGGGAGAGTAAGAGTAGAGGGGTAATAGTACAATGACAGGAGAGGAAGCGGTAGCGATTATACTAAAGATGGTGGTGGAGAATCTTACTATATTAGGTGATAGGGTTACACTGTTAGAAAGGAAAATAAGAGATGCAGACAACAAACGATGGCAAGAACGCGATGGATTTGATAATGAGTTTGGAGAACAGGGTAAGGGAATTGAAAGAGGACAGGGATAGTTGGAGACGGAATTATTTTATGGCTGTTAGTGTGGTTAGTCCTCAGTTTTGGTTTGGAATAATGATAGGGACTCTGGTAGGTTGGGCTATGGTAGCGTTGATGTTGTGGAGGTTTCATTAGATGACTGCGGTATATAAATACCCTTTAGTAATAGCATCTATGCAAACGGTTGAGCTATATAGTGGGGCTAGTATACTTGACTGTCAGTTACAAGATAATTGTATTATGATGTGGTGTTTGGTAGACCCTACTAGGGGCAAGTTTAAGACTACTATCTATATCTTTGCTACTGGGGAACCAATTGACCCATGGCCTTTGGATTTTATTGCTACGGTCCAGAGGAAGGGAAGTGTATGGCATGTATTTATGGAGGTACGATGATTGGTGTGAAATTTCAGTTAGGATGGTTGGGGGTTTATGCAGCGTTCTATCTAACTGGGGTGTTTGCGTTACATCTGGTGGATGATTTGATGGTAGTGATAAATTTGATTGTTAGCGGACTACTGACATTGGGGGTTATGATTATTTATTATGAATTTCAAAGGTAGATATTGGACGGTCAATAGAACATTCGTGGTGGTGCATGAAAATCTAGAGGCAACGGAGGGGGATAGGGAGATTAGGTGGACAGGTCATGGGGGGAATGAGAATACAGTTTTTTGGTGGAATGAGAATGGGGAATGTGTAGCAACGGTACCAAGGTTGGAGGGGGCAGAGTGGTTAGCTAGACTTGGGAATTATGATTTGTATGAGAGGGTGAATCCACAGAGTGTAGAGGGAGGGGGGAATTTGGTTGTGGATTGTCCGCAGTGTAGAGGGGAGAGATATGACACTAGAGAAAGCGGGTAAGTTGGCCAAGGATCAGTATAAATATTTGAAGGAGAAAGGGGCGATTAATATTAAGACAAAGATAGTTGGGGAAGGACCGGATGGGTATGGTGTTGATTTGGTGTATGAGATACCGCCGGATTATGAGTATTTTGGTCCTACATGGGGGAAAGAGTGAGTCAAAGGGAATTTGAGGAGAGATTACTGGAGGTTAAAAAGACTGCCAGATATAGGGGAGTTTGGTTGGGATTGTCGCTATGGAAGGATAGGGTAGAAAGGGGTATTAGACAACATGAGTTATCCAAAACAAAATCCAGAGGTTAAGAAATATGCGATTTGTGGGAGTGTGGTGATTAGGACTAAGGAGGTGTTGACTGGATTGGCTGTTAGAGGGAAGGAGACTGTAGGAGCGTATGTGGGGAGGATTTTGGACGATTGGGTTAAGGATAGCGTAGAGAAAGGTTTGGTACCAGATACGTTGAGTGTTAGGAGTTATGTGAATTATAGTAGAGATCAGACGGAGGTTATTAAGAAAGAGGCGACTATGTATAGAGAGGGGAAATTGGGGAAACGGAAAGAAGCGGAGATTTTGAAACATGCTAGGGGGAGGAAATGAGGGTAACAGAGAGTCTGGAAGGATGGAGCATACAGGCGAATGGTTGGAGTGAGGTTAGGTTTTTGAGAAAGGAAAGAGGATGGACTAGGGAGTTAGTTGGGGAAGTAGAAGAGATGTTGAATCAGGAGATAACTGTTTATGGTGAATTTGTGTGCGATGGGGGGATAGATGAGTCAACAGTCTAGAATTGATGAGGCAAGTGAACAAAGACAACAGGATAGGGATAATAATTTGGAGCGGATAGCAGACTATGTTCAGGGCATTGCAGATAGGTGCGAAGGGTTTGATGTACTGTTGAGGATGATTCTGAATACAGTACAGGGGATTGAGAGTAGTTTGGATAGCCATAGCGGGGATACAGGTCCAACTGCGGATGCTGGTATACCTCCCCCCAAAACCTATGAAAGAGTACTTGCTACCAAGTTGGTTAAACGGGTTGATGAACCTTGTGTATGTGGGCATAGTAGATCTGTACATATAGGTACAAATCCACAGGATTTTGAGTACATGCCATGTAGGGGAAGGGGTTGTAAATGTCAAGGTTTTAGAAACCCATAGGAAGGGGGCTAGCAGGCTCTAGGTTGAATCGGTGGAAAGGGGGTAGGGAAACGGTCATCCTGCCCCTGAAGTCATTTTAGTAGTACCCATAGTACCATGATTAGAATGAATAGGTTACAGAGAGTTATCGTTAAAGGGAAATGTTTATCGCTAAAGGGAGAGGGAAAGTGATGAAAGGAAAAGAGTTAAGTTTAAGGTATAGATTTGATGTTGAAAGGGATGTAGAGGGTAGATGGATTGCAGGGGAGTTGCTGGTAAGGAAATTGGGCAGAGGGAAGAGGGGGTATACAAGGATAGCGGCTTTTGGTGGGATGCATTCGGAAGAGTTTCTACGGACGTGGCTAGGGGAGAGGGTAGTCCTTGATATGGAGTGGAAAGGTAGGGAATGATACAGAGCTTGATTGATGCGATAGTTTTCTTGGTAGTGGAGATTAGACTGGCTTGGGTCATGCGGAAAGTTAACGGTAACGAAAAATAATTGAAAAAAAGTGTTGACAGGTTTGGAAGGGGGGAGTAGAGTAATGAATGTAAGGCAGGTTGAGAGAAAACAACCTGGAAGGGCTAGAGTAAACCCCGTAAGCTACGTTGTACCGGAAAGAGACTAACCGGATAGCAGTCTGATAGCGATACACGGTTGAAATACCCCAATGGGGCTAATAGCTCCAATAGGTAGCAATCTACAGTCCGATAGCCTAGCTTGGGTAATGAAGGGGTGAACAAATCCCCTACCTATGGTGAAAGGATTGCTACCTATTGTTGCTGTTAGTTTGATCCAAAACAGTAACCTGAAAGAGTTCTATGGACTCAGAAGAGGATAACAGAGATGACACCTAATATAGATCAGGCAGAACGGTTTAAGATTATCAGCCAACGGATTAACCGTGGGCAGGATAGCTATGCAGGAAGGTTGGATGCATGGCATAATCTGGGAACGGTTACAGGGACTTTCCAGACCTGGAAAGAGATGTTGGTGAAGGCTAGCGCGAATTTTGAAGTGGTTAAGAAACAATTGGAGTATAACGGTAATCCAGTTGATGCCTATGGGACGTTTAAGGTTACCAACTGGAAGGAAGGGGAAGAGAATCGAACAGGCTTGCAGTTTCTTGGAACCGTTGGAGAGGATTACACAGTTATCCAGCATACGGAAGGGTTTGAGTTGCTGGATACCCTAGTCAATAGCATTGATGGAGCGCATTATGAGACTATGGGAACGTTGGATTACGGCAGGATTGTTTGGGGGCAGGTAGATCCTAATATTCAGATTAGGGTTGGGGATGATACCAGCGATGTTTTTCTGAGTTTCCTAACGTCTCATGATGGAAGCAAGGCATTCGATATCTATGAGACTGGTGTACGGCAGGTTTGCAGGAACACGGTGCGGATTGGTAGTCTCAAGCGGTTAGCGGCGACACTGAGGGTTAAGCATACCAAGAATAGCCAGAAACGGATTGATAATCTGAAAGTGGAGATTGAAGAAATCCGTAATGTGGCCATGACCATGCAAGAACGGCTGAATTTCTTGGCCAATCGGAAGGTAACGAAACCGAGTCTGACAAAGATTATGGACAAGCTGTTTCCTAAGAAACAGACAGAGGATGGAGAGGAATCGAGTACCCGGAGGGATAATATCCTGGCTGAGATTTTGGCGATTTATGATAGCAATGATGGAGACCAATTCCCAGAACAGCGCGGCACGGCCTATAATCTCCTCAATGCAGTAACGAACTACACAGACCATGTAAGGTCTAGCAAGGGGGATATGCGAAGTGAGTCTGCATTGTTTGGGTCTGGAGATAAGATGAAGACCACGGCGTTAGGTCTCATCTTAGAAGAGGCAGAAGAGATGCCGCCGATTAGACAGGCTGTTCAGGTACAGGACTGGAAAGAGTTGTTAGGGACGAATTAGGGGAGGATTAGAGAAATGTGCTATAGGATAGTAGTTGATGACAAGATAGTTTATGAGGGTCCATCACTAATACAGGCGTGTAGAGCCTTTAGAGACTTACCAAGAGAACGGCAGGATGTTTTGGTCCTTCTGCGGAAGAGAGAAAACGGCGTGTGGTATGAGGCAGATTCAGCAGTAAACGTGTAGAGTTTCCAATGGGGATAGGGGGAGGAAACTCCCCTTGTCTCTATAGTTGGAGGTTTCTATGAAGTATCGAATATACGGTTACTTTAAGGATAAGGAAGGTAGGGATGTTAGGTATTTTGTTCAGAGGGGCAGAACGAGTCTACCTAATAGAACGTTGCTATCTACAGATTTTTTGTGGGTTAGCGTTCTAGCTAGTCCAACGGAGTTTGAAGACTTCAAAACAGCTATGGAGTGGTTTCGCAAACTGGCATTGTGGAATGAGAATTATGCTAGTTTGACACTGGAGAGGATATAGGTATGGAATCGACATTCATGGATCTGGTAGAGAGATTGAGTGTGATATATACTCAGTCGAATAAGGATCATAGGCAGGATATACGCTATGCTCTAGAGGGAATGTTGGACAATTTGGAGTATCGGCAGGAATTAGCTAAGGTGGCTAGAGTGGAAAGAGATTGGGAGGAAACGTTGGCATGAAACAGGAAAGTTTGAGAGATAGTTGTAGGTTGAAGCCAGCACCAAAGGGACAGTCACAATGGAGACACGCCAAACGGCATCCGTCTACTACGGTAGATCGGTGTACGTGTGAGAAAGGGGCAGCACAGGGTAGAAGTGATACCAAGTGTTCAGGTTGCCAGAATAATATGAGACGGGTAACCAAGCGAAGGAGATAAGGGATGAAACCAAAAGAGGGGATGATTGTTAAGTTTGCCCCCAAACACTGGGGGGTGGATGTTGCCAAAGTGGTTGCTGTTGCTGCCAACAACGTCCAGTTAGAGGATTCAGAAGGAAATAACTTCATTTCGAGACATTGATGAGGTTATCGCGGAGGTAAAATGAAACCAGAGCTAAAACGGGTTTTGGAAATGGCCTATCTGTACGCATGGGGGGCAGAGAGTACGTCTAAGTTACGGGATGAGTGGAGACGGTTGTATGACGTATTATCTCCAACAGAATCACTAGAGTACATGGGACAACGGACTTTCACTTGGCATCCGAGAGAATAACTGTTGACAGAGGTTTCATACATCGGTTAATATCATAAGGAAGGAGGGTAACGATGAAAACACAGATCATACAGACTATTTATGAACGCGGACGATACCGGGTAGTGCCACTTGTTACCCTCCTGGCTGTTGAAGTGGATGGAAGACGATTGGGGTTGACCTACGACATTGATGAAGTGGACAGAGCCGTGATGGATGTTGACGAATTGGCACTGAGGGATGGAGTAAGGATGGAGGGGGCTAGATAGTTAGCCCCACTTTTAGAGGTTATGAATCGTATCTTGGTCTATCTAGAAAACAGCCTATGCGACGATAGACTAGCATGGGTTGGATTCATAACCTCTAATGGTTCGAGTAGTTAAATTTAAAAAAGGATAGTGAGGAAAAGAAAATGTCAGTTACGTTTATTAAACGGTCAGTAGTTCCAGCTAGTGTTGTTGGGAGACAGGTTACGAAAGCTACTGTTACAGTAGCAGGGAACGGACAGATTCAATTGAATAGTCTTGCGAGCAAGCATTTCAATGGATCGGTTAAGTTTGGGTTGGCAGTGGACAAGGAGACTGGTACAGTTAATCTGTATCCAGAGGGAAGTCCAGTACTGGTTAAGAATAAGGTAGCAACGGATCAGTTGTTCGAGTTTAGGGTAGGAAAGAAGACTAAGACTCTGTTTATGGCAGGGACTAATATCCTACGGAGTACGGATGTTTTTGGCGATCATTTGTATGATTTTGCCAAGAGCGGTAATCAGACGTTTGATGCAACGATAGATGAGAAAACACAAGCATTGACATTTACGCTGCCCAAGGGGGCGTTGGTTCCTAAGCCAGTAACACCTCGGCCAAGAAAGAGTAAGGTTGCTCCTGCGGTTAGTGCAGAAGCGGGTAGTACGGCTGGAACACCAGTAGCAGAGGATGAATTGGCACTAGATTTGAGTTGAGGGAATGGAAGGATAGGAGAAAGTTATGTACGTATTTAGCGTGTTTTTGTATATGGTGTATTTGTGGAACGCAGCGATGTACCAAGAGATGAAACAGACAGGGGATTACCCTTGTTATGGTTGGGTCGGTGGGGGTAGTCCTGATAGCGCGCCGCCGGTTTGTTTTTATGACCCTAGTGCATATTGAGTTGTGATAGAGTGATGAATACCAGCTTGTAGACTGGTAGAAAACTAGTGTGATGGATGCCACTAGATTGTTTGCATGGTTACCCCCTAGACCCTTGAGCAAGGTTTAGGGGGTTTTTTATTGGTAGGGAGGTTATGTTGGAGCAATTGAGGAAGGTTGAGGATAGGGCTAGGGTGGGGCGGAAAGGGGGGTAGATTGGATCGGAAGGGGGGAGGGGGTATGATAGCCCCCCTCGGGAGGTTTGGCCGATTCCAGGGGAGGACTGGAGGGGAATCGGCCTAGACCAAGCGTTAGACTTTTGGCTCTACTGGTTCAGGTGGGAACAGGACCTTTAGAACCACTTCCCTAGTTCCTGTTTTCTTCAACGCATCAACAAACATCATTCCTAGTACGGTATCTAGAATGCTATCTATTGTCCTGCTATCAAACTTCATGGTCGGTGGATCTATAATCAACTCGCCTGATTTATTAAACCCCTTCCATGGTAACGGAATACTATTAGGTCTACGTTTCCGTTTCCTTAACCTCTGTTTCGGTTTAGGTCTCTTCATTGACACCACCAGTCTACTTCCCCCATCTTTCCTCATACACGTCCAACATCAGGTCCGCAACCCTACCAGCTTGGTTAACAATACAACTCTCTAGTAGTGGTTCCTCTTTATAACTCTCCACTGCAATCAACGCTTGCACGGTCTCACTAAACCATTCCAACCACAAATCCTCCGCGCTGGCTACTTTGGTTTTTAACCTACCCATTGTCTTAGCTAGGTTAGCTTTCATTATCTGTTCAGGTGATTTTGCTTTAGTTGGCATCTACCATTTCTCCCTATACATCCTTAACGCTTCCACATTACTGAGATTAAGATAAATCGCAGTAGTAGCTAAATCCTCATGACCTAGTATTTTCTGTAATGCTGGCAGCGGTATCCCTTTGTCTAAACTATTAACCGCGAAACTATGCCTGAGTACATGCGGACAACACTTCTGCCCGACCATAGCTTTCTGCGCAACTCTCCTCACCGTCTCCCATGCACTCTTGGTAGTAAATCCAATCCGATCATTAGCAGCTATCCAACTTTCCAATATCGGTTTAACCCTATCACTCATTGGTACCGTTCTACGTTTCTTTGGTCCTCCTGTGGTATTTTTTCCATAAACTACAATCTGGTGTCTTTGCCAATCTATATTTTCCTTTTGCATATTACAGAACTCCTCAACCCTCAACCCTGTATCTAGCAAAGTCCACACTACCAGTTTATCCTTCATCGTACTACATGCATTAGACAACCTATTACAATCATCTAATGTTAAAGGTTCCCTTTTGTGTTTGTACTTACGTGGCATACAACTATGATTGTAGGGTAAGACTTGGGGGGAAGTCAAGAGGGAAGGTAAGAGTCTACCCCACTGTAGGCCGTTGATTCCAGGTGGCGAGTGGACGGCCTACAGTAAGGGTATAGGGGGAAAGTATTACAAGTCTATGCGTGTGTAATCGCGCTATTCACTCCACCAACACTCCATGTACCACAACCAGATAATCCTACTCCTGGTGCATTAGCCCCTGCGGTAGCTTGAACTCCCCAAAGTAGTAATAATTGGTTATGACTCGCCTGAACCACATCACCTGTAAACCCAGGAGCAGTATTGAATGTACAACCAACGTTATTTGTAAACCCACCAATAATCCAATCATTATTAACCGTAGTAGTCAGACTAATCGTAAAACTAGCTCCACTAGCTAACCCAGTAGCAGTATTCGCCGCCTGTGTATACGGTTGTCCAGTCTGATTTACACCAGTAAAACTAGCTCCTACGCATCCTATATCCGTTCCAGCACTAGAACTAATTACAACATTATGCGCCCCTACCGCTGGATTCTCCAATGCATACAGCCAGAAATTCCTAACCGTTGTTTCTGAATTAACCGCCGTCAGTGCTACTCCATTATACGTGATCCCAGTAAGTATATTACCCCCTGCCTCACATGCAACAAACAGCATCCTATTAGTTCCACTAGTAGTATACGCCGTTGTAATCGTTCCTGTAGATCCATTACCCAAATCCAAACTGGTATCCAATGCAATAGATATCCCAGGTGGCACCCTCTTTCCAGGTCCAGGAAACGGAATATACTGTCCACACAATATACTCTCCCCTGCCAGTAACCAAATTACCACGATACTAAGATACTTTCTCATTACCGTGTAACCCTCCAATTCAGCGTAACCGTTCCTGGTGTAATACTAGTTCCTGTAGCGTTGCAAACGTGAAAATTCACATTACCGCTAGATGGCCAAAAATAAACATTCAACCCATCGGCTGTTGCTACGCCATAACCAGTTGTACTGCTAATATCACCATTAGGAGTAATAATTAACGTATCAGTACTAGCAACTCCCGCAGCAGCAGTATTAATTGCAGTAGCACAAGCATTAGGTCCAATCGCGCTAGTCCCGAGTAATTGACTCCCACTACCAATTGTATGAGTTAGTGTTGCCCCATCTGTTAAATTCGTACTAGTAAACGTTGTCCAACTAGCCGTTGATATATTAGACGTTGGGGCAGGAAACAACAACATCTGATTAGCTATCGGTACCGCATTAGGCGGCGATAGCAATAAACTAGTCGTAACCGTAGTAGGCGCTACCCAACCAATTACATTAGCCCCTGGTGTTGGGGCTGTTCCTTGACTCAACTGAATACTACCAGCAACACCACTACCACTACCTGTTGTCAAACTACCAGGGGTACTAATATTTCCCCCAGAGCTTAGAGTAGCAGTAGCACTAGGCGTCTGAATCGTAGTTGTCCCACCACCCGTCACCAACGCTGTTGATGTAAGGCTACCTGCCCCAACTACCGTAACCGTTCCTGTACCTGTTACTGTCTGGTAAGTAGGATCTACTCCTACTCCATTGCTTGTCAAAACCTGCCCCGCAGTCCCTACTGCGGTATAATTATTCGCCTGTGTTGCACTACCCAACGCTACCCCGTGATTAACTGGACTACCAGTAATACACGTTGCGCAAGTAACTGTACCACTAGTCGTGATCGGTCCACCACCTAATGGGGCGCTAGTAGCTACGCTAGTAACCGTACCAGTCCCAGTAACCGTTTGAAAAGTAGGGTCAGCACTAGCCCCGTTACTAGTCAACACCTGTCCTGCACTACCAGTAGCAGTATAGTTATTACTCTGTGTTGCACTCCCAACAGGTACCCCATGATTCGTAGGAGTTCCAACCAAACAAGTTGGACACGTCAGAGTACCAGTTGTTGTAATAGGTCCACCAGCTAATGGCCCACTAGTAGCTACATTAGTAACTGTCCCTGTCCCTGTAACGGCTTGAAACGTAGGATCACTACCCGCGCCGTTACTAGTTAGCACCTGTCCTGCCGTACCAACTGCCGTAAAACTCAACGCCTGTGTAGCAGCCCCTACCGCCACTCCATGATTAGTTGGCGTACTCGTTGCGCACGTCGGACAAGCTATCGTTCCACTAGTTGTAATCGTTCCACCCGTAATAGGTCCAGTTGTATTAATAGTCGTAACCGTTCCACTACCGCTAGGACTAGTTACATACGTATTGTTCAAACAAAAATACAATCCAAACGTTGAATAGTTATAGAAATTCGGACTCACTCCACTCTGACAACTAGATGGCAGAATCGACCCTCCCAACCATCCATTAGTTAGCAAATTTGGAACCTGTCCAAATGCTCCTACTGTCAACACCAATCCTAAAAGTATTTTCTTCATAATCTCCCCCTTAATGTATTACCGCTTGCCCTTTCACTGCTGTATTACCGCCCGTAACCGATCCACCGCCACTAGGTCCACTAGTTCCATTCAACGTAATCGTGCTAAACCACGGCGTATACCCATCTGCCGCTGCCGTAGTAAAACTCTGCCCATAATAACCAGTCACACTAAGCTGTACTGTCCATCCACCTGTTATTGGCGTTATAGTCGATAGATTGAATTGAGGAAACACAGGATGTACCGCACTAGCCCCACGTCCAATTGTAGTCAACAAACTAGCACTGTCCCAACCTTGGGGGTTAGTTCCTAGATCCCAAATATTAATCCCCGTACTATCATCAGGATCACTAACCGTTCTAGCCCAACATGTACCGTACCAATGATTAGGACCCATCAAATATTGTACATGGCACTTGCGCCCATAAGCCGCATATGTCCATTGATGTCCACCATTATTACTCCATGTAACCCAATTGGTATCCACCAACGGATTCCCACCATTGTAAACTTGATGTTTCGTCAGCCCTGTAGTTGGGTCTGTTAATCTAATATCCTCAATCCTAACCCTACCAGCCCCAAAGTGCAAACCATCAACATTAGGAAAGGTATAATAAATCCAACCATCCGCACCAGCGTTATACGTACAAGAAAACTGATAACTTGCCCCACCCCAATCTTGACAAATCCCACTTTCCCACGCTAACAAAATCTGTGTTGGGTCAGTCTCATTAGTTGAATTAGTAGGATAGTTCCAAACCCCAGTACTAAAACTAGTCCCACTCGCGCTAGGTCCTATATTTCCTAGTGGACTAATCGTAGTAGCAAATTCATCATTACTTTTAATAACATTAGTCCCTCCAACCCCATTAACCCTAATCAAATAATCATAACAACTCCCCCTAGCACAAATCATACTTTCTGATTCATTCCTCTGTCCATCTGCTGTATATGTAGTAGGTTTATTAGTCGCATCCCCTGGTGTTGTTTCTGGACTCTCTCCAGTAGAATTAGTACCTGTTGGATTCCCCTCCATAACCCCTGTCATCCCATTACTAGCCCATTTCGTTACCCCTACCGCATTACTACAACAAAGATTAAACCCTCTCATATCATTCCCAACTGCGATCATATTACCCGCAGTATCCCAACTGTACCACCTAGTATCCCCGTGATACCAAACACCATTAATATCAAACAGCCTAGCCCACGTGGTAGAACTATTAAAAGTAACCGTTCCACTACACGTACTTGCT
>Ga0210405_10000593_pt1 | contig 47075 bp, 50 predicted proteins | sample IncBWH11MmetaG_FD_155492 | JGI IMG/M metagenome (GOLD analysis project Ga0210405, IMG submission 155492) | Forest soil microbial communities from Barre Woods Harvard Forest LTER site, Petersham, Massachusetts, United States - Inc-BW-H-11-M | ecosystem: Environmental > Terrestrial > Soil >... | reverse complement strand
GTGGAGCCGACCCACCGCGGCAACATCGGCGCCTCGGCGCGCGCGATCCGGACCATGGGCTTTGGCGGGTTGTCGGTGGTGGCGCCGCGCGATCAGGACTATCGCAGCTCCGCCGACGCGGTGGCGCTCGCGGCCCACGCGACCGCGGTGCTGCAGGACTCGCGCTGCTGCGCGACCGTGGAGGAGGCGCTGCAAGGGGTGAGCCTGGCCTTTGCGATGACCGGCTACGCGCGCCAGTTCGGGCCGCCCCATTGCTGGGTGCGCGAAGCGGCGCAGCAGGCCGCGCTGTGGCTTCAGCAGCAGCGCGGAGCGGTGGCATTCGTGTTTGGCACCGAGCGCAGCGGGCTGGTCAACCGCGATGTGCAGCGCTGCCACTACAGCTGCGCGATCCCCGCCGATCCGCGTTCGGGCTCGCTGAACCTGGCGCAGGCGGTCCAGGTTGCCGCCTACGAGATGCGTTTCGCGTTGACCCGTCCGGACCAGACTCGCGCGTTACCGGCGCCGCCCGGCGGGGCCACGGTCGACATGGTGGAGCGCCTGTTCGACTCGTTCGAACGGGCTCTGACCGCGATCGACTTTCTGGACCCGCACCAGCCGAAGCGCTCGATGGACCGGCTGCGCAGCCTGCTGGCCCGCGCCGGCCTGAGCCCGTCCGAGGTCGATTTCCTGCAGGGGATGTGCGCCGCCATCATCGAGCCGAAGCACTTGCGGGCTGGCCGCAAGCGCCCTCGCACGCCAGTGGGAGGGCGCCCTGCGTAGCCGGGCTAGGCCCGGCGAAGCAGGGACCTTCAGACCAGATCCACCAACTCCATCTCACGCCCCGCCACCCGCAAATAGCCCCCCCGCCGCTCGCCCCCCTCGAAGTCCCAGTCCGGCAGCACCCAGCGCTCGCCCCGGTGCCCGTCCAGATCCAGCTCGTGCCGCGCCGGCCGATGCGTGTGGCCGTGGATCATGCGCGCAACGCCGGCCGACCGCAGCGCCTGCTCGATCGCCTCGGGGGTGACATCCATGATATGCGCCGCCGTCGACCGCTTGCCCGCTTCGCTGAGCCGGCGCACCTGGCGCACGATCGCTCGACGAACCACGAGCGGGCGGCCGAGGAAGAGTCCCTGCCAGAACGGGTCGCGGGCGCGGCGGCGAAAGGCCTGATACGCCCGGTCCAGCGTGCAATAGGCGTCACCGTGCGCCAGCAGCGTGGGCACATCCCCCAGCACCGTGCTGCACGGATCGGCCAGGAACGCGGCGCCGCTCGCCCGCGCGAAGCCGTCGCCCAGCAGCACGTCGCGGTTGCCGTGCATCACGTAGACCGGCGTGCCGCTGCCCGTGAGCCGCCGCAGGGCGCCGCTCACCGTGGCGCCGATGCCGTCGGCGGCTTCCTCGTCGCCGACCCAGCTTTCAAACAGGTCTCCCAGGATCACCAGCTCGCGGCCGCCGCGACCGAGCTCCTCGGTCAGCCGCACAAAGCGCTGGACCGTGCCGGCGCGATCCTGCGTCAGATGCAGGTCCGAGATGAACACCGGGTCGCGCAGCCGGACCGAGGCCAGCGCGACGGCCTGGTTCACTCCGAGACGACCTCGGCGCTCTCGATCACGACCTCCTGGTCCGGCACATCTTGGTGCGCGCCGTAGCGCATCGTGGCCACGGCCTTGATCTTGTCGACCACCTCGGTGCCTAGCGTCACGCGTCCGAACACGCAATAGCCCCAGTTCTGGCTGTCGGCCGCGGTGAAATTCAGGAAATCGTTGTCGGCTACATTGATGAAGAACTGCGCGGTGGCCGAATGCGGATCGGAGGTGCGCGCCATCGCGATCGTGTAGCGGTCGTTCTTCAGCCCGTTGGCCGCCTCGTTCTGAATCGGCTTGGAGGTGGGTTTCTGCCGCATGCCGGGCTCGAAGCCGCCGCCCTGGATCATGAAACCGTTGATGACGCGGTGAAACAGCGTGTTGTTGTAGTGGCCCGAACGCAGGTAACCCAGGAAGTTCTCGACCGTGCGCGGAGCGCGCTCCCGGTCCAGTTCCAGCGTGATCGGTCCCATCGAGGTGTTCAAGCGTACGGTCGACATGGCGCCTCCGCCTAATTTACGAGCCGCGCCGACTTGATCAGCACGGTCGTGCGCGGAACGTCGCCCCCGCCGGTCGGCACGGCGCGGATCTTGTCGACCACGTCCATGCCTTCGACCACGCGGCCGAACACGGTGTAGCCGGCCCCGTCTTGACCGGGGTAGTCCAGAAAAGCGTTGTCGACCACGTTGATGAAGAACTGCGCCGTGGCCGAATTCGGATCCATCGTGCGAGCCATCGCAAGGCTGCCGCGCACGTTTTTCAGGCCGTTGTTGCTTTCGATCGGAACCGGCGGGCGGGTCGGCTTCTGGGCCATGGCGGCCGTGAAGCCGCCGCCCTGGATCATGAAGCCTTTTATCACGCGATGGAAGATCGTGCCGTCGTAGAAGCCGTCCTTCACGTACTGCACGAAGTTGGCGACCGTCTTGGGCGCCTTGTCGGGCAGCACCTCCACCACGATGCGGCCCTCGCTCGTTTCAAACGCCACGCGCACCGGCGCCGCCGCCTGGGGCGTTGCGGCCGGCTGGGCCGCGAGGGCCTGGCCCCCGAAGGCCAGTGCCGCGAGGGTGGCGAAGACGGCGACGCACGTCAAGCGGAGTTTTCGGATGGTTGTGATCTGCAGCATCATCGGTGGGTTCCTTCGGGTTGATCCCGGATCAGCGGGTCGTCTTCAGTTTGGACGTCAGGTCCCGCGCCAGCGCCAGCTTCGATTTGAGCACGCTGTTGGCCGGTTCGAGCTTGGAAGCGCGTTCGAACGCCGCCGCCGCCATCGCGACGTACAGATCGCCCAGATTTTCCTGCGCCGTGATGTAGTTGGGTTGCGCGGCCAGCGCCTGCTGCAGCAGGTGCTCAGCCTTGTCCAGACCGCCTTGCGCCGCCGCCAGCACGGCCAGGTTGTTGTACGGTTCGGGCAGCTCCGGGAAGTCCTGCGTCAGGCGCAGCAGCGCATCGGAGGCGTCCTGGCGGCGTCCCAGGTCGATCAGCGTCACGGCCCGCAGGAAGCGCACCTGCAGGTCGCGCGGCTTGTCGACCAGGAACTCATCGGCGCGCTTCAGCGCTTCTTCGCTCTTGCCGGCCTGCATCAGCTCGGCGATTTGGGCCGCCTCCGAGCGGGGCGCGGGCACCAGCTCGGACGACCAGGGTGACCACTGGGTCGGTTGCTGGCCCGCCACCGGGCCAACGAGGCCGGCGGCCAACAGCACGATCACAGCGGTGCCACGAACACGGGACATGTCATATACTCCAATTCGATTCTAACAACGCGGGCGACACCTGCCTGCGCGGTCCCGCACGCGGGGCGAATGCCGGATGTACGCGAGTCCCGCCACCTCCAGTGCGAATCCACAACACGCTGACCGGACGCAACGATCCTCTCGAACCGATCGAGCCGGGCCACGTGCGCATGTACGTGTGCGGCATGACCACCTACGACTACTGCCATCTGGGCCACGCTCGCCTGATGGTGGCGTTCGATCTGGTGCAACGCTGGCTGCGGGCGCGCGGGCTGCGCGTGACCTACGTGCGTAACATCACCGATATCGACGACAAGATCATCCGGCGGGCCGCCGAACTGGGCGAGCCGATCCAGGCGCTGACGGCGCGCTTCATCGGCTACATGAACGAGGATTTCGGCGCGCTGGGCGTGCAACAGCCGGACATCGAGCCGCGCGCGACCCAGCACGTGGAGCCGATGCTCGAGCTGATCGAGCAGCTTCAGGGCAAGGGCCTGGCGTACCAGGCCGAAGACGGCGACGTGAATTTTTCGGTGCGCAGCTTCCCCGCCTACGGGCGCCTGTCGCACAAGAACGTGGACGAATTGCGCGCGGGCGAGCGCGTGGCGCTGATCGATTCCAAGCGCGATCCGCTCGACTTCGTGCTGTGGAAGCACGCCCGGCCGGACGAGCCGCAATGGCCCTCGCCGTGGGGACCGGGCCGCCCTGGCTGGCATCTGGAGTGTTCGGCGATGGCGCGCCAGACGCTGGGCCAGCCGTTCGACATCCACGGCGGCGGGCCCGATCTGGTCTTTCCGCACCACGAGAACGAGATCGCCCAGAGCGAGGGCGCCTTCGGGATCCCGTTCGCAAGGCTCTGGATGCATTGCGGGGCGCTGCGGGTGGGCGACGACAAGATGTCCAAGTCGCTGGGCAATTTCCTGACGATTCGCGAGGCGCTGACCCGGTACGACTGGGAAGTGCTGCGGTTTTTCCTGGTCCGGTCGCACTATCGCAGCCAGATCGCGTTCGGCGCGGCGATGATCGACGAGTCGCGCTCGGCGCTGACGCGCTTGTACACGGCGCTGCGGGCAGCGCCGACAGCCTTGGCCGCCGAAGCCTCGGCGAAGGCGGCGAGCGCGCCGGTCGACTGGGACGGTCCCTACGGCCAGCGCTTCGCCGAGGCGATGGACGACGATTTCAACAGCGCGCGGGCGGTCTCGGTGCTGTTCGAGATGGCCGCCGAGCTCAATCGCGCCCCGACGGCCGAGCTGGCCGGGCAGATGCGCGCGCTGGGCGCACTGCTGGGCCTGTTGCAGCGCGACCCGGACGAATTCCTGAAAGGCCGGCCTGCCGGCGCCGAGGCGGGCGGGTTGGACGAGGCCCAGATCGCCGAGCGGATCGCCGCGCGCGCGGCCGCCAAGGCACGGCGCGACTATCCCGAGGCTGACCGGATCCGCCAGGACCTGCTGCGGCAGGGCGTCGTGCTGGAGGACGGGGCGGGCGGCACCACATGGCGGCGCCGCTGAGGAGCGAATCGACCGCGCTGCGCCCGCCCTTCTGGCAGAGCGCCAAACGCCGGCTGGCGGCGGCCGACCCGGTACTGGGCGCGATCATCCGGCGTCACCCCCGGATCGCGCTGGCATCGCGGGGCGATGCCTTTCAGACGCTTGCGCGCTCGATCGTCGGCCAGCAAATCTCGCTCAAGGCGGCATCTGCCGTCTGGGACCGCGTGGTGGGCGCCTGCGGCGAGATCTCGCCCCGCTCCGTGAAGCTGCGGCGCGCTGCGACGCTGCGCCGCTGCGGCCTGTCCGAGCGCAAGGTCGAATACCTTCGGGATCTGGCCGCTCATTTTGCCGACGGCCAGGTCGATCCGGCGAGCCTGGCCAGGATGAGCGACGACGAGGTGATCGCCCGCCTGACGGACATCCGGGGGATCGGGCGCTGGACAGCGGAGATGTTTTTGATCTTTAATCTGCAGCGCCCCGATGTGCTGCCGCTGGACGACCTGGGACTGCTGAAGGCGGTCGGGCGGCATTACCTGGCGGGGCGAACGCCGGTGTCCCTGTTAAAGGGGGAGGGACGCCAGCAGGTGGTCGAGGTGGCGGGCCGGTGGGTGCCGTACCGCAGCGTGGCCACCTGGTATCTGTGGCGCAGTCTGGATCCGGTGCCGGTCGAATACTGAGGTATGAAGACGACATTCCTGGATTTCGAGCAACCGATCGCGGAGCTGGAAGCCAAGATCGAGGAGCTGCGCTTCGTGCAGGACGACTCGGCGCTGGACATCTCCGAGGAGATCGCGCGCCTGCACACCAAGAGCCAGGCGCTGCTGAAGGACATCTACGCCAAGCTGACGCCCTGGCAGGTCTCGCAGCTGGCGCGGCACCCGCAGCGACCGTATACGCTCGATTACGTCAACGAGGTCTTCACGGACTTTCACGAGCTGCACGGCGACCGCTCGTTTTCGGACGACCTGGCGATCGTCGGGGGACTGGCGCGCTTCAATGGCCAGGCGGTGATGGTGATCGGCCATCAGAAGGGGCGCGACACCAAGGAGCGGGCGCTGCGCAACTTCGGCATGCCGCGGCCGGAAGGCTATCGCAAGGCGCTGCGGCTGATGGGCCTCGCCGAGAAGTTCGATCTGCCAATTCTGACCTTCATCGACACGCCCGGCGCCTACCCGGGTGTGGATGCCGAGGAGCGCGGCCAGTCGGAGGCGATCGGCCGCAATCTGCTGGAGATGGCGCAGCTGCAGGTGCCGGTGATCGCCACCGTCATCGGCGAGGGCGGCTCGGGCGGGGCGCTGGCGATCGCGGTGGCCGATACGGTGCTGATGCTGCAGTACGCCACCTACTCGGTGATTTCTCCGGAAGGCTGTGCCTCGATCCTGTGGAAGAGCGCCGAACGCGCTGCCGATGCTGCCGAGGCGCTGGGCCTGACGGCGCACCGGCTCAAGGCGCTCGGGCTGATCGACCGGATCGTGTCCGAACCGGTCGGGGGCGCGCACCGGGATCCGAAGCAGATGTCCGGATTGCTGAAGCGTGCGCTGGCTGACAGCCTGCGACAGTTCCAGGGCGTGAAGGTCAAAGACCTGCTCGCCGCTCGCCACGCCCGGCTGATGGGCTATGGCAAGTACAAGGAAACGTCGACCGACAGCTGACCCGCTGGAGCGCTCGCTGTTGGCCGCGGTCAGTTCGGCGGTCGACGATGCACTCTCTCAGGCGCCGGCACCGCAGCCGGGCCGCTCCCGCAGCCGGCCCGACGCGCCGCTGGTGGTCGCCTACAGTGGCGGGCGCGACTCCACCGCCTTGCTGAGCCTGGTGTGCGCGTTGCGCGATCGACGCGCGCCGGGCTTTGGGCGGCCGCACGCGGTGCACGTTCACCATGGCCTGCACCGGGATGCCGATTCCTGGGTCAGCCATTGCGAAGCGCAGTGCGCCGCGCTGAAGGCGCCACTGACCGTGCAGCGCGTGCTCGTCGAGCGCCGCGGTCTGGGGGTGGAGGCGGCCGCGCGCGAGGCGCGCTACCAGGCGCTGGCGCAGGCGGCGCGCGAGCTGGGCGCCAGGGCCGTTCTAACGGCGCACCACCTGGACGACCGCCTGGAGACGTTCCTGCTGCAATGGATCCGCGGGGCCGGTCTGGACGGCCTGTCCGGCATGGCGCCGGCGCGCGAACTGGACGCCGACGGCGCCTCGCCCATCGTGCTGCTGCGCCCGCTGCTGCATGTGCCGCGCGAGCGGATCGAGCGTTACCTTCAGCTCAAGGAGCTCGCCTTCATCGACGATCCCGGCAATTCGGATCTGCGGTTCGACCGCAACGCGATCCGGCAGCAGGTGATGCCGGAGCTGGCGCGGCTGCGCTCCGGCTTTCGGGCGGCGGCCGAGCGTTCGATCGAATTGATCGCCGAAGGGGCCGAGGCCCTGCACTCGCTGGCACGCGAGGATCTGCTGGCGTGCACGCGGGATGCGCCGGCCTCGACCGTCCGCATCGACCGGCTGGCGATGCTGCTGCCGGCCCGCCGCACCCTGGTGCTGCGCGAATGGCTGGCGCAGGCGGGGCTGAAGGCGCCCCCGCGCGCGCGCCTGCAGCAGGCGTTGCAGCAGGCCATCGGCGCCGGTGCCGATGCCCGACTGCTGATCCGCATCGGCGATCACGAGCTGCGCCGCCACCGCGGCTTGCTGTGCCTGGTCGCGCCGCGGCGAGGCGCGGTCGGTCCGCACGCGGTGCAGTGGCAGGGCGAAGCGGAGCTCCCAGTGCCCAGCTGGGGTGGCGCGCTGGTGTTCACTCGCACCAGCGACGAGGGGTTCGATGCGCGCTGGCTGGGCGCCGAGCCGCTGGAGCTGCGCCCGCGCACGGGCGGGGAGCGCTTCAAGCCGCACCCGACGCGACCGTCCAAGCGCCTCAAGCAGATCTTCCAGGAGGCGCGTATTCCGGAATACGAGCGCTCGGCGCTGCCGCTGGTATGGCGCGACGGGCGCCTGATCTATGTGGCAGGGGTCGGGCCCGACGTACGGATGCTGGTGGCCGACGGGGAGCGCATCCGCATCGACTGGGTCGGTGCCACGCGGCTGCTGCGCGACTGAAGCGACGGACGGTCAACGTGCCGCCTTTATAATTCGCGCCGAGAACGCTTCCTCGCGCACGCGCGTCGACCCCATGGCACTGATCGTTCAGAAGTACGGCGGCACCTCGGTCGGATCGGTCGAGCGCATCAAGAACGTCGCGCAGCGGATCGCCAAATGGAGCCGCGCCGGCCACCATCTGGTAATCGTGCCGTCGGCGATGAGCGGCGAGACGAACCGCCTGATCGCGCTCGCCAAGGACATCCAGCCGGTTCCCGACCCGCGCGAGCTCGATGTGGTGGCCTCCACCGGCGAGCAGGTGACCATCGGCCTGCTGGCGATGGCGCTGAAGCAGCTCGGCCTGAAGGCCAAGAGCTACACCGGCCACCAGGTCCGGGTGCTGACGGACAGCACGTTCACCAAGGCCCGCATCATCGATATCGAGGAAAAGCGGATCCGCGCCGACCTGGATGCGGGCACCATCGTGCTGGTGGCCGGCTTTCAGGGCCAGGACGAACTGGGCAACATCACGACGCTCGGGCGCGGCGGCTCGGACACCTCGGCCGTGGCGCTGGCGGCCGCGCTGCGCGCGGACGAGTGCCTGATCTTCACCGACGTGGACGGCGTGTACACGACCGACCCCCGGATCGTTCCGGAGGCGCGGCGCCTGCACACGATCACGTTCGAAGAAATGCTCGAGCTGGCCAGCCTCGGATCGAAGGTGCTGCAGATCCGCTCGGTCGAGTTCGCCGGCAAGTACCGGGTGCGGTTGCGCGTGCTGTCCAGCCTGAGCGACGCGGACCAGCCGCTGGCGATCGAGGCCGCCTCCGGAACGCTGATCACGTACGAGGAAGACACGAAGATGGAACAGGCCCTCATTTCAGGCATCGCCTTTTCGCGCGACGAGGCCAAGATCACGCTGACGCGCGTGCCGGACCGGCCCGGCATCGCCTACCAGATCCTCGGGCCGATCGCCGAGGCCAACATCGACGTGGACATGATCATCCAGAACACCAGCGTCGACGGCACCACGGACTTCTCGTTCACGGTCCATCGCAACGAGTACGCCAAGGCGATGGACGTGCTGAACACCAAGGTCAAAGGCCACGTGGGCGCGCAGGCGCTGGTGGGCGACCCGAAGATCTGCAAGGTCTCGGTGGTCGGCATCGGCATGCGCTCGCACGTGGGAATCGCCAGCCTGACGTTCCGGACGCTGTCGGAAGAGGGGATCAACATCCAGATGATTTCGACCAGCGAGATCAAGATCTCGGTGGTGGTCGAGGACAAGTACATGGAGCTGGCCGTGCGCGCCCTGCACAAGGTCTTCGGCCTGGAGCAGGCCCCGGCCTGACCCTGCTACGCGCTGCGCGCTTCGCAAGGTAAACCCTGTCGCGTTGACCCGCATGGGGGTGCGATCTACACTGCCGCGGCTGCGCGCGAAGCGGCGGCGGCGAGATTTTCCCGGAGACGTGGCCGAGTGGTCGAAGGCACTCCCCTGCTAAGGGAGCATGCGCGCAAAAACGTGCATCGACGGTTCGAATCCGTCCGTCTCCGCCACTAGAGGTTGATTTAATGCAGTTTTTCTGCGAAAACCCCAAGTAGCCCGTCGCCCAACCCCAATTAGAGATTCGACGCAGCTATACGCTGGCGTACGTCCGTAGACAGCGCGAAGTGAACGCGACGGAGAGGGTGACGGCCTAGGCCGATGCCCGCCGCGAGTCTCCGGAGAAAAGTTGGCGCGGTCCGCCGTTCGGTCTGCCGCCCGCGAAACGCTGGTCCCTCCTCGCCCCCTCCCCCACTCAGCGCAGTCTATCCGTTCACGCGCAGAGGCGTACGCTGATCGACGCCGCCCGAGAGGGAATGGATGTCTCGCCTCACCAAAGACAAAATCAAGCAGCACCGCGCGGCGCTCGAACGATGGCAGCGCCCTGAGGAAATGTTACGGCACTATGAGGAGATTCGCGGCGCGATGACAGGGGAGGAGTTTTTCAATCAGCCGGGTATCCAGTTTGTGCGCGACGCTTGGGCGGCAGCAACGCTGGGAACCGCGCGCTCGGCGGAAGAGGTGCGGCTTGTTCCAGAGCCGGAACGCTGGCCCGATTTCGCGCTGCGGCGAAACGGGATGACCGAGCAATGGGAAGTTACCGAGGCCGACATTCCGGGGCGCCGCCGCGGGGAAGAGTATCAATATGACCCTTTGATACCTGGCGATAGGGCACTAGGACTCGACCACCCAGAAAACTATATCGCGCGGGCAGAGCGCGCGCCCGAGGCGATCCGCGCGGCTTGTACCAAGAAGGCCGCCAAGAACTATTCGAGCAGCGTGTCGCTCCTCGTCTACCTCAACATCTCGGACTTTGGCGCTCGACATGAACAGGTTGTGAGTAGCTTTCCAGACGCTACTCGCGCAGCGAAGGACAAATTTAACGAGGTGTGGGTCTTGTGGAAGAATTGCGCCTATCGAGTATGGCCGATGGTGGCGAATGAAGCTGGCGCTTAACGGATGGTGGCGGCTTTGGATAGTGCTTTCCGTCGTATACGGGGCCGCTGTAGCGGCGAAGGGATGGGTGCAGGAATTGGCATACACCGCGCTTCTTCAGCGCACGATAGAGATCGGCGCAACTGACCTCGACGAAGGCGACGACGCCAGGCCCGTGTAGGAACGCACCGGAGGGGCCACAACTATAGGGCGCGATTACAGGGTGGCGTCCCACGGGGTCCCAATCGTGGCCAGCGAGCCGTACGGATTCGCGGTCCGTTAGATCGACTTGGATCCCACCGGAGTAAGGATCGAGGGTGAAGCCAAGAAGAGCAGGCGAGTAAATGGGAAAGATATACGGACAGAGGTGGCGCATTCTCGGCAAGATCGGGCACGGCGGTCAGAGCGAAGTGTTCCGCGCGATCGACGATAGAGGCGAGCACCAGGGGGAATTTGCGCTCAAACGTGTCCTGAATCCAACCCGTCATCAGCGCTTCTGCAACGAGATCGAGGCAATCAAGCGGCTGGAGCATCCCAATATTGTCAAACTGATTGACCATTCAGCGCTGGACGATGGAAGTCAGAATGTCGAAAAGCAGTTCTTGGTCATGCCGATCGCCGAGGGCGGCGACCTGAGCAGCCCCGATCGCCTTAGCTTGTACGCGAATGCGTTGGACGGCGTCCTTCAGGTCGCCGGACAACTGTCGGGTGCTCTCGGCGTTGCCCACGAAGTCGGGATTATCCATCGCGACATAAAGCCAGAGAACATACTATTTACCGGGCACGGCCACGAGGCATGGGTTACCGACTTCGGAATTTGCTTGCTTCGCGATTTTCCCCGCTCGACGGAGGCGAGTGAAGTCGTTGGGCCCCGATCCTTCATGGCACCAGAATTGGAAGATGGCGGGCAGCTGGGCGTTACGCCCGCAGCCGACATCTACTCGTTCGGGAAGGTTATCTATTACATGATCACCGGCGGTACGGTGCTTCCGCGTGAGCGCTTCCACGAGGAGACCTACAGTCGCATATTCGCGAACGGCGGGCGATACGGCCTCTTGCAGATACTTCTTGGACGAATGATTTGCCCGCTGGAACGCCGATTTCAAAGTGTGGCCGAGGTGGTTAAGGGCCTCGAAAACATCGAAGCGTGGGAGAGGAATGCAGTCCTCTTGCCGATAAGCCCGGAAGGGTTGGCCGGAATCGACAAACTCAGGCGCCAAGCATTGGAGGCACAGCGCGCGACAGTCGCGAACCAGGAAGTGCGCGCTCGCGAGGCGGCGACCATTGCGGCCGTCGTGGAAGGCTTTGAGCCTTGGCTACGTGGGGAGTTTGAAAGGGCAGCAGCCCACATTCGCGACGATTCGGCTCTTAGGTGCGAGGCGCGGCCGCTCACGGCTGGAAGTGGGGAGCATTGGACAGTCCAAAAGGGTCCCACGACAATTCTTTCTTCTTTAGGCGGTTTCGAGCTCATGCTGGAGCAGATTGGCGCGAGCGCCGGGTTGCAGCACTTACTTCAAGTCAGACTCTGTGAGGAAAAGAAAGGGAACGTGACCGTCGGCGTCCGCCCACAAGAACCAGCAATACAGCCAATGCACGATGCGGAACTAGCGGTGATCCCGTCCTACAAACAGATCCGCCCCGAAGACCGTTATCTGAACAAGGGGTTGAAGGGGTACTTTTCCAGGAGAGAGCTGGTAGGACAAATTCTGGGGCAAGTGAAAGTTTCGCCTAGACATACACCGCGAGTAGCTCCGTCCGTCACAACGTCGGGCGTCGAGGCGGTAACGATGGCCTTTCACGCTGAAATTAGTCAGTGCACCTCGTTTCGAGCCTCCGAGTGGCCCAATGTTGTCGATCGACTCAGAACATCTCTTCAAGAGGCGATCGACTCGTTCATTGAGTATGTCGTAACTATGGGCGGCAAGGGTGTCGGCCCCTCAGGACCTCCACTGCGGAGGTGACAATCGGGCAAGCGAAGAGCTACAGGGTGCCGATCTAGGGGGCGACCCGCGACGGCTGTGTATCGTACATAGGGTGATACGGATACGGATTCGCCGTCCGTTCGTTTCCGCTGAGAGCCCAAGCACTGGCCGCACGCGCTGAGTGATACCTGGACCGCCCGAGTTCTCTGTTTGAACACGCAGTGCGGCATGGTACACAGTGAAAGAGTGAAAGAGTCCGTGAATCCATTCCGATCCAGCGAGGTGGTTCCGGCTATCCGGTTATCCGCAAGTGCATTCCGAGTGTGCTCAGTCGAAGACGCTTTGGCGATAAGCAGATCGCCGTCCCAAGCAGAAGCCCTACATTCCGGTATTTCGCTTCCCACCAGATTTAGACGCTTGCCCAGAACGTGATCACGAGGTGGGCTGCCTCGCGGGTCCGCTGCCCTACGAGCGACTGCCGTAGCGCGCGGCTGCGCGGCCACTTCTTTGGCAAATGTGACAAGATCAGCCACCAGTGCGTACTTCCTGGGTCTCCGATCGGACGACCAATATGTGGCCGGCTGCCTACGTGGGCAGCGCATATCGCCCCTGGCTTGTTGGAGAATTGGGCAATGCGGATACGAAAAGTCGCGATACAAAATGTGAGAAGCTTTCTCGACAGACAGGAGCTGATATTGGACGGCGAAATAGCCATCCTCATTGGTCCAAATGGCGGCGGCAAGACAAATCTGCTCGACACGATCGTCGTAATGCTTCGGCGGTACTTATTCGCATCAATGTATGCGGTCCATGCCCCAATACCAGGACAGTCAAACCGGTATGAATTCCGCGCGAACGATGTTCTCAACAACATGGTCTTGGAACGTCACACCGCCGGAGGCGACCGGGACCAGCTGGTCGAAATGGAGATTGAAGTAACGGCGAAAGACCGAGCCAGCATGCAATCTATGCAGGCGGATGCGTTGACTCTCACCGATCGGGCAAGCGCGAAATACGCCAATCTCCGCCTAAAGGAAGCCACATCGTGGAATCTAGACGAGATTCCCGCAGGCGCACGGCTTGTTTATCGCATTCTCAATGGCAGACTACGACACGATGAGACGCCAGCGGCGGCGATTTTCATCCACTATCTTCAATTGTTCGAAATGGATGGGTGGGTTCGCGACGAGTTCGAGCTATCGCCCCTCGCCACGCCACTGGTGTACCTCGGAGTAAATCGATCTGCCTCCGGCTTTCAATCTAACGTGGAACTGGCTGGCTTCAATGAGTTCGAGACGAAGCGGCATGCCGACGCAGCGATTTCGCGATCGCCTACCTCCATCGTGCCCCTCGCAGTGGGTCGGCTGGCCCAGAAGTATCGATTGCTGCTCGAGAAGGACAGGGGCACAGCGAAAAGGGAGTTTCAGGAGGAAGAGAATCTTAAAGAGCTAACGAGGTTGCTCGGAGATCTGGGGTACGAATGGTCCCTTGAGACTGTAAATGCGCTAAAAAATCAATACGATGTGCGTCTGAAGAAGCAGGGTTCGTCGTTCATGGTGGGTGACGCTTCATCGGGCGAAAGAGAAATTCTGACTTACCTGTTCGGAATTTTCGCGTTGAATGTTCGCGATGCCCTCATCATCGTGGACGAACCGGAGTTGCACCTTCATCCAAAGTGGCAGAAAACCTTACTTCAGCTGTTCGTTCGATTGGCTCAGTCGACAGGCAATCAGTTTCTACTCGCAACTCACTCCCCAACGTTTGTGGCCCCAGAGTCGATCCAGTACGTATCGAGAGTATTCAGCCAAGCGCAAGCGAGCCGCGTAGTGCGGCTTAATACCGCAATACTTCCCGACGCAAGGCATCTACTAAATGTAGTAAACAGCCAGAACAACGAACGCCTCTTTTTTTCTGATGAGGTCGTGCTCGTCGAAGGACTTTCCGATCGCCTTTTCTTTGAAGCAGTCCTTGATCGCTTTGGTCGCTCAGCCTCGACGAGATCGATACTCGAGGTAATCAGTGCGGGTGGCAAAGGTTTGTTTCAGGCATACGCCAAGATCTTAGAAGCATGCCAGATTAGGTTTTCCATAATTGCGGACCTGGACTATATCGAGCAAGTCGGGTCGCCGGCCATCAAAGCGATGCTCAAGGTTGACTCGCGCGAGATCAAAACAGACGTCCTTGAAAATGCCAAGAGTCTCGATGCGGACGCGCTGGTGCGGGCGATCGAGCTCGCACTACAGACTGAAACCTGGGATGACGCGAGAGACGTCTGGGAACACATCAAATCGCGATGCAGGCAATTGCGAAGCGATCTGAACGCGGACGAGACGGCCGCGTTGGACGGGTTTCTAATGTCGAAGCGCGACGAGCGGATCTACATACTTAGTCGTGGTGCGCTGGAGGCGTATCTTCCAGCCGGCCACGGGTCGAAGGATCTCGATAAGCTAATTCGTTTCCTGGCGCGGGTTGATTTTTGGGAGCAGTTACCTACGGGTGGGTTCGCGGAATTAGAGATCATTGCCCGAAACCTTCTGCCAACTTTTCCTGCGGGGGAGGGTTCGGCCTAAGTCGTCGCGTGAAAGGTTAGCAGCAGAGCGCCTTGAACCATCAACCCGACCGGGCAATTGGCGGTGAATTCGCTGAGACGTCCTCGTTGGGCGGCGCCGGCGCAGCCCTCGGCAACCCCCTTGGGACGCCATCTTTTCCGTGAATGCAGGTACGGTAGCGAGTTGTGGGGGTTCCGCGGTGGGCAAAGGCGGACGAGCCTTGTCGACCGCATTCACAGTGGCCTTGCTGCATTCGGCGCAAGGTAAGCCGACGGGGGCTCCGCTGAAAGCCAAGATCGCTGCGGACTGGCGACTATCCTGCTTTGCCGTCGAGTCGTGTTCGCGACAACACTGGCCAATAACGAATTGCATATAGCGCGAACGCAGCCGACCAGCAGATACCAGAGACGACGACGGTAGTCAGATAGGCGGCGGGTAGCAACATGCCGCCAAGGACGCGAGCCAGCGCGGCGATCTGGACGAGGATGAAACAGGCAACCTCGGAGTTGTCCACCGTCAGGGGGCGCCCGGTATGGCCGCGCGCCGTACGCGTCATCATGCCCATTGTCATGCCGCCAATCGCGCCGATTGTTAGCGCGTGAACCGCAAGCGGCCCGGCAACCAGCCCAGCGGCCGCAAGTACTCGTAACACGAGATAGAAAACAATCCAGCAGTAGGCGGCATGCAGAATCCACACCATCGGTGTCATAAGAGTCCGCCAAGGTTGCCAGAGGTAGAGTCGGCACGCGTGTGCGACCGCGGCGACCAGCGCCACCACGGCGATCACACTGGATGGTGCCTGCAACACGTCCGCGCCGATCAGGACCAAGACACTACCGAGCGCGAACTCCTCTACCACCAGATTGCGTGTCGCATTTGCGCCCGGTATGCCGTTGTTGGTGAACATCGGAATGACCCGTCCGGCCATCACGGCCATGATGAACAAGACGGCGTCGAGTCCGACCTGGAGACTTGCTCGCTCCGGCGAGGCAAGCATCCCCAGATACGACAGATGCAGACTCAGCACGGCCAAACTAAGCAGCAACAGCAGGGCGATGAAAAAGTAGTTTCGACGGTTGCGGCTACGCACGATTGGGATGCCTATCCCAACGGCGACTGCCACCGGAAACACCGTGTTCACCAGTGCCGCCGCAGCCTCGTAAGGTGTCAGCACCAGAATGCGACCGGCTAGCCAGAGCGCCGCTAATGCCGCCAGCGTTTCGCCGGTTGGCGTCGGATGGCCCGTCCAATTGCGCACGGCGGTGAGAAGGAACCCGGCAACTACGGCCATCGCGTAGCCAAACAGCATTTCGTGACCATGCCACGTCGGACTTCGTAGATACGCCGCAGGAAGCCAGCCTTCGTACTGGCAAACCCAGAGCAGCACCGACAGTGCGGCGAACACGCTGGCGAGCAAGTAAAACGGCCGAAAGCCGAGATTCCAAAGCGTGAATCCGGCGCCAATGGCATGTGCTTGCGGCTGGGCGTGGTCTTCAGGCTTGAGCATCGATGGCACTCTCAAGAACTCCGTGCCCGCTCAGCACTCCCTCAGTCAGCTGAGCAAAACGATGCAAGACCCATCTCCGGTCTAGGCACACGAGCAGCCCGCGAGTTTCGTTCGTCATTCATGCCCTTCTTTTCGCCGACGATCCCTTGCGATGTCGGAGAGCGATATCGTGCCGCCTCACGCAGCCGGCTTGGCTTCCGCCTGATGCATGGCATCGATGGCGATGATCGAATGCGCGTAGGCGGCGCCGGCCCGCATTTCAGCGGCGACCCAAATCGCTTCCATGAGCTCCTGTTCGGTCGCGCCCTCTTTCAATGCGAGCCCCGTATGGCCGCGGATGCAATAGGGGCACTGGGTCACATGCGCCACTGCGACCGCAATGATTTGCTTGGTTTTCGATGGCAGCGCACCGTCGGCGAAGACGCGTTGCCCGAACTCCCGGAAAGCGCCGTAGATTTCCGGCGCAAGCTCCCGTCGCTTTTGTGCCAGATCCCTTGAAACATCGGGATATATATGCTCTTCCATGGCAAGGGCTCCTTTCGGTTTGATTGCGCCTCGTCCATTCAGCCACAGTTGCTATCGAAGCGATGTGGCGCTACCAGGAATCTCCAACATCTATCGCACGCGCTCGATACCGTTACGTAACCGTGTTTCAGCTTCCGCACTGATCCGCGCGACGAGCACGGCTGCGCCCTCCACGCTTTCGATCAGATCGACGACCTCACCGGCCCAGACCACGGCATCGCAATCACCCTCGCGGGCTGCCGCTTGATACAAAGCTCGTTCGGTTTGCAGCGCGATCGCCAGATCGCTCTCGCGCCCCTGCCAGCGCTCCATGAACCGGTTGCGAAGCGCGCGCCCTGTATACGACGGGGGCCACGCATAACCGCGCACGATGTCGAATACCCGCGTGCGCGCCGTTTCCTCGCCATGCGCAGCGACAATGCGCTGTTTCGCCTGGTCCTGGCCGAGGGCCTCGACGCTCGCATAGAAGCGCGTGCCGATCAGCGCTCCGTGCGCACCCAGCATGAGAGCGGCCGCCAGACCGCGCCCGTCGGCGATGCCACCGGCCGCCAACACCGGTGTCGGTGCCACCGCATCGACCACCGCCGGCACCAACGGCAGGGTAGCGCGACCACCCCCGTGCCCTCCGGCTTCGGTGCCCTGAGCGACAATGATGTCGGCACCTGCTTTGTGAGCCAGCTTCGCTTCCTCACGGCCCTGTACCTGGCAAATCAGTTTGCAGCCTGCCGACTTGATCGCAGAAGCATAGGGCTCCGGATCGCCGAAGGAGAGCATGACCGCGGCGGGGCGATGGCTGAGGACGAGATCGAACACTGCCTGATCGATGGACCAGGTGATCAATCCGACGCCCCAGGCCCGGTTTGTCGCTTCCTTCACGAGGGATAACTCCGTGCGCAACCAGGCGGGGTCGCCGTAACCTCCGCCGACTAGGCCCAGTGCACCGGCATTGGAAACGGCTGCTGCCAGGTGTCCGCCTGATACGCCACCCATCGGCCCCAGTACGATCGGATGCCGCAGTCCGAACATTTCGGTCAGTGCAGTCGCGATCACCGCTTATGCCCTTTCATTGGGTTCGGGCCTCTTCATCAATCAGTCCAGTAGTTCTCGAACGCGAGCTGCCCGGGCGCGCCGCGTCGGTTGGTGAGGAAGCCGCGCGCGGTCAGTTGCCGCCGCAGCTCTCGTGACATCTCCGGATTGCCGCACACCATGATCCGGGAGCGCTGCGGATCGAGCTCGACGCCCGCGGCCCGTTCCAACTCACCGTTCTGGATGAGTCGCGGAATACGCGCCGTCAGGGCGCCAGGCCAGCTCTCGCGCGTGACAACGGGGACATAGCGAAGTCGCACCTGCGATGCTGCCAGCAGTTCCTCGTACGGAATCGCTGCGATCTCGTCGCGGTAGGCCAGTTCGCAGGCGTGACGGACGCTGTGAACGAGTACCGCGCTGTCGTAAGCCCGCCATGTAGCCGGGTCGCGCACGATCGACAGGAATGGGCCGAGCCCAGTGCCGCTCGCGAGCAGCCAGAGTTCCTTACCTGGCGCGAACTGATCGATGATCAGGAAGCCGTAGCTCGCCTTCTCCACGCGGATGCGGTCACCCTCCCGGATCCCCGCCAGCAGGTCGGAGAACTTGCCCCCGGGAACGAGGGTGGCGAAGAATTCGAGATGCTGATCATGGGCGCCGGAGACGACCGAAAACGGCCGCCAGACGACGGCACCGTCCGCGCCTTCGAGTCCGAGCCGCCCATAGTGTCCCGGTGTGAAGCGAAAACTAGGCGCTCGGCTCGTGCGAAAGGAAATCAGACTGGGTGCCCAGCGGCGCAGTGCGAGGATAGTCTCGGCCGTAAAGCGCGCGGCAGCGGGCGCCGTTGGCGCTCGCCCATGGTCCATTCGCGGCAGCGCGGCGGGCGCGGGCTCCGTGATTGCGGCGGGCGCGCAGGAATCGATCAGCTTATCGATGATCCGACTTCTCGAACAAGCGTCGTCGTCATAAACCTTCGTTCTTCGGCTACGAGGCTGGGCGGCGCTGGTGTAGGTCGCAGCCGTCGAAGTGGTGATCGTTCAGGTGTTCGTCCGGTTCCAGCCACACCCGCACGGATATGAGCTCGGCGCTCACAGAAGCGGACTGCCGGTTCTAGATTGCGCACGGGTGGACCCGGTGCCTGCTCGAAACGCACTTGCATGCTGCCGCCACAGCCAACGTCTAAAATCGCAGCATGATGCGATGAGCTCTCGGCGGTAGGCGTGCCCGTAGCCGCCGAGACCGCTCAAGGCGTGGCGGTAGATCCACAGCGTGCGCCGCACCCATTCGATCGTCGCCGCGATCCCATCGCGCTGTAGCAGGAATTCGATGCGTCCTCGCTCGCTGGTCATGGGGCGTGTGCATAACCAAATCGAATCAGGCGACCACCGGCCGCGAATGGCGGGGCAGCGCGATCTTGGTTGCGCTCGGGCCGGCCGGGTGGTCCGCCACTAGATCGGCGAGCGTGTAGCGGTCCAGATGTGCCAGGAAGCCGTCGAGTGCGTTGGCGAGGATCCCTGCCAGTCGGCAATACCCCGTCAGAACGCAACAATTGCGGGTCCCGAAACATTCCACCAGCGCGAAATCCGGCTCGGCTGCGCGCACGACCGCGCCAAGGTTGATCTGGGACGGCGGCGTCGCCAGCCGCATGCCGCCACCTTTGCCGCGCACCGTTTCGAGGAATCCGGCTAGGCCGAGCAGGTGCGTGATCTTCATCAGATGTGCCTCCGAAACGTCGTAGGCGTCGGCGATCTCAGCAATCGTGCACAGTCGATCCGGGTTATGCGCCACATACATCAGCAGGCGCATCCCATAGTCGGTCATGGTCGTCAATCGCATGGTTGCTCCGATCCGTGCGATTCGACAGTGGCAGGCGTTTCAGGCATCTCATCGCCTGCGCCACGACGGTCGAGCAGTGTGCGCTTATCCTTCACGCTTGCCCATTGCTCGGCATCGGGCGGGGCCGGCTTGATGCGCGTGATAATCGGCCACCTCTTTGCGAGCTCGCTATTTTCGGCAATGAAGATCCTCTGGTCGATAGGTACATCCTCTTCGGCGAAGATTGCACTGACCGGACATTCGGGCACGCAGACGGCGCAATCGATGCACTCGTCGGGGTCGATCACCAGCATGTTCTTGCCCTCGCGGAACGCGTCCACCGGACAGACATCTACGCAATCGGTGTACTTGCACTTGATGCAGGATTCGGTGACGACGAAGGTCATTCGAACCTCGGATAAGATCTATGTTGAATATATCTTATCCCCTTTTGGCCAAGAGTCAACTCTCCACGTTGCGCTGGTGCCGGGCCGGAGCCGTCGCCCACCAGGCGGTGGAATCATCATCTGAGGTCGGATGTGCCGCACGTCGGCGCTGCGGTCAATGGCCAGACTTACGCGCAATTGCATGGTTGTCGGATGTTGCCAAGCTGGGCTGCTCGCACCGGACGAACGCAGTCACCATGCGCGAAAGAGGATCCTCAAATTGAGGCGCCGTTGCCGAGATTTCCTCAGCGCGCAAGAAGTGCTCCGACCCGCACACGCAGCTCTGGCAAGAGCTGTTCTTCAAACCAGGAATTGCGTAGGAACCATGGTGTATTACGCGGCGAGGGATGTGGCAGTGGGATATACCGCGGAGCGTACTCCCGCCACGCCTTGGTCGTTTCAGCCAATGACGATTTGCGCCGATGGCCAAGGTAGTGGCGCTGCGCGTGCACCCCGATGAGCAAAGTCAATTCAATCCGTGGAAGCTTGGCCAGTAAGCGGTCGAGCCACAATTCCGCGCATTCACGGCGCGGCGGCATATCACCGCCTTTGCCTCGACCCGGGTAGCAATAGCCCATTGGAATGATTGCGATGCGAGATTCATCGTAAAAGACATCCTTGTCCACTTCCATCCACCTGCGCAGACGCTCGCCGCTCGGATCATCCCAAGGAATGCCCGTCATGTGTACGCGTACTCCAGGCGCCTGCCCTACAAGAAGGATGCGAGCAGTTTCCGCAGCGCGCAGCACCGGACGCGGGCCGAGCGGCAGCTGCGCTTCGCAGACACGGCAGTCGCGCACCGCTGCCAGGAGCGATCCCAGCGTGCGATACGCAGGGGTGGCCTTCGGCACAGGCGCCTTATGGCTCACTATGATCCCCTATCATCACTCGTACCCAGCGTAATCCCGGAAGGAGCGGGTGCCTTAGATTCTGCGGCAAGGCGTGCCTCCAGGGCGCCACCTTCTCACCGAGGCGGAATCTTGCCATGACAAAGCCGAAGAAGCGAAGACCTGTATTTTTTAATCTGGCGAAGATTCAGATGCCGGTGGGTGCATTGACTTCCATTACGCATCGGGTCACCGGCATGCTTTTAACCTTCGGCGTTCCATTTTGTATTTACTTGCTCGATTTGTCGCTCCGAGGGCCGTTGGGCTATACCGAAGTGATAGCCATGCTCGACGGGGTGCCGGTCAAAAGCGTGATGATCGTGCTGGCTTGGGCGCTGGCGCACCATCTGTTAGCCGGAATCCGGCATTTGCTGAGCGACATCGACATCGGTTCCCAGCTGCCTGCTGCGCGGCGCAGCGCTTGGGTCGCAAACCTCGGCGGCGTGGCCGTGGCACTGCTCGCGGCCGGAGTATTGCTGTGAGAAAAACGGTCACAGGATTGCGAGCTTGGTTGATACAGCGAGTGAGCGCAGTCTATATGCTCATATTCATTGTATTTTTGCTGGTCCATTTCATCGTCGATCCGCCGCATTCCTATCCGGCTTGGCGAGACTGGCTAGCGAGCTCAGGCGTGAGCATCGCCACCGCGATCTTTTTTGCCGCCTTGCTGGCACATGGCTGGGTGGGCGTCCGCGATGTGATCCTGGACTATGTCCATCAGATTGCCACTCGGGTTTTCCTGCTCGCGTTGCTTGGATTCGGGCTAACGGCAACGGGAATATGGGTCGCGCGAATTTTGTGGACGGGACACGGCTAGGTGCGATCGAGATCAAGGCAACGTGTCAGGAGATAACCATGCAATTCTCGATTTTCCGTTACCACCCGGAACGAGATGAGATGCCGTACATGCAGCCGTTCGAGGTCGACCTGGAACCGACCGATCGGATGCTCCTGGATGTCATTCTGCGCATCAAGGCTCAGGATGATTCTCTCACCATCAGAAAGTCTTGCCGCGAAGGGGTTTGCGGCTCCGACGCGATAAATATCAATGGTCGTAACGGACTGGCGTGCATTACCCCGGTCCGGGAATTGAGGCAGCCGGTACAGTTGCGTCCTCTGCCGAGCTTTCCGGTCATTCGCGACCTGGTGGTCGACATGACTCAATTCTTTAAGCAATATTATTCGATCAAGCCCTATCTCATCAACGACGAGCCTGCGCCTCAGAAGGAACGCCTACAGTCGCCGGAAGACCGGAACAAGCTGGACGGTTATTACGAGTGCATCCTGTGCGCGTGCTGTACCAGTCAGTGCCCTTCATCGTGGTGGAACCCGGACACGTTCGTTGGCCCAGCCGGCCTGTTACAGGCATATCGCTTCATCATCGACAGCCGGGACCGCGCTACCCAGGAGCGGCTGGATGATTTGAACGATCCCTTTCGGCTATTCCGTTGCCGCACGATCATGAACTGTACCGAGGTTTGTCCCAAAGGCCTGGCTCCATCCCGTGCGATCGAGAAGATCAGGCTACTAATGATCAAACATCCACGGTGACTGTTCCGATCTCGTCGGCTTGTCGCGTGCATTCCGACGCCAGGCTGACAAGGCTTCTGAGTCTGGCTCCAGAAAAATGAACTTCGGCTCAAGTTCGGTCGCGGCGAGCACCTTTGGCTAGCGACCGCTTCGACGTCGTCGAGCTTGTATGGGTCAAGCTCCACGATTCAGGGCGGCGGCGCCTGCGGTGGGTAAGTGATTACGGTGCCGTCCACTCTGGCAAAAGCCGTCAGCGTGTGTACCTGGAGGCGAGTCGCGCTGATGATTTCCTCGACGCGGATGTCGTGGACCATCAACGCGTCGGCGATCAGTGACCGATGGCAGCGCCACGGAACGGCTTCGGCGCACATGAGAACGACTCGCTCGCGCGTCGCCTGTTCGATGAGGTCGCCCAGATTTTTCGCGAATTCAGGAGTCTGCATGTAGTCGGCGAAGCCGCGGAAGGAAACATTTCGCCAGCCCATATTCAGAGACCCCGGGTGCGTATGGCGGAATCCTCCCAGGCCGGCAGCATGCGCATAGCGGACGCCGGCGTCCTCCAGCGCGGCCGGGAGTGTGTCGCGGTTGAACTGCGGGTTATGGCGAGAACGCGGTATGGTACGCACGTCAATGAGCCGGCCCACTGAGTGGGCCGCAAGCAAAGCAATAAACTCGGCCAGCGGCCGCGTCGAGTGGCCGACGGTCAGCACGACTGGCAGGGCGTCCTGCCTCACCATTATTTCGACTCTTGAGGCGTGCGCATCATCGGCTCAGCGCGCCGACAGCGTATTCCTCTCAGGCGCGCGCCTTTTTCAACGCCGCACCTTTGTGCATCGCGATGTGATCGGTCTTGTCGCTCTTGATTTCATACTGTGGTTCATCGGTGCTCGCGTGATGCGTATATCCCTTGTAGTCGACATCTTTAGCATGAACCTTGATGATCTTGCCGCGAACATGGCCGGCCTCCGAGTTCCAGGTGACGTGATCGCCGACTTTGAATTCCGCGGCCATGATGGGCTGCCCTCGGTTATCGCGGCTTCTACAACTCGGCGCATCGTCACTCTGTGTCAGCGATCGCCCTTTCGAACTCGACTTCCGCGCGCAGGCCCTCGAGATCGCGGTGAACGATGGCCACGGCCAACTTCTTGCCACCGCGGCGATACGTGATCCTGCAGTCTCGCGTCTGGGCATCGAGCTGTCCGTCGATCTCGGCTTGGTCCCAGCGTTCGGCATGACCGACATAAGCGAGGCGGAAATCGTACTGCTCGGTCCAGAAGAACGGCACGGCGTCAAACCGCTCGCGCCGACCGAGCATGTTTCGCGCGGCGGTCTGCCCTTGGCGTTCGGCCACCACCCAGTGTTCGACGCGGATGCGCTCGCCGGTGAACCGGTCCGGCCAGCGCGCAATGTCGCCGGCCGCGAAGATGCCCGGGACACTCGTCTCGAGGTATTCGTTTACCGTGATGCCGCGATCGATGGCGAGCCCCGCCTGTTCCGGCAATGCGATCATCGGCCGTACGCCGATGCCGACGACGACGAGATCGGCTTGAAGGTTTTCTCCGCTCTTCAAACGGACGCTCTGCTTGTCTATCGAAATGGCTGTGGTGCCGAGGTGGAACGTCACGCCGTGGCGCTCATGGAGCTCGCGGAGGAACCTTCCCACGTGCGCCCCCAGGGTCTTCTCCATGGGAACGGTATCGGGCGCAACCACCTGTACCTCGATGTTCCGTGCTCGAAGTGATGCCGCAACTTCGAGGCCGATGAAGCTCGCGCCGATCACCACCGCCCGCGGTGAAGTGAGAGCCTTGGCGACAAGAGCGCGGCTGTCGGCGAGCGTGCGCAGATAGTGCACGTGCCGGAGAGTCGCCCCGGGTATGTCGAGCCGCACCGGCTCGGCGCCGGTCGCAAGCAGCAGCGCGTCATAGGCATGACGACTACCGTCCACGAGCTGCACATGCCGGCTCTTGACGTCGAGCGTGGCGACGGGCGCGTCCAGCTTCAGGTCGATGCCGTGCTCTAGGTAAAACGCCTGCGGGCGCAGCGGATTCGACTCCGCGGGTGCAGCCCCCGCGAGAAAGCCCTTCGAAAGGTTGGGGCGATCACACGGCCCCGACGCATCTGCGCTCAGCATGGTGATGCGGCCGGAATAACCCTCGCGTCGGAGCGTTTCGGCGGCGGCGTTGCCTGCGGCACCGCCACCCAGGATTACCACCGCTTTCGGAGTGTCAGCCGCCACCGGAAACCGTTCCTGTTTTGCCCGCGCGAGCTGTTCGTGAACATAAACCCTGCCGCCCCGCTGCTCGACGCGCCAGGAGGAGATCGGATCCAGCGCCGGGGCGCGGAGGGCGGCACCGGTGCGCAGGCTGAAACAGGCATGATGCCAAGGGCAACGAACGGTGTCGCCGACGATTAGCCCGTCGACCAGTGGGGCGCCATAGTGTGTGCAAAGCGCACCGATTGCGAACACCTCGCCCCCGCGCCGCGTGAGCAACACCGGTTCGCCGTGTGCGTGCCCAAGCAACATCGCGCCATCGGCGAGCCTCGAGACCGCGACGCCCTCGACGAGGTCAGGTCCGCTGAGTTTGTTCTCTGTTTCGTTCATTGGATCTTCCTGACGTCGATGGTAGTCGGCACGCTCCGATGTACCGCTGCGGAATCCTGCGCTTGAGATTGAGATAAATATCCCTTGATCTGCAGTTGCATTGCGTTAGGCGGAGTCACGCAGGACGGCGCCGAAGCGCTGTTAGTTCCGCCCTTCGACGCCCACGCCATAGACAAGCATCATTTGGCGGCTCGCGGGAGTACGCATTCGGGATCTTCTTTTGACCGCCAAACAATGTTCATTTTCCGCGTGACAGTCCTGCCGGAATTAAAGGCTCGGCCGCAGTGCTACTTCCTATCTCTTTGTTCAGCGTCGTGGCTGATTAGCTATTCGACGACGTGATGAAGAGTTTCCTTGAACCGGCGCAGACGTCGTGATGCGAACGAGACGCGGCGATGGCTTCGGTACGATCCCTAGCGACGACAGCACGAGCAGCACGCGCGCAGAAAGCTTTTTCATGGTGAATCTCCGTAGTGACAGGTTCAGCGGCCCCTGTGCGCACGCCGCCGTGGCGTGCACTTGATCCGGCCCGGCCGAAGCGTTGTACCGCTTCAACCGTCGACTCTGACACTACGCGTGCATGCAGGAGCAAAGAATAGGCAAACCTCGATAGCTGGGGTCAGACATTCTTGACTCCGGCCGCGACAATCTTTTCAAGGAGGGGTCAATCCGCAGGCGATCGCGAACTTGACCAGGCCGGCCATGCTGTCGATCTCGAGCTTCTGCATGAGCCGGCTGCGATAGGTATCGACCGTCTTGGGAGAGAGAAACAGAGTGCTGGCGATGTTCGCCGTGCTCTTGCCCTCAGCGACCAGTTGCAGAATCTGGCGCTCGCGGTTGCTCAGCTTGCCGAGCGGGTCGGTCGGCTGGTGCTCGCGCATATAGTCGACGACCACCGTTTCGGTGATCTTCTGGCTCAGATAGCGCCGCCCGGCGTGAACACTCCTTACGGCCGCCACCAACTCGGAGCCCGCTGATTCCTTCAGAAGATAGCCTTGGGCTCCCGCCTGCAATGCCCGGAAGATGTGCTCGGTGGTCGAATACATCGACAGAATCACGACCTGCGTCAGCGGAGATGACCGGCGGACCAGACGGGTGGCTTCGATCCCGTCCAGCTCCGGCATCACAATGTCCATGATCGCAACGTCAGGTTTGAGCTCGGTCGCCTTTCGCACCGCTTCCCGGCCATCTTGCGCATGCGCCACCACCGTCATGCCGTCTTGCGCCTCAAGCAACGCCGTCAGACCGTCCCGCAGAATCGAATGATCGTCAGCCAGCAACACTCGAATCGTCATTCCATCCTCCTTACCCGCGCTACCACACTCGTGCCGGCTCCTGGTCGAGACTCGATTCGCAACGATCCATCCACCGCACGCAAACGCTCCTGCATGATAAGCAATCCCAATCCACGGGCCCGATGGTCCATGGCGGACTCTGCATCAAAACCGCAACCGTCGTCCGCCATTGTCAGCGAAACGCTCTCCGCATCGACCGTGAGCGTCAGGCGCACCAAGGCAGCCTTGGCGTGTTTCAAAACGTTGGTGAACGCCTCCTGGCTTACCCGAAACAAGGCCATTTCAGCTTCTCGTTGCAGCCGTGGCACCGCCTGCTTCGCCGTGACGGTTACACGGATGCCGGTGCGAGCCGCAAACTGCTCGCCGTACGATCGCAGCGTTGCCGCGAGCCCGTAGTCGTCGAGCATCAAGGGGCGGAGTGTGCCGGCCACGTCCCGCACGACTTCCACCGTACGGTCCACCAACGCGATGGAATCGTCCAGTCTCAGGCCAACCTTGGTCAGCAATCCCGCCGCCAGTTGGTCCTTGATGATGTGAAGATTGAGATTGATCGCGGCGAGATCCTGGCCGAGGCGATCGTGCAATTCTGCGGCCAGGTTGCGCCGCTCCGTTTCCTGGATCTCGACGACCCGCTGCGATACGGCCTGCAACTGTTCGGCATGAAGTCGCGCTTCGGTCTCGGCGCGTTTGCGCGCCGTAATATCGATCACCGTGGCGCGCGTGTGAACAAACGCCCCGTGGCTATCGCGCACTGCCGCAATCCGCAGGAACGCGTCAAACATCGACCCGTCTTTGCGGACCAGCTCGATCTCGATCTCTGAAACCACTCGTCCGGCGACTAGCGCTTCAATCGCGTTTACGTACTCGCTTTCGAAGCGTGCGGAAACGAGTTCCCGGAGCTTTCGCTTGCCGACGAGCTCCTGGGACGTATAGCCAAGCCAGGATAGTTCCGTCCGGTTCATCCGCAGAATGGTTTCGTCGGCAGCAATGCTGTGATATCCGCAGGGCGCATTTTCGTAAAGATCATGCGGGTCGAGGGCGACTCTCTCGCTTGCTGCATGATTCGTCAACATCGTGAGCTCCCGGTCGCACGGAATGGCAGGCTCCTCTGTCTGGAGCGACTGTGTCAACAATTACCTACAGCAACAGTCAACATTCCCCACTTAGTACTGCGTTTCAAACTCCCTAAAGTACTTGGCATGGGCGCGTTTGAATGCGCTGGATTTGTAGAAGTCTAACGCTCCCAAATGCCATGGAGATCGCTTACAAGCCAACGGATACTCTACCAAGCTCTCTCTGCACGCTGTTGCGCTTTCAGCATGACCTTGGTCCCAAGCACACGGTTGCCTGGGGTGATCGCGCATCCCCACTGAATCAAAATCTCGGAGAAAAGTATGAGATACCAATTGCGATCCATATTGGTCGGAGTAGCGGCGGTCGCTACGATGCTTGCGTCTGTCACGGCCATTGCCGACCCCGATCTCGATCAGAAAATGAGCAACCCGGAGAACTGGGCCTCGCAGGCCGGCGACGACGCCAATCAGCGTTGGAGCGATCTGAAGCAGATCAACGCCAGTAACGTCGGCAAGCTGCAGGTAGCGTGGACCATGTCTACCGGTGTGCTGCGCGGTCACGAAGGGTCACCGCTCGTGATTGGGGACACGATGTACATGCACACACCGTTCCCGAACAACGTATACGCGGTGAGTTTGAAGGATCTGACGTTTAAGTGGAAGTACGAACCGAAGCAGGACGCAAACGTCGTCCCGGTGATGTGCTGCGACACCGTGAGTCGCGGTCTCGCATATGGCGACGGCAAGATCTTCCTGCAGCAAGCCGACACCACGCTCGTCGCGCTCGATGCTGAGACAGGCAAACTCATCTGGTCAGTAAAGAATGGCGATCCGAAGATCGGGGAGACGAACACGAATGCGCCGCACGTCTTCAAGGACAAGGTGATCACGGGAATCTCCGGCGGCGAATTTGGCGTTCGTGGCCGCCTGATCGCATACGACATCAAGACCGGCAACAAAGTGTGGACGGCCTGGAGCGTCGGCCCGGACAGCGATCTGCTAATCGATCCGGCCAAGACCATGACTTGGACCAACGGCAAGATGGCGCCCGTCGGCAAGGACTCCTCGCTCAAGACGTGGCAAGGCGATCAGTGGAAGCTGGGCGGCGGACCGACCTGGGGCTGGTATTCCTACGACCCAAAGCTGAATCTCGTGTATTACGGGAGTGGCAACCCGGGCACGTGGAACCCGGCGCAGCGTCCGGGCGATAACAAGTGGTCGACGACGATCTTTGCGCGTGATCTCGATACGGGCATCGCGAAGTGGGTCTACCAGATGACACCCCACGACCAATGGGACTTCGACGGTGTCAACGAAATGCCGCTCATCGACATCACGATCCACGGTCAGAAGATTCCGGCGCTGGTGCACTTCGATCGCAACGGCTTCGGTTACACGCTCAATCGCGAAACCGGCGAGCTCCTCGTAGCGCAGAAGTACGACCCGGTGGTGAACTGGGCGACAGAAGTCGATATGAAGACCGGACGTCCGATCGTCGACAAGCAGTATTCACCGGGCGCCACCGGTCCGGACGTCAACGTGAAGAACATCTGTCCCGCGTCACTCGGTTCGAAGGACGAGCAGCCTTCGAGTTACGACCGCAAATCTGGCTTGATGATGGTGCCCACGAATCACGTCTGCATGAACTATGAGCCGTACCAGATCCAGTACTGAGCCGGTCAGCCATACGTCGGTTCCACGGTGTCGATGTTCCCTGCGCCGAGCGGCAATGGCCGCATGGGAAACTTCATCGCGTGGGACCCGGCAGCTGGCAAGATCGTTTGGTCCAAGCCCGAGCGCTTCTCCGTGTGGTCGGGCGTGCTGACTACGGCGGGGGATGTCGTGTTCTACGGCACGCTCGAGGGCTACCTCAAGGCAGTCAGCCCAAAGGATGGCAAAGAACTGTGGAAATTCAAGACGCCCTCGGGAATCATTGGCAACGTGTTCACGTATCAATATGAGGGCAAGCAGTACGTAGGTGTGTACTCCGGGATCGGCGGCTGGGCTGGCCTCGGCATGGCTGCGGGTCTTGAAAGGGACACCGATGGTCTGGGTGCGGTGGGCGGCTACAGATCGCTGTCCAAGTACACGCAGCTGGGTGGCTCGTTGTTCGTGTTCGCGCTGCCGGACGGCGAAAGCCGGACCGCGGCGCGGTGACCGATTGGTCATGGCATGACCATTGCGGCAAGTGCCTACGATGACGCCGCAATGGTCAACGTCTACGACGGTGGGAAATTGTCTTCCCCACGGCGACAGGTTTTAACTGGCATCACTGCCCCAGGTCCCGTGCCCACTTTCTTTTTTTAGAGGTGTTACGCGTGGTGAGCCTGCCCTTTTGGCTTTTACATCACGAAATTGGAAGCAAAATGATGAGCCAGGTCAGCATTGCACATGCATCGCCGCAAGTCCTTCCGCCGCTGCCGTACGCGACAAACGCGCTGAGCCGCGCAATCTCCGAAAATACGATCGGCTTCCACTACGGCAAGCATCATAAGGGATATGTCGATAAATTGAACAAGCTGATCGCAGGAACGGTGTTTGGAGATCTGTCGTTGGAGAAAATCATCGCCGAAACCGCCGCCAAGGCAGACAAGATCGAAATCTTCCATAATGCAGCCCAAACGTGGAACCACACATTTTACTGGAACAGTTTGAGCCCGAGGGGCGGCGGTGAACCACCCGCGGGGTTGAAGCAGAGGATCGAGGCTTCGTTCGGCAGCGTGGATAAATGCAAAAAGGAGTTCGCGACTGCGGCAACGAGCCAGTTCGGCAGCGGCTGGGCGTGGCTCGTGCTAGATGGGGACAAGCTCAAGGTAGTCAAGACCGCCGACGCGGATCTACCTTTGACCATGAACATGACGCCGCTATTGACCCTCGACGTGTGGGAACACGCCTACTACCTGGACTATCAGAACCGCCGCGCGGACTACGTTGATGCGGTTCTCGACAAACTGATCAATTGGAGTTTCGCGGCCGACAACCTCCGGGAGTGACACGACCTCATCGCAGCGGGTGGCGGACGTGTGCCCGTTGAATCATGCTCTCCATTGCTGTACGCCCTGCGCAGGGATCTCGACCTCTCGGCTGTGAGCTCGGCCAGTGCGGCGTCTGCACTGTCCCGCTCGACGGAGGGCGATCCGTTCGTCACCACGCCGACCTCCGAGGGGGCGCATCGGCCGCAAGCGTCAGTTCCAAGGATTCGCGCCGGCGGCTAAAGAAAGTCTATCTTCGCGCGGAGCAAGCTAGCTACTTCAATTTCTCGGCGACGGGAGTTAGCATCGAGTCGGAGTGGGCGGCTGTGCGGCCGCTAGAATTCATGACGAAGCGCTTGTGAACGCTTGTGCACGAATAGCCTATTTGCTGGATAATCGCACCGCGCGTTTCGCTGCGGTGTTCGCGGTTACGCTCGGCCTGATCATTGCGGACTTCATCACGTGGGTTGAGCTCGACGTAGCCACGATCTATGGTCTTCCTTTAGTGCTCGCCGCTGCCACGCGCAGCCGGCGCCTGCTATGGATTCTCACGGTCTTCCTCACAGTCACAACGTTCGTTGTGTACGCTCTGCAGATTCCAGTAGGCGCCTTCACGCTACATGAGAGATTTTTCGTCAACCGAGTACTCGACACCGTAGCATTGCTGCTCATAGCGGGGGTGCTCCACATCTGGATAAATTCGGTGGACACCAGTGAAACTCAAGCGCGGTTGATCCAAGAGCAAAACAAGAAACTCGAAGCGGCCAAGGTGTCGCGAAGGTTGGTCGAGGTACAGGAAGCTGAACGGCGGGTGCTCGCGAATCACCTGCACGACCTCGTCGGCCAGAACCTGGCTGTTCTCAACATCAACTTGAATATCGTGAAAGGCCAGCTAAAACCCAGCCAGGTGACGCAGATCGGCGTGAGATTAAAAGATTCACTGAAATTGGTAGAGGAAACTACTGAAAGTATCCGGGATGTCATGGCCGAGTTAAGGCCAGCCGTATTGGACGATTTTGGGTTGACTTCCGTTTTGCGTTGGTATACGGATCAGTTCGCCAAGCGCACTGGTGTGGCAACCTCAATGATCGAGCACGGGCCGATCCGCCGGCTGCCATCGGCGGTTGAGGAGGCACTGTACCGCATCACTCAGGAGGCGCTCGCCAACGTAGCCAAGTATGCGAGGACCCAGAAAGCCGTAGTGACACTGGAGGCCACGCCTCAGGTCGTATGTCTGACCATCGCGGATGACGGCTGCGGATTTGATCCAACGGCAAGTCATCAACCTACCAGGGATCATGGTTGGGGGCTAATGATTATGCGCGAACGCGCTGCGGCGGTGGGGGCACAGTTAAGTGTCGAATCTGCGCTCGGACGTGGGACGCAGGTTATTGTGCAATTGAAGGTTGGTGCGCCATGATAAGAGTTCTCCTGGCGGATGGTCACGCGGTTGTGCGTGATGGCCTGCGTGTTCTGCTGAAGGCGCAGGCGGACATCGACGTGGTGGGGGATGTCGCGAACGGGCGTGAGCTCCTACGGCAGGCGCAACAACTGAACCCGGACGTGGTGCTCTTGGATATTGGCATGCCGGAAATGAATGGGATCGAGGCGACTTTGCAGATGCGCGATGCTTGTCCGTCGACGCAGATTCTGATTCTGTCAATGCATTCGACCACAGAGCATACCTTTCGCGCGCTGCAGGCTGGAGCGCGAGGCTATTTGCTGAAGGATTCTGCCGGGGCCGAGTTGGTGGACGCGGTTCGTGCGGTGCATGCGGGCCGTCGCTACCTCAGTCAAAAGATCACGGCCACCGTGATTGACGACTACATTGCCGAGCGCCATCGCGCAAGCCCTCTGGAAAGCCTGAGCCGCCGTGAGCGACAAATCCTGCAACTGATCGTCGAGGGGAAATCGAGCGCTGAGGTCGCCGCGACGCTGTTTTTGTCGCCAAAGACGGTGGATACTTATCGGAGTCGGATGATGCAAAAATTGGGAATCGGCGACTTACCCAATCTGGTTAAATTTGCGATCCAGCATGGGGTGACGCAACTCGACTAAACGCCGACGGCTCTGTGCATGTGCATCAGTCAAGCCCTTCTACAGCAATCATCAAGCTGCTCCGATAGTCGTCCGCAGTGATGCCAACTGCCTTCGGCAAAGGCAGGTTTGCATTCTAGATTCGCTTGCAAGATTCATCGCGCTCGACGGCGCATCCGATGCAGGCCGCGATGGTCTTAAGCCGAACGGTGCGTCGTCCGTGACGTCGAATACCCGGTCGGAACAACAACCCTGTTCAACGCCACGCAAGAATCCGGCGCCGCTGTCGCATTACCTGGGTCGGGTGGTTGCCTGGCTACGGTAGGTCGGCGTCTGTGCGTATTGCGCTGGAACGTCCCACATGCGCGCGGCGTACCACACTGCCCAGGCCGCCACGAACAGCGACATCACCCACACCCATACGGGAATCGAGGAGCGTGCCTCGGCGCGACGCGGGTCAAACGGATCGTCCGAACTGAACGCGTCGACCGAGAAACGCACCTCGCCGCTCCGGAGGGAGTTCGGGCGCAGGGCCGACACGACGATGCCCGGCCCGTTATGCACCTGGAACGCGATCTCCTCGAAGCCTTCGCTGCCGCTCTGGCCGCGGGCCCGGATCAGCAGCCGGTGTGGCCCATCCTCGAGAGTGCGGGTTTCGAGGGTGGCGTCGGCCGGCAGCTCCTGATCGATGATCGGCGCTGGGTTGTCGTCCAGGTAAATACGAACGCGCGGCTTGTCCACGAGGTGCACCTCGCATCAGTGATCATCACGGAAGATGTCGTACTTGGCGTGACGCCGGTCGGTCTCGCCCGGGCGAATCAGCATCCAGAACATCGCCACAAAGCAGGCCACGGTAATGCCTCCGGCCACAGCCATGATGATGATATTGCCCCACAGCGGGCCGATCAGATGATCGTGCATCACTTGCTCTTGGCGCGTTCGGCTGCCACTTGCGCGGCGGTCACTGGGGTTCCATGGTTGCCCCAGGAACTTCGTTCGTAGTCGACGATGTTCGCAATGTCGGCGTCGCTCAGCGTGGCGCCGAAGCCAGGCATCGGACTCGAGTAGACAACGCCACCGACCTTGGCGCCCTGCAAGCCTCGCAAAACCGTGTCGATGTGCCGGCTCGGATCAGCGTCGTTGACAACCGCATCGGCCTTGAGCGATGGGAATGCTCCGGGAAGGCCCTCACCATTGGCCTGATGACAGGCAGCGCAATTGGCGGTGAACAGCGCCTTGCCCTTGGCTGCATCGCCACCGTCGCCAGTCGACGCCGCACCGGCGGTCAGCGCGCCCGCGGCACGGCTGGCTCCTGAGGTGGTCGACGAGCTGGCGCGGGATGTGCGGCCGATGCCCGGCATTGCGCTACCGCCGTCCTGGGTGGCCATATCCGGCAGGGCGGGCTGCTTGAGCGCGAGCAGATAGGCCACCAGGGCCTCGGCCTGATGTTCGGGGACCACGACGCCCTTTACCGGCGCGTACGCCTTGGGCAGCGGCACCGGCGTCGTGCCCGCAGGGGCCTGATCGACTACTTTGAACATCCAGTCGAACGGCGGCATGATCGATTCGGGCACCACCGCGCGCGGGTTGTACAGGTGGATGTACTGCCACACGGTGCTGGGCTGACGCACGCCGGCGGTGGTGAGGTCGGGCCCGGTGCGCTCGGAGCCAAGCAGCTCCGGTGTCTGGTAGGTGAAATCTCCGGGCGCGGACGGCCGGCCAAAAATCTTGTCCTGGGGTAGCGGTCGCACCTGCTGGGTGTGACAATAGCTGCAGCCATTGGCGACGTAGACGTCGCGCCCCTCAGCCTGCAATGGCGTCAGCGGTTCAACCCCCGGTCCAGGTGGCGTGCGGGACAGCTCGATGCCGGGCAACACGCCCATCAACAGGGCCAGGCCTGCGTAAACCAGCGTTGAGCCACCCGCAATCAACAGGAGCCTGTTCATGTGGCGGCCTCCTCAGCGTGCAGAGGCGCCAGCGGCGCAGCCTCGGCCGACGGACCAAAGCTCATTCGCCAGACGTTCCAGGCAAACACGATGTGGCTGAGGAACATCAGCACGCCGCCGACGCCGCGCCACACCCAGTAGGCCTGGAGGTCCACCACCGACTGGATGAACGGCGCGCCGTGGATCCAGTCCAGGCCTTGGATGGAGCCGCCGATCGACAGCGAAATGACATAGATGAAGCTGCCCACCACGGCCATCCAGAAGTGCAGACTCAGGCCGAGTTGGCCGGGCATCTTGCCGGTCGCCCGCGGCAGCAGTGCGTACACCCCGCCCCAGATCGCGAAGGTGACAAAGCCGTACATGGTCAGATGCGAATGGCCGACCGTGTAATTGGTCAGATGCCACACCTCCTGCAGCGAGCGGAACGCTTCGAAGGTGCCCTGGGTGGAGCCGACCAGATAGCCGATCACGCCGACAAAGATGAACATCAGCGGATAGGAGTGCACCAGATCATTCAATCGCCCGCGCATCGTCAGTAGGAAATTGGCGCTACCGCCCCACACCGGCACCAGCATCGCCACGCTAAAGACGATGGCTGTGGTCTGCAACCACCACGGCAGCGGGCTGAACAAGAAATGGTGCGCGCCGATGATCGGGTAGAACACGAGGTTGGTCCAGAACGCAAACACCCCGAGTGCGTAGGAATAGATCGGGCGGCTTAGCAATTTGGGCAGCGCGTAGTAAAAGATTCCGAGCGCCAGCGGCGTGAACCACATACCCACGGCGTTGTGCATGTAGTAGCCGGAAACGGATACCTGGCCCAGGCCGTACTGGTACCACGGCAGGATCGCCACCAACGCGATGATGCAAGTCCAGAGCACACCGCCGATGGTGTACCAGTTCGAAAGATAAATATCGTCGGTGCTGCGGCTTGCGACGGTGCAAATCAGATTCCAGGCCGTGATCACCAGCGCGCCCAGAAAAATCAACCGGACCGGCCATGGCCACTCGCGATACTCGAGATCGCCGGCGTTGTACCCAAGATCCAGAGCGATCGTTCCGGCCAGCGCCGCCACGTTGAACAGGACCAATCCGATCCACGCGAGCTTGGCGCTGTACAGCCGCGACCCGCAGCTGCGCGCGGCCACGTAATAGGCGAGTCCGACCAGACCCAGGTTAGCCCATCCGAAGAACGTGGCGTTGGTATGGATCGGACGTAAGCGCCCGAACGTGAGCCATTCACCGGGTGCAAAATCAGGCGCGCCGAACTTGTACGCAAGCAGCACGCCGATAGCCGTGGCAAACAGCAGCCAGAACGTTGCCGATACCGTGTAGGCGACGAGGATAGATGCCAGCGCCCGATCGTCGTCCTCGCTCAGGCCGGAACGATGTGTCCGCACGATCGTCTGCATCGTTCTCGACACCAATCAGCGGCCGCGTTCGCGTCCGATGCGGTTGGAGGCGGCTCCCCCCCGTTGTTCGAGCTTCTCGCTTACGTAATCGCGCAGCACTACGGCGTTGTTGTGCTCAGTGTCGTGCGAGCTGTACAGCAGAACGACGTTGCCCGCACGCGCCGCAGCCACGATCGGTGCCCACCCGTCCGGATGTTCATCTAGTTCCGTCCGGTACCGGCGTTGGAACTCGGCCCATTTGGCCACGTCGTGCCGGAACCAGCGGCGCAATGAATCGGTGGGCGCGACGTCCTTCAGCCATTCGCTAAAGTGCAGGGATTCTTTCCTGATCCCGCGCGGCCACAGCCGCTCCACCAGGAAGCGAGTTCCGTGCTCCCGCTTGTGCTCGTAGACCCGTTGCAGCTCGATCATCGCGGGACCTCGTTCCGTCCATCGGAGTTCAGTGGCCCTAATCTTCCAGCAGTGCAGCGCGCCTCACGGAACCCGCACCTTTCCCTTCTGTATGATCTCGGCAATCGAGGGAAGTGCCTTGCGCGCAAGTTCCGGGATCAGTTTCCAGTTCTCGCTTCGGGCATACCCGAATGGCTTTGTCCCGGGACCGTCGCCGGGGTTGCCCACCACGATACGTCCCACCATGCCGGCCATTTCATGCGGCTTGCAGAAATAGTCGTAAACCCCTGGCACCGTGAAGACGTGCTCGAATGTCGCGCCACGCTTGGGATAGTCAGCTAGCAGAATGTCGGAATCCCAGGGCTGAGCGGACGCGGGGATCCGCAGCTCGTGATTGTCATTGCTCGGGTGGTAGGCAGTGACCGAGTGGAAGCCACTGATCTGAACCCATCGCACTGTATCCCCCGGGACAATGCGTACACCCGCTGGGTCGAAATAAGTCTTGCCGTCTGGCGTCTGAATCACTCTTATCTCCACCGTGGCGGGTGCCGCAGCCTCCGCTTGGCCGATCATTGTCGTTCCGGCGAGACACGCCGCCAAGACAAAATCTCCGGCGCCGCTACCGACCACCGTCTTGACCTTCACCGACCCCGATCGCGTACCTAATTGCGTCTACACGCGCCTACTTCATTTCTTCCTTTACGGCGGCGGCGCTGATCAACCATTGGACGATGTGATAGTGCGGTTCCTCGACGCCCGGATGGCCCGGGTTGTATTGAATATCGGTATGGTTAAGTTTCATTCCAGCGGCCACTCCACCGACGTCTTCAAAATTCTTATGAGCATCGAGATCCTTGAGCGGGACCATGTAGACAATGTTGACGAGCTTCCCATGGTGGTTGTAGCCGAGGAACGGTCCGACGGGCAGCGTCGCTGGATCGACGTAGAGCGTTCCAAGTCCCGGCAGAAAATCCGGAAGCTTCACCAGCGAGCTGACCTTCTTGAAGCCGGCCGGCGGGGACGTGGTGACGCCGGCGGCGTAGACGGTGGAGGCCAGCATCACCCCGGATAGCAACAACGCCAGCACACTGATCGTCCGGCCCCAAGTGAAGTTGTAATTGCCGTTTCTGTTCATGTCGGATCTCCAAGGTGCGAGACAACGCACAGTATCGCGCCGTCGCTTACTCAAACTCGGCGCGGCGTGCCCGTCAGGGCGACGCTTTGAAACATTGCCGACAGAGTGACGCTACGCCCGCGTCGCGATGGCGGATATAGGTAAACCTTGAGACAGGGTGTCCGATATTCTTGATGTCGGTCTTTGACGACAGTTGGTCACGGCAGGCATCGCACGTCGTAGATTCCGCACAGCGGGTGTCGAGATTCCCCGACGGCGCGTACCGGGCAGCGGGGAAACCCGGGAACGGCCAGCAGAGGAAACAATGGCGTAGCCTGTTGACGAGTCCGTCGCAACTATGACCGGTTCGGCCGAAGTGTTTCCAATCATCGGCAGGTGAATTCCGAGTGTGACCGGTGTGTCGGGGAGGCGCCTTAGGCGATCGATACTCCCAGAGTTCGCCCCAACGCGAATGTAACCGCGGCCGCGCCAAGCCCGATGGCGAGTTGGCGCAAGCCCGAGAAGGCGGCGCTGCGGCCAGTGAAGACGCTGGTCACTGCACCAGTTGCGCATAGCGCCAAACCACTCAGGACTGCACTGGCAATCACCGCGATGTTTCCGTGCAGCATGAAGAACGGGATTACCGGAAAGATGGCGCCCACCATAAAAACAGAGAACGAGGCTGCGGCGGCCGACCACGCGGAACCGCCCAGTTCTCTTGGGTTGATGCCGATTTCTTCTCGCACCAGCGTGTCGAGCGCTTCGTCCTTGTACGCCATGACGCGCTCGGCCGTCTGCTCGGCCGCGGCGCGGTCCATCCCCTTGGACTGATAGATCAGAACCAGCTCCTCCTTTTCCTCGTCAGGCACCTGGGCGAGCTCGTCGGCCTCCGTTGCGATCTGCTTCTGATACAGCTCGCGCGAACTCTGCACCGACAGCCACTCCCCCATCGCCATCGAGCAGGCGCCGGCGATCAGACCGGCAAGACCGGTCACCAAAACGGTTTGGCTTGAAAACGCAGCGCCCGTCACGCCCATGACCAGGCTCAAGTTCGAGACGAGTCCATCGTTGGCACCGAGCACCGCCGCGCGCAGCGCGTTGCCGCCGCCGGCACCGTGGCGCCCCTCGAACCGGGAATAGGCGGCACCGTCCCAGCGGGTACGGACCGTCCCAGTCAAGCGGCTCAGCACGCGCGCGTGCGATCGCTCCTGGGCCGGCATCCCGGTGCCGCGCGATTCCGGCTGGGTGTCGTAGTGGTCTCGATCGATCTCTTCCAGCGTTCGAAGCGTGGGCAACACAACTTCCGGGCCGAATCGCTTCGCGACCAAGATCAGCAGCCTGGTACGCCAGCCAGGGCGAGGTTCGCGGCGCGGCGTGCCCAGGTCCGCCAGCCGCTTCCGCCAGAAGGATGCGTGGGTCTCCTCGACCGCGGCCAGGCGTCGGTAGACGTCGGCGCGCTCCGGATGTGGCTCGAGCTCGGCCATCGCCCGGTACAGGGCCGCGCTGTCGACCTCACCCTGCAGGTTCGATCGAAGCGCGGTTAAGCGACGCAACGGGCAACTTGGGTGTCATTTGCTACCGTGCACCTCGGCTGGATCCAATAAAGGTCGAAATTGAACAGATAAGGAGCATCTTCAACCGCAGTCACAGCACGAAGGTCGTACTGCTGCTGGCGGACGGCAACATCAACCAAATTCTCGGGCGCCGGCTGCGCGGAAAGCTAGATGGCCTTATGTATCGGATGCTGACGCGTTACCTTACAACCTATCTATCTAGCTAGTGATCAGCATATTTCCTCGGCCTCTCGGCAAGACACTCTTTCCTCTTGCCTACGGGCGGTCCGCTGTCCCCGGGGATCACGTCGAGACGAACTAAATTTAAATCTATGGAATTGACTGCCGCGAGCGCGATCGGCCCCTCCTTAGTGGCGGTGCGCGGGGGCTGGCTGCGCTTTGGAAGGCTGTTCGCCGGTCGGCTTGACAGACCCTTGGGACGCGCGGGTGAGGTGACGTGAAGATGGCAGCAGGAGAGGCAAGGGCGCAGTACTCGGCGATCGTGCTGGGCGCGACGGGGAACGTGGGCGGCCGCATTGTGCGGCTTCTGATCAAGAACCCCACGTGCAGGAAGGTAGTGGTAGTGACGCGCCGCAAGACGAACGCCCTCACCGACCTCAAGGTCTCTGAGGTTGTCGTCAACATGGATCGACTCGAGGAGGAGGTTGCGCCGCACGCCCAGGGAGTTGACGTCGCGCTCGCCGCGTTCGGCGTTGGCAAGGGCAGCGCGAAGATGCCCGAGGAGGAAGTGCGCAAGATCGAAATCGCCTACCCGCATGCCTTTTGCCGCGTCGCCAAGGCTGGAGGCGCTCGTGTGTGCGGGGTCATGACAGCAGTGGGCGCGGACCCCGAGGCCGGGATGAAGTACGCGAAGATCATCGGCGAGAAGGAGAGGGCTGTCGAGACCGTCAGGTTCGACTTCCTCGGAGTGTTCCGTCCCGCCGTTATTCTCGGCAACTCCAACACGCCGAGCGTCATTGAGCACGTCATGCCGCTGTTGCACTGGGCCATGCCCTCCAAGTACCACTCGATTCACAAGAACAACCTGGCGCGCGCGATGGTGGCGCAGTCGGAGCAGGCGTTCCTCTCGATCGCGCAGGGCAACGCTCCCAAGGAGGCGACCGTGAAGTTTCCGGAGTACAGGAAGATGGAGCCTTTTTTCGTCAAGGGCGAGACCGATGAACCTTGAAAGCCTGGAGCACGCTGATTGTGTTTGGATTGAAGCGCTGTCGAAGAAGGCCGACTTCGACGGACGTAGGTTCCTTCAAAGGTCAACGGCAACGGTGCAACGAGCCGACGGACCACCGCTGCGCGCTTTTTCGTTGAACGCCCGTCGCCGCCGCACCGCGCGGTTCGACCGAGCCCGAGAAGGCATGCGGCACAGCAGCAATCCCGACAACCGTATGATCTGTAGCCGCCAGGAAGCAGTCCTTCGGCGGTAAGCGTCTCAGGCCAAGACCCGGCCAGAAGCGGTAGTTCGGTCGCGACTCGAAGGTAGCGTAATAGCGACCGCCGACAGGACGCTAGTGCGCTTCGACATTTGGCGTCGGCGACTATCCTTGCAATTACCAGGTATGCGCGGCACTTGTCCAAATCGACTTGTCTCCAACGTCCTGTAGGTGTATTCACTCCATGAGGAGGGCGGTCCGCCGTTGATGGCGTTGATCGGCTGGCTCCGGTCCAGGAAAGTGCGCTGAAAGACTACCCAGAACTGGCCATGCGAGACACGCTGATTCGAATCATTTCGAACGCTTAACGCGGCTGAAAGAACCACGGCGCTGAACGCACCGATGGCGGCTGAACGCTTCGCCTTGGCGGCTGAGGAGGCGGCGGCCTGTTCTCAGAATTTCAAGCTGTTTGGGAGCAGGCAGCTATGGAGACTCTCATTTTCATCCCAAATCGTTCTTCACAGTGCGACGGTATGAATACATCCCGCTCGCTGCGCGCGCGCGTCACGATCCTTCTTGGAATGTTGATTGCGGTAGGCGTCTCGTCCGCGATCTTGTCGCCCTTCGCGGCTTGCGCCCAGACTGGGGCGCCGCATGTCAAGGAGCCGGCGCCTTCCGAGGGGGCAGCTCCTGAGCCCACCCCATCCCCAGCCACTACAGAGCGGCCAACTGAGCAAAGCCGGAAGGCCTGGCAGAAGGCCATGAAGGGTGGTTGCCTTGCCGAGAAGGGGTGCTTCAAGACCGCCTATCCGAGCAAGGAATGGCAGGAGGTTCCGTGCACGACGGCGCCGAACCGTTTCTATCTGCCAGCGCGCGGCTTTGCGCCCACTCCGGGGGCCGGCAACTCGGCTCAAGTGGCCGGCCACATCGTATCGGCGGGAGGATCGTTCGACTCTGTCATCGTGACAGGCGAAACCGACTCCCTCACCAATACCGCCGACGCCTACTCGCTACAGCTCAATACGCAACCGTTCGCGCCCACGACCTCCTTCCCCCATTGCATCAGTAGTTGCCAGGCTTTCGAGCAATTTATATTCTCTAACTATCCAGGCGCTAGCCTTGCCTTCATACAGTACTGGCTGGAGTGGTACGGGAACCCGTGCCCAAGCGGCTGGTTCTCAGTTCAGGGTTTCCACTGCGTCAGAAATAGCCCCGCGGTGTCCGTTCCTTTTGAGCCGATCCACAACCTTGGCTCATTGGAGTTGGGCGGCGTCGTCTTTGAGAGCGGCGGCGCCCTCCCAGATGTTGATGTGCTCTTCTTGTGGACGAGCGGCAACGTCTTCTACGCGGTGAATGGCGGTTTCTACTTCCCCGAGCTGGCGAGCAGCTGGGAGATCGCCGAGTTCAACATCTTCGGCATCTGTTGCGGAAGTGCAGCCAATTTCAACCCTGATACCACGATCGTGGTCAGGACGGTCGTGGAAGATGCGACAGACCTACACGGAGTTGGCCTCTCCTGCGTGGGGACACAGTACGTGGCCGAGTCGAACAACCTCACCCTGCTGCCCCCTTGCTGCGTCTATCCGAGGGTGGTGGGCGAGAATACACCGGCGATCGTCTTCGCGGAGAGCGACGCGGCCCGCACGTCGATATGTTCGGGCGGCACTGCCATCGCCAGTGGCGGTGGCAACATCGCCCTCGTCACTTTTGCAGGGTTGCTGGCACTGTGGAGCTTGGCACGTGTCTGGCGTCATAGAAGAGGGGCTCGGCAGTGAGTGCGCGATCATTTCCGCACCTACGGAAACCGGCAGTATTAACTGAGCTGCCGCTATCTCGGGAGTTTTTGTGTCGGGCTGGCCTTGTTGCAATCGTTGTCACCATTACCCATCAGCTCTCGTGGGAGTGGTTGCGCTTTCTCACATCAGAAGCTATTTTGCGTCTCTCTGCGCTACTGGGGATGGCCACTGCACGTACGTCGTTTGACACAATTCTTGTCCAACAGACTCTCTTTCGTTTTGTAGTCTCCTGCTCGTTCGTAGATGTTTTCGCAGGCTGTATTCCGCTCCTTTGGAACCTCAGAAAGTCGATCTTCAGAAATCTTGGGTGGATATTGGCTTCGGCTCCAGTGGTCTTCGGCTTTAACGTTGCTCGACTGGAGCTTGCGCAAGTCCTTTACGCTCGGGGCGTGTCGTGGACGTTGGCGGATGAAGTGCTCGGCGGCTTTGCATATTTCGCGGTTTGGGTGATCATTTGGCAACTGCGAAGCTGGGGTCCCTCGAAAAATACGGCAGCGATCTGAATCGCGTCTCGGCCTATCTCGCTCGTAATGGCCCGCGAGCGTGTCGAGGCGGTTCGGCCATCGCGGCTAGCGGCCAGCGCCGCATATCTCGTCGGTTTCCGCCTGCAGGAATCGTCGAAGAGATCATGTGGGGGTACGTGTAACCACCTGGACTTCGAGTGGCCGATGCTATCCGCGCTTGATCAGACCGTGCGAAGGACGGGTCTGCCGCAGAGCGAATTACTGCTGGAGGTCGCGACCGCGGAAATGTTGTCGCTGACGGAGTAAGCGCGGCTGGTGTGCTGAGTGACGGAAAGCTGTCGTAGGGATCGGCGGAAGTCGGCAGAGCACCCCGAAGCGACCAGTGGCAGAATGATCGCGACACTTGCGCAAAACGGCGGTCGCGGCCAGAGGATCGATCTCCAAGCAGACGACTCAAATTACAGCGCGGCTACCTAGGCCCAGAATGCAATCCCCTTGGATATGAAGAATCTCCTGATCTTGGCGTCGGCCGCCTGGCTGGGCGCCTGTGGTGCAGCCACGCCGACGGCAAACAGCGGCAGTGAATCAGAGGACGTCTTTCGCGTAGAGCCCGTGCGGCCGTTGGCGGAGTTGCTGCCAATTGCGCTCGCTGCCAAACCGCCCGTCGAACAAGGTGACTTTCGCCGGCCCGACCTCGTGGAACTGGTCCTGCTCGACCCGACCATCCGGCTGGATATCCGCTACGCTACCGCGCGCAACTTCCTGAGCACCCCGCTCTACAGCCGGGCAAGTGCCTTTCTGCAGAGGCCGGCGGCCGAGGCCCTGCTCCGGGCGCAACACTCGCTGAAGCCCGAGGGGTACGGTCTTCTCGTGCACGACGCGTACCGGCCCTGGTACGTGACAAAGATTTTTTGGGACGCCTCGCCAGTGGCGCAGCGTAAATTCGTCGCCGATCCGGCCGAAGGTTCTCGCCACAACCGCGGTTGCGCAGTCGACCTGACGCTGTATGACCTGCAGACGGGCCAAGCGGTGCAGATGCCTAGCCTGTACGACGAAGGGACGGAGCGTGCCTCTCCGAGCTACAAGGGCGGTACAACAGAGCAGCGTCGCCTGCGCGACCTACTGCGTAAACACATGGAAGCCGAAGGCTTTACTGTCGACGACACCGACACTGAATGGTGGCACTTCGACTATCGCGATTGGAGATCGTACGGCATCCAGAACGTGCGCTTTGAGGATATCGGCGCCGGGGCTAAGTAAGACGGAGACGACGTGAAGAGACGCCGAGATTGACCGTTCGATATCCTCCTGGAATCGTACGGCTGCCTTCGGAGTCGGTGGTAAGTCGCACTCGGGTCGACAGTGAGCCAAGCGAGCGGGGAGGGCGAACGTCCGGTCCTGAAGAGAGCTGACTTATTGCACTGCCCCAGCGTTGGAACAAGGCGGAGGGAGCGTCCGTCGAATCCGTCCGAGGCCATGCCAAAACGGTTTGCGGTCATCTAAGGTGAAATTCGAGAGCTTGCATTGAGGCAGCTACAGCAGGAGCTGCGGAAGAGTGTTCAGCAACGGATCAAGACGACCTCGATACTTGGGCGGCACAAGTCACACGGTATGCGTCAAGCAGCTGAGCAGGAACTGATCATCCATATTGCCATATTGAGAAAATCCTTACTAAACCGTGAGGCCCATTTTATGAGCAGCGCACTCATTGACGACCTACTTGGCGATCCATCAAGATTTGACAAGCAGGGACGGGCCTACGACTTACTTCAGAACTACTTTCGCGGGTATCCGGTGGAGACACTACGTCCGTTACTCGCTAATAAAGACCAGTTGATTCAACGTGCTGCAGTGTGGATCGTATCGGAGCTCGGGAAGGATGGATGTAGTCTGCTTGATGCAGTAATTCCGTTGATTGACAGTCACGATCGCTATATTAAATACCACGCACTTGAGATCGCGATCGTTTGCTCTGTTGATGGGAAGGTCGATAGATTCGCGCACGTCGCTCGTTCGCCAGAAAGCAGCGACGAAGAGATACGAATACTCGCGATGCGCTTGATTAGCGTAGCCGATCAGTGTCAGCTGGAGGCTGGCGCGCGTGTGGCCGGAGCGTCCCCCGCCTTTAACGATATGCACAAAAGAGGTCTTCTGCACTTATGTGCAAGTAACAGGTTGGACGGAAATCAAGTCCTCCAGATGATAAATGATGCTAACCCTTTGGTTCGGAGATATGGCGCGATTGCGGCCCGAAGGCTTTTCGAGACATTTCCTGACCTAATTTCCACCGCTACAGAAAGTGCCGATCCGGACATAAGCAGATTCGCAAAGGAAACCCTCGATAGCTTCGCAGGGGAATAGGCCGGAGTCAGCTATCGAGGAATTCATGAGCCAGAATGAAGCTGGTAATCCTTGCTATTGGGGGGATGAGTAATAGCCGCTAATGCGTGCGTGAAGTGCGGCATCAAGTCGTAGCAAGGTGCACATGGGTGCAGCCGACCGTCCAGGCGCCGGGAGAAAAACGGGGGTATCGGCGCGAACCGCCCGGAGATCGAGTACTGGCGCGGGCTATTGACTCGTCCGTCTCCGCCACCTTTCATAACGCGTCCTACGGACGCGTTATGAAAGGTGCCCTCCGAAGCGCGAAGCGCGAAGGAGGGCTGCATAACTCTCGGAATCTCCGTTATTGGCGGCCAGAACATTCGCACCCAGCACGCCATCCGAACGTCTACCTTGCAGGCGTGCATTACGTTGGCGGCAAGAACGTCGCCGCTCCAATAGTGCCGCAGCGTTTCGGGTAGCATCGAGCAGATCCCCCTTTCGATCCTTCGCGCGATCAAGCCGTCGCGGTCGCGACTTGCTTGAAGTGAGGCTGATGGACAACGGCAGGCGGCGGTGGGGCTGCCGGTTCGGATCCATGCGCTTCGCGCAGGCCTGCGCAGATCTGGATTGCCTGCACGAGAGAGTTTGCCGTTTGGTCGGCATTGCCGGCACTCTCACCGACCTCGGGCAGGACTGCGACTCCAGGACAAAAGACCCGCACCAGATATGCCTGGGGAAACAACTTGCGAATCTGTTTGCTGATGGAATCGGCTCGCTCACGCTCCGGGCCGGGGAAAGCGCTCATCAGGTAGACGATGGACGTGCCATCCGGATCTGCGCCGGGCGGCAGCCCGTCACCTGTATCTGCCGGCGAGAAGTGCCGCGCATCGATCTTCTGGGCTCGCAGCAGGCGCACCAGTAGTTCGGTGGCGAGGTCATCGGCGGATGAGCCCAGTCCAAGGCAGATCACGACGCTTCCGGGAGGCACGCCGAGCGGACCCTGCCATCTTCCGCTGGCCTGTTCCCGCTGCTGGCGCAGCCAGCGCCCGGCACTGACGTCCTCGAGAACCGAGCCTCGCGGACCCCGGCGCGGCAGTTTGTGGCTGCTGGTGGTCAGAGCCGCAGCGACATCGAATATGACGCGGCGGATCTTTACGTGCTGCTCCTCGCTGGTCGCACCTCTGTCCGTGTCAAGGCGAGCCAGGTGCAATGCCGGGATCAGGACGCGGTCGCAATACGCAGCCAGGGAATGACGCTTCAGGAACGTTCGCGCGTTGGCGACGATCTCGTGCGGATCTGCCGACAGCGCGCGCTGGTAAAACCTCTGAGGCAATGTCAGTGCCTGGGCATCGCTCAACAGCAGCTCCAGCGCGCCGAGCGCCTTCACGTGCCGTCCCGCGACTACGAGGCACAAGGTGAGGGGAGTGGAAAGGACCAGTCCCACCGGGCCCCAGAGCGAACTCCAGAATATGGCCGCGACCACGATCGCGAGCGGCGACAACCCCGTGGCGTGGCCATAGAGGTGCGGTTCCAGCAACTGCCCCGCGATGATGTCGAGCAGAACGAAGATGGCCAGCGTGGCGAGCGCGAGCGACCATCCCGGATCGACCGCAAACGCGAGCGCCGTCGAAAAGAGCCCCGCGATCCACACGCCCACGTAGGGCGCGAAACGCATCACCCCGGCCAGAGCGCCCAACAGCATCGCCTGCGGGACGCGCAGGAGGCTCAAACTCAGCCAGATGCACACCCCGAACCCCACGTTGACCGCGAACTGCGAGACGAAAAACCGCGAGAGCCGCTCACCCGCATCGTTCAGCGCAAGCGTTGCCGCACGTATGTCGGTGGCACCCGCTATCCGGATGAAACGATCGCGCAGCGATTCATGCTCGAGCAGCACGAAAACGAGGACCAGCAGCACGATGCCCGTGGCCTGGAGCGGTACCCAGGCGGAGGCCAGAAGCTTCCGAATGAGCCGAAGCGGTTGCGGCGAGACTCCGGGAGGCGCCAGCGCCTCCAGACTCATCTGCAGTATCGGTCCGGACTGCTCCCGAGCTGAAGTCGGGACGGCGACCGCCCCGGCTGCGTCGGGCATCCCGATCAGGCGGCTCGCTTCGCCGGTCAGTGCGCCCAGCCGCCCGACCGTGACCTCGTCGAGGGCCCTGAGCTTGTGTTGCACATTGGCTTCGTATTGGGGA
>Ga0210405_10000592_pt1 | contig 47206 bp, 38 predicted proteins | sample IncBWH11MmetaG_FD_155492 | JGI IMG/M metagenome (GOLD analysis project Ga0210405, IMG submission 155492) | Forest soil microbial communities from Barre Woods Harvard Forest LTER site, Petersham, Massachusetts, United States - Inc-BW-H-11-M | ecosystem: Environmental > Terrestrial > Soil >... | reverse complement strand
CAAGAATTTCTCCAACTTCATGATGGCCATGGCCCTCTTGAAGAACTATCACCCGTTCCAGGGGCCGAAGGGTCTGAAGCTTTGGGACCTCTTCAAGAAGTTCGACAAGACTTGGGCGCTCACCAAGGGTGCCACCAGCAAGTACGGCAAGACTTCCCCGGAGCGCACATACGAAGATGCCATGAAGCGCCGCGCGCAAGACCCGTGGAACTTCCTGTTCATCGCCGGCATGTGGTTCCAGGATCTCTTCAACTACGATTTCCGCCGCACCGAAATGTGCATCATTCCCTACGGCACGCAGCAGGGCGAAATCAGCTTCTGCGCGTACAACACCGGTGTGGGCTGGCGCAACATCATCGAAAACATGCACAAGAACGCGACCGTAGCCGAGTGGTACAAGAACCACGGGAAGCACGAGATTTACGCCAAGGGCAAGAGCGTCAACCTCGGCTCCTACGAGCACTCGCTGGTCATTGATGCCGATGACGCGGCGCGCGTTCGCCATTTGGAGCACGACATTCCTCTGACCGCTGCCGAAGAGAATCGCATCCGCCGCAAGATGGCTCTCGAGGAGCAGGCCCGGGTTCGCGCCATCTACGAAGAACTCGTGCTGAAGAAGCCCCAAACGACGGTCGTCCAGATCGGCACGGTTTCCGACATCGCCAAGGCCGTTCCGGCAAACTTCACCAACGCCAACAAGCCGATCGGCATCGCCCCGGCAAATGGGAACGCCGCTCCCAAGTCCAAGGAAGCCGCCGCCGAAGCCGTCGCCGGAGACTAATTCCCGACGGTGTAGCTCAGGCCTTCAGGCCTGAGGGTTTCCCGAGCACCACCACAAACTCCAAAACGGCCCCGATCAATTCGGGGCCGTTTTCTTTGTGTTTTTTCCAGCGATGCCCTAATGACGAGACCTTGCTATTCGATTAGCATATTTGGCGGGAGTCTAGTTCATGTGCAGAAATATAAAGACGCTTTACAATTTCGAGCCGCCCGTCACTCCGGAAGAGGTCCGCGCCGCTTCGCTGCAATTTGTGCGCAAAATCACCGGCTTCAACAAACCGTCGAAAGCGAACGAACCCGCTTTTCTCGCCGCCATCGATGAAATTGCGAATATCTCCCTGCGGCTTCTGCAATCGCTCGAAACTACCGCCGCTCCGAAAAATCGCGAAGAAGAAGCGGCAAAAGCCAAGGCTCGCGCCGCCGAAAGATTCGGCGACTGATTCCCGGGGCTGTTTTTTTAGCCTTTGTAGCGGCCGCCTTCTGAGGCGGGCGCCTTTGGGGGCATCTCCCAACCTTCCCTGTTTTCCCCCTTAAATTGCTATAATTAATGCGATAACAGCAACTGAGGAACCCAATGCCCATCTACGAATACATCTGCGAAGACTGCAAACAGCACTTTGAGAAGATCGTGATCAACAAGCAGCAGGAAATCGCCTGTCCCAAGTGCTCCAGCAAGAAAGCCGCGATCCAGCTTTCCGTCTTTGCCACGGCAGGCTCGGGTGGCTCCTCCGCTCCTTCCGGAGGCTTCTCCGGCGGCGGAGGCGGCTGCTGCGGCGGTGGCTGCGGCTGCCACTAGCCAAACAATATTCCTAACCTGATGCTCATCGCTCCTTCATCTCTGGTTCTTTTCATGACCGGAGCCATGCTGCTGCTCCTGGTTCCGGGTCCCGCTGTGCTTTACATCACCAGCCGAAGCATCGGCCTGGGGCGGGCCGCCGGGCTTGTCTCGGCCATGGGCATTGCGGTTGGCACGCTGTTCCATGTCGCCGCAGCCACGCTAGGGCTTTCCGCCCTGCTGGTCTCTTCCGCCGCTGCTTTCCAATTCGTGAAGTACGCGGGCGCGGCCTACCTGATTTATCTCGGCATCCGAACATTGCGCGGCAGTGACGCGCCGGCGCTGGATCCTTCCGGCGAGCGCCTTAGCCTGCGTCGCGTTTTCGGCCAGGGCGTCCTGGTGAACCTGCTCAATCCCAAGACCGCGCTTTTCTTTCTGGCGTTTCTGCCGCAGTTCGTTGACCCGGCGCGGGGCCACGCAACGTTGCAGATCTTTGAGTTGGGCGTGTTATTTGCGCTGATGGGCTGGGTAAGCGACTCGGTCTGGGCAACGATCGCTGGAACTTTTGGAACGCGCCTTCGCGGCAACGTGCGCCTGCGCAGCACACAACGCAAAATTTCCGGCGGCGCCCTCATCGCCCTGGGACTGGCATCCGCATTTTCCGGTGCAAAAGCCAAGTAGTCGCACCGGGCTGCGCTCCAAGCCACTGCGTTAGACAGCCGCGCTCTTCGCCTTCACCGCCGCGTCAATCTGTTCGAACATCGCCATGCGGTCCCAGTTATCCCAGGTTTCCTGCACTTTGCCGCAGGCGATCCGCGCGATTCCCATCCCTCGCAGCTTGATTTCGGCCCCGGTCGCGTCGATGCCCAGGCCCGGCCCGGTATGCCGCATCGTCGCCGTCCAGCGCACCACGATTTTGTCGCCGGCGCCAAAGCAGTCATGCAGCGCGAACTGCATATCGGGAAACGCGCTCAGCAGTTTCGCGTGCAGGGCCAGGAATCCTTCATGCCCGCGAACGTCCTCGCCGGTTTCGCTGATTCCGTGCATTACGCAGTCGGCCGCCAGAAGGTCCGGCACGGATTCGCTCCTTTTCTGATTCCATACTTCCTCAAACCACCGCTTCCCCAAATCCACGTTTTCTTCCGACATTTTTCCCCCCCGCGGGAACGACCGGGTTCCGCGGTCGTTACTCTACCAAACAGTACCGTCCCCCGCCATGCGGAGCGGCGCCCTGTTCACTAACGGACAGTATGGCTCGTGTGCGTTTTGCAACAGACACGTGGCCGGCGGCCGGGCAGACTTACCTTGGTCAGAAATTCGGTTCGCGAGAGAAATGACAGGTAGAAATATATGTGGCGCAGAAATTGTCCAGTTTGCCGGCAACCTATGGAAAAGAAACTCCCCACGGAAACCGTTTCGTGTTCCTGCGGAAAATTCGTCTGGAAGGGCTAGGGGCGGCTTGCCCGCGAGAGAAAGGCCGTGCTGGATGTCCTGGACGAAACGCTTTGCCCTGCCGGTGTGCACACTAATCCTGCTGCTGCCACATGCTCTTCTCAGCCAGGGATTGCCTGCCGCTCCTGCCGGACTCGTCCTGCCAAGCGGCACCCCTGTAGAGCTGCAATCGGTGCAAACGATCTCCTCCGCACGCGCCCACAAGGGCGATCGAGTCGACTTTGTCGTCGCCAAGGATGTGCAAGCCGCAGGTTTCACGATCATCGGGGCAGGCGCCCGGGCCCAGGGTTCGATCATTGGAGTGAAAGGGAAGCGGCCCTTGGGGATGGGCGGCGACCTGATCATCAAACTGGATTCTGTGGAGCTCGCGACCGGCGACAGCGTGGCCCTGGTTGCGCGCAAGGAGTTCAAAGGTAAATCGCATACCATCCGAATGGGAGTGGCGATGGCCATTACAGCAGCGATTTATCTCCCCGCCGCGCCGGCTTTTATATTGTCGCGCGGCCGGGACAGCACCGTGCTCAAGGGGACGGAACTCACGGCCTACACGCGGACGGATTCCCCCGTCGAAATCGCCGGCTTGCCGCCCGCGCGGGAAAATGTTTCCGAGCTTAGCGAGATGATCAAGATGTTGCCGTCGCGCGTGACCAACGCAGAGGGGCGCGAGGGCGACATGCTCAACTTGATCTTCCAGGCCAGGGAAGAAGACTTGCAAGAGGCCTTTGCTCAGGCCGGTTGGTTGAAGGTGGAAAAGTCCAAACGTTTAATCTTTTGGCATCTGCTGTGGCAGCGCGGGCACTACACGAAATTGCCGATGGACCGGCTGTACGTCTTCGGAAGGGCCCAGGATTACTCCTACGCGTTGCCGGATCCGCTTTCGATCGTCGCGCGGCGCCATCACCTGCGCATCTGGAAAACCGGACGCGTGGTCGACGGCGTCCCCCTGTGGGTGGCGGCGGCAACGCATGATGTCTCGATTCATCTTGTGAAGCACAAGTTCCGGCTCTTTCACAGGATTGACCCCAATGTGGATGCCGAGCGCGACTTCATCGCCGGGAACCTTTCGGAGGCGAAGCGGCTCACCCGCGAGGAGTACGTGAACTGCCCGGAGCCGGTATCCGGTGCGCAAACGGCCACAGGTCAAGCGTATTATTCCGACAGCCGCATGCTGTTGCTGGAATTGCATCCGGGGCCGACCTCGATGCCTGCCGTAACACAGATCGCCAGCAAGTTGCCGTAGTCTGGCGGCACGCCGCGCAGAAACCACATCTTTTATCGGGAATATTTCTTAAGATACTCTGGCACCGCTGGGTTGTTCTTCCTTTGCGGGTCGGCCAGAGGCTCCTTCGCCACGGTCTCGAGTGGCAGAACCCCCGCCCACACGGGCAAGGTGTAGTCGGCTTCGTCGTCAATCGGGCCGCCCGTGCGGACCTTGGCGCTGACTTCCTCGAGCCGCAGCGCCAGCACGGTGGTGGCTTTCAATTCCTGCTCGGTTGGCTGGCGCACATCGTCCCAGCGGCCTTTCATGACATGCTCGGTGAAGACCCGCAACGCCTCCATTTTTTCCGCGAGATCCGTCACCAGCCGCGCTGTTCCAAGAATCACCACCGAGCGGTAATTAACCGAGTGATGGAACGCTGAGCGCGCCAGCACCAGGCCGTCCACGTGGGTTACCGTCACGCTCATTGGCACACCTTCGCTTAATGTGCGTAACATCCGACTCGCCGCGCTGCCGTGCAGATAAAGCGTGTCGCCCGAGCGGCCGTAATTCGTGGGGATCACGTAGGGCTGCCCGTCCACGGTGAATCCAACGTGGCATACGAAGCCCGCGTCAAGAATCGCAAAAACGGTTTCGCGCTCATATTTGCCGCGTTTTGGCAGCCGCTTGACCTGGGTACGTTCGGTGGGTGTGAAGTCGCTCATGCACTCCAGTTTAGTGCGTTGCGGCCGCTGCGCCAGAGCCAAGTTGGCCTCCCGCAGCCTGCCCGCGTTTCTGCGAGGTGAGCCACGGCAGCAGGTCGGGCTCGGCAAAGGCCTTTTTCCAGACTTCATGGTCGGTCTTGCGATATTCGGTGTAGCGCAGATTCGCGTGAGCCTTGTTGAGCTGCTTCATCATGTCGCGCACCAAGGTGACCGGCACGGTCTCGTCGGCTTCGCCTTGAAAGACCCATAGCGGTGTGTGCGCCAGCGCGCTCACGTTCGTGAAATTGTCGTATGCGGACATAATCATCGCCGCGGCCCACTTCCCGGGATACGCCTGCACGGCCGACCAGACGCCCAGGCCGCCCATGGATTGCCCCGCCAGGTAGATACGATCCGGGTCGATGGAAAATTCCTTCTGCACTTCGGCAAGCGCGCTCATCGTCAGCCCTAGCCATTTCGTGGGTTGATTCAGCTCCGGGTCGGACCAGTTGTCGCCGGAAGGGCACTGCGGCACCAGCTCAAACATCGGGAAGGTCAGTTGCACGTCTTTGCCGGCCCAGAAATGCGTACCCAGCTGGTTGCCGCCGTTCAGTTGTTTCACATTGTCGCTGCCGCGGCCGTCGCCGCCGTGCAGCCAAAGCAGCAGCGGGTATTTTCGGTTGGCGTCATAGCCGAGCGGCACGTACAGGCGATAAGGTAATTGCTCGCCCTTTTTGTTGGCGTAAACCTTTTTGCGAAACTCGATGTCGTCTTTCGTCAGTTCGCCGCCAAAAGCAAAAGGCACCAGAATCAGCGCGATCACCGCCAGAATCAGCGCTCTGCTTGAACTCAACCGCTCTTTCATTCCACAAATCCCCTGTAGCGGCCGCCTTCTGAGGTGCGCATTATGCACCCCGAATGGTTTTACGGGGCGGGCGCCTTGCATGTTTTGACGAACGACCGACTGGCAATAACGCTATGGTTTCGCGGCGCCGCGCACTACGCGGAACCCGATGTATTCCGCTGCCGCCGCGCAACTTGAACGCGCGTCCGCGGGGCAATCCGCGCTCCCGCCTTCCGCTTTGCCTTTTCCATCGGCCAGCGCGACCCACTCTGCCACATTTCCTCCCAGGTCAAACACCAGTTCCTGATCTTCCTGCCCTTGTCCGGGGAAACTCCCCGCGGGTTTCAGCAGCCGCGCGTTGCCGCCAAGTTCTTTCACCTTTTGCCGAAGCCGGTTCGTGTCGTCGGGATTTGGCGCATAACCCGCCCAGTAATCCAGCGTGTTTTCGCCGTCTTTCTTCTCATACCAGGCGGCCGCTTCTTTTTCGGTAGGCAGCCGCCAGCTTTGTCCGGTCAGTCTGGAAAGCCATTCCGTGTAGGCCCTGGCCTGGTCAAACGTCACGCCGTTCGCGGGATAATTTTCAGTGCCCGGCTCTATTTTGTAATTCTTGTCGAAAGCCGCGAATTGTGCGCGCGTCACTTCGAAGCGGCCAATCTCCACCTCGCCGCGTTTCACAACTTCGGGGATCACCACCGGTTTGCCCTTGCTGGCGAAACTGCTGCCCAAGTCGCCGCCGGTACGAGCAACATTTTTCGTTTTCAGTGCGGCATCCAGCGGCGAGCCCGCCTTCAGCGCTTCGTTCTCCCCGGGCGTGGTCTTGAAGAAATATTTGTCGAACCACGCCATCTCTTCCTCGACCTTGCGCATCTGGTGCGTCAGCTTCCGCGGCCCGTGCGGTTCGCCGGGGAAAATTACGAATTTCACCGGCACTTTTCCGTAGTATTGCAGCGCGCGGAAGTACGACCAGCTTTGCGCCGGCGGCACGTTGGTGTCCGCCGTGCCGTGGAAAATCAGCACCGGCGCTTTCACCTTGTCCATCTTGAAGAACGGCGATTTGCGGATATACAAATCCGGATCTTCCATCGGCGATTTGCCGAAATAGTAGGAATCGAACGAATCGCCGAAAATCACGTTGCCCCAATCGCTGATCCATTCCACGTCACCCGCGCCGACGCTGGCGACTTTGTAGCGATCCGGGTAAGTGACCAGGAGGCTCGTCGAAAGAATCGACCCGTTCGACCAGCCGAGCGTCGCCACCTTGTCCGCGTCCACGAATCCTTTTTCGATCAGGAAATCCACGCCCGCATTGATGTCCGGCGTTTCCAGGTCGTAATACTTGCCACAGCAGATCGATTCCACCCACTTCAATCCGTAATTGCTGCTGCCGTGATAGTTCACCTGCAGCACCAACGCGCCGCGCTGGGTCAGCAGTTGCAGCGGGTAAGCCCAGTTGTTGTCCCAGAAATCCTTGTCGGAGCCCGCCGGCCCTCCGTGAATCGCCGTGATTAGCGGATACTTTTTCCCGGCCTCGTACTTCGCCGGGTAGTGCAGGATGCCTTCCACCTCATCGTTGTTCGCGCCCTTCCAGCGGACTACCTCCGCTTTTGCGATCGCGTGCGACTTGACCAGCCCGTCGTTCAGATGCGTCAGTTGCAACGCCGAAACGAGCTTGTTCCCATCGAGCTGCGCCCGGTAAAGCTGCGGCATCACACTAGCGGTCGAATGCACATACACGATCGCCTTGCCGTCCGGAGTCACCTCAAAAGTTTCAATGTTCTTCGCCGTATCGCCTTCGACCGACGCCCGCTTCCAAGTCCATCCATCGCCGGATTTGCTCCGCGTGTAGTGCGACGCTTCGAACCGGTGGCCCGCCGCGAGGCCCGCTACGAACCCGTCGCTTGTTGCCGCTATTCCGGCCCCGACGCCATTTTCCCAATCGAGCGGCACCGCCGCACTCTTCCCCGAGGCGACGTCGTAGAAATAGAGCAGCTCGATGGAAGCGGTGATGAACTTGGGGTCCGTCGAGAATGGCGCAATCGCATAGAAGCCACCGTTGTCAGGTACCCAGGAAAAGGCGCGGGGGTAAACTCGGCCCTCGGAGAAAATCTGCTTTTCCGTGCCGTCCGCCAGATTGTGCAGAATCGTCACCGGAGGAACTTTCTGGTCAAATGTGTAGTGCAGGCTCTTCTCGTGGACCGCAACGGCGAACTTGCCATCCTTGGATACGCTCCAGCTGCCAATCCAGTCGGTGTTGGTGGTCAGGCGGTTGATCTTTTTGTCCTTCACGTTAATCTTGAACAGGCGCACCGGCGGTTTGTGGTCTGCATCGTCGGCTACTTCCGAATCGTCTTTCCGTTTCTTTTCCGCCTGCTCGTAGGCGCTCGGATCCTCTTCCGCGTTGAAAATCACAGTCTCTTTGTCCATCCAGTCCACCCGCTGCGGCCCGCGTGCTAGCTCCGTCAAAGCATACGGCTCGCCGCCATGTGGATTGATCAGCCAGATCTGAGTAGCTGCGATGTCCGGTTTCGCTTGCGGCCGCGCCTTGGAACTGACAAAGGCGATCCATTTGCCGTCCGGCGACCAGTTGAACGAAGAAACCGTGTCCGTGCCGCGTGTCAACTGAATTTCCTGGTCGCTCGAAAGGCTCGAGAGAACCAAATTCGAGACCACGGCATCTTTCTCTTTGTCGCCTTGCGCCTTGATCCAGGCCACCCACTGCCCGTCGGGCGAGATTCGGAATTGCCGCGCGTTTTCTGCAAAGACCACGTCCTCCGGCTTCCACGGCGAGATTTTCGTGGGTGCTTTGGTCTCTTCGGCAGCCCGCGGCACGTTCGCGAAGCAACAGCAAAGGACAACGAGCACAAAAAAGCGAAACTGGCGGAAATTCATGGACATCCCCTGTGATTGATGTGCGTTTCGGCGTGTGGTTCACATCCAATTAGACGCGCAACGAGAATAGTGGAATTGACGCAAATTGGGAATGGTGTAGTCTGATGCCCGCGGCCAAAAAGGGGAATGATCATGCCTTCGGCTAAACCTGTCTTTACCCAGGAGACGTTTCGTTTCTTTCGCGACCTGGGCAGGAACAACAAAAAAGTCTGGATGGACGCGCACCGCGACCGTTATCAGGCCTCGGTGGTCCAGCCGTTTCGCCGCTTGCTGGAAGAGCTTGCTCCAACGGTGCTGGCCCTCGACGACCGCTTCGACACCACCGGCCGCACCGGCGCGAATTTCTCGCGCATCAATCGCGACATCCGTTTTGCGAAGGACAAGACACTCTACAAAACGCAGATGTACCTCAAATTCCAGCAACCGCTGCCGGGCGATCGCGAAAGCGGGCAGCTCTACGCGGGGCTTTCCACGGACGTCGTCACGGCCGGGTTCCGCCTGTACGCCGGACCGAAGCGCCGGGAATCCACGCTGGCGCTCGTTGCGGAGCCTCGCGTCGCCGCTAAACCAAAATGGGTCGCCGGCCAGAAGCGGCGCCTCGGCAGGAAATTCGACAGCTATTGGTACACTACCGAAAAAGGGAATTGGACGAAGCACGACGGCTGGCCGGTCCGCGCGGAGGATTGGAAGAAAATCCAGGGCTGGATCGTGCGCAGGAAAATGAAGCCCGGAGAGGCGACAAAGCCAGGTTTTGCGAAAGAGTTGTCCAAAATATTTCGGGAGGTCTACCCGCTGCTGAAATTCACGAGTATTCCGTAACTTCGAACCGTAAAAGAGAGAAACCGTGAAACGACTCTTGCAGATTCTGATCTGGACCGCCCTCGCCGCGCTCGGCGCTGTCGCGCTTGGCACCATCGCCTTTCACCGTGGCGAGCCCATCAACGCCACGTGGTTTGTCCTTGCGGCCGCGTGCTCTTACTTGGTGGCGTATCGCCTCTATTCGGCGTTCATTGCGGCGAAGCTGCTGGCGCTCGATAACACGCGCGCCACGCCCGCCGAACGCCGCGACGATGGCCGGGATTTTGTGCCAACCAACAAGTGGGTCCTCTTCGGCCACCACTTTGCCGCCATCGCCGGTCCGGGGCCGCTGGTCGGCCCGACGCTCGCCGCGCAGTTCGGCTATCTTCCAGGAACCCTGTGGCTGATTGCCGGCGCCGCGTTTGCCGGCTGCGTGCAGGATTTTGTGATTCTGTTCTGCTCCATCCGACGCGACGGAAAAACTCTCGGTGAGATGGCCCGCGATGAAGTCAGCAAGCGCGGCGGCTTGATCGCACAGCTTGCCGTGCTCACCATCATGATTATTCTGCTGGCCGTGGTTGCGCTGGTTGTGGTGAACGCGCTGAAAAGTTCGCCGTGGGCCACGTTCACACTGGCCATGACCATTCCTATCGCGCTGCTGCTTGGCGTCTATCTCCGTTATTTCCGGCCGGGGCGCGTGCTCGAAGCGTCGTTGATCGGCGTCGCGCTGGTACTTTTCGTTGTTGTCGCCGGGCAGTGGGTGGCGGATTCGCCGTACCTGGCGAAGGTGTTCACGCTCGGCGGCGTAACGCTGGCTTTCGCAATCATTGCATACGGTTTCGCGGCTTCCGCGTTGCCGGTCTGGCTGTTGCTGGCGCCGCGCGATTATCTGAGCGCGTTCATCAAAGCCGGCGCGATTTTTTCGCTGGCCGCCGGAATCCTGCTGGTGCGCCCGCAAGTGCTGATGCCTCCGCTCACGCGCTTTGTGGACGGCAGCGGCCCGGTCTTTGCCGGAAAAATCTTTCCGTTTTGTTTCATCACCATCGCGTGCGGCGCGATCAGCGGATTTCACTCGCTGATCTCCAGCGGCACCACGCCAAAAATGATTCAGCGCGAAGGCCACGCACGCTTCATCGGCTATGGCGCCATGCTGCTCGAATCCTTCGTCGGAGTGATGGCCATGGTCGCGGCCTGCGCCATGACGCCGGGCGTCTACTTCGCGATCAACAGCCCCGCTTCCATCGTAGGGGCCACGCCGGAAGCCGCGGCCGCCACGATCTCTGGTTGGGGCTATCCGCTCTCCGCCGGAACGATGACGGGCCTGGCGCACGCCGTCGGCGAGCAAACCCTACTCAACCGCGCCGGCGGCGCTCCGTCGCTCGCTGTGGGAATGGCGCAGATTTTCTCCAGCACCATCGGTGGCGATCGACTGCTCAGCATCTGGTATCACTTTGCGATCATGTTCGAAGCGCTGTTTATCCTCACCGTGCTCGATGCAGGCACGCGCGTCGGCCGCTTCATGATCCAGGAACTCGGCGGCCGCATCTGGAAGCCGATGGGCCGCCTGAACTGGATGCCCGGGATTCTCCTTTCCAGCGCGCTGATCGTCGGCGCGTGGGGATACTTCCTCTATCAGGGAGTGATAGATCCGCTCGGCGGCATCAATTCGCTGTGGCCGCTCTTCGGCATTTCGAACCAGTTGCTGGCCGCGGTCGCGTTAGTGGTGGCAACCACGATTCTGTTAAAAATGGGCCGGTTGAAATGGATCTGGGTGACGCTGCTGCCGATGGCGTGGCTGGTGATCATCACCATGACCGCCAGCTATCAGAAAATTTTTAGCGCCAACGCCCGTATCGGATTTTTATCGCAGGCAAATGCCCTGGCTGCGCAGATTGCGGCGGGGAAAGTTTCGGCGGCGAAAGTTGCCGACACCCATCGAAATATTTTCAATCTTCGGCTGGATGCAGCGGTTACCGCCGTCCTCGCGGTTATGATCCTGGTGCTGCTCGTGGAAGCGCTCGGGCAGTGGTACGCCATTCTCAGCCGAGGAAAAGAACCAGTGTTACAGGAGACGCCATACGTGGCGACGCAATGGGCGGAGGGCGACTGATGCAATCCATTTGGCTTCAATTTTCGGGAGCGTTGCGAAATTTCTGGCGCGGCCTGCGCCAATGGAGCGGCGATTCCTCCTACGAAACGTATCTAGCCTGCACGACGCGGCAGCCCGCGCAGAAGCCGCTTTCCGCCGCCGAATTCTACGTGGAGCAACTAAACCGCAAATACTCCCGCCCCAATCGCTGCTGCTGAGCCAAGCCCACGTAGCGTCCACCTTAATGTGGACCTGCTTGCCTTTGTAGTGGCTACCTTCCGAGTCGGGCGTTTTAATTGTGGCAAGGCGCCCGCCGCAGACGGCGGCCGCTACAGTTCGCCTTCGTCCTCAGACGGCCTCAACTGCGTCACCTTGTGCGTGATCTTCACGCCGCTCTTCTTCACCCCGGCCAGAATCGCGCGGCGCACCTCCACCGGTAGCGCCTCCGGCGGAAACACGCCTTCGCTATCACGCGGAAAAAATTTGATGAACTGAGACGCCACATGCGCCGTCGCGTAAGCCACCGGCGTATTGAATTTTCCTTGCCGCCGGATCTGGTATAGCGTGGGAAACACCACGTCGCTGCGGATGGACAGCCGCTGATCCTCTTTCGGGGAATGCTTCACGCCGATGACGATCACCGAGGCCGCAAATCGCGCGTTCTGCAGAACGCCCTGGCGGATCAGCGCGGCTATCTTCCGTGGCGACGACGTTTCGGGAAAGCGCCGCCGCGGCAGCCCCCGCGATTTCGAAAGAATTCCCAGCTTGTGCCAGCGCCGCAATCGGTCGAATTCGTTGCCGCCGATCTTCACGTCTAGTTCGCGCAGGGGAATGTAGTGCGGCAGCGTAGCCACCTCATCTTGCGCCGCCAGAACCACGTTGGCCGGGCCGATGGGGTCGGGGAAACGAAACTTTTCCAGCTCGGAAAAACGCTTCCCCAGTTGATATTTCCCGCCGCGGTAAATCCGCGGGTGGGAGATTGCTTCATCGAACGAAACTTCCGGCGACCATTGGGAAATTGGGTCGTCGCTTTCCGTGCTTTCGTACAGGCGAATGTGCACTGACTGTACCTCATCCATCAATTCCGCCGCTCGCTTTACCAGCAGATTAGTGAGGCCGGGAGCTGCGCCGGTATTGATAAGCGCTGCGCGATGCTTTTCCATAAACTTCTTTTTATAGCGCACCTGCTCCGGCTTGAAGGGATTGCGGGTCAGGTGCGAGCTGAGATCGAGGTAATGCGCGCGAAGGCGCAACGCGGCCCGGATCACAATTTGGTTGAACACCGAAGCCGAAGCGTTAACGATCAACTGGCAGCCCTTCGCTGCTTTCACGATCGCGCGAAGATTCCGCGCGTTCACGGTCGTTATGGGGATGGCCGATTTCTTGCCCAGAAAACGTCGCGCCCGCGCGGGGTCGCGATCCCCGCACCAGACCACATGTCCCTGACGTTCCAGGAGTTGCGCGAGCAGCGAACCGGTCGCGCCCGCACCCAAGATAAAGATTCGCATGGCGTTAGCAGACTTTATCACACTCGGCGCAAACCGCAGGTGGCGGGGTGGAAGTGTAGTTACACCCTGGGCCGCAGCGGCAGAAGTGCCTCAGGGTTGGGCCGTTTTCAGTGGGGGCTCGGTAAGAGGAATATCCACCGTGATTGGAAAATGATCGGAAAGCGCCACGTCCGGAGCATCATTCACTTCCTGCAGCGTCCGGGCAAAATGCGGGGCGAACTTGTAGCTGCCCCCCGGCTTGGAGTCGTCCGTGGCATATCCTTTGACAAAAAACCAGTCGAGTTTGTATTCGCCGACAAGTCCGCCGTAGGTGCGGGCCAGAGCAAACGTGTACCGAAAGCCCTTGGTGGCCCGCTGATTTGAATCGCTCAGCGTTCCGCCCTTGTTATCAGCGCTGCGAGCATCCTCGCCTCGAAAGTCAAAGGCATTTCCGTCTTCGAAGCGGAAGTCCTCGAGGTCGCCGAAAAGTTTTGCCTCTTTCTTGCGGGAGACCAGAGGGACATCAAAACCAGTAGGGTCATTCTTGTTGCGCATCATGTTTACAGGCATGAGCAGAATGGTTGGAGCACCGGTTGACCATTTAATCGCGGTAACGGCCCACTTGTCGGGATCTTTCAGGCGCTCCGTGACCACCTTAGATACGGAAGTAGGTGATGTGTCGGAGGCGGAGGTGTTGAAGTCCCCGGCAAGAATCACGGGATTTTTTTCGGCGCGGATCCAGCCGAGGATTTCCGCCATTTGTTTTCTACGGCATTCCGGTTTGCACTTCGTTTCCAGGTGTGGCGCAACCACCGTCACTGCCCCGGTGGGAGATTCCGGCACCACGAGTTCCACAATGAGCGTCGTCCGGCCGCCGCGGCGAACCTCTCGCGCGATTCTTTCCATGAACGCAAGATTGGCTCCCTTGCGTTTTCCCGCTTCGAGTTTGGAGATTTCTTTCTTCTCGCCCAGGAACCAGTCGTAGCAAACCGGCAGAGACTTGATCGTTGCCTTGCGGATAGGATACCGGCTGAGAACAGCGGTTCCATGCATCCCGAGATAGCGGCTCTTGTCCGGCTCGAAGGACTTCTGGATGTCCGCCTGCGCCGCTTTATCGTCCATCACCACTTTTTCCAGGCCGAGGCTCAGTGGATCGATTTCGAGGAACTCAACGGTATACGCGTAATTCATCTTCAGCGCTTGCGCGAGTTCGCGGGCAACATTGTGGTAATCGGTGCGGGTGACTCCGTAATCGACTTCGTTCAGGATGAACAGATCGGTGGGATTAAGGATTTCGAGTTGAGTTTTGACTTCCTCGAGCTCTTCCGCGGTGAGCGGTTTTGACTTGGCGTCCTTTTTTCCCTCGATGTATTTCCCGAATTTTTCCGGCTCGGTCAGGCTGATACGGATCCCGTCAAGCTGGATTCCCCGCTCGATGTTCCACATCGTCGCGCGCAGGTAAGGCCCAAGAGCCTCCGAAGAAGGACGGTGCGGTTTTGCGCCATCGTAGAACGCTTCATTGCTCAGAAATGGGGTGTGAAGCAGTTTATCTAGGCGATCTGCAAGTTGTGGATTCGGTTCGTCGACTTTTTCTAATTCCACCAGATCATCGAATGTCAGCGGTTTCGGCGCTGATACCTTAACGTAGTCCGCTTTCGCGGCCTTCGTTTGGCCGAGTGTGCTTTGGCCCGCGAATAGAAGGGCGATGATGCTGACCCATCCGAGGGTGCGGACGAAATTCGGCTCTGAAGGCTTACTTACTGGCTGCGCAACATTTACTCTCAATTTCGCTGGCGAGTCGTGCGGCTTCATTGATACACCACCTTGGGGCAGATTTCCTGCCGGTCATACCCTGGGCGGGGCGTCTAAACCGCCTGAGCATACCGTAAGTCTTCGAGCCGCGTCTGATTTTGTTGCATCAAACGGGTGGCCGCGTGTTCGAAAACTGGCCGCTCCACAGGGCTTGCTGCGATTGCAAGGTTTTTCGGACCGGCGTAGGATTATAGGTGTAACTCCGACTCCACCGGCCTGCGGGAGAGACATCCCATGGCGGCGGGGCGAGGCGGCCGAGGTCGGCTTGCCGAGGGTTCGGGTGGAAACGCCCGCGCCTCCCGCTTGCGGTGAATAGTAAGAACCGCGCTTGGAAAGGAGCCAGTCCACCGGAAATCTGTAGATTTCCGGCTAGAGCCTGATTCCATGCGCGAATCGGGTTTTTTCTTTTTGGGGACACGCGGATGACGCTTCACGACAAATTCGGACGCCAGATCACCGACCTGCGGATCTCCGTCACCGACCGCTGCAACTTCCGCTGCGTCTATTGCCGGTCCGCCGACCCGGAAAATTATCGCGAGCACGAGCAGATTCTTTCCTGGGGCGAACTCGAGCGACTGGCGCGCATTTTTGTGGATCTGGGCATCCAGAAGATGCGCATCACCGGCGGTGAACCGCTGGTGCGAGATGGCGCTGAGGGCTACATTCGCAAGCTGCACGAACTGGGCGTTCCCGACATCTCCATGACCACGAATGGCCACCTGCTCGCCCAACGCGTGCCCGCCCTGATTGCGGCGGGCCTGCACCGCATCAACATCAGCCTCGATTCGCTCGATCCCATCAAGTTTGAAAAAATCACGCGTACGCGGACGTATGACTCCGTGATGCGCGGCATCGACGCGGTGCAGAGTTCACCGCTGGCCCCCGCGAAAATCAACGCCGTTCTCGTCCGCGGCTTCAATGAAGACGAAGTCGAAGCCTTCGCCGCCTTCGCCCGCGATCGCGGCGTGATCATGCGCTTCATCGAGTTCATGCCGCTCGACGCCGACCGCCATTGGTCGCGCGAACTAATGGTCCCCGCCGAGGAAGTCTACCGCCGCATCCATGCGCAATGGCCGCTGGTGCAGATTCCTCACGCGAAAAGTGAAACCGCGCGCAAGTACAAATTTGCCGACGGCGCGCCCGGCGAAATCGGCTTGATCGCGCCGGTCACACAGCCGTTCTGCGGACACTGCTCGCGCATCCGCCTCACCGCCGACGGCAAGGTCCGCACCTGCCTCTTCAGCAAGAACGACCACGACCTGCGCGCCCTGCTCCGCAACGGCGCCTCGGACCACGACATCGAGGAACGCATTCGCGCCATGGTCACTGAAAAAGAAGCCGGCCATCGCATCAACGAGCCCGGCTTCCAGCCGCCCTCTCGCACCATGGTCTTCATCGGCGGCTAGGCCGTTCCCCGTACGGCGCTTCGCCAGACTCCCGCACCATCGCGTGTTATCCTTGCCATAGGCCTTTAGTTGTCCCGGGAACGGACGGAAACGTATGCCGGAAGACCACGACGACGAGCGCGAAGAGCAGCCAGAGCAACCCCAGCGATTGTTCACCCTCACCGAGGCGGAGCGCACCCGCCAGGAGCTGGAGCCTTTCCTGATTGAAGCCATCGGCGCCCGCAAAAAACTTTCCGTGCTTGAGCAGGATTTAACCGCTGTCTCCACGCGCATCATGATGATGGGCGGTGTGCTGGTGCCCTACGCGAAGCTGGCGGAAAAGCGCATGGATCAGCAGAACCTCGCCGAAGTGATGAAGAGCAACCTGGAAAAAATTCTGTCCACCGGATGCCTCATCAAGGATCTCGACGTCGGCCTGCTCGACTTTCCCGCCATAGTGGATAACCAGGAAGTGTATTTGTGCTGGAAACTCGGCGAAGACCGCATCCGCTATTACCACCGGCAGGATGAAGGCTACTCCGGCCGCAAGCCGCTGGACCCGCGCGATCTCGGCCCCGGCACGCAATTGCAGTAAGAATAATTCTCAGGTTTGTGTAGCGGCCGCCGCTTGCCCTGAGCATAGCCGAAGGGTCCGCGGCGGGCGCTTTTCATCAACACCAGACTGGACCTGCTCAACGAGCGAATCGCCATGACCGAAAACCGACTGAAAGATTCCGCCAGCCCCTACCTGCGTTCGGCGGCCCACCAGCCCATCAACTGGTACGAATGGGGTGAAGATGCTTTCGGCCTCGCCAAAAGCCAGGACAAGCCCATCCTGCTCGATATCGGCGCGGTCTGGTGCCACTGGTGCCACGTCATTGACCGCGAAAGCTACGAAAATCCCGCCATGGCCAAAATCATCAACGAACACTTCATTCCTGTGAAAGTGGACCGCGACGAGCGTCCCGACGTCGATTCCCGGTACCAGTCGGCCATCAGCGCTATCAGCGGGCAGGGCGGCTGGCCACTCACGGGCTTCCTGATGCCCGACGGCAAGCCGTTTTTTGGCGGCACGTATTTCCCTCCGGAAGATCAGGGCGGGCGCCCCGGCTTTCGCCGCATTCTTCTCGCGGTTGCCGATGCCTATCAGAACAAGCGCGAAGAGTTGCTGAAAACTTCAGTAGCGCTCGCCGAAGCGGTGGCCAAAGCCGAAGCCTTCGCCGGCGCGAAAGGCGAATTCGACCTCGGCGTGATCGATTCGCAAATCAGCTCTCTGACGCAACTTTTCGATCTGCGAAATGGCGGCTTCGGCAAGGCCCCGAAATTCCCCCACGCCTCGGCCGTCGATCTTCTCTTTGAGCGTTTCCGCCAAACCGGCGAGAAGCACCTGCTCGCCATGGCCGAAACCACGCTCGAGAAAATGGCCAAAGGCGGCGTCTACGACCAGCTCGCCGGCGGCTTCCACCGCTACTCCGTCGACGAACGCTGGCTCGTCCCCCACTTCGAAAAAATGTCTTACGACAACTCCGAATTGTTGCGGAACTATCTCCACGGCTGGCAGGTGACGCGCAACCCGTTTCTGAAAGAAACCGCCGAAAGCATTATCGGTTGGGTGAACCAGGAACTCTCCGATCAGGCCAACGGTGGATTTTATGCCAGCCAGGACGCCGACGTTTCTCTCGATGACGACGGCGACTACTTCACCTGGACGCTGGAGGAGTTGCGCGCGGCATTGTCGCCGGACGAAGCACGCATCATGGAGTTGTACTACGACGTCGAAGCGCACGGCGAGATGCACCACAATCCCGAAAAAAATGTGTTGTGGATCGCTCGCGGCGCCACGGAGATCGCCAAGTCCCTGGGCCTCGACGAATCCACTGTCCGCCTGACCATCGCCAACGCCAAACGCAAACTGCTCGCTGCGCGCAAACCCCGCCCCACGCCCTTCATCGACAAGACCATGTACGTAAGCTGGAACGCCATGTTTGTGTCCACCTACTTCAATGCCGCTCGCGTTCTTGAAGGCGAGATCACCGAACATTCCGGCGCCTTCGCCCTGAAAACGATGGATCGTATGTTGCAGGAGGCTTGGAGCGAGGAAAACGGCTTTGCCCATCGCATCGGCGGCCCGGCATTGCGCGGTTCTCTGGACGATCAGGTTTTCGGCGTCCTAGCGCTGCTCGATGCCTACGAGGCCACGCTCGACGCAAAATATTTCCGCGCAGCGCAGCGCACTATGGACTTGACCATCGAAAAATACGGCGACGCGGAAAACGGCGGCTCCTTCGACCGCGCCTCCGATGCTCCCGCAATGGGCGGCCTCGAAGTCCGCCGCAAGCCGTTCCAGGATTCCCCCACGCCCAGCGCAAACTCCGTCGCCGCGATGGCCCTCACGCGAATGCACGCCTACACGGACGATGCCAAATATTTCAACTGGGCAAAGAAGACTCTTGAAGCCTTCGCCGGCATCGCCCCGCAGTACGGTCTGTTCGCTGCAACCTATGGTCTAGCAGCCCTTCTCTTCGCGGAGCACCCGACGCAGGTGGTCATCACTGGTCCTGCAGGCGACGACGCAGCAATCCAACTGGAAGAGGCGGCAAACTCGATTTACCGCCTGGGCAAAGCGGTGCTTCGGGTAACGCCAGCCACTTCGCTGGAGCACTTACCCCTCGCCCTGCGCCAGACGCTGCCCCATCTCCCCAAAGACAAAGCCAGCGCCCTGGTCTGCTCCGGCAACACCTGCCTCCCGCCCACCAGCGATCCCGAGGAATTAAAGCGCCTCCTGCAAAAGGGAATCGCCGGCACCGCCGCCGGCTAATTTTTGAGTGCGGGAGCTTTGCTCTCGCTTTTACAGCACAAGCGATGCCTACCAAATTAATTTTGGCGACCGGCCTTAGCCCTCAAAAGCGGCGGCAGAGCCGCCGGACTCCAAAAGTAGCCTTCCCAAAAAAAGGGCAAGATGCCATGGCACCCTGCCCTCACAAACTTGGAGGTTTCCGAATTCCTTTACCTCCTCTACGTCCTTATACTTCCTTATTTCTTCGGCCGTGATTCCGGCGGCACCAGGCCATTGGCACGGTAGTAGACCACCAGTTGCCCGTAATGCTCCCCTGAATGCTCGATCAGCCCGTACGCCAGATCATACAGCCGGTCCAGATGCGGCCCGCCATCATTGACCGCTTCCATCAGGCCCTTATCGCCTTTTGCCTTGATCTCCGCGGCGCCGTCCTCCACGCACTTCTTCACAAACGCCACGAGCTCTGCCCGGTTCTTCACGCTGACGTCCTTCGGATCATCGGCGTAGCGCGGCTTCTTCCCCGCAGCCGTATCGGTGAAGTAGTACATCGACGCCGAAGCGTGCACCAGGTTCGCCACAAACGTCCGCGACTCCGCCTGCGGCTTGAACGAATACTTGTCCTCGGGAAAATCTTGCGCCATCGCAATCAGCTTCCGTCCGATGTCGTTCCACTGCTCCAGCACGGCCTCCGACGGGCTGGGAGCCGGCCCCGGCGCCTTTTTTGGAGCTTCCTGCGCCCGCAGGGGATATAACGCAAAACACACGGCAAACCATACCAACGCAAACCTGGAAAAACGTTTCATGTCTTCTCTCCTTATGAATGTTGAGGCGAAGGGCTTTCTATCCCCCTTCAGACGTATCGCCTCTCCGGATGTTTCACTTTGGTGGGTAAATGGCAAGCCAACCGGCCCTTGGCCGCCCGCCATCATACTGAATAGGCTCGCGAAAGTCGCGTGAAGGTACAGAAAAGGGGAGGTTTACTTCTCGCTACGGGGCCCAAAGACTATACGAAAGGCTTACGCCCCGCATGTTACTCTGATAGGACATAGTCGAGGGAGTCATCCATTGGTTTGGACTTGGGTTTTACTGAGGGTTCTCATCGGGCTCTCTATTGTGACGGTCTTGTTTTTGTCCCAACGTTTCTGGTACCGGGCCCTGTGGCGCGTCACCGGACACTGGGGCCGCACCACCCTGCGCGTGGGCGTTCGCCTGCTCTATCTCTCCGGCTGGCTGCTGATCATCGCCACTCTCGCCGATAATATCCGCCAGGATCACGGGCGACTCCTGCCTAATCACTCTCCGGTCACTGCATTCGCGGGCTTGTGGTTTGTCAGCGCGCTTTTCGGCTATCTGGCCGTCAAATTCGTCCATGCCATCGAATTCCTTTGGCACCGCTCTCATAGGCCCGTGCCGCAGGATGCTTCCAAGCTGCCTGCGCACCGCATCGATCTCGAAGACATCGTTCCGGACCCCTCGCGCCGCACCTTTTTCCGCACCGCCAGCGTTGTGGCCGGCGCCGCGCCGTTTCTCGGCGTGATGTACGGTTTTGGCGCAGAGCGGCTGCGCTACGAGCTTCACCTCATCGAAATTCCCCTGAACAACCTGCCGCCGGAGCTGGACGGCATGCAGATCGTCCAACTCAGCGACATCCACTTGAGCGCGTACATGACTCGCGAATCGGTCCGCCGGGCCGTGGACATGGCCAACGAAGTTGGCGCCGACCTGGCTGTCGTTACCGGGGACCTGATCACCGGCACGCACGATTCCATGTGGGACTGCGTCGAAGAAGTGCGCCAGTTGCGCGCCCCGCTCGGCGTCTATGGCTGCAACGGCAACCACGAGATTTACGCCCGCGCGGAAGACCTCGCCGAGCGCCTTTACCAGCAGGCCGGCATGAAGCTGCTGCGCCGCGAAAACGCCATCATCAACTATAAGGGCGCACAACTGAATTTAATCGGCGTGGATTATGAGCGCGAGCGTACTCCGAGCGGCCGCAAGCAGCAGATGCTGGCGAATTTTGAGCCGCTGGTGCGCCGCGACATGCCCAACATTCTGTTGTCGCACAATCCGAATACCTTCAACCGCGCCGCGGAATTGGGTATTGAACTTTCGCTCGCCGGGCACACCCACGGCGGCCAGGTGCAGGTCGAAATCCTCGACGTCAGCCTCAGCCCCGCGCGCTTCATCACCGATTACGTTGCCGGGCTTTATCACCGGCCGCTGCTCATGCCCGATCAGCCCAGGCGCATGGGCGAAACCATCAAGCTCATGCCTAACGCCCCTAAGGGCCTCGCCGCCCTCTACGTAAACCGCGGCCTCGGCACCGTCGGCGCCCCAGTCCGCCTCGGCGCCCCTCCCGAAATCACCCACATCGTTCTTCGTCGCGTGTAAACCCCAGCAAATCAGGCAGTGAATTCAAAACAAGGAAGCGTTACGCCTGGTTGCAGAGAAAACGCGCGCTGCTTCGGCACCGCGCCGGTAACGTTGCGGAAGCGGCGCATCGTCTTTCTGCCCAGGTGTTGCCTCGTCGGATGTGGCGACTGCGTTAGTCCTTATCTGGATGGTTATGGCGCCAATTCCAGTATTGCGACTGCTGCTTGTGGTTCGCCCTGGAAAACTCATAGCTTTTTTGATGGTTTTCCGTTTGGTACTGCCCCCAAGCGCGATTTTCGTTGTCATTCCAATCGTGATAGTCCTTGTGATCCTTATCATAAACTCGGACTTGAACCTTGGCCTCTTGAGGCACCGGGCCTGCCACAATTACCACTGGCGCCACGAATGCAGCGGCCAGGAAAAACGGAGCGAAGTAACGATGTGAAACATGCATATTGTAGTCCTCCAAATTCGGGATGTCCGCTCGAGGAAACGCGGCTTCCCTTAGTGTGGAGCTAGCTATGGTTGATGGATGTTCCTTACAGCACACGCCTGAACGCCCTGGAGGTGTGCGACTGAACGCGGGGAAAGAGCACTGGTCTCTCGCCTGCAAGAGACTGACGGTTTCCGTCGTGTGATAAACGCCATAACAAAAAACTCACCTGCTACTGCCTTTCTCTGCGCGTTTATTGTTTGCGACGTGGATGCTAAGATTGCGGCGGGAAATCCATGACCATAAAAGAACGGAACTACTGGCTTGATACGGTGGCGGAGCCTGCCACGGGCTCTGCCGAAGCTTTGCCGGATAAGATGGACGTCGCCATCGTCGGCGGAGGATTTTGCGGCCTCTCGGCGGCACGGGTGCTGGCCCGGCGTGGCGCGCGCGTGGCGCTGCTCGAAGCCGAATCGCTTGGTTGGGGCGCAAGCTGCCGCAATGGCGGCATGGTGCTTACCGGGATGAAGCTGCCCGTGCCTACGTTGATCAAGCGCTATGGCCGCGAAGTTGTCCAGCGCATGTACGCCGCCTCGCTGGATTCCATCGACCTCGTCGAGCGGATCGTCCAGGAAGAGGAAATAGCCTGCGATTTCTCCCGCTGCGGCCATCTTGAGGTCGCCTGCAAGCAAGCCCATTTCGATGACTACGCAGCGGCCTCCGCGCGCATCAAGAGCGAATTCAATCACGAATTGCGCATCATCCCGAAGAACGCCCTTCAAAGTGAAATCGGCTCACAAATCTATTTTGGCGGCATGGTGGACGAAACCAGCGCCGGCGTGAATCCAGCCCGTTACGTGCATAGCCTGGCAAAGGCCGCACAACGCCACGGCGCCTTCCTTTTCGACCACACGCGCGTCACAGAGGTTTCTTCGCGGTCTAACGGCGCCAACGGCAGCTTTCGCGTCCAAACCACCCGGGGCACGATCACTGCGAAAGAAGTCCTGCTGGCCAGCGGCGCTTACACCACCGCAGCCACGCCGTCCCTGCGCAAAAAAGTAATTCCCATCGGCTCCTACATCATTGCCACAGAAGTACTTCCCGACGCCCTTGCCGCGGAAGTCAGCCCGCGTAATCGCATGATCTACGACTCCAAGCATTTCCTCTATTACTACCGCCTGACGCCCGACAATCGCATGCTCTTCGGCGGCCGCGCCGCCTTCTTCCCGGAATCCGAAAGCACGGTTCGCGAAAGCGCCGAGCTCCTGCGCCAGGGAATGATCGAAGTCTATCCCCAGTTGCGCGACACAAAAGTCGAATACGTCTGGGGCGGCACGCTCGATTTCGCGATGGACGTGATGCCGCACTCGGGGAAAATCGATGGCATGTATTTCGCCTTAGGGTTCGCAGGCCACGGCGTAGCGGCCGCCACCTGGATGGGCGCAAAACTCGCGGGCGTAATTTGCGGCGATCCCGACGACAACCCATTCTCCCGCATCGCATTTCCCAGCGCGCCCCTCGGCCTCCGCAGCGGCAACACCTGGGCCCTCCCCCTCGCTGGCGCCTACTACAAAGTCCTCGACTGGCTGACGTAGCTCGCCTACCGCGCCATCACCGGTTTCAGGTCGGACGGTTTGCGGGAAAGCTCCTCAGGTTTGAGCCCTCCGTTTACTTTGGTCTGCTCCACGGTAATGTCTGCTGCCTTCTTGCCTCCCTGGGCGATCGTAATCCGCTGCGCAAACATCACTCCGCCAAACGCCGCCCATTGATCGAACCGTGTCTCGCTGGCCACTGGATTGTCCGGATCAGCCAGCGAGACAGCCGTCTGCTTCACCGGAAGAAAACTAACGGGATCGAGCGTGATTTCTAGCTTGCTGGAGGAATCTCCCTTAACGGAAATCGCAAGCACGTTTGGCGCGGGTGATTCGATCACGTAAATCGGGTCCCGATCCGCAAGCCACAAGTGGAGGTTGAAGTCCCGAGATACTTCTCGGCGAACTTCAACTCTCCTCCTTCGAGGTCGGCGATAGTTTGATCCGGAAGTATCTCCCAGCCGGCTTGCCCGTTAATGTAGAGGACATAAGTATCATCGGGACCGACCTGATCCAGCCGCAGAATGTTCGGCCGCACCCAGCGCGTCCGTTTGCGGACAATTCCATGCAGCTTGCCGTCGTTGTCCCACGTCTCGGCGCGCGCGCTTTGCTCAAAGTCCTGGATGCCCGCGAGCTTGGCCGTGCCGCCTAACGCCTCCTGCATTTTGTGCAACAACTGCAGCGCGTCTTGCCCCGCGGCCTGTAGGCAGAGAATTAGCGCAAGCACCGCCAGACAGACAACAAAGCGCAGCTTGGCCTGCATATTCTTCTTAGACTCCAGGTATCGCCAGCCGGTTCCCGCCAGATCAGGCGGCGACCCATCTCTTGACCATCGGAAAGACGAAATACGCCACCACGCCCAGCGCCACCGGCACCGGCCCCCACTTCAGCGCAAACTTGTCGCTGCCAACCAGCGCCACGATGGTCATCAGAATCGGCGCGATCACCGCGTAAGCCAGCCCCACATTGCCCCACGGAATCCGGAACGGCCGCGGCTTCTCCGGCTGCGTCTTCCGCAGTTTCCATGCGGCCAGCACCGTCAATACGGTCACCAGGCTTCGCAGCCATATGTACACAGTCAGCAACTGCGCCAGCGTATGAAACGCCAGCAGCGCGTAAATCCCCGAAGAAATCAGAATCGCGATCCACGGTGTTCCATATTTCGGATGCTTCGCGGCAAACATCGGCGGCAGGTACCCATCCTCCGCCATCGAGGACGGCATGCGCGTGCTCGTCAGCACCGTGGCGTTCAACAGCGAAACGTTCCCAAGCATCGCCGCAACCGTCAGCGCGAACCCCAGGAAACTTCCTCCGATGAGCATGCCCGCCGTCGGTAGATAAGCGGTGTTCCATTTGTCCCAGTTTCCGAGGGCCGCCAGCGATAACAGCGCCGGCAGAAAATACGTCGCAATCGAAAGCGGCACCACAATCGCCAACGCAATGGGAAAATTCCGCTGCGGATTTTCAATCTCCTCCGCCACGCTCGAACACTGCTCGTACCCCGAATACAGCCACAACCCCAGCGCCAGCCCCACGCCGAACACCTGAAACGCCGGCACGTGCGGCGGCACAAACGGGTGAAATGGATTGAAATGCCATTTCGTCGCTGCGATCGCGCACAGCACCACCACCGGCACAAGCACCGAAACCTCCAGCACGGTGGACACGATCCCCACCATCTGGATTCCGCGGATGTTTACGTACGCCAGCAGCGCAATCAGTGCCACCGAAACCAGGTAATGCTTCCAGCCCACCAGCGAAGGAAAAAATCCCCCCAGATAGTCGCTGAACAGCACCGCATAGCTCCCGCCCAGCAGCCACGAAGCGCTCCAGTTCCACCACCCCGCCAGGAATCCCCAGAAATTCCCGTAGCCCGCGCGCACCCAGCGGTAAAATCCGCCCTCAACGGGAATCGCGGTAGTCAATTCCGCCGCCACCAGCGACACCGGAATGCACCAGAACAGCGGAATCACCAGCAAATACAGCAGCGTCACGCCCGGCCCGCTCGTCGTGACCATCTCTTCCATGCCGAACGGGCCGCCCGTCGTGTAGGCAAACATCACGAACACGAAATAGAGCAGTCCCGCTTTTTTTGCTGCTGTTTTCACCGTGTTCAAAGGTTTGCCGGAAGTTTACTCCACTTCACGAACGATTGCTGGACTTGCCCCGCGGAGTGCGCGACACTCGGCGGGCCCGATTTTCGGGCCTGACGAATGATACTTCTCATCATGGGCGTCACCGGATCTGGAAAAAGCACCGTCGGCAAACTCCTGGCCGAGCGCCTGGCCTGGGTGTTTCTGGAAGCCGATGAGTTTCATTCACCCGAAAATATCGCCAAGATGCACAACGGCATTCCGTTGACAGACGCCGATCGCCTGCCGTGGCTCGATGCGATCCACGCCAGGCTCGTGGCGCTGAACGCAGAAGGGAAAGATATTGTCCTCGCCTGCTCGGCGCTCAAGGAAAGCTACCGGCAGCGGCTTGCGAAAAATCTGTCCATAGAAATCGTCTACTTGAAAGGCTCGCCAGTTTTCATCGGCAGCCGCCTGCGCGAACGCCGCGGCCACTTCGCGGGAACATCCATTCTCGCGGGACAGTTTGCCGACCTCGAGGAGCCGCGCGAAGCCTTCACTCTTTCCGTGGAATTGCCCCCGGAAGAGTTAGCGCGCAAAATTCTCCAACATTTTTCCCTTGCGCCAAAAATCTCCATCGATATCCCCGCGCTTCTGACGAAACTTCGCTGGCGCCTGCTTCCGTTTCTCTTCCTCTTGTACGTGGTCGCTTATCTCGACCGCATCAACGTCGGCTTTGCCGCCCTGCAAATGAAGGGGCAACTGGGTTTCAGCGACGCGGTCTACGGCCTCGGCGCGGGAATTTTCTTCCTCGGCTACTTTCTGTTTCAGGTTCCGTCAAACCTGGCGTTGGAGCGCGTCGGCGCCCGCCGTTGGATCTCCGCCCTGATGATCTGCTGGGGCATCATCTCCGGCTGTATGTTCACCGTTCACTCCGTCGCTTCCTTTTATTCGCTGCGGTTTCTTCTTGGTGCCGCCGAAGCGGGATTTTTCCCTGGGGTAATTTTTTACCTGCGCTCCTGGTTCCCCGCCAGCGCCAGGGCCGGAGTCGTCGCGCTGTTCATGACCGCTGGCCCCGTCTCCGGCGTGATTGGCGGCCCGATTTCCGGCTTGCTGCTGGATTGGAATCGCCGCGGAGGCCTCGCCGGCTGGCAGTGGATGTTTCTGCTCGAAGCCATTCCTGCGATCCTGCTCGGTTTCGCGGCGTGGTTTTTTCTTGCGGACAATCCCGGCCGCGCGCCCTGGCTTTCTCCAGCAGAAAAATCCTGGCTACTGCAGACTCTGGGCGCCGAAGCAGGCCCCCCGTCAGTAGCTTCAACGGAACATCCGGCTCTGTGGTTCGCGAACGCCCGCCTCTGGGGATTTGCGCTCGTCTATTTCGGCCTGAACACTTGTACCTACGGGATCAGCCTGTGGTTGCCAACCGCACTGCACTCACTCACCGGTCTTTCCAATTTTCTGCTCGGACTCTTATCTACAGTCCCCTATCTTGCGGCGGCGATCCTCATGGTCGCGATCGGCGCGCACTCGGACCGCACCGGAGAGCGCCGCTGGCATATCGCGTTTTCCGCTTTTGCGGGAGGCATCGCCCTCGTCGTCAGCGGCTTTTCGCCGGGCATCGCCATCAGCGTTTTTTGTTTTGCCATCGCTCTGTCCTCCTCTTCCTCGATGGCCGGGCCATTCTGGGCCATGGCCTCCGGTTCGTTCACGGCGGCCGCCGCCGCGCGCTCCATCGCTCTGATCAACGCCATCGGCAACCTCGGCAGCGGCTTCGGCCCTTATTGGATTGGCCATCTTCGCGACACAACTGGCTCGTTTCGCGCCGGTTTGTTGAGCGTTGCCGCCTTGCTCACCCTCGCCGGCCTCATCGTCCTGTTCCTGGATCGCGGTCCGCGGCGCTCAAATTGAAGCCGGCAATCTGCTCCTTAGTGTCCGCCGCTCAAATTGCCAGCTTGCAGCTTCACTGCAATCACGGAATAATCGTTCCTTTGCACTTCAGGAGCTTTTCTTGACCAGATCAACTCGCTTCGCCTTGTTCGTCGCGTGCCTCATCGCTATCGGCGCCGTTGCGTTTCATTCGCGCGTCGCGGCGGATGAATCCCCGCTCTACGGCTATTCCGCCGAATCCTCCCGCGCCGAGCGCCAGTGGGAAGAGAAACTTCGCGCCATTCCGAGCCCCGATAATATGCGCGAGTACATGCGGCGCCTCTCCGCCCGTCCGCACAACGTCGGCTCGCCTTACGACAAGGACAACGCCGACTGGCTCGCCGCGAAATTCAAGGAATTCGGTTTCGACGTCCGGATCGAATCCTACGACGTACTCTTTCCCACGCCCAAGGAACGCCAGCTCGAATTGCTCGATTGCAAAAGCGCCTCCTCCACCGACTGCTCCGTGAAATTCACCGCGAAACTCGAAGAGCCCACCATCGCCATTGATCCCACGTCCGGCCAGAAATCCGAGCAGTTGCCCACTTACAACGCCTTTTCGAAAGATGGCGATGTCGTCGCCCCGCTCGTCTACGTGAACTATGGCATTCCCGAGGATTACGAGCGCCTCGAACGCCTCGGCGTTTCCGTCAAAGGGGCCATTGCCATCGCGCGTTATGGCCACTCCTGGCGTGGCATCAAGCCCAAGGTTGCCGCCGAGCACGGCGCCGTAGGCTGCATCATCTATTCCGATCCTGAGGGCGACGGCTACTCTCCCGGCGAAACGTTCCCCAAAGGCGGCTTCCGCCCTAGCGACGGCGTGCAGCGCGGCAGCGTTGCCGACGATCCCATCTTCCCCGGCGACCCGCTCACTCCCGGAGTGGCCGCGAAAAAAGATACCAAGCGCCTGAAGATCGAAGATTCTCCCGTCATCACCAAAATTCCCGTGCTGCCCATTTCCTACGGCGACGCGCAGCCGCTGCTCGTCGCCCTCACCGGCCCGGTCGCGCCCACCGAGTGGCGCGGAAATCTTCCGGTCACCTATCACGTCGGCCCCAGCACGCTCAAAGTCCACCTGAAAATGAAATCGAACTGGGATCTGAAGCCCATCTACGACGTCATCGCCAGAATTCCTGGCAGCACGAATCCCGACCAGTGGATTATCCGCGGCAATCATCACGACGCGTGGGTCAACGGCGCGGAAGATCCGATTTCCGGCCTGGTCGCCGAACTCGAAGAAGCGCGCGCCTTCGGCGAACTCCTGAAAACAGGCTGGAAGCCCAAACGCACCATCATCTATTGCGCGTGGGATGGCGAGGAGCCCGGCCTGATCGGCTCCACCGAATGGGTGGAAGACCACGGCGACGAGTTGATGAAACACGCGGTCGTCTACATCAATTCCGACACCAACGGCCGCGGTTATTTCGACGCGGAGGGTTCGCACACGCTCGAAAAATTCATCAACGATGTTGCTCGCGACGTGCAGGACCCCGAAACCAAGCTTTCCGTCTGGAAGCGCGCGCAACTTCAAACAATCTCCGCAGCCGCCAACGCCGACGACCGCGCGGAAGCCCGCAACCGCGCTGATCTTCGCATCGGCGCTCTCGGCTCCGGTTCCGACTACGGCGCGTTCATCCAGCACGACGGCATCGCCTCACTCAATCTTGGCTACGGCGGCGAGGACGGCGGCGGCATCTACCATTCCATCTATGACGATTTCTACTGGTTCACTCACTTCAGCGACACCGACTTTGTCTACGGCCGCGCCCTCGCGCAAACCTCCGGCACCGCCGTCATCCGTCTCGCCGACGCCGACATTCTGCCTTTTGAGTTCACGGATTTCGCGGACACGATGCAGACCTACGTGAAGGAACTCAAAACCCTCCTGCAGCAAAGGCAGGACGAAATTCGCGAGCGCAACAAGCAGATTGAAGAGGGCGTCTTCCAGGCCACCAACGATCCCCGGCATCCCACCGTCGCTCCAAAACACGAAGAGGTCGCCCCGTTCATCAATTTCGCGCCCCTCGACAACGTTATCGCCGAACTCGCGAAAGCTGCCGACGCCTACAAAAAAGCCTATGACGAAGCCGCAGCGCGCGGCGACCTGGCAAAAACCTCCACCTCAGTGCAAGCGCTGAATCATCTGCTGATGGATAGCGAGCGCCGCCTCACCAATCCTGAAGGCCTCCTCGGGCGCTCCTGGTTCAAGCACGAAATCTATGCTCCCGGCCAATACACGGGTTACGAAGCGAAAACCATTCCCGGCGTGCGCGAAGCCTTGGAACTCAAGCGCTGGAAAGAAGCCGAAGAACAGGTCGGCGTCGCCGCCAAAACCCTGCAGCAGGAAGTCGCGCTCATCAACGACGCCGCTGCAAAATTATCCGCGCTTCACTGAGCTATTTGGAGTGCGGGAGCTCTGCTCCCGCTTTTACGGTGTAAGCAAAACCTCCCAAATTAATTAAGGAGATAAACTTTCATCCTCAAAAGCGGCGGCAGAGCCGCCGCACTCCAAAAAACTCCGTCTAAAATCCGCTATAATCTCCGCGCGATTCACTCTCAAGGAGACCTCTCATCCCTTCCTACAACCTCGCCATCGTCGGCTTCGGGCACGTGGGGCGCGCCCTGCTGCGCCTGCTCATCTCTAAGGAAAGCGAGTTGCGCCGCAAATACGACGTGCGCTGGCGGCTCACCGGCATCGCCACCCGCCGCTTCGGCTGGATCGCTGAGCCCGAAGGCTTCAATCCAATCGCGGCACTGAGCGGCCATTTTCCTCAACCCGCCAATTCTCCGCGCAACGTCCGCGAGTGGCTCGAACGCTCCAAAGCCGACGTCCTTTTCGAAGCCAGTTCGCTCAACACTCAATCCGGGCAGCCCGCCATCGATCATCTCGTCGCCGCGCTCGAAGCAGGCGCCCACGCCATCAGCGCCAATAAAGGGCCCCTCGTCCACGATTACCAGCGGCTTGCGGCCCTGGCCAAAGCAAAGGGCAAACAATTCCTGTTCGAGTCCACGGTCATGGATGGCGCGCCCATCTTCTCGCTCTTTCCGCTCGGCCTCCCTGCCACGGACTTGCGCGGTTTTGCCGGCGTCCTGAACTCCACCACTAACATCGTGCTCACCGAAATGGAAAAAGGCCGCTCTCTTGATGAAGCCGTCAAGCGCGCGCAAGCCATAGGCATCGCCGAAACCGATCCGACCCATGATCTGGATGGCTGGGACGCCACGGTCAAGGTCGCGGCAATCGTCAACGTCTTAATGGGAGTGCCGCTGCGCATCGAACAGGTGCAGCGCACCGGCATCCGCGAACTCAGCGAGGAAAAAATCCGTTCGGTGCGCGCCGCCGGCATGCGCTACAAGCTGATCTGCCGCGCCGAGCGCCGCGGCGACGGCGTCGAATGCCGCGTCGGCCCGGAACTCTTGCTCATGACCGATCCTATGGCTAGCCTCGAAGGCACCAGCTCCGCCATTCGCTTCGATCTCGACGTGATGAGCATTTCTCTCGTCGAACACAACCCCGGCATCGAAGCCACCGGTTACGGCCTCCTCGCCGATTTCCTCCGCGCCGCCCAATCCTAAGACCGCATTCTGCAGGGGGCCGCTCTTACTTTGGAGGGAGCAACGCTCCCACTTTACGGTGCAATCACAATCTCCCAAATCAGCTTGGAAGCCCAACGTTACGTTTCAAAAGCGGCGGCAGAGCCGCCGCACTCCAAATAACCGCGACACTCAACGCCTCACCCCGCCCGCGTACCGTCCGGTACCGGCTTCTCCGGCATCGCCAGAACCGGCGTCACCCCGTCCGCGTATCCAATATCAAACAGCATCCCTTCCGAAATTTCTCCCGCCATCTTCCGCGGCTCCAGATTCACCACGAACAGCGCCTGCCGGCCCTCAATCTCTCGCGGATTCTCCCGTTCCTTCTTCATCCCCGCCAGAATCGAACGCGTATGATCGCCGAAGCTGACCGTCAGCTTCATCAGCTTCTCCGAGCGCGCCACCTCTTCCACCTTCTGAATTGTGCCAACCCGAATGTCCAGCGCTTCGAGCGCCGCAAACGCCACAATGGTCTTGATGGGTGCTGATTTGAATGTCGGAGTAAAGTCGCTCATGCTTCACCTGCGAAAATGCGCCGCGTACGCCGGCGTGGGAGTCGAAGCGTCGCAGCGCTCATCGCGAATTGCCGCGTCCGCCACCAGCCGCAGCGGAATAATACCCGCCCAAACAGAAAGCGCGTAATCCGCTGCGTCATCTTCTACATCGCCCGTGCGCACCTTCGCGGATACTTCCGTCAGCGGCAATTTCAAAATGCTCGTTGCTTTCAGCTCCCGCTCGTTGGGCTGCCGCGCATCCTCCCAGCGGCCGGGAATCAGCTTCTCCGTAAACGCCCGCAACGCCGCCAGTTTTTCTGCCGGTTCGCTGATCAGCGTGGCCGTGCCCAGCGCCACCACCGACCGGTAGTTCATCGAGTGATTGAACACCGACCGCGCCAGCACGAGGCCATCCAACAGCGTCACTGTGATACAAACCGGTAAGCCGCTGGCCGCCCCGCGCAGCATGCGGCTCGCCGCCGAACCATGAAAATAAATCGCGTCGCCCACCCGCGCGAACATGGTTGGAATCACAAACGGCTGCCCCTCCGCCGAAAATCCGACGTGGCAAACGAATCCCTCGTCCAGAATCTTGTAAATGGCCTCACGATCGTACACGGCGCGGTTGGCTTCGCGCACCACCCGCGTGCGGTCGCTCACGGCAAACGAATCAGGCATGGAAGACCTCGGAATGAAACACGGCGCGGAGTTGATAGCCGGCGCCATCGCGGCATGAGTGGGAACAACTGGTTCGATGGTATCACGCGCCTCCACGACTCTCGCAGCGGCTTCAAGGAAAGATGTCAACTGATGTTTGGTTCCCACATTTGACGACTGTCAAATGAGACCTACACTTGGCCGGGCGTTGGCGGCGGGATCAACTCGCCCGCGACCTTCATTTTCCAGCGGTGATTCAAAAAGAGAAGCGCTCCGAGAGGGAAACTGCCAGCGATTGTCCAAGGCCCATAGAACGGGCGAACGGCCGTGGCGCACGGTATATGAATAGCGAAAGGAGTGAACGCCCACTCGCCGGTTACCCAGTTGACGCTCAATTTTCCCACCCCGACCAGCACGATCAGCAGCCACAGCCATTTCTTCCTTCCTAGTGCCGTCCGGGCGCATAAAAAGAAAACATAAAAAGTGAACAGAACCGAGGAAGTGGCCGCCGCCAGGATCAGGTATTGTACCGCGCTCTTGTCGAGCAGACTAAATTGAGTGAGATTTTCCACCGAGTCGGCCCTCTGGGTTACATTCATGCCAAGAAGAGTTGAATCTGCCCCTCTCTTTTTCGTCACCACGGTCACCAGCAGCCATCTATCTCTCAGTTCGTATTCAAGGGTGATCTCCGAGGTGGAATACTCATTGTTGTGGTAAAGGCGCATGCCCACGACTTTGCTCGACTGCGCCCCTTCCGCAGGGAACATCCCGGACAGTTGGACTAGTTTTTCGCGATCATCCGGTTGCGCCGTGCTGGGGTCCAATTGTCGCTGAATCTCATCAATTTCGCCGCGACGGAGCATTTCGGCATAGTTTCTGGCAACGGCTTCATCTTCCGGCGGGACCAACTTCTTCATGAAAACAGAGTCATCGCAGCCTGCGAGAATCATGCAAATTGCGATGCCCACAAGACCTTTGAGTCGCATCAGCCCGCCCCTTCCCCAACGCCCTTCAGATCAAAGTGGCTTTAGTCTATGCACGGACAACATCTTGGGCAATGGCCGTTCGCTCGTCCTGTCCGTTGGGCGCTGAAATAACCACCGGCCAGGCGAAGAGTGCCAGCTTCGCAGTGCACCTGCCCCCGCCAGTGTGAGAAACTAATCTTCGAGACATCGCAATTCACTTTCGTCCAAGAAAAGAGATATGACCACACCTGGTTTGAACGTTCGCGCCACACCCGCTTTGGATATTGCCTGGGTCCGCTCCCAATTTCCCTCGTTGAAAACACAGGTCAACGGCCAGACTGCCGCTTTCCTCGATGGCCCGGCCGGCACGCAAGTGCCCACGCAAGTCATCCACGCGATTCAAAGCTACTTGCTGACGGCGAACTCCAATACCGGCGGCGCGTTTCTCACCAGCCGGCGCACCGAGGAAATCATCGCCCACGCGCGCGCGGCCATGGCCGACCTCTTCCACTGCGAAAAAGACGAAGTGGTCTTCGGCCAGAACATGACCACCATCACCTACGCCATCTCCCGCGCCATCGTCCGCGAATTGAAGCCGGGCGACGAAATCCTGCTCACCACGCTCGATCACGACGCTAATTATTCTCCCTGGAAAGCTCTCGAAGAAAAAGGTGTGGTCATTCGTCAAGTGGACATTCGCGAAGCCGATTGCACCCTCGACCTCGACGATCTGAAGAGCAAGCTGAACGAAAAGACGCGCCTCGTCGCCGTGGGCTATGCGTCCAATTCCGTCGGCACCATCAATCCCGTCGCCGAAATCACCCGGCTGGCCCATGCCGCGGGAGCGATGATTTATATCGATGCCGTCCATTACGCTCCCCATGGCCTCATCGATGTAAAAGCCCTCGACTGCGATTTCCTCGTCTGCTCGCCCTACAAATTCTTCGGCCCCCACATGGGCGCGCTCTACGGGAAGCGCCAGCACCTGCAGTCCTTCCGCCCCTACAAAGTGCGTCCGTGCAGCGATCAGCTTCCCGATCGCTGGGAAAGCGGCACGCAGATTCACGAACTGATCGCCGGCATCGGCGCCGCTGTCGAATATATTGCTGAACTCGGCCGCCGATGTGACGCCAACGCGCAAACACGCCGCGAAGCCCTCACCGCGGCCTATCGATCCACCGTCGCCCACGAAACCGAAATCATCTGGCGGCTTATCTCCGGGTTGCAGTCGATTCCCGGCGCGCACATTTACGGCATCACCGACCCGCAGCGCTCCTCCGAACGCTGCTCCACGCTTTCCCTGCGTATCGGCAATCACCATCCCACCGCCATCGCCACATTCCTCGGCGAGCGCGGCATCTTCACCTGGGATGGCAACTACTACGCCCTCAATCTCAGCGAACGCCTCGGCGTCGAATCGCAAGGCGGCATGCTCCGCATCGGCCTCGTCCACTACAACACCGCCGAAGAAGTCGACCGCCTCCTCGCCGCCCTCCGCGAATTCGCCGCGAAATAGGCCAATTGATGCCGGCCCGATCCAAGACCACAATTAAAAGGCGCAAACTGAAAAACCGAAACCTCGTTCCGTTCACCCTTCGTCCTAAGAAGAAGTATCCTTTTCCGACTCCAATCCCGCCCCGCACGGTGGTGCGTGTCAAAGGTTCAACAAAAGACTGGAAAGCTAATATTGGTAAACGTTTTCGAGTCGGTTACTACAGTCCGCAGGACGGATTGGACTGTATCTGGCTGGTGGATGATGACGGGGAATATCAAGAGACAGTCGACCACGAATTTCTTGATAAATTCTTTGAGATAGAACTTCTTTCAAAGGAACGCAGCCTCTACGGCAAGAATCGTCTGCGTTTGGGGCCAATTTCGTCGAGCGCTTCCTGACAAAACAAATCTGATACCTGCTATCGTTGGAGAAACATGCCAAAACGACCGAAACCTCTCGTACTCACCGTCCTCGATGGCTGGGGCTACCGCGCTGAAACCAAAGGCAACGCCATCGCTCGCGCGCGCAAACCCACTTACGACGAACTGCTCCGCAAATTTCCCAACACGCTCATCCAAACCTCCGGCCCCGCCGTCGGCCTCCCCGAAGGCCAGATGGGCAACAGCGAAGTCGGCCACCTCAACATCGGCGCTGGCCGCGTCGTCCACATGGACATCACCCGCATCGACCTCCTCATCGCCAACAAGCAACTCGATCAGGTCCCGCTCTTCCAACAAGCCATGGAGCGCGGCCGCCAGCGCCAACTGCATTTCATCGGCCTGCTCAGCGACGGCGGCGTGCATTCCCATATCAATCACCTATTCGCCCTTCTCGAAATGGCCCAGCAATGGAAAGTGGAAAAAGTCTTCGTCCACTGCTTCATGGACGGCCGAGACACCCCGCCCAACAGCGGCCGCGACTACGTCCGCCAGCTCCAACAGAAAATGCGTGAATTGGGTGTCGGCGAAATCGCCACGCTCGTCGGCCGCTATTACGCGATGGATCGCGACAACCGCTGGGAGCGCATCGAGCTCGCCTACCGCGCCCTCGTCCACGGCGAAGCGGAAACCAAATCCAACGATCCCGTCGCCGCTCTTCAACAAAGTTACGAACAGGGCGTCACCGACGAATTCGTCAAGCCAATCGTAATCACCCGAGGCACCGACCCAGCCGCGCCGCCCGTGGGCCTGATTCGCGACGACGACGCGGTCATCTTCTACAATTTCCGCGCCGACCGCGCCCGCCAAATCACTTACGCGCTCGAAGCCCCCGACTTCGACAAATTCACCGACCCCAAACGCCCCAAAAATCTTTTCTATGTCGGCATGACCAAGTACGACAAAAACTGGCCCTGGCTCAAGTGCATCATCACCCCGGAAAAGCTCGAGCAAATCCTCGCGCAAGTCTTCCAGGAGCTGCAGTATAAAAACCTGCGCTGTGCGGAAACCGAAAAATATGCGCACGTCACCTATTTCTTCAACGGCGGCGTCGAAAAGCCCTTCACCGGCGAAGAACGCATCCTCGTGCCCTCGCCGAAAGTCGCCACCTACGATCTAAAACCCGAAATGTCCGCCGAAGGCATCACCGACACCGTCGTGAAAGCAATCGAAAAAGGCGAATTCGACGCCATCATCATGAATTATGCCAACGCCGACATGGTCGGCCACTCCGGCAAACTCGAAGCCGCCATCAAAGCCGTCGAAGCCGTGGACGCGGGCCTGGGCCGCATTTATCAGACGCTGAAACCCTGCGGCGGCGCGTGGATCATCACCGCCGATCACGGCAACGCCGAAACTATGATCGACCCCACGACCGGCGGCCCGCACACCTACCACACCACGAACCCCGTCCCCTTCATCTGCATCACCGAAAACGACGCGCTCCAACTCTCCCCCGGCGGCGCCCTCCGCGACATTGCCCCCACCATGCTCGGCATCCTCGGCGAACCCGCGCCCGCCGACATGACCGGCCGCGACCTCCGCCTCAAGCTAAAAATTTAAATGAGCCGCACCAAACCAGAAAACACCAAGCTCACCATCTGTGTTTGGCACGCGTTCACCGAATGGCGTCCCCCAGTTTCGCTCGCCGAAGCGATTCACAAGCGCTGGCCCGCGATGCGCGTCGTGCACCTTCCCGATTACGATCGCCTCCCGCAGGAACTCCTCGACACGGACATCTTCGTCGGCTACTCGCTGCGAGCAAAACAACTCGCCGACGCCAAAAAATTAAAATGGATTCATTCCACTGCGGCGGGTGTTGCTCAGCTCATGTATCCGGAACTGCGCGATTCCGGCATCATGGTCACCAACCCAAGCGGCATCTTTTCTGTGCCGATGGCCGAACACACCCTGGGCCTGCTCATCGCGCTGGCCCGCAATTTTCCGGATTCCGTCCGTTATCAGGATCGATCGCGCTGGGCGCAGCAGGAACTCTGGGATCAGCCGCAGCACCTCACCGAACTAAATGGCCAGGTCTTGCTGATCGTGGGTTACGGCTCCATCGGCCACGAACTGGCTCGTCGTGGCAAAGCCTTCGACATGCGCGTCTGGGGCGTCTCGCGCTCCGGCAAAGGTGACGCGGCGCTCGCCGAAAAAATCGTGCCGATCAGCCAGTTGAGGGATGTCTTGCCGCATGCCGATTTCGTGGTCGTCAGCGCGCCGGAAACCCGCGAAACAACGCACCTCATCGGCGCGTCCGAGCTTGCTCGCATGAAGCCCACCGCTCGCCTCATCAATGTTGCGCGCGGCTCCCTGCTCGATCAATCCGCGCTCCTCGCCGCCCTCCAGCAGAAAAAAATCGCCGCCGCCGCCCTCGACGTCACCGATCCCGAACCTCTCCCCGCCACCGACCCCCTCTGGAAAGCCCCGAACCTGCTGATCACTCCGCACACCAGCGCCATCAGCGACCGCCTGTGGCCGAGGCAAACCGCTCTGCTCTTGGATTTATTGCAACGCTGGTTCGACGGCCGCGAACTCTTCAACCAGGTCGATCTTCACCGCGGCTACTAAAGGAACTCACCCAAATTATCTGCGGAGCGCCCTTTTTTGAGTGCGGGAGCGCAGCTCCCGCTTTTACGCTGTAAGCACAATCTCCCAAACCAAATTTAGTCTCAATTTGTAACTCTTAAAAGCGGTGGCTTCGCCGCCGCACTCAAAAAAAGTCCTCACCCAGCGGCGCCTAATCTCCCACTCCGCCCTTCACCGACTGGTAGCCTTCTCTCGTATACACCACAATCTTCTGCTTCTTTCCTTTTTGATCCGTAACCACCAGCGGCCCACCATCCGGCGCGACCAGCTCCACCTTGATCTTCCGGAACTTCCCATCCTGATTCTGATTCGAAGGAGTATACGAAATGCTGTACTGGTGCCTCAAAAACGCTGCCACCTCGCGCATAATCCCGGGAATCTCCCCATCAAACTGAGGGAACCACGCGAAACCGCCGGTCATCTGCGCAAAGGTCTTCAACTGGTTTTCTGCCTGCAGAAAATCCATCCGGTTCATCGTGCCCAGGGCCCGATGCAGTTCCAGATAATTGCTCAGCGGCTTGTCCAGCCCCACCACAAAAATCGTGGTGTCCGTTCCGCGTAGCTGCTTCATCGTCTGATCCAGCGTATGTTTCGAAAACGTGTCCACACCGGAAGCCAGCACCAGAATCGATTTTTTCCCCTTTACGTCCTTCAGCCGCTCATTCGTATCCAGCAGCGCATCAAACAAATTCGATTCGCTGAATCCCGGGTAATACAAATGATAGATGGCCGCCTCAACTTCCTGCTTGTTCTGCGTGAAGTCCACTTCCGTCCGCGGCCGCATATCAAACGTAACCAGCGCCACCCAATCCTTCTGATTCAGGTTGGGAAAGAGCGCTCCCGCCCAATACTTCGCCTGGTACCCAAACCACCCGTAAAACCGCGCGCTGAATTCCATCAGCACCACCATCGTGATGGGCGCATCCGTCGGCCCAAAGCTCGTGATGGTCTGTGGTTGCCCGTCCTCCAACACCTTGAAATTTTCTTTCTTGAGCCCAGGGATGATGTCGCCATTCTGCGTCGCCGCTACCACGTCCAGCGTCACCACCGGCACTTCCACGGAGATCGATACGCCACCCTCCTGGGGTTTTTGTTGTTGCGGCGCCGCTGGTTTTTGCGCGGGCGCCGGATTTTCTTGCGCCGGTGAGGTCGGCTGCGGTCCCGCGGGAGCCTGCGCCCAAATCGTCGCACACCCCGCGGTCAACACTCCGGCCACCATACCCACCCGCATTGTCGCCAGCAAATAAAAGGCTTTCATCCGTTTTTCCCCTAGGTTCCCCGCATTTGCTTAGATGCCTATTTTGCGACTCACGTCGTCTGCTAGTTGGACGTATCCCGTGTGAATTACGTAACGTCGGCGTCCTCGATTCCGGCCCCAATATCACTGCATGTTAGTATGGAATTTGATGGTGGCAAAACGCATTCATACACTGGGGGGTGTTTACGTGCTGCGCAGGCACATTTCTCATTCAATTCTAAGCCTGTTGTTCCTGTCCGGATTCCTAAGCTGCAGTTCTTTCGCCCAAGTCTCACAGAGGCCTCCCGCTCTGGGCATTCCGCAAGCTCCTCCGCTGGTTGGCGACACGGGTGCCCTTGCTCTGGAGGCGCAGACCTGGCTCGTCGATCTGATCAAGATCAATACCACCAATCCCCCGGGCAACGAGCAAGCCGCCGCAAAATACATCGCCGGCATTCTCGCCAAGGAAGGCATTCCCGCCGACATTCTCGACCTCGCGCCCGGCCGTAGCGCTGTTGTCGCCCGCCTGCGCAGCAGCGCCATCGCCGACCCCTCCAAAGCGCTTCTCCTCGTCGCCCACATGGATGTTGTCGGCGTGGACCGCAGCAAGTGGTCCGTGGATCCCTTCGGCGGCGTCATCAAAGACGGCTACATCTGGGGTCGCGGATCGCTCGACGACAAGAGCATGCTCGCCGCGAATCTCGCCGCCTTCATCGCCCTCAAACGCGGCAACGTTCACATCAATCGCGACGTCATCTTCCTCGGCACCGCCGACGAAGAGCAATTTGGCGACGCCAGCATCAAGATGGTCATCGCCAGGTATTGGGACAAAATCGCCGCCGGCTTCGCCATCAATGAGGGCGGCAAGGTCGTCCTGGGTAAAGACGGCAAGGTGCAATACGACGCCCTGCAGGCCAGCGAAAAAGTTTCCGTAAACGTCAGCCTCACCGTCACCGGTAAGGGCGGGCACGCTTCCATGCCGACGAAGGACAATCCTGTCGTCCATCTCGCCGCCGCCATCGATAAAATCGGAAATTACAATACACCCGTGCACCTCAATTCCATCGTGCGCCGCTATTTCGAGGCCCTCGCCCCGCTTGAAGACGAGGAAACCAGCAAGTGGATGCGCGTGATCGATACTCCCGATCGTGGCGAGCATGCCCTGCGCTATCTCGCCGACGCCAACCCCATGTGGAATTCTATGATGCGCGACACCATCGCACCCACCATCCTGCAGGCAGGCTTCCGCGGCAACGTGATTCCCTCGGAGGCGCACGCTGTTTTGAATATCCGCCTGATTCCCGGCGACACAATCGACATCCTCGTCAATGATTTGAAGAAGCTCGTCAACGATCCGCAGGTTCATTTCGAAATCACACCCGAGGGCGGCCTCGCGGCGCCCAACTCTTCTCTCGAAAACGATTTCTTCACCTTAATCACCAGGGTAAGCGCCCAGGAATTCGGCGGCGCGCCCGTGATCCCGTTCATGTCCACCGGCGCGACGGACTCCGCGCAACTGCGCCTGCACAATGTGCAGGCCTACGGCCTCCGCCCGTTTCCGATCAATGAGGCCGACGACGCCCGCGTCCACGGCGACGAAGAGCGCCTGCCGATCGCCGCGTTCCCCAAGGGCGTAGACCTGATGGTCCGGATCGTCGCGGAGTTTTCCGTCAGCAGGTAACCACCCGTTTGTTCTACAATTGAAGTTCACACAGCGATGAATTCGCGTCACTCCAAAATTGTCTGTACACTCGGCCCGGCCACCAATTCGTCGCGGATGATCCGCCGTCTCCTCGAAGCCGGCATGGACGTGGCCCGTCTCAATTTTTCCCACGGCACGCATGAAACCCACGCGCAGTCGATCGCCATGGTGCATGCCGCCGCGGCCGAACTCGGCAAAACCGTGGGCATTCTCGCCGACCTCCAGGGCCCGAAAATCCGCACCGGCGCGCTCGCCGGCGGCGGCACGGTCAACCTGCGTTCCGGCCAGCAGTTCATCATCACCACCGCAAAAATCCTCGGCGATTCCACCCGCGTCAACACCACCTTTCGCCCGCTGCCTCGCGAAGTGAAGTCAGGTGACCGCATTCTCCTCTCCGACGGCCTCATCGAACTTCGCGTCGAAAAGGTCCACGGCCAGGAAGTCATCTGCCACGTTGTCAATGGTGGCCCGCTCGGCGAAAACAAGGGCATCAATCTCCCCGGCGTGAAATTACGCGTTCCCGCGTTAACCCCAAAAGACCGGATCGACCTGCGTTTCGCACTTGATCACAATGTTGACTTCATCGCCGCCAGCTTCGTCCGCCGCCCCGAAGACGTGCTGCTCGCAAAAGCTCTTATCCGCCGCGCCAAAAAAGACACCCCGGTCATCTCCAAGCTCGAAAAGCCCGAAGCAATCGAAAATCTCGAAGGGATCTTGCGGGTTTCGGACGGCGTGATGGTCGCGCGCGGCGACCTCGGCGTGGAAATGAATCCCGAAACCGTCCCGGTCGTTCAAAAAAACATCATCGCCCGCGCCCGTGAATTCCGCCGCCCTGTCATCACTGCCACGCAGATGCTCGAGTCCATGACCCAGAATCCCCGCCCCACGCGCGCCGAAGCCTCTGACGTAGCCAACGCCATCTTCGACGGCTCCGACGCCGTCATGCTTTCCGCCGAAACCGCCTCTGGAAAATATCCCGTCGAAACCGTTGCCATGATGGCCCGCATCATCCACGAAGCCGAAGCCAGCATTCAGGAATATCCCCGACCCACCACTGCGCAGGAACAGCTCAAGGTCGCCGAAACTGTCGCCGAACTCGTTTGCCACGCTTCCCGAGAATTGCACATGAAGCTCATCGCCGTCTTCACGCACAGTGGATTCACGGCACGCCTCGTCTCGCGCTATCGCCCGCTGGTTCCGATCGTCGCGTTTTCTCCTGAAGCGGCCACCCGCCGCCGCATGTCGCTTTTCTGGGGCGTCACTTCCCGGCACATCTCCGACATCAAGAAAATCGATGGCCTCGCCGAAGTTGCCGAAAAGCGCCTCCTCGAAGAGCGCCTGGTGAAAAAAGGCGACGTCATCGGCATCGTCGCCGGCACACCCATGGGCATCCGCGGCACCACTAACTTCATGAAATTTCATGTTATCGGGGGGCTGTAATCAGCGTGCGAGGAAGTAATCTCTCTTAACTGCGAACGACACGAAGCATTGTCATTCTGAGCCTATCCGACAAGGATAGGCGAAGAACCTCAACATAAGACCCTGCAATCAACTGCCGCAATTCGCAACGCCAACCCGCTTAATTCACCCAGCTATCCGGCCGCGAGGGCGGCTCGTCCTTCGTCTTCTTCATGTACACCTGAAATCTCTTCCGGTTCCGCTGGTATTTCCAGTCCGCCATTTCATTCCGCACGCGGTACAAGAACGACCCGCGCCTCAAATACAACCACCCAATCAGCATCCCGCCCAGGTGGCAAAAATGGCTCACGCCGTCGCCGCCCGATCCCAGCGTTCCGAAAAATTCCACCGCGCCCATCACCGCCACGAACGGCCGCATCGGAATTGTCAGCGGCAGGGGAAACAGCCAGATCCGCCGGTCAGGAAACAGAATCGCATTCGCGATCAGAATTCCAAATATTGCTCCCGAAGCCCCAATCGTGGGAATGTCATACGGGCGATGGCCCCAGAGCATCGGCGTCACTTTCACCAGGATCGTGATGATTCCCGCGCCCACGCCGCAGATGAAAAAGTAGTTGAGAAACCGCCTCTTTCCCCACACCAGTTCCAGTTCGCGCCCGAACATCCACAGCATCAGCATATTGATCAGCAGATGCCCCAACCCGCCGTGGAGAAAAATGTAGGTAACCGGCTGCCACAAGCGCAGCCCGGGAATCGGTCCCAGGGGAACCAGCCCGAACCAGTGATTCAGCCATGCCGTCGCATAGGGCGGTAATAAAATCTCGACCAGCGTCTGCACCAGAAACACACCGGCGCAAATCAATACCAGGAGTTTTACCGCAGGCGTAATAAATCCGCGCCAATCAAATCCCACCCGCGGCGCGAACGTCGAGCTCATAAAATCAGTGTACGGCGGCCCAACCTCCTCAGTCAAAAGGGAGTTTCCCGCAGGCGCCCGGGTACTCGCCCGCCCCCGGGAACGCCATTCTCCCGAATGGCGCGCTTTCTTCTCTTCTCCGACCGGCTTCCCCTAATCCAGCTTCTTCCGTGCAAAATAAAACAACGACCCCGCCAGCACCACAAACATAAACGCCCCAAACAGATTATTCGTCGCCAGCCCGCCCAAAATCTTCGGCCCAATCGCAAACAGATCCGGCCGCCACGGCAATCGCAGCACCGACGAAACCCACTGCGGCACGCGATTCGAAATTTCCGGGTCCTGCAGCAAATTAATAATGATCCCCAGCAGCCCGAAAATTCCCCCCGCCGCAATCAACCCGCTCGAATACAGCGCCCCCGGACTCGCCTCGCTTTCCGTGTCCCTCTTCTCCTTCATGCTCGCTTCCACCGCCCAGCGTACCAGCCCGCCCGCAAACATCGCCGCCGTCGTCGCGATCGAGATATACATCCCCGTCGCAAACGCCAGCGACCTCACGCCCAGGATCTCCACCGCAATCACCAGCGCCACGCCCATCAGCACCAGCCGCCACGGCAGCCGCTGGTTCAAAATTCCGCTGATCACCGTCGCCATTAGCCGCGCTTGCGGCGCCGGCGCCTTGTCGCTGCCGATCCCTTGCGCCCACTGGTACTCGATCCGGCTAGTGCCGCTGTCATACAAATACTCGCCGTCCGGAATCTCGTGCGAACCCAGCACGTTGATCAGCACGTAATTCTTGCCCTGATACGAAAACTTATCGCGTTCCACCTTCACGCCCGAAGGCAGTGTCTGCAGCGTCACCGGAATCTGCGTCGGAATGTACCGCTCCAGACCTTTGTTCATCAGGTTCAGCGTCGCGCCAATCGCGACCGTCGAAATCGTCACGCCCACCAGCAATCCCATCTGTTGCCAGAAAGGAGTCGCACCCACCAGGAATCCCGTCTTCAAATCCTGCGAAGTCGCCCCCGCAATCGCCGCCGCGATGCACACCACCCCGCCGATCATCAGCGCCAGCACCGCGTAGTTCGGCGCCGTCCACCCCGCCAGAAAGAAAATCGCGCAGGTCGCCATCAGGGTCGCGATGCTCATGCCGCTGATCGGATTCGACGAATTTCCCAGCAACCCGCTGATCCGCCCCGCCACGGTCACAAACAAAAATCCGAACACCACCACGAACACGCCCGCGAACAGATTCTGAAACCAGCGTGTCGCCGCTCCCTGCATCGGATGAAACGTCAGCAGCACCCACATCATCACCACGATCAGGATCGATCCCATCACCACCCACTTCATCGGCACATCGCGCTCGGTCCGTGTGCCCGCCGCCACACCGCCGTTGCCCCCTTCCGCCCGCACGTCCTTCAACCCCGCCGTTAGCGCGGAGATAATCGTCGGCAAAGTCCGCAACAGCGTGATCAACCCAGCCGCGGCCACCGCGCCGGCGCCCATCGGCCGGATATAGCTCCTCCACAAATCGTCCGGCGTCATCAGTGGAATCGGAATCGTCGAAGGATAGATCGGCGTGTTCCCGGCAAGCTGCCCGTAAAACTTGATCGCTGGCATGATCACCAGCCACGAAACGATGCCGCCCGCAAACAAAATCCCCGCAACCCGCGGCCCGATGATGTACCCCACTCCCAAATATTCCGAAGTCACCGCCGCGCGAAACGACGCCCCTGGAAACCACCCCGGCCGCGCTTCCGGCTGCCCCGTCCACGCCTGCACCGTGTTCATCAAAAACGTGTACACGCCGCCGAGTCCCAGCCCCCAAAACACCCGCCCCGCAAACGACCCGCCCCGCTCGCCCGCCACAAGCACATCCGCGCACGCCGTTCCCTCTGGAAACGTCAGGTTGCCGTGCTCTTTCACGATCAGTTGCCGCCGCAGCGGCACCATGAACAGCACGCCCAGCCACCCGCCCAAGAGCGCCATCGGAAAAATTCGCCAGAAAGTAAACTCCGACCCAAATCCCAGGAAGATCAGCGCCGGCAAAGTGAACATCACCCCCGCTGCCAGCGATTCCCCCGCCGACCCCGTTGTCTGCACAATGTTGTTTTCCAGAATTGTCGAGCGCCCGAACGCCCGCAGAATGCTAATCGACAGCACCGAAATCGGAATCGACGCCGACACCGTCAACCCAGCGCGCAGTCCCACGTACACCGTCACCGCGCCGAACAGCAGCCCGAACAACCCGCCGAGCAGCACCGCCCGCAACGAAAACTCCGCCAAACTCTGCGCTGCCGGCACGTAAGGCTGAAACTCTCCCACAGGTGCCGTGGAACTCCATGGACGGTCGCTCACCGTTTCCTCCCTGAATCCTTCTCATTTCAGTGCAAACGTTTTGCCGCAAACGTTTCGCGTCGAACACCCCGATTCGAACGCTCGTTTGTTTCCGTGTGCCCGGATTATGCCCCACCACTGTCCCGCCGCAAAGCGCTTCCTCTCCCCTTGGGAACCCCACCGCCGCCCCATCCCGCGGGTTACGCGGGATGATTCTCCCGAATGGCGTTTCGCCGTACCTCCTGCCAGCCAGGAACCCACCGCCCCCACGTTCTCTTGACATCTTCCGCACTGGTCAGTATTGTCACCTGCATTCGGCAGCAGTCTAGGTCGGTGTGAACTTAGTGGGTCCTCCAGTTTCAGGTCTGGAATGGTCCAGCCCCGGATCAGGTTGTCCCCTTTGTTCCTGCCAGAACTCATTTTTCATCAGGAGCCTTGTGTGAATCCGCGCCGCTTCGCATTTCTTCTGATTCTCGTTTCCGCCGTTCTGCTCTCCCGTCCCTTCCTCCCCATCATCTCGGGCGATGAGTGGCAGCCCATCGATCCCGCCGACCTCAAAATGACCAGTGAGCCCAAAGCCCCCGGGGCGCCGGCCATCTATCTCTACCGCCAGGTCGACCGCAAAGACGCCAGCAAGGCCGGCACCGAATATAATTACCTCCGCATCAAAATCCTCACCGAGGAAGGCCGCCAGTACGCCAATATCGCGATCCCTTATTACAAGCAGGACGCCAGCATGAACATTAGCAACATTCGAGCCCGCACCATCCGTCCTGATGGCACGGTGATCAATTTCGACGGCAAGATCTACGACAAAACCATCGAAAAGACCAAGGGCACTAAAATCCGCGCAAAAACCTTCAGCATCCCAGACGTTCAGGTGGGCAGTATCGTCGAATACCATTTCAATTACGACTTCGAGGACTACTACATTTTCAACTCATACTGGACCGTTAGCGATCAACTCTTCACACGGCTCGCGAAGTTCACTCTGAAGCCATTCCCCGAATGGGCGGTGCGCTGGAGCTGGCCCGCCGGTTTGCCCGCGGGCACGGTTCCTCCCAAACAGGAGACCGACAATGTCGTCCGCATGACTGCCCACGATATCCCCGCCTTTGAAGTCGAAGATTATATGCCCCCCGAAAACGAGCTGAAATTCCGGGTTCTCTTCCTCTACAGCCAGGAAGGCTTCGAACAGGACCCCGCCAAATACTGGCGCAAGTATGGAAAGAAGAGAAATGACCAACTGGAAAGTTTTGCCAGTAAACGCAAGGATCTGGAAGGTTTCGTCTCAGGTGTCGTCTCTCCCAACGATTCGCAGGACCTAAAATTGCGCAAAATCTACGCCCGCGTTCAGCAGTTCCGCAATATCAGTTATGAACCGCGCAAATCGGCGGAAGAAGAAAAACGCGACAAACAGAAAAAAATTGAAAACGCCGCCGACGTCCTCAAATCCGGTTATGGCAGCGGCTCCGACCTCACCTGGCTCTTCGTCGGCCTGGCTCGAGCTGCGGGGTTCGAAGCTTCCGGAGCGCTCGTCGCCACCCGCGACGACTATTTCTTCCAGCAAAACCGCATGAACAACGAAGAGCTCAACACCAACGTCGCCATCGTCAAGGTTGACGGCAAGAACCTCTTCCTCGACCCCGGCGCCGCCTTTATCCCCTACGGTATGCTGCCCTGGATGGAGACCGGCGTTCAGGGCCTGAAACTCAATAAGGACGGCGGCGCTTGGATCGAAACTCCCTTGCCCTTAAGCGCCGACTCTCAGGTCATCCGCAAGGCCGATTTCAAGATCAGCGACGAGGGCTCTCTCGAAGGAAAGGTCACCGTCACCTACACCGGCCTCGAAGCCGCCACCCGCAGGCAGGAGTGGCGAAATCAGGACGCCGAGGCCCGCAAGAAATATCTCGAAGATGTCCTCAAGGACTACGTGCCCGCCAGCATCGACGTGG
>Ga0210405_10000590_pt1 | contig 47254 bp, 33 predicted proteins | sample IncBWH11MmetaG_FD_155492 | JGI IMG/M metagenome (GOLD analysis project Ga0210405, IMG submission 155492) | Forest soil microbial communities from Barre Woods Harvard Forest LTER site, Petersham, Massachusetts, United States - Inc-BW-H-11-M | ecosystem: Environmental > Terrestrial > Soil >... | reverse complement strand
ACTTCTGGAAACAGGAAGCCTGGGTCCGCCAGCTTCATGCGTCCACTGTTCCCAACCTCAACGTCGCCGGATTCTGGGATCAGGAAGATCCCTGGGGACCGTGGCGGATCTTTCGCCACGCCGAGGAGAACGATCCAGATCACACGAACTTCATCGTCGCGGGCCCGTGGTATCACGGGGAATGGCGCTCTCCCAAGGGCGACAACATCGGAATCATTCCGTTCGGCGGGCACGAGACTGCCCGCGAGTTTCGCGAGAACATTGAAGCGCCCTTCTTCCGCTATTACCTGCACGACAAAGGTGAGAAGCCGGCGTGGCAAGCCAGCACTTTTCAGAGTGGATCGAACACGTGGCGTACTTACGCGCAGTGGCCTCCCCAACAAGCCAAGCCCATCAATCTCTACCTGCACGCCGATGGCACGCTCTCGTTCACCGCGCCACTTCCCGGCAGCCCCGGAAAAAACTACCGGGAATTCGTTTCCGATCCAGCCAACCCCGTCCCCTACCGCCAGCGCCCCATCTCGCCAACCTATCCGGGTGGAGACTGGCGCTACTGGGAGGTTGCGGACCAGCGTTTCGTCGATCACCGGCAGGACGTCTTATCATTCGTCAGCGAGCCGCTGGAGAACGATCTCACCGTTACCGGCCCGCTCGCGGCCGCGCTTTTCGCCTCGACCTCCGGCACGGACAGCGATTTCGTCGTGAAGTTGATCGATGTCTATCCGGAAAACGCGCAGAAGAACGACTGGAATCCCGACGACGGGCCGAAGCCCGGGCACTATGCGCAGTCTCTCAACGGCTACGAACTACCCATCGCGATGGAAGTTCGCCGCGGCCGTTATTTAGCCAGCTACGAGAAGCCGCACCCGTTGACCCCAAATAAGCCGACAAAATGGGATATTCCGTTACGCGATCACGACCATGTCTTTCTGAAGGGTCATCGCATCATGGTGCAGATTCAGTCCACCTGGTTCCCGGTGATCGACCGCAACCCGCAGAAATTCGTTCCCAGTATCTACCGGGCCACAGCCTCCGACTTCGTCCCCGCGACCCAGCGCATCTATTGCTCCCGTGAAATGCCGTCGCATCTTGTGCTGCCGGTCATGCCGTGAAGGCAGCTCAGAACAGCTGCGAAAATAAAGCAACATTGGACCCGCGAGATTTCCAACTCTGTCATGCTGAGCTCTGTCATGCTGAGCGAAGTGAGGCGCCAGCCGAACGGAGTCGAAGCACCCCATGTCTATATGCAGCGCCTGCGGCCTGTGGAGACATTTCCACCACGGCTCGGCGGCGCTTTAGGGACTGTGCCGGTGCGGGATCGGGAAAGATTTGCGACGATGTACGTCCAGTCCCTATGGTTCCGTGCCAGAAATGACTCTCCAGGTTCATCTCTGCTTACATTGCAATGGTGTCCTTCGACTCCGCTCGGCTCCGCCTCACTACGCTCAGGATGACAGCGTGGCTCAGGATGACAGCTTGGAACTGTTAGTTATAACGACCGGGCCCTGGTCCTGAATGGGCCGGCAGTTTGATATTCTGGAATCACAAATTTGTGAGGTCCCAGCCGATGTGCAGAAATATCAAAACTCTTTTCAACTTCGATCCGCCGGTTACGGAGGACGAGGTTCGGGCCGCATCCCTGCAATTCGTGAGAAAAATTACGGGCTTCAACAAGCCATCGAAGGCCAACGAAGCCGCATTTGCGGCCGCGATCGAGGAGATTTCCGCCATCTCAGGCCGTCTTCTCCGTTCGCTCGAAACAAATGCCCCATCGAAAAACCGCGAAGAAGAAGCCGCGAAGGCAAAAGCCCGAGCCGCCGAAAGATTCAGCACGTAGACGTTCCACTTTTACGGGGCGGCTGAAGCCGCGCCCTTTCCAACTGTCTTATGAGATAGCTAGTACCGAAGGCCGAGAACTGGAACTAGGTACTCGGTACTAGGAACTGAGAACTGAACTGAGAACTGAGAACTGAGAACTGAGAACTGAGAACTGAGAACTGAGAACTGAGAACTGAGAACTGAGAACTGAGAACTGAGAACTGAGAACTGAGAACTGAGAACTGAGAACTGAGAACTGAGAACTACCCTTCTCACTCGCTTGTAAAGTAATCCACCGTCACCGGATTCTCGAACAGCGAGTAGTCCCGCGTCACCACGGTGATGCCGCCGTCAGTCACGAAATAGCGCTGCCGATCCGCTTCCGCGTCGAACCCGATGGTGGTGCCCTCCGGAATGTGCACATCACGATCGATGATCGCCCGTTGAATCCGGCAGTGCCGGCCTACATTCACGTGCGAGAACAGAATGCTGTTGTCGATTTCGCTGTAGGAGTTCACCCGCACATCCGGGGAGAGAATGCAGTTCTTCACCGAACCGCCCGATACGATGCACCCTGCCGAAACGATGGAGTCTATGGCAGTCCCGGTGCGGCCGGCCTCCGCGAACACGAACTTCGCGGGAGGATACTGGCGCTGGTGCGTCCGAATGGGCCAATCGGCGTCATACAAGTTGAACACCGGTGACACCGAAACAATATCCATGTTCGCTTCGTAATACGCTTCCAGCGTGCCCACGTCTCGCCAGTACAGAGCCTCTTTCTTGTTCTCGTCGACGAAGTCATACGCGTACACGCGGTATTCATCCACCATCTTCGGCAAGATATCTTTTCCGAAATCGTGACTGGAGTCGGGATCTTCCGCGTCCTTGAGCAGAACTGGAATGAGCACATCGGTGTTGAACAGATAAATTCCCATCGACGCCGAAATCTTGTCCGGATTCCACGGTGAGCGCAGGCTGGTCTGCTGGGGTTTCTCCTGGAAACCGTTCACGCGATGGTCCTTATCGATATCGACCACGCCGAAACGATACGACTCGTCCGGTTCAATCTGGATCGTTGCCAGGGTCACGTCCGAGGCGGAGTGCACATGCTGCTCAAGCATCTTTCCGTAGTCCATCTTGTAAATGTGATCGCCGGAAAGAATCATCACGTGCTTCGGCTGTTCCGACCCAATCGAATAGATGTTCTGGTAGACCGCGTCGGCGGTGCCCATGTACCAGTTGTCGCTGACGCGCTTCATGGGCGGCAGGATTTCGACAAACTCTCCCATCTCGCGTGCGACGATGTTCCACCCCTCGCGGATGTGCCGGTTCAGCGACAACGCCTTGTACTGCGTGAGGATATACACCCGGCGTAAATCGGAGTTAATGCAGTTGGAGAGGGTGATATCGATGATGCGATAAATGCCGCCGAACGTGACAGCAGGCTTGGCTCGATCGCGGGTGAGTGGATACAGCCGTTCCCCCGCTCCTCCGGCTAAGAGAACTCCCAGCGTGTCTTTCATCCGAATTCCCGATTTCGTTTAGTTGCTTACGGGCCTGGCAATGGCTGCAGAAAATCGCGTAGACCTGCAACCCTTACGCTGCGGAACGTAGATGGTAGCACAAGCGTAGGTGTTGGCTGTTAGCTTCTGGTTCTTAGCTAACCGGGAAGTTGGAGGATCAGCGAGCGGAGCAGCGAATCAAGTTGACTAGGCCACGTCCTCGTCGATTTTGATTCGCAAGGACTTTAAAAACTTCAGATCCTGGTCATTGACTTTGAACGTGGGGTTGCTTGTGAGCGTGGTTACCAGCGAAGTCTTATCCCCTGCCTTCTCGCCTTGTTTGCTCACGCCGATGGTCGCCTCCAGCACCAGGAAGATGTCATACCCGCCTTCCTTGATGCGCGAGACGACTTCGGCGATAGAATCGGAATCGGCAAGGGACTCGTTAATGGCTTCGCCCAGTTCTTTCATCAACTGCTTGAGTTGCTGGTCCACGGAACCCCCTCGGCCCGGAGCTGCGTCACTGAGCAGTGTGATCTTGCTCCTCGCGTCGCCGTTATTGTAACGCCGAACATTGATAAAATCGACCGGTGGCTGGCATCCCTTTAACCCGAAAGTTGCAAATATTTGCCCGGATCGCCGGCCACCTCGCAGGACAGAGTCGTACTTTGAACGCTGTAGTGCGCGCGGGCCGCGTTACCCTGCACTCTTTCGGACGCGTTCTGCACCAGTTGTGGCTGGAGGTTACGGGCTTTGTTTTCCTCGCGATGGCGGGGATCGGCGGTGTCGCCCTCAGCCGAGAGTTTGCCAAGTACCAGGCGGGAAAAGCCGGACCCGGACGCGTGGCCATCGCCGCATGTTTCTGCCTGGTCTTTGGTTATTTCGGCCTCAGTTCGTTCTGGCGCGTACGGCGCAGGAAGGCCGGCTAAGCAAGGAACGTTACCGTACCGAAGCGGCACAAACGAGAATCTGTTGGCTGTTTCCTGTTTCTAGAATGGCGATTCCATGACTGAGAAGCTCAAGACTGCGCCCGTTTCTAAGGCGGCCTCCGAGGCGCCCGATCCCGAAACTTCCTCCCACATCCCAATTCACCGCCTCTATACCCCTGCCGACCTGAAAGGCTGGGACCAGGAACGCGAGGTCGGCTATCCGGGCGAATACCCCTTCACCCGCGGCGTGCAGGCGACCATGTATCGCGGCCGTCTCTGGACCATGCGCCAATACGCCGGAATGGGCGACGCCGAAGAATCCAACAAGCGCTACAAATATCTCCTGGCCAACGGCACCACCGGCCTCTCCGTTGCCTTCGACCTTCCGACCCAGATAGGCCTGGACTCCGATAATCCCCTGGCCGCCGGCGAGGTCGGCAAAGTCGGCGTTGCCATCGACTCCATCGAAGACATGGACCGCCTGTTCTCCGGCATCGACCTCACCAAAATTTCCACCTCGATGACCATCAATGCGACCGCCTCCATCCTGCTCGCGCTTTATGTTGCAGTTGCCAAGCGCCAGGGCGCCGACATTCGCAAACTCTCCGGCACGGTCCAGAACGACGTTCTCAAGGAGTACATCGCGCGCGGTACTTATATCTATCCCCCGCACCAGGCCATGCGCATCATCACCGACATGTTTGCCTGGACCAACGAAAACGTTCCCGACTGGAACACCATCTCCATCTCCGGCTATCACATGCGCGAAGCCGGGTCGACCGCCGTGCAGGAAGTCGCGTTCACCCTGGGCGACGGCATGGCCTACGTGCAGGCCGCGATTGATGCCGGCCTCGATGTCGACAAATTTGCCCCGCGCATCTCCTTCTTCTTCAACGCGCACAGCAATTTCCTGGAAGAGGTGGCGAAATTCCGCGCCGCCCGCCGCATGTGGGCGCGCATCATGCGCGAGCACTTCAAGGCGAAGAATCCTAAATCGTGGATGCTGCGCTTCCACACCCAGACCGCCGGCTCCACTCTCACCGCCCAGCAACCGGAAAACAACATCGTGCGCACCGCCCTACAGGCCATGGCCGCCGTGTTGGGGGGAACGCAATCCCTGCACACCAACTCCTTCGACGAAGCCCTCGCGCTTCCCACCGAGCAATCCGCGCGCATCGCTCTCCGCACCCAGCAGATCATCGGCTACGAATCGGGCGTGCCCCAGACCATCGATCCCCTCGCCGGCTCCTACTACGTCGAGAGCCTGACCAGCGAAATTGAGAAACGCGCCGCCGAATACCTGGGCAAAATCGAGGTCATGGGTGGGATGCTGAAGGCCATCGAGCGCGGCTACGTGCAGCAGGAAATCCAGAACGCTGCCTACGAATATCAGCAGGCGGTCGATCGCCGAGACGCGACCGTGGTGGGCGTAAACCGTTTTGAGCTGGAAGAAGAAAAGCCGATTCCCATTCAGTGCATCGAGGAAGCGCTCGAAGGCAGGCAGGTGGAACGATTGCGAGCCCTGCGCGCTCGCCGTGACGTTGCAACCTCGGAAGCCGCGTTGCGAGCTATCGAAGATGCCGCCCGTTCAGGCGAGAACGTCATGCCCAGGATTCTGGCTGCGGTCGAGGCCTGTGCCACCGTAGGCGAGATCTCCGATTCCATGCGGAAGGTTTTTGGAGAGTACCGGGAAGCGGTAGTGATCTAAAGCGGGAAAGCTTCTAGCCGCAAAGATTTTAACCGCGAAGGGCGCAGAGAAATTCCGCGAAGGACGCGAAGAAGTTCAGAAAGGGGCGCAAAGCAAAGGACGCACAGAACTGCAAAGTAACGAAGAAATTCCGCTAAGAGCCCAAACAAGTCTACCGTATCGAAGAATCTCAAATCCGGGACGAAGATTTTCTCCGCGAACTTCGCGAAATCTTTGCGACCTTCGCGGTTAAAAGCTTTTCTTCCCTAAGACGCCCTACCTGGATACCTGGTAGCCCGCTGCTTCGCGGCAGGGATCGCAGTAATAAAGGCCGTCTTCACACAGCCGGACATTGAGCTGTCCTTGACAGAAAACGCAGTACTTCTCACACGCACATCGTTCTTCCACCTGCTCACACTGATTGCAGCGCACTTTTGTCTTGGTCGTCATAAAACCACTCTAGCGCTGCGGAAAGTGGTCACGAAAGTTCCCTTAGTAACCTGCAATAAAGTGATCAGGGCCAACCTGAACTCCAGAAGGCTAGAGCCCAGAGCCTGCATTCCCAGCGTTTGACCCGACAAAAAACCACGTGATAGGGTTATGAGTTCCTAAACTTCGCAGCCCAGCTACTGCGCGTCTGATCGAGGACTCCACTTGCCAGCCGTTGAGGCGACCACGCCGACTGCCCGCAAAACCGCGCTGAACGCCGTCCATCGCCAGATGGGCGCCAAGATGGTCGAGTTTAACGGCTGGGACATGCCGGTCGAGTACCCCTCGGTGGGGGGCATCATGGCCGAGCACAACGCTGTTCGCACCGGGGTCGGAGTGTTCGACGTCAGCCATATGGGCGACATCCGCCTCTCCGGGCAGCAGGCTCTCGCAGCCGTCCAGCATATTTCAATGAACGATGCCGCGCGCCTCGCGGTCGGCCAGGCGCAGTATTCCGCGCTCCTCTATCCGCAGGGCACCTTTGTCGACGATGTCATCGTGCATCGCCTCGGCGAAGACGACTATCTGCTGGTGATCAATGCCGGGACGCGCGAAAAAGATTTCAACTGGGTGCGCGAAAACGCTCGCCAGTTCAATTGCAAAATCGAGCATCTCTCCGACGACTTCACCCAGATCGCCATCCAGGGACCGAAAGGCGTGAATCTTCTGCAGAAGCTCACGGATGCGGATTTATCCGCCGTGAAATTCTATTGGGTCACTCGCGGAACGGTCTGCGGCCTCAAAAACATCCTGATCGCGCGCACCGGCTATACCGGAGAAGACGGCTTCGAGATTTACATTCCCACCGATGAAGCCACCGGCACGCGTGTCTGGAACGAGATTCTCGAGGCCGGCAAGGAATTCGGCGCACTCCCGTGCGGCCTGGGAGCGCGCAACACGCTGCGCCTCGAGGCCAAACTCCCGCTCTACGGCCACGAAATCTCCGACACCATCAACGTCTGGGAAGCCGGTCTCGACCGCTTCATCAAGATGGAGAAACCCGAATTCATTGGCCTCACCGCACTCGAAAGAGCGAAGGCCGAAGGCCTGAAGCGCACTCTGGTCGGATTCGAGATGATCGAGCGCGGCATCGCCCGCGATGGCTACAAGGTGCTCGACGAAGCGGGCACGGAAATTGGTTACGTCACCAGCGGTTCGCCTGCGCCGTTTCTGAAGAAGAACATCGCCCTGGCGTACGTGCCGCCCACACATGCCGCGAACGGCACGCGGGTGAAAGTTGAAATTCGCGGTCAAGGCGTGGGAGCGCAGGTTGTGCCGACACCGTTTTACAAGCGCCCGAAGAAAAACTGATTTGCTTTCAAATGTTTGCTCAAAGCTCGCAGCCCGAAGCTCAGAGCTAAGAGCTAAAAGCTAAAAGCCAGGAGCTGCGAAGCATGCCCTATCCATCCGACCTCAAATACACCAAGGAACACGAGTGGATCAAACCCGACGGCTCCAGCGCCACCGTCGGCATCACCGACTATGCCCAGGAATCGCTGGGGGACATCGTCTTTGTCGACCTCCCCAAGCCAGGTTCAGAGATCACAGCGGGCAAGACCTTAGGCACCGTAGAATCGGTGAAGGCGGTTTCGGATCTGTTTGCGCCGGCGTCGGGCACGGTCACCGAAGTCAATGGAGACTTGGCCACCGCGCCGGAGAAGATTAATAAAGATGCCAACGGCACCTGGATGCTCAAGATGACGCTCAAAAATCCGGCCGAGCTCAACAGCTTGCTATCAGCCGCCGACTACGAGAAGTTTGTCAGCGAAGAAGGCGGGCACTAGTACGACGTCGCGCCAATTCGCGGCATGAAAAAATCGAGTGTGGCGATGGTATTCGGCAAGAACCGCGTAGGGACAGGCGCCCCCGCCTGTCCGGCCGGGCAGAGCCCGGCAGCTTTTTCCCGCATCGTCATGTCGCACCGGATGTGGAGGCGAGGGCAAAAAAAGAAGCGGAACGGGCGCCTTCCATCGTTCGCCCAATTGGCATCATCTATATAAGTTCTTATGCGCTATTTACCTAAATCACCCGCGGACCGCGAGGCCATGCTCAAGGCAATTGGCGCGCGTTCCATCGACGACCTGTTTGCCCCGATCCCGGCCGAGTACCGCCTCAATCGCGACCTGAAGGTTCCCCGCCAGATGGCCGAGTCCGAAATCGTGGACTGGTTCCGCCAGCGCTCGCAGGAGAACGGCATCGAGTACACCAGCTTCCTGGGCGCGGGCGCATATCTCCACTACCGTCCGGTGATCATCGATTCGCTGATTTCTCGCGGCGAGTTCCTGACCGCCTATACGCCTTACCAGGCCGAAATTTCCCAGGGAACGCTGCAGGCGATCTTCGAATTTCAGACGATGATCTGCGAGTTGACCGGCATGGAAGTGGCCAACGCCTCCATGTACGACGGTTCCACTGCCGCCGCGGAAGCTGCCATGATGGCCCTGCGCGTCACGGGACGCAATTCAGTCGTGGTCGCCAAGAGCTTGCATCCGGAATACCGCGAGGTGCTCGCCACCTATGCGCTACATCAGGGCATGCCGCTCGCGCTTGCGGGCTTTACTGACACCGGCCGAGTGGACCTCAAAGAGCTCGAACAAGCCATCACTCCCGACACCGCCTGCGTGCTCATTCAGTCACCCAATTTCTTTGGGACGATAGAAGACGTCGCTGCCATCGCCGAAATTGCTCACAAGCACGGAGCACTCCTGGTCGTTTCGATTGCCGAAGCAGTTTCACTCGGCATCGTCGAACCTCCGCGTCAAGCCGACATCGTCGCCATGGAAGCGCAGTCCTTCGGCGTACCCCTCGGCTTTGGTGGGCCCTACTGCGGAGTGATCGCTACCCGCGAAAAATACGTTCGCCAGATGCCCGGTCGCCTCGCTGGACAGACCACCGACCGCAATGGCAAGCGCGGCTTCGTTCTGACGCTCGCCACCCGCGAGCAGCACATTCGCCGCGAGAAGGCGACGTCGAACATTTGCACCAACCAGGCGCTGGTCGCGCTCATGGTCAACATCTTCATGACGGTCTATGGCAAGGTGGGGCTCAAGGAGCTGGCGAAGCAGAATCTTGCCAAGACCGCCTATGCGGCCGATCAATTCGGCAAACATGCCCGCATCCTCTTTGCCGGCACGCCCCGCTTCAACGAGTTCGTGGTCCAGACCAGTGAGGACCCTTACGTCATCAACAGTCGCCTGCTTGGTCACAAACTCGTCGGCGGCCTGCCCCTCAAGAAGTTCTATCCGGAGCTGCCGAACGCCGCGCTCTGGTGCTGCACCGAGATGACCACGCGCACCGCCATCGATACAGCCGCCGGAATGCTCGCCGAGAGCGAAGCGGAAGAGCCTCGCGGGGACCGCGCGGTGGAGGAGGTGGCGCGATGAAGCATCCCACTCCCAAAGCCACGCGCCACGTCAATCAAAATGAAAGCTTGATCTTCGAAAAATCGTCCGCCGGCAAGGCTGCCTGGAAACTGCCGCCGCTCGATGTTCCCGAAGTCGATACCGCCAAGCTGCTGGGTGCTTCCGAGCGCAAAGATCTCGGCCACATGCCCGAGGTCAGCGAGATCGAAATCATTCGCCACTTCACGCGCCTTTCCACCTGGAACTACGCGATCGATCTCGGCATGTATCCGCTGGGTTCATGCACGATGAAATACAACCCGCGGGTGAACGAAGTTGTCGCGCGCTTCGAAGGTCTCGCCAACGGGCATCCATACCAGCCGGAGAAAATCTCGCAAGGCGCGCTCCGCATCATCAAGACGCTGAGCGACTGCCTCCTCGAAATCACCGGCATGGACGCGATCACACTGCAGCCCGCCGCGGGCGCGCATGGCGAGCTGACCGGCCTGCTGCTGGTGCGCGCGCATCACCAGGCAAAAGGAAATCCACGAAAGAAAGTTCTTATACCCGACTCAGCGCACGGTACCAACCCCGCCACCGCTGCGATGGTTGGCTACGCGGTGGAGAATCTGAAGTCCAATGCCCGCGGCATGGTCGAGGTCTCCGCGCTTGAAGCGCAGATGAACGACGAAGTTGCCGCGCTCATGCTCACGAACCCGAATACGCTGGGCGTCTTCGAGCAGGAGATCCACAAAATCGCCGAGATTCTGCACGCCAAGGGCGGCCTGCTCTACATGGACGGCGCCAACATGAACGCGTTGGTCGGCAAGGTTCGGCCGGGCGACTTCGGTGTCGACGTCATGCACCTCAATCTGCACAAGACGTTCTCTACGCCGCATGGCGGCGGAGGTCCCGGGTCCGGTCCGGTCGCCATCAAACGCGCTCTCGAACCTTTTCTGCCAACGCCGGTCCTGATCACAAAGAACGACGGTACGCTGGGCTTTGAATACAACCGGCCGCAATCCGTCGGACGCGTGCGCTCCTTCTACGGAAATTTCGGCATGTTCGTGCGCGCCCTCGCCTACATCATGGCCAACGGCCCCGACGGACTTCGCCAGACCACCGAAGACGCCGTGCTGAACGCCAACTACATCCGCAAGGGCCTCGAAGGCGCCTACGATCTGCCCTACTCCACGCCCAGCATGCATGAGGTCGTTTTCAGCGACAGACTGCAAGCCAAGAAGGGCGTGAAAACGATGGACATCGCCAAGCGCCTCATCGATTACGGATTCCATCCTTACACAACGGCATTCCCGCTGATCGTTCCAGGCGCGCTGATGATCGAACCCACCGAGAGCGAAGACAAAGCCGAGCTGGATTTGTTCATTGATGCAATGAAGTCGATCGCGCAGGAAGTGGAAGAAGATCCCCAGATCGTGCTCGAGGCGCCGCACTCCACCCGCGTCTCCCGCCTCGACGAAACCGCCGCCGCCCGCAAACCCGTCCTGCGCTGGAAACTGGGGTAGGGATCAACCAAAAAGACAGCAAGAATCACCACGAGAGACACAAGAATCACTCGGAGTCGGAGATGAAAGTGGCCAGCGCCTGCGTGTTACCTTTGTGCCCTTCGTGGTTGCTTCTGTCCTTTAGCTTTTTTTCGATGTCACCGCGAAGAACGCCTTAGCTTCCTGCTCCACGTTCCCGCTCCCGCAGTGCGGGCACCGTACTTCCTCGTGATCGTGCTGATTCAGGGTCAGGACTTTTTCAAATTCCTTGTGGCAGTCGTTGCAGAGATAGTCGTACACGGGCATGGGGAACCTCCCGCTGAATTCGTAGGGAATGCAAAACGAATTGTAGTCCTTTCCCGGCGGCAGGGAAGTGATGTGGAAAAACAAAAATCTAAACCACAGAGGCACCTAGTGATGACCTCTTTCGTTGTGTCCTTCCTGCTCCCTGCCTGGTACGAGCAGTCGCCACAAAACCCTAACCACGAAGGACACGAAGATTGCACGAAGGCATGACTCAAACGATTTGCGTAAACCAAACTGTCATTTCGGTGGTAGCCGTCTCTCCTTCGTGCCCTTCGTGCACCCTTTGTGTCCTTTGTGGTAAAGCCTTTGACGCTAGCTCAAGTACCCGCTACTCGTACTCTGTATCCCCTATTCTTTTTTACTTCTTCTCCGAAATCTCAATCGTAGCCCGGGTATTCTCCCAATCGATATACATATGGCAGCCATTGCCCATCTCATGGAACGAAATCGTAAAATTCTCCACCGGCGCCGGCGTCTTCGACACGCTCATATCCGCCCGCACGAAATCCTGACCTTCGGGATACGGAATCCCCCACTCCCCGGTTTTCTTGCTGATAATGAGCGTCCACTTGTCCTGATTCGGAACCGTGAACATGGTGTAGTTGCCCGCAGGCACATCTTTCCCGCCGATGCTCAGGCCGGTATCCGTTACAAACGTGGTCGCCTCATTCGCCCCGGTCCGCCAGACCTGCCCGTACGGAACCAGCTCGCCAAAAATCTTGCGCCCCTTCACCCGCGGACTGGAATAATCCACCTTGATCGATTTGCCATCAGAGAACTTGCACTGCGCACTCGCCGGAGGACTCGGCCGTGGCTTCGCGCCCTGTTTCCCCCCGCCACCCGCCTGCGCAGCCGCGGCGATCGAAAGAGCAAGAACCATACACATCAGAAATGCGATCCGTTTCTGCATGAAAAATCTCCTTGGAAGCACTTAGCATTTAGCTCTCAGCATTCGGCACTCGGCGCTCAGACCGATTAGCGGTCGGATTAAGGATGGCATCGACCCGTCGAAACCTGAGACCCGACACCCGAGACCTGACACCCGAATTCCGAATGCCAACTGCCAAATGCCAACTGCCGATTTTGCGCCCGCCAATTATCCCCTACCGCCCGCCCACGTTACAATCGACCCATGCCGGTATTCGAAGACAAGCACGAAGAACTCGAGCACTACGAGACCATGATGGGCGTGCCCCGCGGCCGCCTCGCCGTGACCATGGATCTCGTCACCGACGCCATGGCCCTCGTCGGCCAGCACGGCGTCTACTGCCAGAGCCAGCGCTGGCCCGGCAAGCCGGTCATGGACGTGCAAATGGTGATGAAAAGCCTCGCCGACGCGAAGGAACTGATTCAGAGTGTGATGGAGGAGTTGAAAGGGAAAGATTCACGTGCGAGCGGATAGAGCAGTGGTCTTTATGGTCGCGCTGATTGTGAGCCCGCTCTCCTTCAATTGTTACAGCCAGCGCAGCTCTGCGACAGTCGAAAAGCGCGTATCAGTGCTCATCGGGAAGATGTTGAACAGTTCGACCGAGCAGCGGGCGTTTGCTGATCTTGAAGCTCTTGGATGTCCAGCAGTTCCTGCAATCATCAAGCGCATGGATGATAGGCGAAATCTTCCCGATCACCGCATTTCGCTCAAGAATAAATCGCCACAATCATTCGAGGGACTGCGCCATTACGGTCCGGAAAAGGTTGTCGATGCGCTCGCGGCAATTCTCAACCAGATTACTGGTCAGGACTTCGGTTTCATTTACAACGGCGCGACTGAGGCAGAGCGGACAAAGACAGTTCGTGAATGGCGCGATTTCCTGGAAAGAACGCCAGCAACGAATCTCTGTGATGGCGCGTGAACTAGATTGACTTTGGTCTGTTACGGCCTCACCCGCACCATCACCACCCCATGCCCCGCCACCTTCGCCGAAAACTTCCCCGCAAACTTCCCCAGGTCCTTCTTCTCCCACAAATCCCGCACCGAAGCTGACAGCGCCTCCGGATAATCCAGATCCGTCCACTTCGCCGTAATTTCCTCCTCCGCCTCGCCGCGATTAAACAAAATCACCGACCGACCACCGCCCGCCAACGCCTTTGCCCACACTTCCAGGTCGCCGTCCTTCCACACGCGCCGTCCCTGCCGCCCTAACGAATCCTGATCCACCGCAATCGCTTCCTTGTTCGTAAGAATGTCGTGAATCTCCGGCTTCATGTCACGCAGATCATTGCCCGCAATCAGCGGTGCCGCAAGCAATGCCCAAAAACTGAAATGCGAGCGATACTCCGTCACCGTCATCCCCCCGTTGCCTACCTCAAGCATGTCGGGATCGTTCCAGTGTCCCGGCCCGGCGTAAGAATAAAGCGCCGCATTCGCGTCGATGATATCGGTGACACCAAACGAACAGCACTTTCCCGGACTCCACTCTTTCTTTCCCGACCAACGGTCCTGGATATCATCGGTAGTGCGCCACAGATTCCCGCCTACTTCCTCACCCCACAACCACGGCAGATGCTTACCCCACTCGCAGATGCTCAGCACAATCGGGCGCCCCGTCGCATCGAGCGCTGCCCGCATATTCGCGTACGCCGCCTTCGCATCCTGAGTCGTCGTGTTGCACCAGTCGTACTTCAGATAATCCACGTCCCACTCGGCATACTTGAGCGCATCCTGATATTCATGCCCCAGCCCACCCGGCCGTCCCGCGCACGTTTTCGAGCCCGCATCGGAATAAATCCCAAACTTCAATCCCAACGAGTGCACGTAATCCGCCAGCGCTTTGATGCCGGAAGGGAAGCGCTGCGGGTCGGCGACAATGTTCCCTTGCTTGTCCCGCGAAACCTGCCAGCAGTCATCGATCACGACGTACTGATATCCCGCATCCTTCATGCCCGACTTCACCATCGCATCGGCCATGCTCTTGATCATGTCTTCGCTCACATTGCAGGCAAACTTGTTCCAGCTGTTCCATCCCATGGGCGGCGTGAGCGCAAGATTCGCCGAAGGCGCAGAGTTCTGCGCCCAGAGCGGCATGGAAACAATCACACCCAAGAATGCGAGCAGGAGATTTCTTGCGAGCGACATGATTCAGTCTCCAAGAACACTGAAATTTGTATTAGACCCCAAAAGCCCGGCCAAGTGTGCCCATGAAGAAGCGCTAGAAGATTTCCCTTGAAGGATGCCCCATCCAACCTCCGCTTGGTTGGAGATTTCTCTGCGAACTCCGCGACCGTTCTCTGCGGTCTCTGCGGTTTAAGATTTTAGGACGACCGTTCGACCCCGCCCTTTCTGTTCCCACACCCAGAACTACTCCACCCGCTCCCCCACGCGATAAACCCGAAAATCCTCATTCCCAAATACCAACTCGAACTGCCCCGACGCCAGCAGTTGATCATAAGCCGCCGGAGTCCAAGAACTCTGAATCACAAATCGAACCCCGTTTTCCCGCACAAACCGCACCGACTCGCTCGCCGGCTCCTCCGCTCCTAAACTCCCCACCGCCCGCCCCGAAAAAAGCGCCAGCGAGCGCGGCTTTGAAAACAGCAGCAAGTCCGATGACTGAGTCTGCGAACGCAAAAACGTAAACAATTGCTGCGCCGACGTATCGTTCACATTCGCCAGCGCAGCCTGCCACGGCCGTTGCCGCAATCCTCCAAAGTAGGTGATGGCCATGCAGACCGCCACGGCCGCGACCAGCGCACGTGCCTTCGGCTTTTTCCATCGCTCAACCGCTTCCGCGATTCCCAGCACCACATAGGTCAGGTAGATGGGAAGCACCGGCAGCAGTCCCCGTACGCCAATCTGTGCTCCCCACGCGATCAAAATTCCCAGGTAGATCACGACATAGAACGCTTCCAGCGAGCCATTCCGGAATCGTTTCCAGAACGCAAACGCCGCAAACCCGCTGAGCAGCACCGTCAGTCCACCTTGCGCTGCCTTGCTGAATCCGCTTTCCCACGCATGCGACAGCGACTTCGCATAGTCCGCCACGTTTTCCAACACTGATGTCGTTGAGAAGTGAGCAACCGCCATGTAGCCCCTGGGCGAAGTAAGCAGCACCGATTGCACAATGGCGAAGCCCGCGAAGACTCCGAGCACAAGCATCACAAACCGCCCCGGCTTGCGTCGTCTGATCAGTTCCGCGCCGAGCAGCGCGCCCGGTAGCGCAATCCCGATTGTTCGCGTCCCGTACGAGGCATACAAGAGCAATGCCGCGAGCAGCGCCCAGCCTGCGTGCTGCCACCCTCTACCCACATCTGAACCGCGGCGAATGGCCAATAGCGCCAGAAACGAAAACATCAGGTAAGGAAATTCAGACGAGATCAGGTCGCGGTAATTCCAGAACGCCGGGCTCAAACCCACCAGCAGGACTGCGACCACTCGCAACCTGGGCGAGACCATCGGCCGCACCCACTTCGCAAACGCCGCCAGGAAAATCGCAAACGTAAAGACCGTCACCATCTTCATGGCGCGCAAATCCAGTCCGCGTAACCAGTACACCGGTGCCAGAAGCAATGGATACACGGGTGGATATCCGTTCGCCGGACTTACCCACGGAGCTTCAGGATTCGGAACGTACCGGATATCCGTGTAGCGTCGGTGTTCGACGAGGTTTGCCGCCTGCATGACATACGCTGCAAAATCATCCTGCGCGAATACGTGTCCGGGCGTCAGTCCAAAGAAATACGCGCTCGCGATGATCGCCACGAGCACCCATGTAAGTTGATCGGAGATCGACAGCGGAAGAGAACTCGCCCCTATGGGCGAGCTGGGAGCGCACTGCGGCTGATCATTTTCCACTACCGCAGCATCATAGGTGCAGGGCAGCACTCAAGCTGTGATGATGGTCACGCCTGTGGAGCGACGGGCGTCCTCGCCCGTCGATGGAACGATCAGATTATGCCCGATGGAGCGACGAGCCTGTGCGCCCGTCGAAACCCGACAATCTTCCACCGCGCAATTCTAGGAAACCGTGAATATGTCAGCAGTGATAATGGGCACCACTCGGCAGGACCCAAGACGCGATTCTCACCCGTCTCGCCCGTTGCGGTGAAATCTGTTGAGCCGGCAAAATCAAACCGCAAAGCGCACGAAGTTCGACGAAGCGTGAATTTTCCTTGGTATCCTTCGTGCTTCCTTCGTGTCCTTCGTGGTAAAGTTCCTTCCGGACCTCTCAAAAGCAACCAACCTAAGCCAGCGAATACTTCCCCACCTCGATCGCCCGCTGCGCGATCTTCTGCCGCAGTTCGATCGTGTTGAACGGTTCGTACTTCGCCAGCCGCCGCAGGATCGCCAGCTGCGTGCGCAGCATGTCGCCCTCAGCCACGGCCGCAATCACGCGTTTGGCTGCCGCTTCGATCTTCTCCATGGCCTGCGTCAGGTAGACACGTGTCATGGCGATCACCAGCGCAGCATCCCGCTCGCCCTTGCTTTGCACGAGCTTTTGCGCGCGCAGCACGGCCGACTCCATCGCATAGGTCTCAATCGTCATGTCGGCGATCGCGCCCATTACTTCCTGCTGATCCTGAATCGCCTGCATGTACTTCTGCGTGGCCGATCCCGCCGCAAACAGCCCAAGCTTCTTGGCCTGCGTTACCAGTTTGCGCTCTTCCGCTAGCGGGCCTTCCATCTCGTCGCCAGTGCTCGGCCCCGACAAGACTTCATCCATCAGCTTCTTGATCGCTGGCATCAAGGCCAGCTGCCCGCTCATAGCTCGCTTCAGCAGGAAGCCGGTGATGATCAGTCGGTTGATCTCGTTCGTGCCTTCAAAGATACGGTTGATGCGCGCGTCGCGATAAGCCCGCTCCGCCGGATATTCTTCGACGAAGCCGTACCCGGCATAGATCTGCATGGTCTCATCGACCACGTAATCGATCATCTCCGAGCCCCACACCTTGATGATCGAGCACTCCACCGCATATTCCTCGATCGCCTTGCGCGTTTCTTTCGGCGCATCCGACGAAGCCTTGTCCACTTCGCTGAGCGCGGCATCCATCATGCCAACCGTGCGGTACACCAGCGACTCGCCCACATAAATGAGCGTCGCCATGTTGGCGATTTTCTCGCGGATCAACCCAAAGTCGCCGATGACTTTCCCGAACGCCTTGCGCTGCTTCGCATAGCCAATCGCATTTTCAAGCGACACGCGTGCCCCACCCACGCACATCGCACCCAGCTTGAATCGCCCAATGTTCAGAATGTTGAAAGCGATCACGTGCCCCTTGCCGATTTCGCCCAGCAGGTTCTCGACCGGCACCTTGCAGTCGTTCAGGATGATCGGGCAAGTGGACGATCCGCGGATGCCCATCTTGTGTTCTTCCGCGCCCACCGAGAACCCGGGATAGCCGCGCTCCACCAGAAACGCCGAAAACTTCTCGCCACCAATCTTCGCAAACACCGTGAACAGATCGGCGAATCCGGCATTGGTGATCCACATCTTCTCGCCGTTCAGGATGTAGTGCTTGCCATCTTTCGAAAGTTCCGCCCGCGCCCGGCAGTTCATCGCATCCGACCCGGAGGTCGACTCCGAAAGCGCGTACGCTCCGATCATTTCGCCCGTGGCAAGTTTGGGCAGATATTTCTTTTTTTGTTCTTCCGTGCCAAAGTAGACGATCGGCAGAGTCCCGATCCCGGTGTGTCCGCCCCAGCTGGTGGCAAACCCGGCGTATTTGGCGATGTGATCGGCGATGACCGCGGCGGTGACCTTATCCATTTCCAGTCCGCCGTAAGCCTCGGGAATCTCCACACTCGAAAGCCCCAGTTCCCCCGCCTTCTTCAGCAGATCGCGCGTGACTTGAAATTCCTTGTGTTCGATGCGCTCGACGTTGGGAAGAATCTCGTTGACAGCAAACTCTTCGGTAGTCTGCCCGATCAGCGTGTGCTGCTCGCTGAAATCTTCGGGAGTAAAAACTTCCGATGTTTGGCGTTCTTCCAGAAGAAAAGAACCACCAGCGATCTTGGACTTTGGAATTGCAGTAGTCGCCATTTGGATAAACCGAATCCTTTTCAATCACAGATATGGAGAAGCAAGAGTAGTAAATCAAGCCTTCGTGAAACCATTGTGCGCTCAGTGGTTGCTTTTACCTCCACCCCGTCCCATTCACGAAGCGCCGGATGCCATCCTTCAGATGCACAACATTGAAGTTTATAAGCAGTGCCAGCGATTTACCACTCAGCTTCAGGTACGAAAGGACTTGGGCCTGATGGACAGGAGCAATCGCGTCGATTGACTTCAGTTCAACGACCACCAGGTTTTCCACCAGCAGGTCGATGCGATACCCAAGATCGAGTTTTACGCCATCATAGAAAACAGGTAGTCCGACCTGGGCTTCCGATTGAAAGCCTGCCTTGGAGAGTTCATGTTGAAGGCAAACCCTGTAGGTGCTCTCGAGCAGACCCGGACCCAGTTCAGTATGGACACGCATCGCGGCCGTGATAATTGCATGGCTAACCTCATGCGCGGTAAGACTCTGAATCCGAGTTGTTGCCATGAAAAAGCCTCACCACAAAGGACACTAAGGTTGCACGAAGGTTTCGACCCAAGCGATTGGTACGGGCAGCCCAAACCATTCGATCACAGAAGTATGCATCGACGTCTGTGACTTCTTAACCCTTTCTTTGTGACCTTCGTGGCTTTCCTTTGTGCCCTTCGTGGTAAAGCTTTTGACGTTAGCTGATGTTCTCGAAAATCCCCGCCGCCCCCATCCCCCCGCCCACGCACATGGTCACCATCCCATATCGTCCCTTGCGTCGCTGAAGTTCCCGAATAATCGACGCCGTCAGCTTAGCCCCGGTGCATCCCAACGGATGCCCCAAAGCAATCGCCCCGCCGTTCGGATTGACCTTCGCCGGATCCAGTCCGCCTTCTTTGACCACCGCCAACGACTGCGCCGCGAAAGCTTCGTTGAGCTCAATCACATCGATGTCCGTCAATCTCAATCCTGCCAGCTTCAACGCTTTCGGGATCGCAAACACCGGCCCGAGTCCCATCTCCTCCGGCTTGTAGCCCGCCGTCGCAAACGACACGTACCGCACCAGCGGTTTCAGGCCAAGCGCTTTCGCCCGATCCCCTGACATCACCACCGCCGCCGCCGCCCCATCCGACATCTGCGAGGAATTCCCCGCGGTGACGATACCCTTCGCATGAAACGCAGGCTTCAATGCCAGCAGCGCCTCGAGCGAAGTATCCGCCCGCGGTCCCTCATCGACTTTGAAAGAAATTTCCTGCTTGACCGGCTTTTTCCCGTTGGGCGTGGTTAAGCTGACCGGCACCGCCACGGTCTCGTCGGCATACTTTCCCGCCTGGATCGCCGCCAGCGCCTTCTGATGGCTGTGCAGTGAGAACTCGTCACTCTGCTCGCGCGTGATCCCGAACCGCTCACCCACCCGCTCGGCCGTCAGTCCCATCGAGAGATAGGCTCCGGGATGGTGCTCGACCAGCCACGGGTTGGGTGAGATCTTGTTGCCGCCCATCGGAATCATCGACATCGATTCCGTCCCGCCCGCCACGATCACCTCGGCGCCTCCCGCTAGGATCCGTTCCGCCGCCATGGCGATCGATTGCAACCCGGATGAGCAGAACCGATTGATCGTGAGTGCTGACACTTCCACGGGCAGCCCAGCGCGCAACGAAGCGATCCGCGCCACATTCATGCCCTGCTCACCCTCTGGCATGGCGCAGCCCAGAATGACGTCTTCGATCTCCCTGGGATCCACCTGCGGCACGCGCTCCAGCGCGCCCTTGATAGCCACCGCAGCCAGTTCATCGGGACGAGTCGCTCGCAGTGTCCCCTTGAAGGCCCGTCCTACAGGAGTACGAACAGCCGATACGATAACCACGTCTCTCATGTCAGTTCTCAATTCTCGGTTCCGTGTTCTCAGCGTGGCACCCCGAACCGCCAGCGCGAGAAATAAACCGGTTTTGTTTCGAACTATTAGTCCGAGTCGAACTATCAGTCCGAGTCGAGCTATCAGTGCGAGTCCAGCTGTCAGCCCGAGTCGAACTAGTCATTCCGTTTCAAATTTGTCATTCCGAGCGAAGCGAGGAATCTCCTGCTTGGATGCACCTCGCGCGTAAGCGATTCTGACGAGTCTTGTCCTGGTTTAGGCAGAAGTAAGGATACATCGCCTCCTCAGGTCTTGGCTGTGACTACGCCTTCGCCCAATCTTCCCAGGTCAGCCCCTTTACGCGCGAGAATTCTTTGACGTTGGCCGTCACCAACGTGAGTTGCCGGCTCAAAGCTTGCCCGGCGATCAGAAGATCGTAGGCCCCGATCGGCCTCCCTGAGGTTTCCAGTGCTGCCCGGATCGACCCTGCTGCGCGCGCGTCCGTGTCGTCGAATGGAAGGACTCCGACCGGACCCGAAAGGAAGATGGCCACCCGTTCGCTGTTTGCTTGCGGTCGTGAGCTTTTGTCCACGCCATACCACAATTCGAACATCACCAGCGAGGATGTAAACACCTCGCCTCCCTCTTCGACCGTTCTCTGCAGTCGTCGACGCACCGGTGCCGGGGTCCCATTAATCAAGGCAATGCACGCATTCGTATCTAGCAGGTAACTCATCCGCGCTTACCGGAAGACTTTCCGTTTTGGAGTCGCTGGCTGTCGCCGATCCGATGGGAACCGTCCCGCGTTCCCCGTGTCTAGCCGGGCAAACCACTCCGCCGAGTCTTGAATCACCGGTTGGAGTAGTACTCCGTCGGCCACTCTTCGAATCCGCACCCGGTCCCCCTGAAAGCGAAACTCACGTGGCAGGCGCACAGCCTGGCTCCGGCCATTCTGAAATAATTTCGCGGTTTCGCTCTTCGCCATACTGGTGCCCCCTAAACGGGTCTTGTGATATATATCATAAGTATATATCACGGCGGATCGCAGATTCAGCGAAGGTGTAAGTTCCAGTGAATCAATGGCTTCCCCCTTCGATCATGTTCCACGTGGAACACCGTGCCCGTCCGCGCGCCGCCTCCGCATTCCAGCTTTCATCATTGACGCCGCGTCCGCCGGGGAGTAGCGTGTGTCCCGTCTTAAGTAAGGCCCAATCCACAAAAAATCGACTTAACTTAGGAGGCTTCTATGAAGCAACGGGCCATGTGGACTGCAATCGCAGTCATCCTGCTGGCGGCGTTCGCGGTCGCCCAGGCTCCCGATCAGTACCTTGATTTGTATATCGCGCAGGTGAAGCCCGAAAAGCGCGCGGACTTCGATGCTATCTCGAAAAAAATGGTCGCCGCCAATCGGCAGAACAAAGGCGATGAGTGGCTGGCCATGGAAACTGTGTACGGGCCCATGAATCGGATCACGCTAGTCAGCATGCGGCAGAGCTATGGCGACACCGAAAAGGGAAGCGATGCCTTTGACGCGGCCATGCAAAAATCTCTGGGCAAGCCGGCCACTGAGAAGCTGTTCCAGGATTTCAATCAGTGCCTGGTAAGTTCCCGCTCCGAACTGCGCAAGCGGCGTTGGGATTTGGGTAGCAATCCACCCGCCGACGGCGCGGCGGTGGCGAAGATGCTGGGTGAATCGCGCTGGTTGCGCACAACCATCATCCATGTGAAGCCCGGGCAGGGCCCAGCGTTCGAAGCCTTGTTAAAGGATGTGAAGGCAGCGCGTGAGAAAAATTCTCCCGACGTGACCACGCTGGTGTCGCAGACCGTGGCTGGTGCAGAAGGTACGATTTATTACGTGACCACCTTTGCCAAGTCCATGGCGGCTTTCGATTCGATCGCCCCGCTCCAAAAGGTTTTGGGAGAGGAAGGGTATGCCCATTACCTGAAGACAGGTTCAGAGATCGTTGAGAATACAGAAACCGTAATCAGTCATTTCTTGCCGGAGCTCAGCAATCCGCCTGCGGATGTGGTCGCAGCTGCGCCGGACTACTGGAACCCCAAACCGGTGGTGGCCAAAGCAGCCACGCCCAAGAAGAGCGTGGTCAACGCCGCCGAAACCAGCAAGGCGGACGAGAAGAAGTAAGCACAGAGTCGCAGGTTACGGTGCGAAGACATCCGCCGATCGAGATGGAATCGATCGGCGGATTACACGTAGGCCCAGACGCCCTCGTCTGGGCAGCCGCGCGCCAGCCCGCCAGATTTTTTCATGCGGCCTTGCCGCCCCGTTGCGAAAGTGCCTCTATTGATTTGTGCGGGTCTTTCGTTCTCGGGTTTTTCTCGCTGCAAAACTTGGAAGGTTTCTCGATCGATGTCAATTTCTTCAGGCGGTGCTCCGAAGCACAAAACCGAGACGACTCATTCAAGCGAGCTGGAAGGCTCACGAGAAAAACAAGCCGGGCTTGCGCCCGGCCGCCCAGGCGAGGGCGTCTGGGCCTACGCGGTTCCTTTAGTTCCTGAGTGTCTTGCCGGTCTTCAGTGTGTACTGAATTCGTTCTTGCGTTTTCTTCTCGCCACACAAAGATTTGAAAGCTTCGCGCTCGAGGTCGAGGATGTACTGCTCGCTCACGGGCGTGCCGGGTGTGACATTTCCGCCGCATAATACTTCCGCGACCTTGTTGCCGATCTTCACTTCGTGATCGCTGATGTAGTCGCCCTGGCGCATCATGTACACGCCCAGCTTGAGGGTCGCCAGAATATTTTCGCCGGGCGCGGGCAGATCGGTGCGTATAACCGGTGCTTCGTAGCTCGAGCGGGCGAGTGCAAGCGCTCGAGCTTTGGCGTCTGAGAGCACGCGCTCGCGGTTCATAGTGATGTTGTCGGAGTCGGAGAGAAACCCGAGGCCGCGGGCTTCGTGCGCGGAGGTCGCGACCTTTGCCATGGCGATAGTCTCGAATGCTTTCTTCATTGCCTCGAGCAACTCGACCGATTCGCCCCGGCCGTCGGGACGGATCGAAGTGGCGCTGTCGAGCGCACGCAACAGCATCTCCTTGCAGCCGCCGCCGCCCGGGAGCAGTCCCACCCCAACTTCGACCAGCCCCGTGTAGAGTTCGGCATGCGGCTGGCGAGCGGGAGCGTGCAGCGAAATCTCGGTACCGCCGCCCAGGGTGAGGCCGAACGCGCCCACCACCACCGGCTTGGCTGAGAACTTAATGGCCTGGGTCATCCCCTGGAATTGGCGGATGACCATGTCGACATCGTCCCACTCTTCTTCTTGCACGGCCATCAAGAGCAGCATCAGATTCGCGCCCACGGAAAAGTTCTGGGCATCGTTGGTGATGACGAATGCGTCGAAAGCGTCGCCGGGACCGCCCGGCTTCAGGGTTTGCGTGATGAGCTGAATGATATCGGCGCCCAGTGAGTTCATCTTGGAGTGGAACTCGATACAGCCAACCCCATCGCCGAGATCTACCAGCGAAGCGCCGGAGTTCTTCTTCACCACCCCATTTGATTTTTTGGCGACTGTGACCGACCACACTCCTTCCGGAACCTTAACCGGTTGCCAGTGTCCCGAAGCCAGATCGAAGTAGGAGCGAGCGGAAGGAGTGGCCAGGTTTTCGTCGTACCAGGTCTTCTTCCCGGAGGCGAGCAGTTTCTCGACGTTGGCCGCGACGGGTTTGCCTTCCTTCTTCATGCGCGCAACTGTGGCTTCCACGCCCGCTGCATCCCAGAGCTCGAAGGGACCCATCTCCCAGTTAAAGCCGAGCTTCATGGCGCGATCGACTTCGACGACCGTGTCGGAGATTTCTGGAATGCGGTTGGCGGAGTACGTCCAGAGATCAGAAAGTGCAGCCCACAAAAATGCGCCCGCCTTGTCGCCCTTCTGGGGACCACTGCCTTCGAGGCCCAGCAACATGCGCAGACGAGCGCCCGTGTCTTCGACGTTCCTGGCCATCTCAAGAGCAGCCAATTTTGGTTTGTGGCGCGGATGGTAGTCGAGAGTTCTCCAATCCAGAGCCAGGCGTTCTTCTTTGCCATCGGCACCCTTGGATTTCTTGTAGAAGCCGCCTTTGGTTTTGTCGCCCAGCCATTTGCGTTCGAGCATTTGCTTGTAGAAATCGGGGAGCTTGAGTTCGCTGCGTTCGTCATGCACGTTGGTGGTCATGTTGCTGACCACGTGACCAAGAACGTCGAGTCCGACCAGGTCGATGGTGCGGAAGGTAGCCGACTTGGGCCAGCCGACGGGCGTGCCGGTGAGCGCGTCAACATCTTCGATGGTGAGATCCATCTCCTGCATGAGGCGGATGACATTCAGCACCGAGAAGGTGCCGATACGGTTCCCGATGAAGTTGGGAGTGTCCTTGGCGAAGACGACGCCCTTGCCGAGGCGCACGTCGCTGATCCATGCGATCGCGTCCAGCAAGTCACGATCGGTGTCGGGCGTGGGGATGAGTTCCAGAAGCCGCATGTAACGCGGCGGATTGAAAAAGTGCGTACCGAACCACGAGCGGCGGAAGTCGTCGGGGAAGCCTTCCGCGATTTTGCTGACGGGAAGACCGCTGGTGTTGGTGGTAACGATGGTGCCGGGCTTACGGACTGCGTCGACCTTCTTGAGCAGGCTGCGCTTGATGTCGAGGTTCTCGACAACAGCTTCGATGATCCAGTCGACGTCGGCGAGTTTCTTGAGATCGTCTTCAAAATTGCCGACGGTGATGAGCTTTGCCAGCGAGGGCTCGAAGAAGCCGGCAGGCTTGGATTTTCTGGCCGCGTCGAGGCCGGCGCCCGCAATCTTGTTGCGGGCGGGGCCATCGGCGTCGGGTGGAACGATATCGAAGAGATAGCTGGGAACGCCGGCATTGGCGAAGTGCGCGGCGATGCGGGCGCCCATGGTTCCGGCGCCGAGGACAGCGACTTTATGGATGCGTTTCATGAGATTAAAACTCCGTGGTGAAGCGCGGCGCTCTGCGCGCGCAAGCCAAAACCCTAACCACAAAGAACAGTATGGGATTCATGAAGGACATCATTCTAAAGGATTCGGCCCGGCGCTGACTGTGACAAGGGCATGCGCTGGGCTCGTCGATTTGATCCGGGCCTTCAAGGACAATCGAATAACCACAGAGGTACACAGAGGATCGCGGGGAACTCGAATTGGCAGTTCGAAGCAGAAAAATTCTACATTTCATCTCTCTGATTTTCATCTTCCTAAGACATTTGGATCCCCTGAGTCGCGCAGCGACGGCAGAAATTAGGCCGGCACGTAAGTGCGGGGAACCGATGAGCAGAGAAACCGAGTCCCCTTTAGGGGACGGCACTCGCCCCCCGAGCACGGCCCGCCTCTCAGAAAGATGAAGTGTCTCAGGGCAACCGATCGATGGCCCAATCGTTGTTGCCGTTCTTGACCACCACGAGTGCAGCGGTTTGAGGATGCGTCCACCTGGTTTTGGCTTGGAAGAGGGCAATGGGGAATTGGTAACGACCGGGCGCGAGTTTCTTGCCGCGTCCGATTTCGAAGCTCTGCGGTTTCGAGATGTTGGAGTTCAGCAGCGCATCCAGCAAGCTTTCGCTGGTACGTTGTTTGAGGCGATCGGAGAGCAGCAGGATGGCGGTTTCCTGATCCTGGGTTTGCCAGGCGTGCAGGAAGTGGTTCGCAGTGGCGAGGGCGTAGATGTAGTCAGGATCCACAGGGGGCGCCGTCTTGGACTTGCCAGAGGACGGGACCGCGAAAATGACCAGCAACAGCGACGCAACCAGGGTCCGCATCAAGGCAAAAATCTTCCAGCCTACGAGATGACCTTACATTTAACACGGGGCATGAAGCGGCAGGAATGATAAATGAGATTACCCGCCATCAGTTTGGTTTTCGGATCTCCAGTGTGAAAATGGGTCGGGCAGCTTCCCGCCAATGAAAGCCATGCGGAGCTTGAAGATCGACAAGCGCCCCGCCGAAAAGCCCTTAACCGCAAAGATCGCAAAGAACTGCCGCCAAGCACGCAAAGAGAAAACTCATTGCATGCTAAATCGGAATCGAATTGATCGCGCATGCGGTTTTCGTTGACATCCGAGAACTGACAACCGCATTCCTGCTAGACTCGCCCTTCTGCCGAGGTGAGATGGCGGTATGAGCGAGTCGACCTACCTTTCTGCCGTATCCATGGCGGAGCAGGTTCGTCAGAAGAAAATTTCAGCGGTGGAGATAGTCGATGCTCACTTGGCGCGAATCGCACAGCTGAATCCCCGCCTGAACGCATTCATCGCACTCGATGAAGACCGTGCCCGGCGGGATGCACGGGCCCTGGATACTGCCGCCGCCCACGGCAACTTTCGTGGTCCGCTGCATGGTGTCCCGATCAGCATCAAGAGTTCCATCGCCACAGCCGGCTTGCGCTGTGAATCGGGTACACGGTTGCGCGCGGGGAACGTGCCTGCAAAGGACGCGGTCCTGGTCTCCCGGTTGCGCGAAGCCGGAGCGATCATCCTGGGCGTGACCAACACCCCGGAATTACTGATGGCGTGGGAAACCGACAACGTTCTTTACGGGCGCACCAACAATCCCTGGGATTTCTCGCGCACGCCCGGAGGTTCGAGCGGCGGAGAAGCAGCCGCCATCGCGGCGGGATGTTCGGCGGGCGGCGTCGGCAGCGACGGCGGCGGGTCCATCCGCGTGCCCGCGCACTTCAGCGGCATCTGCGGACTGAAGCCCACGCCCGGCCGCATTCCCGCTACCGGGCACTTCCCGGAATCCGCCGGGCCCTTTGCTTTGCTGGGAGTGGTCGGTCCCATGGCGCGCACCGTCGCCGATCTGCAGCTACTTTTTGAAGTGATGGCAGGGCCGGATGACGGCGATCCCTCGTCCGCCCCAGTACCGCTGCGGAAAGTGCGATCTGAAGAGCTCAAGCAGACTCGCATTGGCTACTTCGAAGACGATGGCCGGACCCCCGTCACTCCCGAGACGAGCTCTGCGGTGCGTGCCGCAGCCGCCGCGTTATCCCGCGCAGGATTCGAAGTGGTCCCATTCCGGCCGGAAGGTCTGGAAGAAGCCCGCCGATTGTGGTGGAAGCTGTTTGGGACCGCCGGAGGCATGGTGCTCGGACCGCTGACCAAGGGACACGAAGCCGACTTGTCCCCACTGCTGAAGGAGTACCTGGGATGGGTTCTCGCCGAACCGCCACACTCCGGGAACAGTTTGCTCGAGACCTGGCTGCGGCGCGATGCCGTGCGCAACCGGATTCTCGCTCAGATGCAGACGTGCCCGATCCTGCTCTGCCCCGCAGCCGCGATTCCCGCTTTTCGACACGGCGAGCGGAGTTGGATGGTTAACGGCAGGACCGTCAAATATCTCGACGGGTGGAGCTACACCGAGTGGTTCAATCTCCTGGGAAATCCGGGCGCGGTTTTGCCGGTAGGCCAGTCTCCCGAAGGCTTGCCCATTGGCGTGCAGATTGTCGGACGCCCCTGGGAAGAAGAGCGAGTATTAGCGGTTGCGGCCGCGGTGGAACGAGAGTGCGGCGGATTCCGCAAACCTCCTATCGAATGAGGCGTCCGGGTGACCCGTTCAAGCTCCGCTTGGGCGGGACTTTTTTTCGATGGTTTCGCACGGACGCCGCAGCTCCGGGAGCTTTATCGCCGCATAGTATGTTTGTACTATTACCCCTCGCTCGTCCTGGAATTATTCTCTCTGCGATCATCTATTCACGCTTGGTGGAGGGACGGGCGTCGCGCCCGTCTGGCGGGCGGGGACGCCCGCCGCTCCATCGACGTCGCGATGGGGCGCGACAAGCATTTCCTGAGCTGGATCCGGCATGCCATTTCTAGCGCATTCGTTCGGACAAAAACTGCTGACGGGCATGGTCGCGTTTCTGGCGGCGTCCGCCGTCTACCTGTACGGTTTTCCTCAGCAGAACGTGTTTTATGCCGTAGTGGTCCTGCTACACCTTGCCGCCGGAGTCGCGGCAACCATTGTTCTGCTGCCGCTTCTCGGCCGCCTCATACGCGAAGGAACCTGGTTAAGTCGCGGAGGCTGGCTCCTCTTTCTCGTCGGAGCTGGTATTGGCTTTTGGCTGGTGCGTACCGGAACCGTGCGCTCCGAGTGGAAGTGGATGTACGCCCACATGCTGGTATGTGCCGCCGCGCTCGGTTTTCTGATTGCCGAAACTACAGGGCGACACGGTTGGTTGCGTTCCGGAAATGCGGCCGCAGTCATGCGGTTGGCGCTCTGCCTGGCCCTGCTGGGCGGGTTGGGTGCTGGGCTGCGCTACATGCGCGAGTCGCGCTGGGCGAACCGGGCGCGCATCGAGAATCCGGAGATGCCTCCGCCCACCATGGATCAAGAAGGTGATGGACCGCAAGGTCCATTTTTCCCCAGTTCGGCGCAGGTCTACGGCCATCGGAAAATCCCCAGCAAGTTCTTCATGGAGTCCGATTCCTGCAAACGTTGCCACGAGGACATCTACAACCAGTGGTTCAGCTCGGCTCACCACTTCTCGTCGTTCAACAATCAGTGGTATCGCAAGAGCATCGAGTACATGCAGGACACCATCGGCACCAAGCCTTCGAAGTGGTGCGGAGGCTGTCATGATCCGGCCGTGCTGTACGCGGGATTAATGGACACGCCCATCAAGCAGATCGTGCACACGCCGCCCGCGCAGGCCGGCCTCGGCTGCATGATGTGCCACTCGATTGCCGCCGTGAAGTCGACCATGGGGCAAGGGGATTTTTACCTGGAGTATCCGGAGTTGCATGAGCTCGCGGCCAGCAAGAATCCTTTCGTGCGCTACATGCACGACTTCCTGGTGAAGTTGAATCCGGAGCCGCATCGGCGCGCCTTCCTCAAGCCATTCATGAAGACGCAAACCGCTGAGTTCTGCTCGTCGTGCCACAAGGTGCACCTCGACGTGCCGGTCAACCACTACCGCTGGATCCGCGGCTTCAACGAGTACGACAACTGGCAGGCAAGCGGTGTTTCAGGTCAGGGTGCGCGATCCTTTTACTATCCTCCCAAGCCGCAGCAGTGCGCCGACTGCCACATGCCGCTGGAGCGCTCGAAAGACATGGGTAACGTGGATGGCAGCGTCCACTCGCATCGTTTTCCGGCTGCCAACACCGCGCTGCCCACCGCAAACGAAGACGCAAAGCAGCTCGAAGCCACCGAAGCTTTCCTGAGAGCAGGCATCCTGAGCGTGGATATTTTTGCGCTCTCGCCGGTGCAGGCGGTGACCAGGCCCGCAGTTTCTGGAGAGCCGGAAGTTGCAACTACGTTCGCGGTCGGAGAAGAAGCCGAGGCGAAGGTGACACAGGGATCCGCTGGAGAAGCGGCGCCCGTCACGGCTCCGCTGAATCGCGTGCAGCCTACCTTGCGGCGCGGCGATACTGTGCGCGTCGACGTGGTAGTCCGCACGAAAAAGATCGGCCACTTCTTTCCGGGAGGCACCGTCGATGCCTACGACACGTGGCTTGAGCTGAAGGGCACCGACGACAAGGGCCAGACGATTTTCTGGAGCGGCATGGTCGAAGACGGCGGCAAGGGTCCGGTGGAGAAGGGCGCGCACTTCTACCGTTCGCTTCAGATCGATGAACACGGCAATCCCATCAACAAGCGCAACGCGTGGGCGACGCGGTCGGTGGTCTATGTGCGGCTGATTCCTCCCGGCGCTGCGGACACGGTGCACTATCGCGTGCATATTCCGGAAAACGCCGGCAACCAGATCACCCTGCATGCCCGGCTGTGCTACCGCAAATTCGCCTGGTGGGGCACGCAGTTTTCTTTCGCGGGGCAGCCGGATGCGAGCCATCCCGAGCAGGTGACCTCAAGCTACGACGATCGCAAGTTCACGTTTGATGCGCCGTTGAGCGGAGTTTCGGCGAAAGAAGAAAAAGTCCCCGATGTGCCGGTCGTGGCGGTTGCCGAAAACGAAGTCAGTTTGCCGGTTGCGGCAAAGAACAGTCCGGCAACCGCGCCCAAGGTCGAACTCAAGCCGGAAGACTGGCAGCGCTGGAATGACTACGGCATCGGTCTATTTTTGCAAGGTGATTTGAAGGCGGCACAAGCGGCGTTCCAGAAGGTCACCGAAATTGATCCCAGGAACCCGGATGGCTGGGTCAATCTTGGCCGCACCGCCGTACAGGAGGGTGACATGGATGCGGCGCGGCCAGTGCTTGAAAAAGCCCTCGCGCTCAGTCCCGATCTGGCGCGCGCACATTATTTCTACGCGCGCGTATTGCGGGCCGACGGCAAGTACGAGGACGCTGCCAATCATCTGCGCAAGGTGATCGTGCAATATCCGCGCGACCGAGTGGCTTTGAACGATCTGGGACGCATTCTGTTCCTGGAACGCAAATATGACGATGCGGTCAAAGTCCTTGAGTCCGTGCTCACCATCGATCCCGAAGACCTGCAGGCGCACTACAACCTCATGCTGTGCTACAACGGGCTGGGCAATGAACAGATGGCCAAGGCGCACCAGGAGCGCTATCTGCGGTTCAAGGCGGACGAGGCGTCGCAGACCATCACGGGCAAATATCGGCAGCTTCATCCGGAAGACAACAACGAGCGGCAGTCGATCCACGAACACGAGTCGGTGCCGCTGAACAGCATCGCGCAGAGTGGATATAAACAAACGGCAAAAGATGCCCCTGAGGAGTCAGGACAGGAATCCTCAGTAGCGGAATCCCATTCCTCGAAGAAGCATGCCGCACCGAAGGCCAAAGCCGATCATCTAACGACATTGTCGGCGGGTGCTTCCAAATAAAAACTACGATCGTTTCCATGAACAGAATCCGAACGTTCTCTTTTCTACTAGTTGCGTTGCTGCCGATCTCGGCGTTCGCACAAAAGCTGCAGTTTCGTGACATCACCGCGCAAGCCGGTATTCACTTCGTCCACAACAACGCGGCGTACGGAAAGAAGTGGCTGCCGGAAACTCTGGGCGCCGGTGCCGCGTTCATCGACTATGACAATGACGGCTACCCTGACATCCTGCTCGTCAATGGCGAGGACTGGCCGAGCCACGCCAAAGCGCCGTCAACGCTCAAGCTCTATCACAACAATCATGACGGCACGTTCACCGACGTCACGCACAAAGCCGGGTTGGCGGTTTCCATGTTCGGCATGGGCGTGGCGGTCGGCGACTACGACAATGATGGATACGACGATCTATTTATCACCGCGCTGGGACAGAGCCGGCTCTTCCACAACAACGGGAACGGCACCTTCACCGATGTGACCAAGTCTGCCGGCCTTTGGGGACCGAATGAGCTTTCCACCAGCGCGGCCTGGGTCGACTACGACCGCGACGGCAAGCTCGACCTGGTGGTCGCGAATTACGTACAGTGGTCGCCGCAGACCGACATTTACTGCACGCTCGACGGCGCGCATAAGTCGTACTGCACCCCGGAATCGTACAAAGGCGTATCGGCCCGCGTGTGGCACAATTTGGGCGGCGGGAAGTTCGAAGACGCCACCCAGAAAGCCGGACTCTACGATCCAACTTCGAAGAGCCTGGGCGTTGCGATTCTCGACTACAACGGCGACGGCTGGCCCGACATCTTGCTCGCCAACGACACGCAGCCGAACAAGCTCTACCTCAACAAGCAGAACGGGACCTTCGAGGAGAAGGCGGTCGCGGCGGGGATTGCCTTCAGCGAAGATGGAGTGGCGCGCGCCGGCATGGGCGTGGATGCCGCCGATTACGACCGCTCCGGCCGGCCCAGCCTTATGATTACCAACTTCGCGAACCAGATGATCTCGCTCTACCACAACGAGGGCAACGGGCTCTTCGTGGATGAGGCTCCGCGCTCAGAAGTGGGGCGCAATACGCTGGTCACGCTGGGATTCGGCTGCTTCTTTTTCGATTACGACAACGACGGCTGGCCCGATATTTTCGTGGCCGACGGCCACATCGAAAACGAAATCGAGCGCGTTCAGAAGCGCGTCTCTTACGCCGAACCGCCGCACTTGTTCCGCAATCTCGGTAGCGGAAGATTTCAGGAAGTAACCGGGCAGATGGGTACGGCATTTGCCAGCCCGAAAGTCGCGCGGGGCGCAGCCTACGCCGACATTGATAACGATGGCGCGCTCGATGTGCTGGTGACGACGAACGGTGGTCGGCCCTGGCTGTTCCACAACGAAGGGGGCACAAACCACAGCGTTCGTCTGAAGCTTGTGGGGACAAAGTCGAATCGCGACGGGATCGGCGCCGTGGTGCACGTCACGTCAAGTGGCGCGAAGCAGTGGCAGATGCTCCGCAGCGGTTCCAGTTACCTCTCGCAGAGCGAATTAGTCCTGACTTTCGGTCTCGGCGCGGCCACGAAAGCAGATGCGATCGAGATTCATTGGCCCAGCGGGCAGGTGGACAAGCTTGCGGGCCTCGCAGCGGATCAGACGCTCACCGTTCAGGAAGGGAAGGGCGTAGTCGGAAACCGGGCATACGGGAAGGGAGCGTCAAGCCCTCCAGCGGTCAAGCGCGCGGGTCAGGTGCCGACGCGGTCGAAGTCTGTCGGTCAATGGGGAAAAAGTTAATACGGCCAGTCTCAGTCCCAAATTTACGGTTATTTTCAAAGGCAAGATGACAGCTAGTTTGTGGAGAGGCGGGCGTCCCCGCCCGCCTGGACGGGCGAGACGCCCGTCCCTCCATCTCCAATTCGCAACGCAAGTAGTACGATAGTAGGTTCCAAAGCGACGTGTTGGCGTATCTGCGTCATCGCCCGAGATTTGCGCGATCATGAAACTCAGGATCTGGATCTGGACCTTCGGATTAGCTTTCGTCGGCTACGCGCTCGGCGGTCGTGGTGGTCCAAATCCTGTTCATGAAACTGTGGGCGTGATCCTGGGAGCTTTGGTTGGGTTTTGCGTGGGGTGGGGACTGCAGCGCCTTCTCGAAATGAGCCGCCGGCGTTGACATGGGGCCGCTTGCTACTCCAAGCTGGGGTCAATAACTGATCATGAAATGGTCCCGAGTTGTGTCGCTGGCTGTTCTGCTCCTGCTGGCGGCCGGAATCTTCGCGGCAGCGCCTTACCGCGCCTCGGACTCCAACGATGGAGAGGCAGGCGTCCCCGCCCGCCAGAATGGGCGAGACCCTTCGACAGGCTCAGGGCAGGCAGCCCGTCCCTCCACGAAGATCGCCGAAGCAGCCCGCCTGAACAACATCGGCGTCGCCTATATGAACCAGCAATTGTTCGAGAAAGCGCTCAAGGAATTTGAGGCCGCCAGCGCCCAGGACCCGGCGCTGCTCATCGCAAAGTTAAACCGCGGCGTCGCGCTTCTCAATCTGCAGAAGGTGGACGAGGCGAAGGCGTTGCTCGAAGAGGTGGTCAAGCAGGCTCCCCAGGACGCGCATGCCTGGTACAACCTGGGCCTGTACTACAAGAACACCAACGAAACCGACGCGGCCGCCACGGCCTTCAAGCACGTTACCGAAATCGATCCGAACGACGCCGATACCTGGTACTTCATGGGCACGGTGTACGCGCAAGCGAAGCAATATCCCCAGGCCATCGATGCTTTCGAGCACGCGCTCAAGCTGAACCCGCTGCACGCTTCCGCCGAGTTCGGCGTCTCGCGGGCTTATCAGCAATCAGGAAACACGAATAATTCGCGCGAGCACCTGAAAAAATTCCAGTACATCAAGGACAACAAGCTCGGTTCTCCCATGAGCCTGGCTTATGGCGAACAAGGGCAGTACTCGCGCGCAGAAGAGTCGGCGGGCGTGATCGAGAAGGTTCCGCCCCAGATTCCGGTGAAGTTTGTCGATGTGACGGCGGAGGCGGGGCTGACGGGAGAGAGTGCGGCCAATGGGAATGCGCTCCCCTTAGGGATGGGATCGGGTGCGTGTTTTCTGGACTTCGATGGCGACGGCAAGATCGATGTATTCCTCGCCGAAGGGGGCCCAGGCGGCGGCATGGCTCTGTACCACAATCTTGGTGGTGGAAAATTCGAAGATGTAACCAAGAAGGCAGGGTTGAACCCAAAGCTGCACGGAATCGGATGTACCGCCGGCGACTATGACAACGACGGTGCCACGGACCTGGCGGTCACGGTCACTGGTCAAGTTCTGCTGCTGCACAACCAGAAGAACGGCACCTTCAGTGACGCGACCCAGAAATCCGGAATCAAAAGCGACGGATTCAGCGTATCGCCGACCTTTATCGACTACGATCATGATGGCGATCTTGACCTGTACGTGACCCGGTTCAAGATGGTGAGGTCGTCGGCCACGGGCTCGAAAGCAAATGGCAGTTACTGGGCCTACGACTCCGTCATTGAACAGACGTCAGGCAGCATCATGTGGAGGAACAACGGTGACGGCACGTTTACGGATGTGTCGGATGCGACCGGCCTGGGAGGCAATGGCCCGAGTTTCGGAGCTTTGGGCACGGATTACAACAATGACCGTGCGATAGACCTCGTTGTTTCCACCAAAGTTCCAACCATTTTTGTGAATCCCCGTGAAGGCAAATTTGTTAAGCAAGAGCCTTGGGCTCGTGAAATGCCCGGTCGCCCAGTGGGAATCGCCGTCCTGGATTTCGATCATGACGGCTGGATGGACTTGGCTTTCACGCATGCGGAAGGGGCGACCATATCGCTTTGGCGGAATGTGAGCGGCAAGAAATTCGAGGCGGTTCCACTACCAAAAGTAAGCTGGGTCCGCGCCTTCGGGATCGCCGCCATCGACTACGACAATGACGGCTGGGTCGACTTGGTCGCTGTCGGCGAGACCAAAGACGGCAAAGGCGAAGTCCGCCTCTTCCGCAATCTCGGGCCCGATGGGTTCAAAGACGTCAGCGCTGATGTGGGCCTAGACAAAATCCAATTGAAAGAGCCGCGTGCCGTCATCACTGGCGATTACGAGAACGATGGCGCCACCGACCTGCTCATCACGCAGAGTCATGGGCCAGCCGTCCTGCTGCGCAACCAAGGCGGCAACAAGAACAACTGGTTGCGCCTGAATTTGAAAGGCCTGAACGACAACAAGTCGGCCATCGGTACCAAGGTGGAAGTTTTCGCGGGAGCGAACCGGCAGAAATTTGAGATCTACGGTTCCTCTGGCTACCTCGGCCAGAATTCTCCCTATCTGACAGCCGGCCTGGGGCAGGCGAAGCAGGCCGACGTGGTCCGCATGCTCTGGCCCACAGGCGTGCTGCAGGATGAAATTGAAGTCGCCGCTAACCACGAGCAGCCGTACCTCGAACTCGATCGTCGCGGCAGTTCGTGCCCGACTTTATTTGTGTGGGATGGCCACCATTACGAGCTGGTCGGCGACATGATTGGCGCTGGAGTTGTCGGGCATTGGGTGGGGCCGCATGAGCGCAACGTGCCGCGTCCGGAGGAGTACATCAAGGTAGATCGTGAAACGATCCATCTTAAAGATGGCAAGCTGAGTTTTCGCCTGATGGAGCCCATGGAAGAAGCCGTCTATCTCGACCAGGTAAAGCTGCTTGCCGTCGATCACCCCGCCGGCTTCGACGTCAATCCCAATGAATATTTCGCCAGCAACCCGCCTTTCCCAGCGTTTCGCGTGATCCAGAGCCGTGCTGCGCAGCTTCCGGCGGCGGCGCAGGATGAGCACGGGCACGATCTGATGCCGCAGTTGCGAGCGCACCAGTACTTTGGCGATTTTGAGCTTCTGCCGTTCCATGGCTTCACCAAAACGCACTCCCTCGAGCTCGATCTGGGAGCACCGTATCGCGGCGGACCCATGGTGCTGCTGATGCACGGGGAAACCGAATACTTCACGGCAACCAGTGTCTACGCTGCGCATCAGGCGAAGGTAGAAGCCATCGCGCCCTACGTGGAAGCGCTCGACGGGAACGGCCGCTGGTTGCGAGTGCTCGATGACATGGGATTTCCCGCGGGCGGTCCGCGCACCATGACGCCCGACCTCACCGGCAAGCTGCCCATCGGCACGCGCCGCGTTCGCATCATTACGAACTTGCAGGTTTACTGGGACAGCATTCTCATCGACCGTAGTACTCAGGATGGAAAGCTGTGCCTCACGCCGGTTCCCCTCGAAACCGCAAACCTCGCCTTCTACGGGCATCCGCGGCAAATCGAGGGCGAGCCTCGCGGCAACGTGAAATATGTGTATGAAGAAGTGAGTCCAACCGGGCCGTTTGCGCGCCAGGCCGGCGATTACACCCGCTATGGAGATGTGTTGCCGCTGCTGACTTCCGTGGATGACCGCTTCGTAGTGTTCGGCACCGGCGACGAAATCGCGCTGGAATTTAATCCCGCGAAGCTCCCAGCCGTCCCGCCGGGCTGGACTCGCGATTATTTCTTCCTCGTGAACGGATATGAGAAAGACATGGATTTCTATGCGGCGGATGGGTTTACGGTCGAACCACTGCCGTTCAAGGCAATGAGTGGATACCCTTATCGCGAGTCGTATCCATTAGACCGCGAGCATCTGGACTATTTGCTTGAGTACAACACGCGGCATGTTTCCGGAAATGAAGAGCCCGGATACGCGTATCAGTATCCTTCCGCGAAAAGTCAAAAGCATTAACACAAAGGACACAAAGAAAATTCGAGATCCTTTGTGTACCCTCGTGTCCTTTGTGGTGGATTTTTTACTTCGCCGTCGGCAGTTTGGCTCCGAGTTGAGCACAGAATGCCTCGACCGTAGTCAGCAGTGAGTCCCCCGCAAACTCCAGGCTCGCGATCGAACGCTCCGCCGCATCGTGATGCCCGTAACCGCAGGCGTCTTTGATCACAACCGGAATGTAGCCGAGATCCGCGCCGTGACGCGCAGTCGGGTCGATGCCGATTTCCATCGCGATTCCCACGATCGCAAACGCGCGGATCCCGCAGTCGCGCAGAGCGATATCCAGCGGCGTGCCTTCAAACGCGGACATCGTGATCTTGTCGAAGATGGCTTCGCTGGGCAGCGGCTTCAATTCCGGGACTAGCTGGAAACCCGGCGCATCGCGCAGGAACCAGGGCTTTACTTCTTCGGGAGTCTTTACTCGTTGCCATGCCATTGCGGTGCGGAACTGGAAGGCACCCATCAGTTCCTTCGGCAACGACATATGGCGTGTGAAGATGACGCGAATTCCCGCTTCGCGGCACGCTTCAAGCACCTGGAGCACGCGGCCGGTGATCTCGCGCCCGTTGGCAACCTGCTGCACGATCCCAACCTGCATGTCATAAACGATCAGCGCCAATGACGCCGGGTCGCAAACGTCTTCCAGTGTCTGCGGAATATCGAGTCCGAATGCCCGCTGCATAGAGCTCTCCGTGAATGAAGAAAATCCCATTTTACTGTAGGAGAGCTTCGAGCTACGAGCTTCGAGCAAGCCCGTACATTCCTACCCGGTAATATTGAAACCGGTTCTTCTCGTAGCTCGAAGCTCAAAGCTCGTAGCTCACTGCGTGCTCCCGTAATTCTTCGGCAGCGCCTTTGCCACATCTTTCCATCCCACCAGGATGAATCCCCGATCTTTCAAAAATTTCTGGAACTCCGGACTCTTGACCATATCGAGATCATGCTGTCGCCAGGCCGAGCCCCAATCGGGATGGTCGAATGTCGCGCCGCGCATCTCATCGTCGTCATAGGCGAGGTGCAGGATCACCTGGTAAACGCCGGGGCCGAGTGGTGAAAGTTGCTTTTCGTACCAAGCGAGCCAGTCTTTGGCGTCGACACCGGGAGACATCTCAATCACGCGATCGATAAGAACTTCATCGGACGCCATTTTCACCGACGCGGGCACGGCATGATCGGAGCCGACGCGGGCCGCGAGGATTGGGACTCGGAACCTCGCCCCAAGCTTCTGGTAAGTCGAGAACAATTCCGGGGTCTGAAACAGTGCGACCATGTGACTGTCAAGGTGGCTGACATTTACGCCGACCTTGCGAGCGCGTTCGATCTGCGCCCGCAACTCTCTCTCCACTTCGTCGCTCTTTGCCTTGCTGGCCACTTCCGGCGTGTCGCTGCGAAGATATCCTTGCGCATCCAGCAAGCTGGGAACCTGATCCTTGGACGTGACCGGACCCCAGCGGAAAGTCGTCCACTCGCTGGTGAGGGCCTGGTGAATGCCCAGGTCCGCGTCCGGATGCGCCCTGGCGAAATTTGCGGCTTCGAGGAACCAGGGGCAGGGAACGAGGATGCTGGCGGAAGTAATCCAGTGATGTTCGAGCGCTTCCGAAGTCGCGCGGTTGACCGAGTGATTCATGCCGAAATCATCCGCGTGCAGGATCAGCAAACGCGCCGAGGCAGGATAGCCGAGCCGTTCCTGGACCGATTTAGGGGCGGCCTGGGAAGCCACTGGCAATGAGCCGATGAAAATGACAAACGCGATCAAGGACACACGAACGTAAATAAGGCGAATGTAATGAAGAGAGGGCATGACGGTGTTTCTCCTGGCTAATGCTGAAGCTTTGGGCAAGCGCGCCCAGGTGGATCGAGGGTAAGAATTCTGAGCCGCCAGACAATCATGAAGCGCCAAAGATCCCGACTTTGTTTTTCTTTGCGATCTTCGCGATTCCTTCGCGAACTTCGCGGTTAAAGGTTTTTTCTATCGAAAGCTCGTAATCGCAAATGCCGCCAAGCAAATCCGCAAAGCACGAGAAGAAATCCGCGAAAGCCTAGGCCTCTTCCTCGGGAGGCAATTCGAAATTGATGGCGCCGCTCCGGAACCCCTTCGTCTTCCATGCGCCGAACGCGATGCCGAGCAGCATCCATGTTCCACCCACGATCCACGCATCGCGGCTCAGGCTCCACCACAGCCCCAGGCAAATCAGGAAACCGAGGATCGGCGGCAGGAAGTTCGAAATCTTCTTTTCCGGTTCACGCACGAAGTAGCGCATGAAGGCCGCCGCATTCACGCCCATGAACGCGATCAGAGCGCCAAAATTCAGTAGTTCAATCCCGCGCCCATAGCTGATGAAAAACGAGCCCAGCAAGGCAATCGCCCCGACAAACAGGACGTTGTTGCGAGGCACGCGGTTTTTTGCGTCCACCGCGCCGAAGAAGGACTTGGGCAGTGCATTGCTGCGTCCCATCCCGTAAAGCAGGCGGGCCGCCCCGATCTGCGACCCGAAACCCGAACCGAAATTCGCGACCAGCAGCGTGAAGCCGACAATTCCGAATAGCGGAGCCCAGGTCCTCGCGGCCGCAAACACATAGGCGGTATCCGGATTCGAGAATGGCTGCGAAGCCGGCCACACCAGTTGCGCGACATACACCTCGGCTGCGGAGAGAATGCCGATTACCAGGCAAGTGAGCACCGTTGCCAGGAGAATATTGCGGCGCGGATTCTCAGCTTCCTCCGAGAGCGTAGAAATTCCGTCGAAGCCGATGTAGGTGAGCACGGCAATCGAGGTGCATCCGAAGAGATTGCCGTAGGTGAAAGTCTGCGGATCATAAAACGGCCGCGTGAAAAATATGGGATCGTTATGCGGATGCCCGAAGATGTACCGGACGGCCGCAATGAACACCACCACGATGACCGCGCTCATCACCGCCGCCATGCCCGTATTCACGCGCGCGGAAGTTTTGATGCCGCGCAGGTTCAGCCACGTGAACACCGCGGCGAAGACGATCTTCCATCCCCAGACCGGAAGCGCAGCCGCGAACTCATGTGCTTGCTGCGCGCACCACACCGTGCAGATCAGCGGATTGAGCATGTAGTCCATCACCATGCTCCAGCCGGTCACATAGCCCACTCCCGGATGAAATTCCTGCGCGACATAAGTGAACGCGGAACCGGCGCTGGGATAGGCGCGCGCCATGCGCCCGTAGCTGATGCCGGTGAACAACATTGCGACCATGGCAATCAGGATGGCCGTAACCACGTGCCCATGACCGCGATCGCTCAGCGCTCCAAATGACGACATCGGAGCCACCGGCTGAATGACAATCACGCCGTATAGGATCAGGTCCCAAAGCGTGAGCGTGCGCCGCAGTCGGGGCGCGCTGCTCGTTACCGTGGTCGTGTTGGTTGCCATTATTTAGTCGTTGGTCCTTGGTCGCTGGTCGTTGGCAAAATCATGCGCGCTCCGACGGTTGGATCTCAGAAAAAGTCCTTGAACGCGCCAATTCAGTGTTGCAGGAACGACCCCACTCGCACTCCAGACTTCAGTGTACATTCCAACCACTGACTTCCACGTCCGGTTTGGCGCTCCCGAGTTCCGCAGTCCGATAGGTTGCCGTCACCTCGCGCTTTTCGCCAGGCAACAGGGAGAAATAATTGTCCTCCCAGATAACCGGCAAAATCTCCTCGCCGCCCTTGCCCTTGTCTACCTTGAGATGAACGAAAAACGCCAGCGCCTTGCCCGGATTCTCGACCGCGACGTGAGTGACCGATTCTTCGCCTTGCCGTTCCGTGCGGCTCGCGATTCTCAGGTCCTCTTTTGGCAACTGGCTGAGCGCCGTGTAATCGGCGAACGACGAGGTTGGAGTTGTGAACCAGTTGGACTTCTCCCAATCAAGGCTCTCAGGTTTCGTCGACAACCAATAAAAATTCGATCCCACGAGCTTTCCCGCACCGTCCTCCAGGCGCAGCACCAGGAAGTAGACCGGACTCGCATCCGTCAACACGGGAAGGGTAAGAACCTTGTTCGTGCTGTCGGCAGCCGCATCCACCGAGGATTCCTGCGAGAACTTCTCGGTCATGTCGAGACTGTAGATTTTCGTGGTCAGCTTCAGGCGTGGCACATCGTCATATCGGCTGCTGACCACCCACACGGAATGATCGTCGTAGGAATACAGAGGATGCAGCGGCTCCATCGCCCGTTTCGCTCCGAAGTATCCGCCGCCGGGCCGCAGATAATAGTCGTAAAGATGCCAGATCATCGAGGGCCAGGCGTTGTTCAGCATCCACTGGATCACGCCCGTCGAGGTGTACTTGTTGCGGCTGTAGGCTTCAAACATCGCCCGGATGCCCTCGTAGTTCATCAGCTGCGCTTTCAGCGCATAGTCCTCGAGCGTTTCGGCCTTCCCGTAGCGTGCCGTCAGAGCGTCCGTGTAGACGTGCAGGTCCTTGAACTGGCCGCCGCCCGCGTGATAGTTCCACCAATCGTCGATCGGCCATAGGTGATCCTTCGGCAGCATCGCGCGCAGGCTCTCGATCGGCGGAACAGCCGGACCCGGGCTGGTTTCGGTATTAAAGCCGTAAGCCCCGCCACATCCGCCCGGGTTGCAATGATGGCTGCCGTCAATCTTGTCCTCTGACCAATACGAGGGCGCGACGTACTCATAAGGTCCGGTCATCTTCACGCCGCTGTCCCCGGTCACACTTGTAGGCTTGGCGGTCGCGGACGAGACCACGGGATTAGGGAAGAGCAGCTGCTTTTCGACCGCGAGATACATCTCCTCGACGTCCGGTGGCGGAGGATTATCGCTGCCATTGAGCCACATCACCACACTGGGATGGCTGCGCAGGCGATAGATCTGGTCCTGCAAGGATGCCTTCGCGATATCGAAATCCTGCGGCGACCATTCGCCCCAGCGTTCCCAATGATCGCAGCAACACCAGCCCGCCATGACAAGGATCCCTTCGCGGTCCGCACGCTCGAAGAACTCTTCCGTTTCCAGCTTGCCTTCGAGGCGAATCGTGTTGAGCCCCATGTCGCGCACGTAGCGGAACTCGTCCGCCAGGCGCTCTGAGTTTTCGCGAAGCAGCATGTCGGGCGTCCAGCCGCCGCCCCGAATCAGAATCTTCTTGCCATTGATGGCGAATACGCGCCGCTGGTCTGCATTCAGTTCCGACGTGACTTCCCGAATACCGAAATGAGTTTCGCTGTGGTCGGAAATCCGGCCGCTTACCACGAACTCCATTTTCAGCGAGTACAGTTCCGGCTTGCCCATTTGCACGGGCCACCACAAACGCGGGTGGGTCAGGCTGAGTTGGGAGAACTTGCCAGGATCGAAAGTAATATCCTTGTTCTCGCCGGCGCCTAGTTCGACGTCCTGCGCAAATTCGATCTGATCGATCGTGCCCTTCAGCGTTCCATGGACTGGCTCTTTGCTCGCGTTCTTGAGGAGCGCGGTCACCGTGAGCTGCGCATTGCCTGCTGCATCGACGTGGGAAATCACGGTCGGGTAGCGCAGCCCGACCGGACCGCTCACCGTCAAGAACACTTCCCGCCACAGGCCCATGTTTTTATCCGGCGGCGCCGGGTTCCAATCGACGAACGTAATCGCGAGGTCTTTCTCGGTGGGTGCGAACACCTGCACCGCCAGGACGTTCTCCAAATCAGGCTTCGCGATCCCCGTCACATTGAATTCGTACGTCCGCCACGCCCCGGCCACATCGTCCGACTTCGCAATCTGTTTCCCATTCAGCCAGATGTTGGCGCGGTAATTGATCCCCCGAAAATTCAGCCATACCGTTTTGCCTTTGTAGTCGGCAGGGAGCGTGAAGGTCTTGCGATACCACCACGAGACCAGGTAAGGACTGTCCGGTGGCATGGGGAGATTAGAAAAGTTCGCGCCGATCGGATAACTCACCCCCGGAAACTGCCGAAGGTTCATGCCAAACATCGGATCAGGAAGAATCTTATGCTTGACGAGCGCGCTGACCACGGTGGTCGGCACGCTGACCGGGTACCACCCTTTAGGTTGGAAGCCAGCTTTGGACAACGTCTCGCCGGACTGATCAACCTTGCTTGAGGATTGCAGCATCCAGCCGTCGGCTAACCGCAGCTTCGAGCTACTCTGGGGCAGTTTCGCCTGCTGCGCGAACGACACGGAGGACAGGAGCAGGAACCCAATCCAGCCCAGCCAGCGAATTCTCATGCTACTTGCCCTCGGGGAATAGAGATCAAAGCGCCTGCCGCCGAATGAAAACAAGCTGCCCTCTGGGATAACACGTTTTATTGATTCGTTTCAATAGCTGTTTTCCCGCAATTCTCCGCTCGCCCGGCTTGATCACGGTGCCCCGGGTTCGCGTCCGTTCTTTGGACGCTAACCTGGGCATCGGGACGACCTGCCATTCCACTCACGCTGGGCCGCTAGCCTGAACCCATTAGTTTATAATCTGGTATTCCGCCCCCTAAATCTGGAGTGACAGTACAAACATGATTCGATTTCTGCAAACGCCTGGCCCGTTGAAGAAAATTATTCTGAGCGCCCTGCTGCTCATTATCTGTGGTGGCATGGTCATCACCCTCATTCCCGGTGGCTTGGGTTCCGATTTGCTCGGCCAACCCAGCCAGGGTGTGCTCGCCAAGGTGGCGGGCCAGGACATCACCACGCAAGAAGTGCGCGATCACGCCCGCGCCCTCGCCGAACAGCAGGTGGCGCAATACGGCCCGATGGGGAAGCAACTGCTGCCCATGATTATGCCTCGCGCCATTGCGCAGTCGGTGGAGCAAATGATTACCGGCAAGTCGATTGTGGCCGAAGCGGAGCGCATGGGCCTGAAGGCCACCTCCGCAGACGTGCGCGACGAACTCCAGAATGGCCGGTTTAGCGCGACCCTGTTTCCGGGCGGAAAGTTCATCGGAGAGCAGGCATACGAGAGCCTGCTGGCCCAGAACAACCTGACGGTGGCAACCTTTGAGCAGGACGTTAAGAACGAAATCCTGGAGCGAAAACTGGCGACCCTCATCACAGGAAGCGCCTCGGTCTCCGACAGCGATGTCCGAAAAGAATTTGAGAAGCGCAACACGAAGGTGAAGTTCGAGTATGCGTTCCTCTCCCAGGATGACATTCGCAAGGCCCTGCATCCCACCGACGAAGAGCTGAAGGCCTTCTACACGCGCAACCAGGCCCGCTACAAGGACTCAATTCCGGAGAAGCGCAAGATCGAATACGTCTTTCTCGACAAGAGCAAAGTCTTGGCGCAGACCCAGGTGACCCCCGAGGAGTTGCAGGCCTACTACAACCAGCATCGCGAAGAGTTCCGTGTGCAGGAAGAGGTGAAGGTCAGCCACATTCTGGTCAAAACTCCGCCTGCGGGCCCCGATGGCAAGGTCGACGAGAAAGGTGTCGAGGAGGCGCGCAAGAAGGCCGAAGACGTCCTGAAACAACTCAAAAGCGGGGCGAAGTTTGAGGATCTCGCCAAGAAGTACTCAGACGACCCGGGCAGCGCGAAGCAAGGTGGCGAACTGGGTTGGATTGGCCGCGGTCGTACTGTGCCCGAATTCGAGAAGGCTGCCTTTTCCCAGGCCAAGGGTCAGACCAGCGATCTGGTGAAGAGCAGTTACGGCTTCCACATCATCCGCACCGAAGACAAGCATGAAGCGCATCTCAAGACGCTCGACGAAGTAAAAGACCAGATTGAGCCGCTGATTCGGCAGCAAAAGACGACCCGGGCGCTCGATGCTGCCGGCAATGCGTTGCTCGATCAGGCTCGCACGCAGGGCCTGGAGAAAGCAGCCGCCGCCAAAGGCCTGAACCCGGTCACCACCGATTTCGTCGGCCGCACTGACGTGTTGCCGGGAGTCGGCTCTTCTCCGCAATTGATGGATGCGGTCTTCAGCGAGCGTGAAAAGTCGCCGCCCGATATGGCTCAACTCGGCCAGGGAGTCGTAGTGTTTCAGCTTCTTGGGATTAAGCCTCCGGCCACGCCGACGTTCGAGGAAATCCGCTCAAAGCTCGAAAACGACTTCAAGAATGAGCGTGCTGGCATCCTCCTGAACCAGAAAACTCAGGAGTTGTCCGATCGTGCCAAGAGCGAGCACGACCTGAAGAAAGCAGCCAAGGAATTGGGAGCAACCGTGAAAACCAGCGACTTCGTCCTTCCTGAGGGTCAGGTTCCGGATGTCGGCAGCATGGCAGGCCAGGCCTCCGTCGCATTCACCATGAAACCCGGCGACATCAGCGGTCCCATCACCGCCGGAACCAACGGCGTCGTGCTCACCGTGCTCGAAAGGCAGGAGCCCACGGAACAGGACTTCGCCGCCAAAAAAGATCAGATCCGCGATGGCCTCCTGCACAGCAAACAACAGGATCTCTTCGGCATGTTCCTGGCCAACCTCCGGCAGCAGATGGAGAAGTCGGGGAAGATCAAGATCAACGAACAGGAGATGAAGAACCTGACGAAAGGTCAGGGTGGTGGGGAAGAGGGCTTCTAAACGACGACCCCCAGGCGCGGTGTTGCATTGCCCGGGGACACTCTCAGCGTAAGAAATCTCACGAACTCCATGTGAAGACGACGAATGCCTTTCCCTCGCGCCACTGGTATTCTTCTGCATCCAACCTCGCTTCCGGCGCGAGGCGGCATCGGCGATTTTGGTCCAGCGGCCTATGCGTTCGTCGATTTCCTGGCCGCGGCGCGCCAGGGTCTCTGGCAGGTCCTTCCTTTAGGTCCGCTAGGCTACGGCAATTCTCCTTATTCCGCCACGTCGGCATTCGCCGGCAATCCGCTCCTGATCAGCCTCGAGCGTCTGGCGGAGCACGGCTGGATCGACCGCTCGCTGATCGCACAACTGCCCGAGGCCAACGGGCCGGTAGAATACGCCGCCGTATTTCCGAGCAAAATGCCATTGCTGGCGCAAGCCGCTCGCAATTTTGCCAGGACCATGCAGGGAAATGCCCGCGCCCGCTTCGAGCGTTTCCGCCAGGAGAATGCGGAGTGGCTGGAAGATTTCGTGCTCTTCGATGGCCTGCGCGCACATTACAAACTCGCCAACTGGAATGAGTGGCCTCGTGAACTGGCTCATCGCGAACCGGCCGCGCTCGACAAGGCACGCCGCGACATGGCCGACGATTTGATGATGCGCCGCGTCCTGCAGTTCGCTTTCGCGGAGCAGTGGCGTGCCTTGCGCCACTATTGCGCCCAGCGTTCGATCCGCATCATGGGCGACATCGCGATCTTCGTCAATTACGACAGCGCCGACGTCTGGATGCATCCGGAACTGTTCCGGCTCGATGGAAATCGCAATCCCGAGGTCGTCTCGGGAGTACCCCCAGACTTCTTCAGCGCGACTGGCCAACGGTGGGGAAATCCGCTCTACCGCTGGGACGTGATGAAACAGCAGGGTTATCCTTGGTGGGTGGCACGCTTGCGCGCCGCTACGCAGCACTGCGACTACATTCGTCTCGATCACTTCCGCGGCTTCGCGCAGTTCTGGGAAATCGCGGCCAGCGAGCCCACCGCCATCCACGGCCATTGGGTAGATGGTCCCAAGGACGATTTGTTTGTGAAAGTGCGCGAGGCCCTGGGTGGGCTACCGTTCTTCGCCGAAGATCTGGGCTACATTACCCCCGACGTGCACGCACTGCGCCGGCGATTGCAGATCCCCGGCATGGCCGTGCTGCAATTCGGGTTCGGAGACGTGGGCGCGCACATGTATCTGCCGCAGCAACTCACCCCTGACACTGTCGTCTACACCGGAACCCACGATAATGACACCCTTGTCGGTTGGTGGTCGAGCGGCGCCACTCCCGACGAACGCCGCCACGCGGAAGCATATTTCGGCTGCGCTGCCGACGGCATGCACTGGTCGTTCGTGCGCGCGGCACAAGGGTCGGTCGCAAACCTTTCGGTGATCCCATTGCAGGATATTCTTGGCTTGGGCAGCGAAGCCCGCATGAACACGCCCAGCGAGAATGACGGAAACTGGCGTTGGCGGCTGCAACCGGGCGTCTTGACGCAAGAGCTCGCCGCGAAACTGGCTCGCCTCGCAGAAGTGACGGATCGTTTGCCCCAGCCGCTCCCCGTGCCGCCCGCGGAAGAGTTTGCCGCCTGAGCCGCACTCTCGCATTGTGAATACCCGTGTCTGTTGAAAAATCTCAGTTCACGACGCACTTGTTTGTCCCTGCCAGTCTCCTGGTTATTCACTTTCTTTGTTTCTCTAGGGCAGGCTCATGCAGTTGCAATCTGCGGGGTTGGCTTACAGCTGAGGAATCGCACCAGGCGTTTCAGGTTCTGCGCCGTGGCCGCCAGATAGAACTGTTCGCGTACGAAGCGCATCCTGCGCAGCCTCA
>Ga0210405_10000589_pt1 | contig 47282 bp, 47 predicted proteins | sample IncBWH11MmetaG_FD_155492 | JGI IMG/M metagenome (GOLD analysis project Ga0210405, IMG submission 155492) | Forest soil microbial communities from Barre Woods Harvard Forest LTER site, Petersham, Massachusetts, United States - Inc-BW-H-11-M | ecosystem: Environmental > Terrestrial > Soil >... | reverse complement strand
CGCTGTTGCTCGGCGTCAGCGTTACCGGCCCCGCTGCTGTCGGTGTAATGGTGAATGTCTGCGATGCCGCTGAGTTGCTGAACGTCAGCACGATCGCTGTGGACAGACCGCCCCCCGACGGGGTGATTGTAATCGTACCGTTGTAGGTGCTATTCGGCGTCACTGTAAAGTTGCTGGAAGCTGTGTTCAGCGTGCCGCCACTGGGCCCCGTCAGCGTATAGCCACCAGCATGCGCCGTAGTATCGAAGAACAGACCAGAAACCACCGCGTTCCCGCCGCCGGATATGTTGGCCACATGGATCCGTACATGACCTGATAGCTGCCACACCAGATACTTCCCGTTGTGGAAATTGCTTACATTCTGGGTACTAGCCAGCGAAACCCCGTTCGCATCCTGAATAGCCACCGTCTCAGCCCGATTCGTAGAGTCCCAGTCCAGACAGTAGAGCGCCACCCGGTGTTGCTGACCGTCGTTGAACACCAGATCGATCAGGAAGGAAGAATTGCTGAACCAAGTGGCTGCGATGCGGCTCGTGCTGGTTGCCGAAGTGTACAGTGCACGTACATCCGTGGTCGAGCTCGCCCAAGTGGTAGCGCTTGTACCCGATGGGGTCACGGTCACGTAGCTGGGGTAGGTCACCGTACCGTTGATGACGTTGTAGCCATTTGATCCGTAAACACCGTGCCAGTTGCCTTCTGTAGTCGTGTCCAACGTGGCGAATGTCGCTGTTCCTGTTGCAACGAAGGGCGTGAGTGTCACCGTCGCAGTAGCGGACTTAGTCGTGTTCGCCAAGCTGGTGGCAGTGATTGTGACGGTTTGTGAGGACGAGATCGTTCCTGGGTAGGGTGGAGTGTACAAACCATTGGATGTGATCGTTCCCAACGACGGGCTCACCGTCCAGTTCACTGTTGTATTGCTGGTCCCTGCCACCGTTGCTGAGAACTGCAGCGTTTCACCGTTGGCCGGCAAGGTCACTGACGTTGGCCCTAACCAGATGCTGACACCTGCAGAACCACCGACCAATCCGTACACGGCTAGCTGGTTCGAGAACGTCGGGACGTAGACCTTACCATTGTCAATCGTAGGCGACGCGAATTTGGCGAAATTGCCGAGGGCATCACGAGTGGGGTTCTGGCCGCTGTCCCACAGTTCGTTAGAGACATTAGCTGCATCATAGGCTTGCAACGTGCCCGCCACAACGGCATAGGAGGAATCGCTATTCGCTGTTGTGGCCCACAGAATCCCGCTGCCGGCAGTGCTTCCATTGGCCGAGACCGCGAGAACGCCACCTGGAAAGTACGCACTCACACTATTCTCAGCTACTGGAGTGGTATCAAAAGTTCCACTCCCAAATTGAAACGCCTTCAGGACGTCACTCATGCCCCAAAGATACAGCAACGGGGACCCGGATCTGTTCCAGTAAGCCACGCTATGAATTTCGCCAGAGGAAGCTTGGAAACTCTGAGGAATCTGCGCATTATTCGAAGAATATTTGCCCATGCTGCCTGTGGTTGAATTGATCAGATACAGAATCCCCTGCTTCCCGCCCCCCACCAATAGATTGGTGTTCGGGATGAGCAAGGGGCCACTCGAACCCAGATCCCCGTCATCAGCTGCGAGCGTAGCCTGGTCATCAGGCGTGAACCAATCTTGTGTGACGGCGGTCGAGTTTAACTTGACCATGCTGTCGCCAAAGTTATTCACGCCATCGTAATCACCGTTTCCGGTCATAAAGTACAGATAGCCGCTTGCATCGGAAACCACACCGCGCCCGGATTGCCAAATTCCGCCTCTACCTCCATCGGGTGTGGAATTGTAAACAAATACTTGCTGCTGAACGTTTGCCGCGTTGTATCCAAGCAACCATCCGTGCCACGGGTCTGCATCGTTGATGGAGGCGAACGCAACGTAGACCGTGCCATTGGCCAACAGCAGACCCGCCCGCTGCAGAATATTTTGAGAATTGAACGCGACGACACCGCCCACACTGTCGTATCCGGATCCAGGGACACTCGCTGTGATGGCAACGGGCCCCCCGAACTTTTCCTGGCCGGTTGTTATGTTCAGCGCGTGCAACCGGTGGAAGTAAGCTCCATTCTCGAGGGTGGCTGCAACGACGTACAAGGTCGATGTTGAGGGATCGATAACAGGCGTGCTGACTATGCCCATTTCTGGTGACAAAAAATTAGCAACGCAGCAGGGCCGTGTTGGCCCAAGGTTTACCTGCCAAAGGGGAGCAGCCTGGCTGGGATTGTCGGCGTCAAAGGCCACCACGGTATTGTGCAATGTCGCGAGGTAAACGACGTTGTGCGTGCCATTGCCGGGGATCGTGACGTTGGGCACATAAAGTGGCTGAGCATACAAATACCCGTCCAGAGATCTGGAATATAGCCTGCCAAATTGACTCACATTGACATTGGAAGTGTTTAGAATTGTTTCATTGAGATTGGCAGTGCTTCGAGCGTTATCGTACTGTCCGGTCAGTACGCTGACTTGCCCCAGAGCGGGGCTGGCCAGCGAGATACCGACAAGCAGAATCAGGCCTGCGTAACCGCAGCTCCTGCGCAAATGTGAGGTCACAGTGAGCCCGCGTAATCTGACCCGGCTCTTCAGATTTGAAACCGACTCGAAGATAGTATTCGGAATTTGCATATGATCCCCCGCTAAATGAAACTTGACAGTCCTAGGCCTCACTCCAAAAACACTGGAGAACCGTAAATCACGCCGCGGGCTGTGAAGATAAGTTGGTTCTCCAGGGGCTACAGGCGAGGGGGACAGGCAGTCTGTAGCCAAGAACGCTGGGCGGCCGATTCGTGTAACAATCGACCGGTCCGGTTTCGATTGACGACCTGCGCCTCCTTCAATGGTAGTTCATCTCTCCGTTCAGGCATTGATCCCGCCGCTGCCTATTTGAAGTTTCCAGGGAGAGAGTTGCTCCGGCCCAAAATCTCTACATCGGCATTTTCAGCTGTGCAGAGTAGCAACCTTCTGCTCCTCACAGTCGATAGGCCAAATCACGCCAGTCAATTCAATGAACGGTAGATTCTCTTAAAAGCGTATGCGCCTAGCCGAGGCCATACACGATGTGATCCCATCCAGAATGGGGTAAGCGACGATCCAGGACCGGTCACTCCCCGGGCCTTCGATTCGTCAACCTCCACCATCTGGGGCAAGTTTCATCGCCGCGCGGGCTCGTCACCGTCTATAAGGACCCCGAACAAAGTTGCGCGTAGGTTACATTGATCAACCACACTTCGCAAGTGGGACAGGAGAGATGAACGCACAAACTGTTGCCGACTTCTTCAGGATATTTAGTCGATCAGACCAAAGCCATTGGTATCGAGAATTGTCGCAAGAAGCAGCGCATGTTGAGGGTCAAGCAAAGATCCGGCGTTCGTTAACTGCAAAATGGAATCGGAAAGATCGAATAAGGCGGAGGCATTCCTGGCAGTGTCGTGGCGCGCAGGATAGACAAGGCCCGCGGGTTTTGAAGGATGATTGCGCAACGCAGCGGACCAACGTTGGGCTACCCGGTGGGAACCACTCAACAGACGAGCATCCGCACCGATTCGCGCGAGACCGCCGGAGGCCGCTAAATCGACAAGATTCAAAGGCTCGGTCACTTCGAGATAAGAGAGATGACGTTGCGCGAGTGCCCGTCGAGTTACAACTCGGATTCCGGTGTTTTGGCCGAACGTTTCGATGAAAGCGCAATGCTCATCGGATCCCACGTATAGCACTCCGAAACTTCCATCCGGCGCGTCAAAACGGTTCCCGCCGCTCCTGCCGAAAAAGACTGGCCCCGTGCTTCGATTGTGGATACGCGAGAAGACCGTTCCAGGCGTGATCTTGACGAATAAGGGAGACCGACCACCAATGTCACTGGGCGGCTCTGGGTGCTCGCCAGGAAAGTCCGTCACGCAGCTCCTTGCTCACCGTAGCTTGCCGCCGCCACAAGGACGGGTTCCGCTTTCCCGGACCGGAGCATTTCGAGAGGACTACTTTCCCCCAGCCGATCGTTGGCATTGAGGAAGAATGCCAGCTGCATCCAGGGATCATGATTCCTTAGTCGATCGAGTACCGTCTCCAAGTTGGCGAGCGTCTTGCCGCCTTCGAACTGCCAAATCGGATAGGCGTATCCCCGTCGGCCCTGCGTCAGACCGATAAGGCGATTTTGACGGCGACGCTTGTCTACAGCTTGTCGCGAGATACCTAGAACGTTGGCCGCATTCTCACCCTTGAGCATGCCACCTGACTTCTCGACAAGACTTTGTTGTCGCTCGACACCGCGCAGTCTCGCCGTCGCCAGCGGATCATTGGCGGCGATTTCCGGGGCCAGGGATCGTGCCGTCAATGCCTCTACAAGCACCATAAAGTCCGTGGAAGCCGCACTCGCCTCGTCAATCAGCTCCTTCGGCAGCGCCTTCTCTAGTTCTTCCAGCGCGTGAATACTTCTAGAAAAGAATATCGGGTGCCTCGCCTTCTGAGCGGGAGTTAGTCCGTCTTTGAGAGGGCGAGCGCGGTTAGCGGACACATTGAACTCGAAAAGCAAAATCCGACCATCGACCTCGGCCTTGACATCGAAATCATCCAAGAGCAGGCGAAACTTCCGCCCAGCACGCTCACAAGACAGCTCGTTCTTAAACAATTGGAGTCGGACGTTGGGTCCTGGTTGAGACCACATCCGCAACCGATCTTCAGAATTTGAGGGCTGTGAAAAACGCACGTGGGCTGGCAGCCTGTTGTGGCTTTGGCCCCACCAGTTCGTCAAGGCTTGCCGGATCTCCTTGAGGGACTTTGGACGAATCCTAGTCGATTGCGCAGACAAGCTACACTCCTTGGTTGACTAAGTTACATTGCAAAAATAATACTACTTTGTCAGCCAATCAGAGGTCCCGGCCCTGGCGACAGCAAGATAGCAGGCGCGCCGGAAAGAAGAGCGCGGAAGCCTACGTGGCGTGTGGAAACGTCTCGCTAGGTTTGCCTTGCACCGACGGATACCGCCGTTTCCCACACTTCTCGTAAAACAAAGCGATCCCCAGCTGTGCGTTGTATCTAAACGCCCGGGGGAACCGGACTCTATTCTAGGCCCGTAGCCCGGCGGCTCATGACCTCCGGCAAACGCTCTCATCGGTCCAACGTGGAGCCGTGTGTCGGAGTCGGACTCGCTCATGCAGGGCGAAGCGCGCTAGGCGGATTTGCAAAAACTCTCGCAAAGATACACAACGGCGTTGTATAACAAGGAGGGCCGATGCAGGTGTCGAAATGGGGAACACCCTTGCGGTGCGGTTGCTCGCGGCCTTGATTGACGCGCTCGATCTCAAGGAAGGCGACCAGATCGAGATTCGAATCGCCCTTGAGCGCGTCTTCAAAGTGAGGCGCGATCAAAGCAAACCTCACGCGCTCGCTCGCCTGCGTAAACTCCGCCGTCCTTTGCCTCCCGGATTCGTCTTTGATCGGGAGCAGGCCAATGCCCGTTAAGGCTTTCGTTGACACTCATGTTCTGAACTATGCTGTGGCGGAAGGCGATCCACGCAGTGCGCAGGCTGAGGAATTGCTCGCCTCGGGTGGCGCACTCAGCGTGCAAGTTCTGAATGAATTTGTCTCCGTCGCTCGGCGGAAAATCTTGATGTCATGGAGCGAGGTGACTCAGGCGCTCAGAATTGTCCCGAGGCACGGCCACAACATCCATGGCGCGCTGGTCATTGCGGCTGCGTCGGAGGCCGGATGCGCAACGCGGCACTCAGAAGACCTTCACGATGGCCAGACGATCGATGGGCAGCTCACGATTCGAAATCGCTTCGCTAAATTATCCCGTAACGAGTTCTTTTCGCGTGTCACGACTTTGTACTAGAACGTAGAGTTCGCAATTTGCGGGAACTATGTGCTTATCGGTATAGCTAGCCAGATCGTCCGGACCGGCAGCCGTAATAAATTCATCAGGTGCGGTGCTCGCTCATGCGCCGCGGGTCTTACCCAAGCGGTGGTTTCTCTTCTTAGCCTTAGCCCACCTTGTTCGAACTGCCTTTCTCGCAAGTTGTTTCCTCTCCTCTGGTGTTAGCGCGGCCATACGTGCTTTTCCACCTTTCTTTCCACCCGCCTTCCCGCCTTTTTTCCCCATCGCACGCATAACTTCCGAGATCAGATCGCGTTTCATGCACCCATACTAGAACGAAGACACCTTCCTTGCCACTTTCCTCGTTGACAGACTTTCCAGCGTTTGCGATAATGTCTATACGAGGACCGCTTCTCGTATAAATCTTCTTGAATGCGACTCGAAGAGAAAAGGCGGGACGCGTTGGTGTTGAAGCACCGAACGCGCCCCTGACCACCATCACCTCACAGGGAGGTAACGATGGCTGCAAGCGAAGTTATCTTTTTCCTATTTTGGGCGCAACTCTCACTAGGCTTGGCGTTTCCGGCCCTGCCCCCACCCGATCCGGTTGCTGAATCTCCTCCTCACTGAGAACGGTTGAAAGCACCTCTCTTGTGATCGGATTTTCGATCACCGCACTACTTTTGTGCCTTGACGGATGGAACGGCACAGTTCACCAAGCGAAACGATTCGGTTCCAGGAGTCGCGCCCCGCGCGTGGAACAGGAGTTAGGCCAATGGACCTACGTGTTTACGAAGCCTTGTTTCGATTCAATCAGGGAATGGACCAAACTCTTCGGTCCCTTAACGTCGTAGAGAAACGGGATCTAGGGTCTCCGGAGGGCATCAGCAGAGTCCGCGCGAATCTGAGCGATCTGCGTTCCTACGCCAGCATTTGTATCGCTTCCAAGATCGCGCGGAAGGAGCAGGAGGATGAGAACAACTTCTACCGCATTGGTCGGAACCGCGAGAAGGCCGAGGAAGGTGCCAACGAGATCTACCTCGAATTGAAACCCCGCCAAGAGTTTAGGCGCGAACACGGTTTGCCGCCGCCAGCCGTTATCCTGCCTTGGACCCAGGCCGACGACGATTGCATCCTGGCCATGCCAAACCGCGCGTCCTCCTCGCTCCCGATGCAACCCGAACAGCCTCGGATGACAGGTGACAGCGAACAGAAAAACCGAAGAGGAGGTACGCCGGCATGAAACACACTGCTTATGAACTGCTTGCCCTACTCGACCGCAACCTTCGCGAATCCGTCAACCTCTTTAGGCAGCTTGCTGAGTGTCCGGGACAGAGGTCCGATGTGCTGACGCCCCTCTCGAACGAGGTTCAATACGTGAGGGCACAGGCGGGCTTCGAAGTGACCGCCGAAGCCAGCGATTTCGAGCAAGAGCAGGCGACCCATTGGTCCCGCATCCATCGCAGGTACGAAATGTGGCTCAAAGATCCGGACGACGTGTTTTTGGATGCAGAGGAACGCGACGAGCAGCGCAAGAAGCAAGGGCTTCCCCCGCGGATCCTCGTCCTGCCGTGGTCCGCTGACGAGGAAGAGAAACTTCTGGCCGTGAAAAGAGCGCAGGTTGCAAAGAAACGCAAGGCAAAGCGCAGGCGAGCCTCCTCACCGAAGGCAATTGTAGAGAGGAGGAAAAAATGAAGGTCCATCTCTTCCAGGAACTGCTCTCGCTAAGCCAGGTGTTCGACCAGCTCATTCGTGGCCTTGCGCGGACGGAAAGGGAACCCGCGTATATGAAAGAGATGGTTCGCTGGGCGAAGGCCCAAGTGGAGTACGCACAGTGTACAGGCGAGAAGGCATGACAAACCGCTAGGGACGCAGCAATCTTGGTGTATGGAAACCGTGGATGTGAAGTTGGCCTTCGAACTTCTGAGGGCCGCAAATCTGGAGCAGAGCACCTTCTCTGAGGAAGCAGCTCGACTGCCGGCCCTGGAACTTTATCGCGAAGATCAGTTTTCCCTGGGACGCGCGGCGGGGCTGAGTCGGACGCCCGTCGCAGCTTTCATGGATTTTGCGGCGAATCGTGGCGTTCCCCCGCTACGGTACCGCTTTGAAGACCTCGAAGAGGAACGCCAGACTGCTGACCGTCTCAAAGCGTGATCGCTGTAGCAGACTCATCGCCGCTCGCTATTCTGACCAAGCTTGGCTGCCTGGACTTCCTTAACCGAGTTTTCTCGCGTGTTTGTATCCCCAATGAAGTTCACTTCGAAGTTGTAAGCGCTGGTGCCGGTTTGCTGGGAGCGTAGGAGGTCTCACAAGCTGAATGCCTCGAGTTCAAGTCGATCCAGAGGTATCTAACTGAGATTGCACGCCTGAGGGCGGCAGAAGTTTGTGCGCGTGAACGAACCGAACCCAAACCGTCCGTACATGCGGGTCTCATGCCTCGTCATTCGTCATCGGCACCGCATGGGCGTGGGCCCGATTAGACACGGAACGGGTGGCTATTGGAGGCAATCCTGTCGTGTCGAGCTCGCTGGCGCCGCTGGGCGCAGGAATCTCATTGAGCAGCGAAGGCGAACTCCATTATAATTGCATGATTTGCCAAGGCAGAGGGAGCCACAGACAGTCATGTTGAAAAGCATTCAGCAACGGGACCTGGAACGAAATCGCTGGGTCAAGGTCGGGATGAGCGTCCTGCTAGGGGTCATCTGCTTGAGCATGCTGACCTACCTGATCCCGGGGATGGGCAGCGCCGCGTTCACCAATAGTCCCGATGCCATCGCTACCGTCGGCGGGCAGAACATCACGGCCACAGACGTCCAGCGCCAGCTAAACACAGCGCTCCACGGGCAGTCGCTCCCGGACGTTTACAAAGCGATGTACGCGAAACAAGTTCTGGACCAGATGATCCTGAAACAAGCGCTCACCGTGGAAGCGCAGCGCCTCGGCATCCGCGTTACCGACCAGGAACTCTCGGATCGAATTAAGCAGATTCTCCCGGCTGCCTGGAATGGCGACACTTGGCTCAAAGACCGGTACACCACCGAAGTCCAGACTCGCACCGGCATGACCATTCCGGAATTTGAGGATTTTCTGCGCGACCAGATGCTGGAAGACAAGTTTCGGCAGCTGGTCACAGATGCAATTACCGTTAGCCCCGCCGAAATACAGGCAGAATATCGCCGGCGCAACGAAAAGGTTCAGATCGAATACGTGCTCGTCAAGCCTGCTGAACTTGCGCCCACGATCCAGCCGACAGATGCGGATTTGCCGGCCTATTACACCAAGCACGCGGGACTCTATCAGGTCCCGGAGAAGCGTTCCGCGCGTTATGCCCTGCTAGACCTCGCGAAGTTGCGCGCCTCGACCACGGTCGGTGACGATGCGCTCCATGCCTACTACAATTCTCATATTGACGAGTACAAAGTCGAGAATCGCGTCCACGTCGAGCACATTTTGTTCAAGACGGTAGGCAAGACGGACGCCGAAATCGCGGAAATCCGTCAGAAGGCCGAAGACGTTCTGAAGAAGGCAAAAAGCGGCGCGAATTTTGAAGACCTCGCCAAGAAATTCTCCGAAGATGATGGCACGAAGCCCAAAGGCGGCGATCTGGGCTGGATCGTTGAAGGCCAGACGGTACCCGAATTTCAGCAGGCTGCCTTCACCCTTCCCAAGGGGTCCATCTCGGACCTGGTCAAGACGCAATACGGTTTTCACATCATCAAGGTTCTGGATCACGAACAGGCGCATACCAAATCGTTCGACGAAGTCCGCAGCACGATTGAGCCGACTGTGCTCGATGAAAAAGTCAGCGCCGCTGCGAACGACATCTCCGAGAAGATGGCTTCCGCCATTCGCCAGTCGAATCACCAGCCGCTCGACGATCTGGCGAAAAAGTTCAATCTAACCGTGGGCGAACTGCCTCTCGCCTCCGCCACAGATCCGCTCGGGGCCTTCGCGAATTCTCAAGACGTGCGCACTGCGCTATTTCAGCTTCGCCCCGGCGAATTAAGCCAGCCGATCCAGACTCCGCAGGGTTTCGCGATTGTTACACCCAAAGACATTCAAGCCGCGCACCAAGGCACCTTCGCAGAATCTCGCAGCCGCGTTCTCGCCGACTATCAACAGGAGAAATCGCTCGAACTTGCTAAATCCAAGGCCGAAGAGCTCGCCAAACTCGCAAAAGGCGGAGAACCCTTCGAGAAAGCAGCTAAGTCCCTCAATCTGGAGGTCAAGACCTCTGAATCGCTGTCACGCACCGGATCCATTCCAGACGTTGGCTCCGGCCAGCTACTCGATGCGGCTTTCACCATGCCTGTAGGGCAGGTGAGTGACGCGAGCAACGTAACCGGGAACTGGCTCGTCTATCGTGTCGCTGCTCACGAGCCCGTCAACGACGCTGCAGTGGTGTTGCAGGCCGACCAAATCCGCCAGCAGCTGCTCCTATCCAAGCAGAAAGCAGCATTCGAAGCGTTCCGCGTGGCGCTCGAGGACCGACTCAAGAAGGAAGGGAAGCTGGTAATCAACGCCGACGCAATGAAGCGATTGACCGGCTCGAGATCCTCTTAACGCTCTGAAAATAAAGCAGTTAAATAATTACCACTCTTCTCTTGCTGTCCGTTATCCACTTCGCTAGACTATTTTGATCCGCAGAGCCTGCCCCGTAGCCAGCGGGGTCCTCTTCCCTGAGATAGCTCGGGGATCTAGGGCAAATGCCTCCCAGCCCTATGTCGCTTGGTGTTCAACATACAGACTTTCTAAGGAGCGATGCTATGGCGCTGAAGAATTCCAGGACAGGCAGGCTTGCAGCGGGTGTTTCGGGAGCAAAGCGAGGCCGTATCCGGACAGGTTCAGCCGAGGCCCCCGGTAACGGGAAGTTGAGGAGCATGATGTCCACCAAGAATGGTACGTCTGGAAATCTGTATCACTGTGCCATGGAGAAAAATCAGAACGGCAAGTACAACATCCGCATCCGTGTGCAATTCGAACGAGGCGGCTGGGACCTGTCGGTCTATTTTCTCGCATCATCCTTTAACGCCGCGATGAAAAAGCTTGAGGAATCCCTACAACTCCTCCAGAAAAGTGAAGAGCGCTTGCGTTTCTGGGGTGTGGAACGCACCGACGATCCAAACCTAGCCGGGGACCTGTTGCAGGAATCCGGCCTGTGGCTCGACCGTCGTCGCGAATTCCCGCGCAAAGTTGCGGAAATGAACGTGGCAAGCGCGCGACCCGTTCCCGCTTCGCTACTCGCTCCGGTCCGGCGCGTTCTTGCGGATTCGGTCTCCCAGGAGCGCGAACGGGCATATTCGGCTGCCGCAGGCGACTAAGAGCGCAAAAAGTCTCGCCAGGGTGGTGCTGGACCGTCTATTTTTCGCGGACCAGGACTTCGCCCTGCGCCAAAACCACGTCATTAAGCGATAGCCGGTACTTATAAGAGCCTGGATTTAGCCCCGGGCGTATCGGCCCACTAACCAGCCGCACCCCAGGGGGCGCCTGGAACACGTTGGACGAGAACGGGCAACGCTGTGAGTCAAACTCAATCTTGATGTTCCCCGCATTCGAAATCCATTCCGCCTGATCGCCCGGATCGAGCACTACCACTTCCGGCAAAACACCCACTAGAACGCGCTTCTCCGTCAATTTGTCCTCGATTCAGTTTCCCGTGGAACAGCAATGCCTTCACAAATCGGAAAGGAGTGACCAAAATTGCCGTGACTGGCGCGTAGATAGGCGTCCAAGCCACCCACTCCCGGGAGTCCGCACCAGGATGCAGACGCCCACCAGGGGATTGCCCGCGCATCCCTCAGCACACACGGCACGCAATCGTGTTTACATCAGGCCCTTTACAGCTTCGACGATATCCCGCGCCGAAATTCCAAACGCATCCACGAGCTCGTCCGGCTTACCCGAATGAGGCATGTCATTCACGGCTACCAACTTGAACTTCGCAGGGGGCGCACCCGCCGCGGCCAAAGCGTGCAACACAGCTTCGCCCAAACCGCCTTCTGGCCAGTGATCCTCGGCAGTCACAAGGCGTCCGCCGCTGGCAGCGACCTCGGCAGCCAGCGCCTTGCCATCCAAGGGCTTCACGCAGTAGAGATCAATCACGCGAGCTGCAATTCCCGCGGCTTTCAACTGATCCGCCGCCTTCAGCGATTCGTGCAGCGTCACGCCGGCTCCGATCAGCGTCACCTTATCGTCCGCGCTCTTCCGCAGCACCTTGAAACCAGGAACAGGGAACTTCTCGTCTTTCGAGTACAGAATGGGCATCTTCGGCCGCGAAGTCCGCAGGTAGTTGATCCCCGGCCGTCGCGCCATGGTCTCCGTGATCCGCTCGGTTGAAACAGCGTCGCTGGGATAAAAAACAGCCGAACCATGAATCGCGCGGAACATCGCGATATCTTCCAGCGCCATCTGCGAAGGTCCATCTTCGCCGATGGACACGCCGCAGTGCGAACCGCACAAATTGATGTTCGCCCGGCTGATCGCCGCCATGCGCACGTTGTCATAGGCGCGCGAAAGGAAGCAGGCAAACGTGTCGGCAAAGGGAACCTTGCCGCGCGCCTGCAGTCCCACGGCAACGCTTACCAGGTTCTGCTCCGCGATGTAGCCTTGCCAGAAATGGTCAGGGTAGGCGTCGCCAAATGTCTCCGAAAACGTCGAGTTCTTCACGTCGCCCGATATGGCCACCACATGCGGGTTCGCAGCGCCTAGCCGCTTCAACGCAAAGCCGTACGCCTCGCGCGTGGCCACCTTGGCATCTGCCGCATAGTCCGGTGGCGGGGGCTCAGGGAAATCCGGCGGCGTCGGCAGAGGAGTGCGCTCGTACGATTTTCCCGGGTCGGGCGGAACCGTCGGTCCACCGCCCAATTCCTGAATCGCCGCCGCAAGCTGTTCCTTCGAGAACGGCTTTCCGTGCCAATGCTCTTTGTCGGCTACCTGGCTGAAGCCGTGGCCCTTGATCGTCCGCGCTACAATCGCCTGCGGCTTGCCCTTGACTGTCTTTGCGCGATCGAGCGCCGCCAGTATGGCTGCCACATCGTGTCCGTCAATCACTTGGGTATCGAAACCTTCCGACTCGAACTTCAGCCGGTAGCGCTCCATGTCGTGCTGGTACATGGTAGGTTCACTCTGGCCCAGCCGGTTGATATCCGCGATCACGGTCAGATTGTCGAGCTTATAGTGCGCCGCGAACGCTGCCGCTTCCCAGACCTGCCCTTCGGCCAATTCGCCGTCGCCCGTTAGCACATAGACGCGCGTCGGACTCTTATCCATCCGCGCACCGATCGCAAGGCCCGCGCCCACCGATAGGCCTTGGCCGAGCGATCCGGTAGCGGCGTCCACACCATGAATCTTGGGCGTTGGGTGTCCTTCGAGCTCGCTAGAGAACTCCCGCAGCGTCATCAGGCGCGAGACCGGGAACACTCCCGCTTCGGCCAGCGCGGCATAAAGCACCGGCGCGGCGTGGCCCTTCGATAGCACGAAGCGATCAGCGTCATTTGAGTTCGCATTTTTCGGATCGAACTTCATCGCATGGAAAAATACGCCCGCGACCAGCTGGGCAGCGGACATACACGAAGTCGGGTGTCCCGAGCCGGCAGCCGTCGTAGCCATCATCGAATAAATGCTCAGCAGCTTCGCTTTTTCCTTTACTGCACTTACCGTGGCGGCGGAGGGTACTGCGGCAGAAGGTGCGCTCATAACAGCTCCTTTAAGATTGCATCGATCCAGCTGATTTTACCCTTTTCGGCCGAATCTGGTGAAACTGTAATTTTTGATGCCCGCGCTCGCTCGATCGCCGCACACGATTTGCATTTCGCTCGGACTAAACGTAGAGTTTCGTTTCACGTCACGCACGCCGGGGGAAAACCGCATGGATGCGATTTCGCTCACCGTAAATGGTCAAAAACGTTCCGTCGAGGTTTCACCGGATACGCCGTTGCTTTGGGTCCTGCGCGATACGCTAGGACTCACCGGCACAAAATTTGGCTGTGGCCAGTCGCTGTGCGGGGCTTGTACGGTCCACGTAGACGGGGAGGCCACGCGCTCCTGCACTGCGCGCATCGCAACGGTCGCTGGGCGCAGCATCACCACTATCGAAGGGCTTTCCTCCGACGGCCGACATCCCGTGCAGCAAGCATGGCTCGCGGACCAAGTCCCGCAATGCGGCTACTGCCAGGCCGGCATGATCATGACCACCGCCGCGCTGCTCGCGAAAAATTCCGCGCCCACCGACTCGGATATTGATGAAGCCCTCGGGGGCCACATCTGCCGCTGCGGCACCTACCTGCGCATCCGCCAGGCTGTGCATCAGGCGGCCGCAAAGCATTCCGCTTCGGAAACCACCCCACCCCTGCCGGCCACAGCAGGAGCAGGAGGTGCACGGTGAGCATGCTGCGCACCGCAACAAACACTTCGCGCCGCGAATTTCTGAAATCCACCGCCGCTGGCAGCGCTGGCCTGCTGCTCGCGTTCTATCTACCCGCGAGCGCTTCGACACCCGGAGCACCGGAACAAGACTTCAAACCAAATGCGTACATCGCGATCGATTCCCACGGCGACGTTCGCCTGGTCGTGACTCGCTCGGAGATGGGCCAGGGTGTGCGCACGGCGCTCGCCATGATCCTCGCCGAAGAACTAGGCGCGGATTGGTCGCGCGTGAAAATCGAGCAGGGGGATTGCGATCCCCAGTACGGCGACATGACCACCGGCGGCAGCATGAGTATCCGCAGCACCTGGGACCCGCTGCGCAAGGCCGGTGCTTCCGCGCGCGATATGCTGCTCACGGCTGCGGCCCAGACTTGGGGCGTAACGAGGGAGGAATGTAGCCCGACCGGCGAGAGTGTGATTGAACACAAAAAAACTGGGCGAAAACTAACTTATGGCCAGCTGGCAGTCAAAGCTGCCTCGGTTCCGGTGCCGAAAGACGTCCCCCTGAAAGCTCCCAAGGATTACCGCATCGTCGGCACCAAGCGCGCCCGCGTCGACGGCCAGCACATCGTCATCGGCGAAGCACACTATGGCATCGACACAAAAGTTCCCGGCATGCTCTTCGCCGTCGTCGCGCGCCCTCCGGTTTTCGGCGGCAAAGTGAAAAAATTCGACGCCACTCGCGCGCTGGCTGTCCCAGGCGTCAGAAACGTCTTCGAAGTGCCTGCGGTCGAAATGCCGCCGCTTTTTGGCGAAGAGCGCAAGCCCGATTCCGGCCACCAGCATTATCTGTGGGGCGGCGTAGCTGTCGTGGCCGATTCCACCTGGCAAGCCATCGCTGGCCGTCGCGCACTCACCATTGACTGGGACAACGGTCCCGGCGCGGAAGAATCCACCGAAAAACAACGCGCCACGTTGACCGAACTGCTGAAAACTGACGGCAAGGAACTGAAAAAAATCGGCGACCCTGATGCGACTATTTCATCCGCTGCGAAAACCATCGAAGCCGATTACGAAACTCCGTTTCTCGCGCACATGACCATGGAGCCGGTGAACTCGACCGCCTCCGTCCACGACGGTAAATGTGAAGTCTGGGCCCCCACGCAAAATCCAAACGGTATGGCGACCGCGCTCGCCAGCGTGCTGAACCTGCCGCAGTCGGCTCTCACCATTCACATCACTCTAATCGGCGGCGGATTTGGCCGTCGCCTCTGCATTGATTACGGAGTCGAAGCGGCCCTGATCTCGCGCTCGGCAGCCGCCCCCGTGAAAGTGATCTGGACTCGCGATGATGACATTCGTCACGATTACTATCGCCCCATCTCGCACCATCGCCTGCGCGCCGGCCTGGACGCGCAGGGTCAAGTCACCAGCTGGCTGCACCACATCGCCGCTCCCTCTACCGACAGCACCTTTCTCGGCGGCGAAGTTCCCGATACCGGTGGCACCGAAATTGCCGGCACCGGGCTTCCTAACGGCACAGTCCCGAACTATCTGCTGCAGCAAAGTTTTCTGCACACCGCCGTTCCGCGCGGCTACTGGCGCGCCGTGGATACGAATTGGAATCATTTCGCAGTGCAATGCTTCATTGACGAAATTGCCGCAGCCACGAGCAAGGATCCGCTCGCGCTGCGGCGGGAGTTGATCGCGACCAAAGAAAAACCCGCCGGCGGCGGTGATAACGAAGGTGAAACTCCGGTAAACGTTGATCGGCTGCTCGGCGTACTGAATCTCGTCGCGGAAAAATCAGATTGGGGCAAGCCGCTAGCGGCAGGGCGCGGCCGCGGCATCGCCGGACTCTACGGTTTCGGCAGCTACGTCGCCCACGTCGCGGAAGTAACAGTCGCAAAAGATGGCACATTGCACGTGGACCGCGTCGTCGTCGCGGTGGACTGCGGCCAGGTCATCAATCCGGATCTGGTAGCCGCGCAAATCGAAGGCGGCGTGGTCTTCGGCCTCACCTCCGCGCTCTATGACGAAATCACCATTCAGAACGGCCAGGTGCAGCAAACCAATTTCGATAATTTTCCGATGCTGCGCATCGCTGACATGCCCAAGGTCGAAGTCCACCTCGTACCCAGCCACGAACCACCCGGAGGAATTGGCGAGCCCGGCGTGCCTTCGACCGCCCCGGCGGTCGCGAATGCAATTTTCGCCGCCACGGGCAAGCGCCTGCGGCGGCTCCCGTTCCAAACGCAGGAACTCGCAAAGTCTTAGCTTCGGTTCTCGAATCCCGGTTGGCGCCGGGAGTACCGCGATCCAAGAAGCGCCCGCGTATCTCTCGCTAACTCGTGTCCGAAAGGTCGGCGCCCTTCGCCTCCCGCCCGCTGATCGTCACGATCACGACCAGCACAGCGACGAGCAGCGCCGTCCACGCCAACACCGGCGCATAATTGCCGCCAAAATAATGTTCCGCGAACTTGGCCTGAATCACAGAATTTCGCGAAGCGAGCAGATTGCCCACCTGATACGCAAGCCCAGGAAACGTCCCGCGCACTGCCGGCGGCGAGAGTTCATTCAAGTGCGCCGGAATCACTCCCCATGCGCCCTGCACCATGAACTGCATCAAAAAGCTTCCGCACGCGAGCATCGTAGCGCTGTGAGCAAAGACCCACAGCGGGATCATCGGAATCGTCAACACCGCAGCAATCACGATGGCCTTCCGCCGGCCGACGCGCTCGGACCAGGAGCCAAAGCAGATCCCGCCCATCAACGCGCCGAGGTTGTACACAATCGCGACCAGTGCCACCGTCTTCGGCGAAAAGTCCCGGTTCTTCTGCAGAAATGTGGGATACAGGTCTTGGGTCCCGTGACTGTAAACATTGAATGCGAACATCAGCACCGTCAGAAAAATGAAAGTGCCCAGATACGTCACGATGTCTTTCCCCAAGCTTCGCCGCAGCCCGACTGCGCTTCCGCGGCCTTGCCGCCAAGCCGGCGATTCCTCCACTTTCGTGCGAATGTAAATCACCACAAACGCCGGCAGCGCGCCGATCACAAACATCCCACGCCAACCGATAAAATGAAACAGGGTGCCGTACACCAACCCCGCCAGCAGGTAGCCCACGACATAGCCTTCCTGCAGCAGCCCGGAGAAAAATCCGCGATTTTCTTTGGGCAGGGTCTCAAACGCCAGTGCGGCGCCGACGCCCCACTCGCCGCCCATCGCAATTCCAAACAGCGCCCGCATGATCAGAAAAACGTGCAGCGAAGGAGCGAACGCGGAAGCGAGCTCGAACACCGAATAGGCGACGATATCGATCATCAGCGCCGGACGCCGGCCATAACGATCGGCAATCATCCCGAACAGAAACGCGCCTATCGGGCGCATCGCCAGCGTCAGGAAAATAGCCTCGGCGATTGCAGAAACCTGTGCGTGAAATTCCGTGGCAATGGCGCTGACGCAAAAAACCAGAATGAAGAAATCGAAGGCATCCAGCGACCACCCTAGAAAACAGGCGATGAACGTATTGCGCTGGACCGAAGTAAGGCGCCGAAAATGTACGAGAGGGTCGATCGTCCACTCCGCGAAAAACCGCTTCAGGCGCCTATCGCTGCCGCACGCAATCTTGCTGCGGCGAAATCAGCAGCCTTTAGCTGCGGCGTATCAGCCGCGGAGACGCCACAGCGTCCGAAACTCGCGCCACCTGCGCCATCTCCGCCACATCGTGTACGCGAACGATGTGCGCTCCCTGCAGAATGCTCGCTGTAACGGTCGCCGCTGTACCCCAGATCCTGTCCACCTCGGAGCCGGCGCGCAGTTTGCCCTTTCCCAAAACTCCTCCGATGAAGCTTTTGCGCGACGTCCCCACCAGCAGCGGATAACCCAAACGCGCGAGTTCCGGCAAACGATCCAGCAATTCGCAATTCTGCTGGTAGCTTTTGCCGAACCCAATTCCGGGATCGAGCACGATCTGCGATTTTGCGATTCCCGCCCGCCGCGCCACCGCGACCGCATGCCGCAATCCTGCCGCAACGTCGCGCAGCACATCCCGCGCAAACGGAGTTTTCTGCATCGTGCGCGGCTTCCCGCGCATATGCATCAGCACCAGCGCCAACCTCCATCGTCGCGCCACTTCCGCAATCCGCGGATCGTTTCCTAGCGCGGTCACATCATTCACAATCTCGGCGCCCGCCGCCGCCGCCGCTTCCGCCACTTCCGATTTACTGGTGTCCACTGAAATCGGAATCCGAATCTTGCCGCGCAGCTTTTCGATCACAGGCAGAACCCGGCCCAATTCTGTCTCCGCCGAAACGCCCACCGAGCCCGGCCGCGTGGATTCGCCTCCGACGTCCAGGATGTCGGCGCCAGCGCGCTCGATCGCCACGGCCTGCGCCACGGCTGCGTCGGCGTGCAAGAATAATCCGCCGTCGGAAAAACTATCGGGCGTCACATTCAGCACGCCCATCAGCAGCGTGCGTTCACCAAGCGCCAGTGTGCGCGCGGGCAACCGCCAGCGAAAGCTTCGACGATGGAACATTGCCCGCTATTGAATCACGGTTTTCATAAAAGCCTAAGCGCAAGCGCACGCATCACGATGGGTCGGGGTTGTCGACGCACAGGGAGGCTTGGAATTACGGCGTCGCGACTACGTAGTACGACGAACGATGAACCACGGCGGGATCTCCGTGATCAATCACTTCCACGCGCAGCTGGTGCCAACCGGCGTGAGGCATCGCATTTGCGTTATTCGCGGGAGAGAATCCCAGGGTGTACTCCGCACGAATCTTCAGTGCAATTTGCCGGAACGTGTCCGCGAGCGTTTCCGCCTCGCGCAGAAAGTACAACTGGCCCCCGGAGCGTCGCGTCAATTCCGCAAGGTATAACGTGTAGGCCGGGATGCCCCACCCTTGCGCTGCATACGTCAGCAGCGTTTGGCTCGCATGCAGTTGCACCCACGCGGGCGTCATGATCTTGGGACGGCCCTCGGTGGACACTGCAAAAACTTCAATGTCGTCCGCAGCCAGCGCCCGCGCCACATCGTCAAATGTCAGCTGATCGCGCGGCCACCCCGCGCGAGGCCCCGCCGTCTTCGGGTCGAGCGTGAGGCCCAGACCGCTGTCCTGTCCATCGGTCAGCAAAACGATGGCTTTCCGCCCGGTGCGCCCCGCAAACAGCTCTCGCGCCGTCAGGAAGACCGCCTCGTAGATATTCGAACCGCCCGTATCCTCGAGCAACGAGCGCGCATCCACACGCGCGACGGCCTTGCGGATCAATCCCCAGTCGCTCGAAAAGGGAAGCTGCAGGTAGGTGTGCGCCGAAAAATCCACGATGGCGGTGTGATCCGAAGCGGAAAGCGCATCCACCAGCGCGCGCGCCGCATTTTTCATTTCGTCGGACTCACGCAGCACGCTGGGGCTCGCATCGATCACCACTGCTACGCTGGCTGATTCCGTGGAAGCGTCGAAATAGGTGAGCGGCAGTTCGACGCCTTCGTCGAAGACCCGGAAATCCCCAAGCTGCAATCCCCGGACCGCGGTACCATCCGCGCCGATTACGCTGCACGTCACCGCAACAATCTGCGTAACCACCGAGATCGCGTGAGCGTCCGAAGACGCCGCGGTTTCGCCCGATCCTTTGCTGCTGCCACCCTTTGTGGCGCCGCCCGCGGGAATCGCCGTCAGTTCCCCTGTTACGGGATCGCGCTTCCAGGTGAAGTCCTCGTCCAGGCGTCGCGGGCGCGGCAGTTTCGATTTCTGCTGGGCTTGCAGCGAAACGTCCGGTCGCACCAGAGGCAAACCCGCCAGCAAGATCGCCAGTACGATCGTCAGAGTCGCAGCCTGAGGTGTCGGCCGATGCGCACGGCGCTTGTTGTAAATCCGCCGCGGTCGCATGCTGCGCTTAATCGAGATCGAAATCCCGCAGAGGTTTTTCGATCGGTCCGTCTTTCGCCTTCTTCAATCCCTCCGCGAATTTCCGTGCCAGCACGTCTTCCTTCGATTTCTCCGCTTCCACCGAAGCGCGGAATTTCGCTTCCACCGCGTCCACCTGTTTACGCAGCAGCGCCGCTGTGTCGTCCAGGTCAACCGAGGGTGGCGGCTTCGGCGGAGGAACGTGCGACAGCACTACGCCAATCTCGCTATCCACCGTGAGCTTCGCCTGGCAGCACGGGCAACTAACCGTAAACGTATCCACCGGTTTCTGAGCCATGCGGGCATTTTACGCCAATTTCGGCATATCAGATATCGTCCCGAAAAAAGCCTCCCCGCGCCGCGATGGACTCTTCCGTGCTGAAGACTCCCGCGGACCAGCCGATCTCTACATCCGGTACAGCGAGGGCTCGGCGTCAAGCGTTGTGGCTTCTATGGCGGGCAATTTCAGGTGTGATCGTGCGCAGATGGTACGGCAGCAATTGCCCGGCATTTTGCCAGACCATCTTCGATGCTATCCAGTCCTCAGGCGGGTGATAGGAACCTCGTAGGCGCGCTTCTCGACGGATCGCTTCTGTCTCAGAAAATCGCTCGCCAAAAAAAAAGAACCCCGCCCCTTTCGAGGCGAGGCTCCAAAAATCCCATCGTCGCTTACACGACTTTAAGCTGGGGCCGGTTTTTCGCCCTTGGCGAGACCCGGAATCGGCCGCGGTTCAGGCCGGAGCGAAAGCTGCGGCTCCTTGGTCGGCACCGGCGGCGCCGCGGGCGGAGGAGGCGGTATCTTCTCCGGAAGCGGCTTGCCTTCCATCAAGAGTTTTAATTCGACAGCATCCAGTACCTCGCGGTCCAGTAAAGCCTGCGCGATGCGCTCCAGCTTGTCGGGTTGCGTTTCCAGAATATTGCGCGCCCTGCTGTACCCGTTCGTGACGATGCTGCGAACCTCGCCATCAATTTTGATCGCGGTGTCTTCGGAATAATCCCGGTGCTGCGCGATTTCACGGCCCAGGAAAATCGCTTCTTCCTTCTTCCCGAAAGTAAGCGGTCCCAGAACGCTCATGCCCCATTCGCACACCATCTGCCGCGCGATTTCGGTGGCGCGTTCAATATCGTTCCCGGCGCCCGTGGTGATGTGGTGCAGGAATATTTCCTCGGCAGCGCGTCCGCCCATCAGCACGGCAAGCTGCGCCTCCAGGAACTCCTTGGTGTAGGTGTGTTTGTCATCGATCGGCAATTGCATTGTCACGCCCAGCGCCATGCCGCGCGGAATGATGGTCACCTTGTGCAGTGGATCGGCGCCCGGCGTCATCGCCGCGACCAGCGCGTGTCCGGCCTCGTGATACGCCGTATTGCGCTTTTCCTCGTCGGACAAAATCATGGATCTTCGCTCGACGCCCATCAGGACTTTGTCCTTGGACATCTCGAAGTCCACCATCGCCACAAACTTGCGGTTTTGTCGCGCGGCCCACAGCGCGGATTCGTTCACCAGATTCGCCAAATCGGCGCCCGAAAATCCCGGTGTGCCACGCGCAATCACCGAAAGATCCACGTCCTCGGAAAGCGGTACCTTCCGTGTGTGTACGCGAAGAATTTCCTCGCGCCCCTTCACGTCCGGACGCGGCACCACAACTCGGCGATCGAAACGGCCGGGCCGCAGTAGCGCCGGATCCAGCACGTCAGGACGGTTCGTGGCCGCGATCAGGATGACGCCTTCGTTGGATTCAAAACCGTCCATTTCCACAAGCAGTGCGTTCAGCGTCTGTTCGCGTTCGTCGTGACCGCCGCCCAATCCTGCTCCGCGATGCCGCCCGACCGCGTCAATTTCATCAATAAAAATGATGCACGGCGCGTTCTTCTTGCCCTGTTCGAATAAATCGCGCACGCGGCTCGCGCCTACGCCCACGAACATTTCCACGAAGTCCGAACCGGAAATCGAGAAGAACGGGACATTCGCTTCGCCCGCAATCGCGCGCGCCAGCAAAGTCTTGCCCGTTCCCGGAGGCCCCACCAGCAGCACGCCTTTCGGAATGCGTCCCCCGAGCTTTTGGAATTTCTGCGGATCCTTCAGGAAATCAATAATTTCGTACAGCTCTTCCTTCGGTTCATCGATACCAGCCACGTCCTTGAATGTGGCCTTCTTCTGCTGCGCTGTCAGTAACCGCGCGCGCGACTTCCCGAAACTCAGCGCCTTGTTTCCGCCCGCCTGCATCTGCTTCATCATGAAAACCCAGAAAAGAACCAGCAGCAGCAGCGGCCCGAAATTCACCAGGAAAGTCAGCCAGTCGGCGTTCTTCACTTCCTTGTAGTTATAAATAACGTTGTGGTCCTGCAGAACCTTGGTGACATCGGGAATGGCGGTGTTGGCGATCGTCACGCCGCGGAACTTCCCACCTTCGCGGTACTCGCCCTGCAGCTCAGCGCTGTTCGGCGACAGGTAGATCTGCACGTCCTTGACGCCGTTGTTCTGCACCTTCGCCAGAAAATTCGTGTAGTTCGGCTCGTCGTCGTGTGCGGACTGTCCCCCCGTCGAGGCCATTCTCCACAGCACAACCGCGAGCAGGATCATTAAGAGCCAAAATAGAATTGTTCGGACTGTTGAGTTCACCTGAATTACCTCACCTGTTCCAACCTACTGAAATATTGCCGAACCCCGTTCCCGCTTTCCCATCAACAGTTAGATGCCAGAAACCGCAACAGATATTCAACTGAGCGGGCCGCTCTCCGGACCCTCTTCCTCGATCACGACGCCCGTCCGCGTATTCTCTCTCGCGCGGAAGTCTTCGGCGGCAGGCATTCCCTGGGCCCAAATCACTCGGCCGCCGCTTTCCAGCACCGGCCATGCAGCACGCGCGCCGCTCGGAACGCGCCCGGCCAGGAACATGTTCTTCAACTTCAATTCGTGGCGCCGGCCTCGCGGTCTATAGGCGTCGCCAGGCCTCCAATTCCGCAGGATCAAAGGAGAGCGCAGGAGGTCGGCATCGAGGGCGTTGGCGTCCCTCTTAGTGTCGCTCTCTGTCACAGGCCAGTCAATCACTTTCAGCCGGAAGCATTTTCCGAGTTCCGGAATGGAAACAGTCGCCGTTCCACACAGCGGCAGGTTCAAAACATACTGATACGCGTTCACCTGTTTCGCAGTTCCGTTGCCGCAGGATTGCCGGATCGCCGCGCTCCGCGAAAAAATCAGTTCGCTGAAAATTCGCCGCACGATAATCCCGCCGGGAAGCTCCACGTGATGGCCGCTGCTCGATCCGCTCGCGAGGTGAATCACTTGTTCGACGTGGTCCGCGCCCAGCTCTCGCCGGTTCCCCCGCACTACTTCATAAAGACGGCGGACTAAGCGTTCCGTAAGCACGCGCCAAGGCCCGAATTCGTTGCCCTTCGCGGGGGGTGCCGGATTTTCCGTGCGAGACGTCCGCAGCGTCAATGGCCCTAGCAGGGCTTCGACCGCGATGCGGATACCCTCGTCGTCGATCCGTGCCAAAGCTCGCACCCGGTCTTCCACCAGCGCGTCCCAGAAATTTCTTTCTTCCCGCGCAAGACGCGCGAGCTCGCTCAAGTGCTCGACAATCGCGCCGGAGAAATCGCGTTCGAGTACGGGCAGCAGTTGCTCGCGAATCCGCGCGCGCGTACGCTGCAAGTCTCGATTCGTCGAATCTTCCCGCCATGTCTGCCCGTTCGCGCGCAAATATTCGCGCAGAATTTCCCGCCGTGTGCCCAGCAGTGGGCGGACAATGGCGCCAGCGACGGGATAAATTCCGGCCAAACCCGTTGGCCCAGTGCCGCGAATCACGTGGGCCAGAAGGGTCTCGGCTTGATCGTCGGCCGTGTGCGCGACTGCGATGTGTGTTACTGCTCCCTCGCCGATCACCCGCTCGAAAAATGCATAGCGCAAGCGCCGCCCCGCGTCTTCCAGATTCCAGCCTTGTCGCGCCGCTTCAGCTCCGACATCTTCGCGCGCAGCGAGGAATTCCAAATTGAGAACTCTGGCCAACTCCGCAACGAAGGCGGCATCGGTTTCCGATTCAACCCCACGCAGCGCGTGATCGAAGTGCACAACCGCCAGCGTGATGCCGAGATCGTCGCGCAAACGGTGGAGCAGCCGCAAAAGCGCGACCGAATCGGCGCCCCCCGAAACGGCTACGCCCACACGATTTCCTGCGGTCAACATTCGGGAGGCTTGAATGGACGCCAATACGTATTGTTCGAGCGGAGTTCGCACAGGCCGATTCTCTCACGGCTGCAGGATCAGGATCTGCGTATGGTAACAGTGCGATGGTTCAGGGTCGAGGACGGTGCGGCCGTGAGCAGATCAATTCAATGGGGAGATCCTGCAGACTCACAGCCGGTCGGTGATTTGTTGAGTAAACAGGTCCCGGCTATACGATATGCGCCGATCCAGCGCCACGGCAGCGAAGTAAGAACAACTCTTGCGCTCCTGTTCCAACCAAACCGACAAGCTGGGCGCCACCGGGCGCGAAATGCGATTCAGTACTGCCAGCAACCCGTAATACGTTCCCACGGCACGAATCTCTGACTGGTCGTCGCCCCGCTCGGGGCACAATCGCACCAACTGCAGCAGGCGGTTGAAATCATCGGCGCCAACCTCGTGGTCGGCAATGCCGGTCACTTCGCGGACGCGGTCCGACAGAGCGATATTCTTGCTGGAAGCCAGGATCGAACGGCAATACGACACGAAGAACTGCAGGAAAATCGCAGCCGAAACTACGCAGATGACTGCCGCAATCATCGCGCCCTCACCATCAGCCGGGCCGGCTCAAGACGCGCATCCTCCTGAACGTGTGCGAAGGTATAGGCCCATGCCAGCGGCAGCCACAATCCCACCAAAGGTGGAAACCAGCGGAGAAAGTTTGGTTCCAGCCCCGGAAACAAATTGCGCAGCGCGTAAGTGCAAGCGTCGGCACTGAAATAAATCCCGAGCGCGAGAACCAACTGGATCAGCCGGGTGCGTGTTTCGCGCAACTTCAAGATGGCGCCCCACAATAGATAGGTGAGTACGACTCCCACGAAGTAGAAGTTCTGGCCGATTTCGACGACGAAATGAGTCGTCAAGTGCGTCCGATTTTGATGCACCACCGCGTAGGAGAAAACGGCCGTCAGCAGTATCAGCATCACCGCGGCTCCGCGGATATACCGGCTCACACCCATTTCCGCGAAGGTTTCCTGGTAGAACTTGATGATCACCCAAAACATCAAAACGTTGAGCAAGCTGTCGGTGTAATAGTAAAAGTAGACGTAAGTGGCCGAATCGAACCCAAAATGCCGCACGCAGTAATACAGGCCGCAGGTTACGAAGGCGTCGCATAACATATAGAAAGCAATGGGGAAATGACGAAACGCTTGCTTGCGGGAGAGTAGATACACCACCACGCCGATTTCCGCTAGGAAACCTACAAGCCACAGCAAGTAATCGAGTGGTCCAAGCATTCCAGTATCACTTCCGGCGCCTAGCCACTCAACTCCCTGCTACTGAGAGTTCCCTGTAGCTAGTTCCAGGGTGTGGGTGGCACCGGGGCCGTTGTACTCGACCAAGGAGTCGGCGGCACAGGAGCCGTCGTACTCGCCCAGGGAGTCGGTGGCACAGGAGCCGTCGTGCTTGCCCAGGGAGTCGGCGGTACAGGAGCCGTCGTGCTCGCAAACGAAATGGCCTTCAAACCGACGGCGCTGGCCAACACTGCCATGACCAATACCGCTACAATTAACCACTTACTCATTGACCCCTCCGAGTAGGGACACTACGCGGCGGAGTCTATAAGTGTTTAATTGCCGTCAAGAGGTAAATCTTCAGGGCGTGTGCCTAAAAGGTACACACCCCCACCCCTCGGCTGGTTTCGAGCCTTTCCTGATCGTCTCGGTCAAACTAGCCGTTCCGATTGCGTCGGGTCAATGTTACGAAAGTACCAATCCTGCGGGACTTTTCCTCGAGGGAGTAAGCGCGGAATTCAGCGGATCACGCGAACCAGCGGGGCTGGTTCTTGATCTTCATCCCGTCGTGGTGCACCGGCCAAAACTCTTCCCGCTGTGGGCAGACTCTGCTAACATACATGCGCAAGTAAATCGACAACCCATCCTGATGTGTGGAGCGACGCAACAATGGCACTCGTATGTGAAATGTGCGGCAAGAAGCCGCTATACGGCAACGCAATCAGCCACGCCCATAACGTTACGCGGCGCCGCTGGAATCCCAATCTACGGCGCGTCAAGGCTGTAGTGAAAGGCGCTCGCAAGCATATCCGCGTCTGCACCTCCTGCATCCGCTCCGGCCGCGTACAAAAGGCCGCGTGAAGTCGGCCCTCCTCTGGAAGGAGTCCAGTTTGCCGCGACGAATCTTGGCTCTCGCTTTCGTGGTGGGGAGTGTGTGCGTGGCTGGCTGCAAGAAGGAAGCCACGCCTGGCCCGGACGTTTGGGCCGTCGTCAACGGCAAAGAGATCCAGCGCTCCGAGGTGGAGAAATACTTTCGCACCCGCGTTAACGCGGAGGGTCCCGCGCCCTCTCAAGAAGAGGCGCTTTCGCTCAAGTTGAATATCCTCGATGAACTGGTGAACAACGAGATTCTGCTCGAGCGTGCCAACAAATTGAATCTGGTCGCCAGCGACGCGGAAGTGGAAGATAAATTCACCGAATCCAAGAGCCCTTATACCGAGGAAGAATTCCAGAAGAAGCTGAAGGATTCCGAACTGACGGTGGACGATTTAAAAGCGGACATCCGGCGGCAACTTTCCGTGCAAAAGCTCCTGAATCGCGAAGTGGTCGCCAAAATTTCGATCACCGATCAGGACGTCCTCGACTTCTACAACAAGAATCGCGCGCAATTCAATGTGGCTGAATTGCAGTTTCACATCGCGCAGATCGTCGTCACTCCGCACCCTGACCCCGCTGTGCACAACCGCAAGAACGACAAAGCCACGTCGGAACCCGAAGCCAAGCGAAAAATTGGCCTCATCGAGCAAAAATTGGAGGGCGGCGCCGATTTTTCCCAGCTCGCCATGGATTATTCGGAGGATTCCACCGCAGCGACCGGCGGCGATCTTGGCTTCGTTCCCGAGTCCGCGCTGAACCAATCCGACCCACTCCTGAAAAAGACGGTGCTGGCAATGAGGCCGGGTGACGTCACCCCAGCCATTGGCGTGAAAAGTGGCGGGTACCGCATTCTCAAGCTCGTCGCCAAAGAGCCCGCAGGCCAGCGCGAACTTTCCGATCCCCAGGTGCAACAGTCCATCCGCGACATGCTGCGTAACCGCAAGGAACAGCTTTTGCGTTCCGCATACATGATCGAGGCGCGTAACGATTCGCATGTCACGAACTATCTGGCCATGCAAATTCTGGAATCGGCAGGAAAACTTCCCGCTTCAAAATAATTCGGAGATCGCAGCAGAAATTGGCTCATGCGGGATTGCAGGAATGCGGTGCCGGGTTCAATTCATCCGCGGCTGACGGTATGCGCAAGAGGTCGACCCGGACGAACGACCCGGGCGATGTACATCAGGATCAGCCCCGCCAGCGGGCTCAGCAGCAGGCTGGTGAAAAAGCCCTTCCAGAACGCAAACCCTTCCTTCTCCATCTTCGTCGCCGTGAGCCCACAAGCCATGACCCAGAGGAGACCGGCGATTGCGACCAGGAGCCATGCGGCAATCGCCGCAAAATGCACTTGTGAATACATTGCGATTCCCCCCGTTTTCCACGCCGCCCGGTGCCCAAAGCACCGCCCGGATTGAAACCATTGTGACCAATCCAACGGGGTCGGGAAAGGCGCGAGAACAAAAAGGGAACTTAAAGGTTACTAGTAACGAACCCTAACCACCTTTTCAACTGACGATCACAACCACCTCTCCTGCATTGACGGTCTGGCCTTCGACCACGCGCACCCGGTCAATCGTTCCCGATTTCGGCGCGCGAACCTCATTCTGCATCTTCATCGCCTCCACCACCAGAAGACCCTGTCCCGCCCGAACCGAATCACCAGCGCTCACCAGGACCCGCACCACTTTCCCAGGCATCGGCGCCAATACCTGCTGACGGCCTTCCGCTTCGACGCTGCCACCACGATGGCGTCGCCATTCGCGTTCATCCTGAATTACGACCGCAAATTCCCGGTCGCACGTCGTCGCGCGCAGCTCCGCACCCCGGCGCTCGATCCGCGCTTCGAACGATTTTCCGTTTATCAGAATCGAATAGATTCCAGGTGACACCTCGGTCGCATCAGCTTCGAGTCGCTGTCCATCAATCGTCCATAGGGGGCGCTCGCCTGCCTCTGTGAGCTCGACGTGGCGCTTTTTTCCTGCAATCTCAATCTGCAATTTCACAGTGTCCCTGTTCGTCCTTTGACGACTTTGTTACGGTTGCGGTTCGCGATTCACTTGTTCCCTTCGGCTCTCTGTTTTCCACCGTGATTCCGGAATCGTGCTCGCCTCGAAAGCATTTGCGCCGCCAGCGTGCCTGGTGTGCCACAGAAATGCCGCGATTGCTGCAGCTTGCTCAGCCTGGGACTCTTCCTCGTCCTTCAGACTTTCCAGGGCGGGTCCAGCGCTCAGAAAATCATCCAGCCAGCGTGTATAAATCGCGCCCTTCTGGAAATCGCCGCTCGCCAGGATGCGACGAAAAAGCGAGACGTTGGTCTTAATCCCACTCGCATAATATTCCTGCAAAGCCCGCCCCATTCGCGCCAGAGCCTCCTTGCGATCGCCGCCCCATGCAATGAGCTTCCCCAGCATCGGGTCATACTCGTTCGGCACCGTCCAGCCCGCGTAAATCCCCGCATCCAGGCGGATCCCGGGGCCGGTTGGAACTCCGCAGTCCACGATTTTCCCGGGCGACGGGAAAAAATTATTGTCCGGGTCTTCGGCGTAGATGCGGCACTCAATCGCATGGCCGCGCAGTTCAATTTCCTCCTGGCTGAACGGCAATGGCTCACCTGCCGCGATGCGCATCTGCAGCTTTACCAGATCGAGCGAGGTCACCATTTCCGTGACGGGATGCTCCACCTGCAGCCGCGTGTTCATCTCCAGAAAATAGAAATTCCGCTGCGCGTCCACCAGGAATTCCACGGTGCCCGCATTCGTGTACGTTCCCGCGCGCGCCAGCTTCACCGCTGCTTCGCCCATCGCTTTCCGCAATTCCGCGGTCATGATTGGCGACGGCGCTTCCTCCATCACTTTCTGGTGCCGTCGCTGCACCGAGCACTCACGCTCCCCCAGATAGACAAAATGTCCGTGGTGATCGGCGAGCACCTGTATCTCGATGTGCCGCGGGCGCTCCAGATATTTTTCCAGGTACAGTCGCGAGTCCCCGAATGCATTCAGCGCTTCGGACGTCGCATCCCGCCACGCCGGGGCGAGCTGGTTCTCGCCCGCGACGCTGCGCATCCCTTTGCCTCCGCCGCCTGCGACCGCCTTCAAAATCACCGGAAAACCAATCTCCCGCGCGATCTCCCTCGCCTCGTCCACGGTGTTGATGGGGCTCAGCGTTCCGGGCACGGTGGGCGCTCCCACGTCACGCGCAATCTGCCGCGCTGCGGTCTTCGCTCCCAGCTGCTCCATCGCCGCGGCCGACGGCCCGATGAAAGTGATCCCAGCGTCCACACAGGCGCGCGGGAGCGCGGGATTTTCCGCGAGAAAACCGTAGCCCGGATGAATCGCGTCGCAGCCCGCATAACGCGCAACACCAAGGATCTTCTCCACCACCAAATAGCTCTCGCGCGACGGAGCCGGTCCAATCGGGTACGCCTCATCCGCCAGACGAACGTGCAGCGATGCGCGATCCACGTCGCTGTACACGGCGACGGCGCGCACACCCAGTTCCCGGCACGCTCGCGCGATGCGCACAGCAATCTCGCCTCGATTGGCAATCAGGACCGTCTTGAACATTGCGGCTCCCCAGGGCAAACCCGGAATTCTAGCATCTTGGCCGTTTGCCCGCCCGCATACCGCGCCTTGCGGCCAAGCCTGTTGCGTTGACACCTATGTGAGCCGCTGTTAAATTGCATACTTTGTGCTCATAGGGCGGCTCAAATCTAGCGTTCGGCGCGTCATCGGGGTGGCATCTTCGGCAGCGGTGCTCGCCTCTGCCTTCGGCTGCGCCGTCAGCCAGAAGACCGTCGTGAAGCCGTCGCAGGCGCCAACTCCGCTGCAGACGGCGAGGAAAGAGCAGCTCATCGATAGCTACAATCGCCAGGCGCAAGCGATCCAGTCTCTCAACGCCGGCGTGAGCATGAAGCTGACGGCGGGTTCGGCGTATTCCGGCGTCATCGAGCAATACCATGAAGTGAATGGCTTCATACTGGCAGCCAGACCCGCCAGCATTCGAGTGATCGGCCAGGCTCCGGTAGTTGGCAAGAATATTTTCGACATGGTGAGCGACGGCTCGACTTTCAGCATTTACGTACCGTCGAAAAACAAATTTATCGTCGGCCCGGCCGACCTGGAACGCCGCGCCGAGAAACCGATCGAAAATCTCAGGCCGCAACACCTGGTGGAAGCGCTTTTCTGGCCGGTGATCACCGATCAAGCGCCCGTACTGTTTGAACAAGCAAGCGAAGGCGCGGCACGCTATTACATATTGACGGTCGTCAGGCTGCGGACACCACAATCCTCAGCGGGCCCGAGTGATGCGGGCAGCGCTGCTCCGGCCGGGCAAGCCAGTGCACAACGTTCACCGTCCGAGTGGGAAATCGCGCGGAAAGTATGGTTCGATCGTACCGACCTGCGCGTCTCAAGAATTGAGAACTTTGGCTCTGCTGGCAACGTGGCTTCCGACGTTGCGTACGGAAACTGGCAAACCACCGGTGCCACGAGCTATCCGTGGCAGGTCAATGTCACCCGGCCAGGCGATGACTATCAATTGCAGATTACGATCAAGAAGCTTACTGTGAACGAGCCGATTGCCGCGGACCGCTTCCTGCTGCCGCAACCGCCCGGCACGGATTTGGTGAATGTCGGCGATAACGCCGCCGATAGCGTTCACAAAGATTCGGACCAGAACCACAAGGAGCCGCATCGTTAGCGCTTTTGCAATTCCGTAAGCGCGACAAAAATCTATGATCCGTTACATGATCGTACAAAACGTCTTGCATCGCCCTCTCCGCACCTTCATCACCGTGCTGGCCGTAGCCGTCGAGGTCACGCTCGTCATCATCGTCGTCGGCCTCACCAGCGGCCTGCTCGCGGAATCGGCCAAACGCATCGAAGGTGTCGGCGCGGACATTATGGTCCAGCCCCCTTCGGCGTCCGTGTTCATGGCCTTCAGCGGCGCTCCCATGCCCATCGCCATCGCAGATAAATTGTCGCAGCTCGAATACGTGCAGGCAGTCGCGCCCGTCCTGCTGCAATTCAATTCCAACGGCCTGGAAATCATTTATGGAATTGACCAGGAAAGCTTCCTTGCCGTTACCGGCGGGTTCGTATTCCACGAAGGCCATGATTTGCAAGGGCCGAACGATATCCTGGTGGACGACGTCTATGCCAGATCAAAAAAAATAAAGCTTGGCCAGACCCTGCGTCTTTTCGATCATGATTTTCACGTGGTGGGCATCGTCGAGCACGGCAAAGGCGCCCGCCTGTTCGTATTCCTCTCCACGCTTCAGGAGATGGCTGGCGCGCACGACAAAGCTTCTGTCTTTTTCATCAAATGTGACCGTACCGATCACACTCCCGCGGTGATCGACGCAATCAAGCAGCTTCTCCCTCGCTACGAGGTTCGCCCGCTCAAGGATTTCATTTCGCTGATGACCTCCTCGAACCTCCCCGGTTTGGGCGCTTTCATCAATGTCATGATCGGTATCGCCGTGGTCATCGGCTTCCTGGTGATTTTTCTCTCGATGTACACCACCATTATCGAACGCACTCGCGAAATCGGCGTCCTGAAGTCGCTGGGCGCGTCCAAGGGCTACATCGTTCGCATCGTGCTCAGCGAAACGACGCTGCTCTGCATCGGCGGAGCTGTGGCCGGCGTCGGACTCAGCTACCTTATGAGCGCAATCTTCATCAAGCTGTTCCCGACGCTCACGATCCTGATTACTCCATTATGGGTTCTGCGCGCTGGCCTGATTGCAATTGTCGGCGGCCTGCTCGGCGCGGCTTACCCCGCCTGGATGGCCAGCCGCAAAGATCCCGTCGAGGCGCTGGCTTACGAGTAGCCCAATCCCACTGTTTCGCCGCGTTTCAGGCGTCCGGAGCAATTTGAGCTCGCCTGTCCGCGCTAGGCAGAAATGCTAAAGCCGACTAGAATATTTCCGTCCTCGAATTCGCCGACGCTTGCAGGGGAGCGGCTGTTGGAGCCCATACTTCAGACTGAAAATCTGTGGAAGGTGTATCGCCAGGGTAAAGTCGAAGTTCCCGCCCTGCGCGGCGTCAGCATCGAAATCTTTCCCGGTGAATTCGTCTCGATCATGGGGCCTTCCGGGTGCGGTAAATCAACCATGCTGCACGTGATTGGCGGCTTGGCTCAGGCTACCTCCGGGCGCGTGCTGCTCGACGGCAACGACCTCACTACCATGAGCGATTCGGCGCGCACTCTGCTGCGCCGTCACAAAGTTGGTTTTGTTTTTCAGCGTTTTAATCTGCTCCCCACGCTCGATGCGTATCACAACATCACTCTCGCCCAGCATATCCACGGCAATGGATTTGATCCCCATCGCTTCCAGGTTGTCGCCGACCTTCTCGGCTTGAGCGGTCGCCTGAAACACAAGCCCTCGGAGCTTTCCGGCGGCGAACAACAGCGCGTGGCGCTCGCTCGCGCCATCGTCAGCGAACCGAAAATCGTCTTGGCCGACGAACCCACCGGCAACCTCGATACCAAGAGTTCCGAAGCCGTCCTGGGCCTTCTCCGCCAACTCAATCAGGATCTCGGCCAGACGATTGTCATGATCACCCATAATCCCGAAGCGGCCGCCTACGGGCATCGAGTGTTGCACATGCGTGATGGCGAGGTTGTGGACGGCTCCTCGGTTCACTGATATGCGCACCTTATGGCGAGCAATAGTTCGCACCATTTTCTGGTCCTTCGAACGTGGCAGCTGGCCCTACGATCTGGCCGTGATTTTAATCATTCTGTTCGTACTGGTCACTCCGACACGCTGGTTCCACGATCAGCCCCAATTGAGCGCCGTGTTTGCTTCCAAAGTGCAGCTTGAATCGGAGGACCCTGCCAGGCAAACGCATACCTATCGCCTGGATGCCACCGCGCTTCCGGCAGAAAAGCGCGCGGCCCGCGCTACTCCCGAACTGGAGCGCGAAACCCACGATATCCTCGCGCGCACCGTCGCCGAATTGAAAGACCAGACTTTCCAGGTCATCCATATCGAACCTGTCTCGGCCCAGGATGGCTCGATCCTCTATTACGATGTCACCGTGCACCCGTCTCCGCTGATGTAACGTTTGCTCCCCGCCCATAAACTCTACTGGAACCTGGCGACGCGCCCAACGCGTCTAACCAATGTAGTATTATGAACGCTCCGTTAAAGGGCCGACCACTCAGTGAGGGACATGATTTGAAGGTAAGACGCTTCGTATCGGCAATTGCACTGGTCATCATTATTTCGGCTGCGTGTCTCAGGGCGTTCCCTGCGGCTAGCCAGAATCACAGCCCAGCTACACTGGACACGACGCTTAGAGAGCTCGATCGCGCCGCAAAGGGTTTCCACAGTCTTTCCGCCGACGTCGAGCGCACCAAGGTTACCGTCGTGGTTAACGATCGCTCGACCGAAGCCGGTTCCATCCTGGTTCGCGACGATAAGATGCTGCTGGAAATGAAGCCTCCGGATGCGCGCACGATTCTGCGCACGGGCGACAACCTTTACATTTACACACCAGGTCTGAAACGTGTTGAGGAATACAACCTCGCGCAACATCGCGCCCAGGTCGATCAATACCTTCTGCTCGGTTTCGGGACGCAAGGGAAAGAACTTCAGAAGTCCTATCTGGTGACCCTGCTAGGCGAGCCAACGCTGGACGAGAAGAAGACCGTCGAGCTGGAATTGACTCCCAAGTCTCAGGAAGCCCGCAACCAGATCTCCAAGATTCAGATCTGGTTCGATGAATCTTCCTGGCTTCCGGTGCAACAGCAATTCAACGAAACCGGTTCCGGCGATTACTTCGTCATCCGCTATTCACGAATCGTACGCAATCCCGACCTCGGCGATGCTCACTTCAAACCCCACTGGCCCAAGGGCACCGAAAAAGTCAGACCTCAGGGCTAGCGCCTATTTCACGCCTGCTCGTTGCTTCTTTTCGCCACGCCCAGCTGATTCGTGCTCCAGCAACGCGAGTTTGCGCTCAAGTCCCCAGCGATAGCCGGCCAGATTGCCATCTTCGCGCACCACGCGATGGCATGGCACCACGACGGATACAGGGTTCGTCGCGCATGCCCGCGCCACCGCTCGAATCGCCTTCGGCTTGCCAATCGCCCGCGCCACCTGGCTATAGGTCCGTGTCGTGCCGTAAGGAATCTTCCGCAATTCTTCCCACACGCGCCGCTGAAAGGCAGTCGCCTGCACGTCGGTCGGCAGATCCAGATTCGGTTCTCGCCCGCGCAAGTGCTCCAGTATTTTTCCCACCCAGCCTTCTAAACCGTTCCGGTCGCGCTGTATTTCCGCTCGCGGATATTCTTTCCGCAGCGAACTTTCCAGCGGCCCGTCGTCTTTGCCCAGATACAGCGCGCTGATCCCGCGGTCTGTCGCTCCTACCAGCAATCGCCCCAGCGGCGAAGCCACGATCGTGTAGTGAATCTTCATTCCCGCGCCACCCTGCCTGTAAGTGGCAGGCGTCATGCCCAATTGCGCCGGAGCGCGCTCATACAATCGGCTGCTCGATCCAAATCCCGCGTCATAAAGTGCTGTCGTCACGTCATCTCCTTTTCGCAATCTGGATTTCAACCGGCGCATCCGCTGCGCGTCGGCATACTGTCGCGGCGAGATTCCCATTACGCTGCGAAACGCGCGTTCCAGCTGATGCGCGCTCATTCCCGCGGTCGAACTCAGCGTGCGCAACGTCAGACGTGCGCCGCTCGCATCTCCGTTCGCAGGCATGCCGCCATCCGCGTCAATCTGCGCCTCGATTTCCCGGCACACTCTCGCCACCGCTGCCGTGCGTGGATCGCGCAGACGTGCCAGGCGTGGCCGGCAGCGCAGACAAGCACGGAATCCTTCCTGCTCTGCCGCTTCCGGCAGCGGAAAGAATTTAACCTGCGCGCGCCGCGGCTTCCGCGAAGGACACGACGGCCTGCAATAGATTCCAGTCGACCGCACGGCATACACAAACGCACCATCCGCGCCGCGATCGCGCATCTCTACCGCCTGCCATTGTTTCTGGTTCAGCGCGAACTCGCGCATGCCGCCCAAGCTCGCACTGGAAGTTCTGGTCATCAGTTCCATTTTGGTATGAGCCTCGCTCTCCTGTCGAAATTAGCGAAACTCAATCAAACTCGCTATCCGTTTCTAGCGCGCGAATTCAAGGCGAAATCTCTCCCATCCGCATCATCTATCACCAAGGTGGCGAAGGCGAACAGCTTTCGCTTTCGATTGTCTTTCGCGCCGAGCGAACAAACAACAAACTCCAAATCCTGCCCCTCAATCAGCTCCAAGGTCGCAACTCCCGCCTAATCATAGCTATGTGTCCCACCCCTTACTGTTGTATGATAGGGCACCCGGCCATCACTTCCCTTGACGCGGTTCCAGACTCCGCGCATATTCGCTCTACTGGCAGGGGGGAAGTTTAGGCTGTTCTTGGGGGATAGTACATGGGGGCTGCTCCGGATTGGAAGGGGCCGCGGTCGGTCGTGTCGCCGCTGCGTGAAGTTGAAAGCCACACCGTAAGCGTTGCATCTCCAAACGGGAAGCCTGGGCCACAGCGTTTTGCGCGAGTTCCCACGCACGCTATCGGCGTTGCGCGCGAGCGCCGCGACAATCCACGCGCATCGCTCTCGCTGCCGCTCCGTCTCACGCGCGTCGATGATCATCTCGAGCCCATTCCGGTCACGCTCGTAACCCGCAACATCAGCTCCAGTGGCGTTTATTTCCTCGCTCCACGTGATTTTCAGCCCGGCACCGCGATCGAACTGGAAGTCGCGCTCATCGAGCGGCCCCTGGGCCAAGGCAGCGTGCAGATGTGCACCGCTGCGCACATCGTGCGCGCCGAGGAAGTGGACATGCCCGGCTGGCGCGGTTACGCCGCCACCTTCGATGACTTCGCACTGCGCCGCGACGACATCGTCCCGCTGCGCTATCGCAGTCACTAGATTCGGCTAGGGCGCTTGCATCCTTCGCGAGGGTCGCACCGAATTCGCCCCTGACGACGTCATCCGCTTTCCTGTCGCACCGCTTAGACTTTGCAAGCATCTTCCGCGCGTAAGCTGCTCTCTCGGTAGGTTTTCTCCTGCATCGCGGTCTGATACGATTCTCTCGCCGTGAAAATCGCAAAGTTTCCCACGCGCGCCGTCCTTTTCGACTGGGATGGCACACTCCTGAATTCCTACCAAGCCGACCTGCGCGCCTATCTCTCCATGTTTCGAGCGCTGGGCATCAGGTGGACCGAGCGCGAGCTCGCGCAACACTATTCCCCCAACTGGCTGCGGGTTTATCGCGCCGCTCGACTCCCACGCTCCCAATGGATCGAAGCCGACCGCCTCTGGACCCGCGCCTACAAACTGGAAAACCCTCCGCTGCTCGCGGGCGCGCGCCGCGTCGTCCGGCTCCTCGCCCAGAAATTTGATCTCGGCATCGTCACCAGCGGCAACCGCCCGCGCGTCCGGCGCCAACTCCGCGAGCTCCATCTCGCGAGCTATTTTTCAGCGTGTGTTTGCAGTGAGGACGCCGCAAAACGGAAGCCGCATCCCGCCCCGCTGCAACTCGCGCTCAAACGGCTCCGCCGCGCTCCGGAGCACTGCGTCTACGTTGGCGATACGGCGGAGGACATCGAAATGGCCCAGAGCGCCGGCGTGCGCGCGATCGGCGTTCTCGGCCCGTTTCCCACAGCCGCCCGCTTGCGCGCCGCCAAACCCGAAATTCTTCTGAATTCGGTGCGAGAACTCCCCTCGTATTTGCGCACCATGTCGTAAAGCCGTCTGCCAGCACCTGGCGTGGCCGTGTTCTCGCGCTGCCCCAGTTCAGACGAACCCGCGCTTGTGATTGTGTAGAAATTATTGTTGCGGCGAGGATAGTGGAACGCTCGACGAAGAGCCCGAATCGGCTGCAGGCGACGCCACCGAACCGCCGGGTCCAGCAGCCGCCGCGCGCAGCTTGAAATCAGTAGCACGAACCACCAGCCGCAACGGCAGCTCATCATTCCCCTCGGTCTTGTAATAGTCATCCGACCGGGTGTAAGTCGGCAGCCAATACCGGCTCTGGAAATTCTCGCGGTAGGTTTCAAACATGGTGAACGGCAGCGCCGTGCCGTTCCCCTCCAGCTCACTCACGAATTTTCCGTAGCTCTTCACGATCGCGAAATCGTGATCGTCAATCCAGATCACTCCCTCGAAATATCGTTTCTTGCGGCTCAGTATCTTCGGCTTCACTTGAAAAATGTAAGTGTTCAGCTGGTCCAGCTTTTCCTGCCCGGCGTATTTGAAATTGTAATTCTGGATCTCTTCCGCCGTCAGCGGAAATTCCGGCATGCTGGCGATCACGCGCACGTCTTCCAGCGAAAAGTGCATCAGCTTCAGGCTGGATTCCGCCGGCTTGGTTACCCGCAAATACCGCAGCCCATCCGGCTTCGTATACACCTCGCCGGTCACGCTGAACTTGCCGCCCGGATCGGTCAGCTCGTCCAACCGGATGGATTGCGTGAAGTCGTATTGGTCGTACACCTTCTTCATCACATTTTCATTCGCTGCGAATTTCTGAATGATCTCCTCCACCGGCAGCGGCGGCGGACCCGGATGTGGCTCCGCCGGAATCCGCTCCACCTTGAATGTCGGCGGCGGTGCCTGCGGCCCGGGATCTTGCGCTTGCAGGGCCGTCGCAGCGAGTAGCAGCGCCGCCATGCCAATGAACGCCAAGCGGCTCGCCCGGCATCGCTCGACCAAAGGAAAAGCTCGCCGCATCGTCGGATATTCCAGCATCAATGTTTGGATGCGAAGTTCGCTCGTCGCGTCTAACCTCGCCCTTTCCTTGCCAGGGCCAATCATCATGTTCCTCACCAGCACGGAGCATCTTATCCCGGTCCCGGAAAATACATCAGCTGCTCCCAGCGCCAAGCAACCGGCGTAAAAATCGCGACCTGTGCTCGCCGCGCCTCTGTTAAAATCACGCGTTTGCGGATTACGCTTCCGCACAGTCCATGGCAGATACGCCGCTAGCCCGCGAGTCCCGACGTTATTTCGTAAGCGGAATGGTACAGGGAGTCGGCTACCGGTACTTCGCAATGCGCGCGGCGCAGCGCCTCGGTCTTGGCGGCTACGCGAAAAACTTGCCCGACGGCCGCGTCGAGATCTACGCGGTCGGCAGCGGCTCTAAACTAGCGGATTTCCGCGCCGAACTCGAGCGTGGCCCGCAAGGCGCCTCGGTTGCAAGCGTCGCCGAAGAAGCAGCGTCGCTGAACGCGCGATTCGAGCGAGGTTTTTCGATCGAGCACTGAACTGTGCAGGTCGCGTCCGGTTTTTGGCCAGATATTTTGGCGTGCGAGCACGCAATCGCACCACTGAACGAAGGAGACGAATGTCCGACCTGAAAGCCCTGATCCGCGAAATTCCCGATTATCCCAAGCCGGGCATTCTATTCTACGACCTCACCACCTTGCTGAAGGACCCGGCCGGTTTCCATTCTCTGGTTGATCAGCTCTGCGAACAATACAACGGCACGACAGTGGACATCGTCGCCGGCATCGAAGCCCGTGGATTTATTTTCGCCCCCGCGCTCGCCTATCGCCTCGGCGCCGGTTTCGTACCCGTGCGCAAACCGAAAAAGCTCCCCGGCAAAACGACCTCCGTCACCTACCAGCTCGAATACGGCACTGACCAGCTCGAACTCCACCAAGATGCCATCAAACCCGGCCAGACCGTCCTGATTTGCGACGACCTGCTCGCCACCGGCGGCACCGCCGCAGCCACCGTCAAGCTGATCGAGCAGCTCGGCGGCAAAGTGGCTGGCGCAGCCTTCGCCGTCGAACTCACCTTCCTCAACGGCCGCGCCAGGCTCCCAGGCATCCACGTGTTTTCGCTGCTGAAGTACGACAAATAGAATGCCTGCGCCGAATGAATAGCGGATCGCGAATCGAACGCGGAGGAGGTCAAAGGGCCTAGGCAGCTATCTCTTTCAGGATTTATCAGTGTTCCTCTGCGTCCATCAGTGGTGCCTTGGACTTGCTCTCGCGCGCCGATCCGCGATCTCCCACACGCTGCCGCACCACCTCAAACAGCATCACCCCAGCCGCCACAGAAACGTTGAGCGAACGCACCGGTCCGGCCGTAGGCAGCGAAACCAGAAAATCGCAGCGCTTGCGCGTCAATTCGTGCAGGCCTTCGCCTTCACTCCCCAGCACAATTCCAATCGAACCCTTCAGATCGACTTCCGTGTAACTTTGGTCCGCACGTTCATCGAGGCCGACCAACCAATAGCCCGCCTCCTTCATCTCTTCCATCGCGCGCACCAGGTTCTTCACCCGCGCAATCGGCAAATGCGCCAGCGCTCCCGCCGACGCCCGCTCCACCGTATCCGTCAAACCCGCGGCCCTCCGCTCCGGAATCACCACGCCGTTTGCTCCCGCCGCCAGCGCCGTGCGCACAATCGCGCCCAGGTTGTGCGGGTCCTCGATGCCATCAAGGAGCACCAGCAATCCCTGCGGAGTCTTCGCAGCCAGCAAATCCTCCAGCCCCATCGCCGGTTTCGCCGCGCCCAGCGCCGCCACTCCCTGGTGTTCGCGGCTTCCCACCAGCCGGTCCATCTGCACGCGGTCCTCAAAACGCACCGGCACACTCTTGGCCTTCGCCAGCTGCACCACCGCCTCGACGCGCTCGCCGTGACGCCCGCGCGCGATCACGATGCGGTCCAGCGCCCGCCCCGCCGCCAGCGCCTCCTCCACCGCGTGAAATCCCGTAAGCCAGTTCATCGCCATCCCATTCGTCTCTGCGCTGGCTTCAACCGTCCAACGTGGCTATGGTGTGTGCCGCAATCGCCTCGCCGCGCCCGATCTCGCCCGTACCCTCATTCGTCTTGGCCTTCAGGTTGATCTGCTCTTCCGCGATGCCCAACGACTTCGCCAGCGCCGCCCGCATGGCAGGGAAGTGCGGCCCCAATTTCGGACGCTCGCAGATCACCACCGCATCCAGATGGCTGATGCGCAGCTTGCGCTCATCGAGCAGCTTCCGCGTGTGCTCCAGAAACAAAAGACTCGCCGCGCCCTTCCACTTCGGGTCCGTATCCGGGAAGTGTGTCCCAATGTCCCCGAGGCTCGCCGCTCCCAGCAGCGCATCGCACAAAGCGTGCGCCAGCACGTCGCCGTCGGAATGCCCCACCGGTCCTTTATCGAACGGCACCTCGATCCCGCCGATCATCAGCTTTCGTCCCGCGGCAAGCCGATGCAAATCGTATCCAATTCCTGAGCGCGTCATGCAGCTTCCTTGATTCTGATTTTGGAAATCCCCAGGTAAGAATTCATCACCGCGGCGCTTTGCGTTCCTGCTCCAGATAAAACCGCGCCAAATCCATATCCGCCGGCCGCGTAATCTTGAAATTCCGTTCCGAGCCCAGCACCACAAATACCTCGTGCCCGAAGCGTTCCACCAGCGCCGATTCATCCGACGCCAGGACTCCATCCGTCTGCGCCATGCGAAACGCGTCCCGCAGCAGCGCATAGGAAAATGCTTGCGGTGTCTGCGCCAGCACGATCCGCTCACGCGGGATGGTCGTCGTGATCAGCGCCATATCTTCCGGCAAAGTCGCGCGCTTCACTTCTTTCACCGTATCAATCGCCGGAATGCCCAGAATCGCCGCGCCGCGCTTGCGCGTCTCTGCGATCACCCGATCCAGCTGTTCCACCGTCACAAACGGCCGCACCGCATCGTGCACCAGCACCACTTCCGTCGCAGGGTCCACCTGCGCGAGAGCGTTCGCCACCGACTGTTGCCGTGTATCTCCGCCATGCACCACGCGCGCCGGCCGCCCGACCGCCGCCTTCGCAACTTTGTCCTGCAGAGACATCACGTCGTCCGCCCGCGTAGAAAGAAAAAAATCAGTGATGGCGCCGCAAGCAGCCAGCCGGCGCAACGTGAAAATCACCAGCGGCATCCCGCCCAGCTCAAGGAACTGCTTCGGCATTTCGGCGCCCATGCGGGTGCCCAGCCCTGCGGCAGGAATAATGGCGGCGACTCGGCTCATAAGAGGGAGGACAGTCTATCGCAATCCAGCGGCCCAGCACACGCACTCTTGTTTACATCAGCGGAACGATCGAAGGTGCTACACGCGGCGGCACGGCAGGGGTGAGGAGTTGTAGTGGCGCACTTCAGTGCGCCACTTGAGGCGCGCCGCGGACCGCAATGAGGACGACCTCCGCCGCTAACTCCTGCCGGTATCCGGATACAGCGGCCGCGCCGGCCGCTCACCGCCAGGCGTAGCGCCTTCGTTCGCCCGAGGAGCCGGCGAAGATTCAGCGTGTGGCGCGCTCTGCGCCGCGCCACGTGGAGTCTGCTGCTCGCCGCGCTCGTCATATCGTCCGAAGATCATCTTCCCCGCGGTCGTCTGATGCACCGAAGTCACGGTGATGTCGATGGTCTTGTTGATCATCTTGCGCGCCCCATCCACCACCACCATCGTCCCATCGTCCAAATACGCAACGCCCTGGTTGTACTCTTTTCCTTCGCGCAATATGAATACCCGCATCGTCTCGCCGGGCAGCACCACGGGCTTCAGCGCATTGGCCAGCTGGTTCACGTTCAGAATCTCGATCCCCTGCAGCGCCGCGACCTTATTCAAATTGAAATCGTTCGTCACGATCTTCGCGTCATATCGCTTGGCCAGCTCGATCAGCTTCAGGTCCACTTCCGGTATCTGCAGAAAATCGTCGTCGGCGATCTGCACTTCCAGGTGCGCCATCTTCTGGATTCGCTGCAACACTTCCAGCCCGCGGCGCCCACGTTGCCGCTTCAGCGGGTCGGCGGAATCCGCCACCAGCTGAAGTTCGTGCAGCACGAATTGCGGGATGATCACCGTGCCGTCCAAAAACTGCGCATCCGCGATGTCCGCCACGCGCCCATCAATAATCACGCTGGTATCCAGCACCTTAAAAGAATGCTTCAAGCTGCGCTCGCTGCCGAACAACCCGCCGAGCGCCTGCAGATTCAGCATGTCGCCCTTATTCGCGCCCAGTATCAGCCCGATGTAAGCCATCACCAAAAATGCCGCCAGGCTGAAGAACGACCGGGTACTCTCCGGCATGATCGTGTGCGTCAAGATCAGCGATGTCAGGTACGCCCCCAGCAGTCCCAGGATCGACCCCACCGCCGCGCCAATCAGCCGGCGCAAGCTCGCGTGCCGCAGCCGCAGCTCGAATAAGATGACCGCCAGCCCAAATAGAAATCCCGTAGCCGCCCCTGATTCAGGTGACACGCTGAACGGGCGGAAGTGAAATCCCGCCGCGACGCACACGGCCATGAACACGATCCGTATCCCCAGCATGTCCCAAAAGGTTCCAACCTGTTCGTGCACCGCACGCGAGGGTGAAGCCGGCTTGTTTGGGGAGTTTTCAGGAGCCGCGACGCCAGGAGGGCGATTCTGAGACCCAGGGTTCCTCTGCATGGTTCCACCTTATGAGTATAAAGAAGGCGAGTTCCGCTCCCTTCGTTCGCCTCGAGTTCCTTTTTCCGGCCCAATATATTTTGGAGCGCCCCGCCGGGATGATCAGCCTTGCCTTATGAAATCCTTATGAACCCGACAGTATAGCACCGCGCACGAAGCCTCAGTCAACGAGGTCGATCGTCCCGTGTAGCTCTCAACCACACTGAAGTACCGCACAATGGGGTGATTGCAGGGACGCCGAGCCCTCTGCCCCGGGGATCAACTAGTCTATTTAGACTATCGCGCGGCTGAATGGTTAGGGGCGCCCAACCCACCGGATCGAGAGCGGGTAGCTGTGAGGGGGCGCGAGCGGCGTCCAGGGAAGCGGCGCTCCAGCAAACAAACGCTCAGCGCGCCATTTCGCCCAAACCCGCGTCTCCGCTCGCGACTTACTTGATTTTGGCCACGCGTCCTTCGGTAGGGAACTTCTGGAATTGCAGCGCGTCATGCCCGGGCACCACGCGGTCCGGCGACCCAGCCAGCTCGATCATCCGCGACTGTGCGGCGATGTTGGCTGCATGATCCGCATCACTGAACGTAGCGCTGGCCAGGTGCGAGGTAAGGTTGAGATAGAAATAACAATTGTCCGACGCCAGTACGAACGTCGGATTGCCTTCCACCCTCAGATATTGCGAAGCATAGGTGTGTCGCGCGCCGGTGTAAGCGCGAATACCCGGGAAGATTTCGACGTTATCGCCATCCACCAGATGCATGCGCCCCTCGGTATTTGCCTGCAAGAGTCCCCTGGCGGCTTCCGGATCAATGCCGCCGTGGTTTCCGCCTGGCAGCCAGGCATCCATGGTGTAGTAGCGATACTCCTCTTTTTGAATCCACACATTTGCCTTCGGAAACAGGTCAATCCCGCCCATATGATCCCAGTGCGCGTGGCTGATGACGACGTCGGTCACTTCCTCCGGCTTCACTCCAGCAGTTTCCACCGCCTTGTCCGGCCGCAGATAATCCTTCATCGGAAAATCCTTAACAAAAGTGTCCCGATGAAAACCGCTGTCGAACAGAATCGTATGTCCCCCGCCGCGAATCAGCCAAATTACCATGGCAATTTCGACTTTCTCATCCTTCGGCCCACCCACAACCAATTCGGATACCGGCACGTCCGGCGAACTGGCATAACGTATCGCCTGAATCGAATACTCCGGCGTCGCCGAGGCTCCCAGCAGCACCGTGCACATCGCCAAAATCAGAAATGGTTTCATGTCGGCTCGATGATACGGTGAACCGCGGAGACTGCAAGAGAGAAGTAATGACTTAAACGTAGAACTTTGGCACGCGCCGCCCCAGCGCGCACAATAAATCGGACGTCACAGTCCCAATCTCGTGCGCCACTTCAGAAACTTCGATCGCAGCGTCGCCATCCTTGCCGTAGATCGTCACCACGTCGCCCAGCACCGCTTCCGGCACGTCGGTCAAATCCAGCGTGGTCAAATCCATCGAGATCGTTCCCACCAGCGGCACGCGCCGGCCGCGCACCAGCGCCCATCCGCGATTTGTCAGTGCCCGCACCACGCCGTCGGCATATCCCGCGTTGATCACCGCGATGCGCGACGGCCGCTTGGTCACGAACCGTGCCGCGTAGCCCACTGCTTCTCCCACCGGCACATCACGCAATGAAATGATCCGCGCTCGCAGCGAAAGGCACGGCTGCAACGCCATCTGGCCCATCACTTCCTGTTTTTTTTGCGGCGGGTCAAACGACTGATAATAACCGTAGAGAATTGCTCCCGGACGAACCATGTCCGCCCAGGTGCTCGGGCGTGCGCAAATCGCGCCGCTGTTCGCCAGGTGCACGATCCCGGGCGAAATGCCCAGCGCGCGCAAACGCTCCAGACACGCCCGGAACACCTTCTCCTGGTCATTGGTTTGTTGCGCCGTGAAGTCCTCCGCGGACGCAAAATGGGTGAACGTTCCTTCCAGCTCAATGTGCTTGCACCCGGCCAGCGTACGCGCGAAGCATTCCACTTCATTCGCGGAAATTCCCAGCCGGTTCATCCCCGTATTGATCTTCAGATGGAATCGCAGCCGCGCTGTTCCCCGGGCGGCCTTGGCGCTGCGCTCCAGATGACCAAGATCAGCGACGCGCGTCACCGTGGGCGTCAGATTATTTTGGATCATCCGTTTTTCTTCCCCCGGCCAGAACCCGGTCAAGATCAGAATCCGATTGCGGATGCCCGCCTCGCGCAGTTCCACGCCTTCGTTTGCGCAGGTTACGCCGAACCATTCCGTCCCGGCCTTCTGTAGCGCCTTCGCCACCGGCACGGCGCCCAGTCCGTAGGCATTCGACTTCACCACGGCCAGAATTTTCCGTTGCGCTCCGACCTGTTTGCGGATCACCCGCAGGTTATGCAGGATGGCGTTCAGCGAAATCTCCGCCCACACCGGGCGTCCCGCAAATCGAATTGCTTTTGCCATCGTCATTTAGAATGCCAGACTCCGCGCCGCGCACGCGAACGAATTTGCGATTCGCAATTCGCTTCGCGCCGTTTAGGTAAACATCCACACTGGAATCCTGCAGGACCTCTGCCACCAGCATGCGCGCGTTTCTTTCGAGCGCAAGTTCACCGTAAGAAACAGATAAAAATAGGGTTACGGGAAAGTTCGGGCGGAGGTTGATGCGTTTCGAAGGAATCTCACATCTCAGGATCTGCGGTCATTCGAACACGAGCGTGGCTCTGCGCGGACAATTCGGTGAGCCGCTACTCCATCGGTTCGCCCCCCCCGCTCCAAGCATCCGGCGCTGCCTCTTCAAACCGCGTGTGCCGCGCCAGAAAAACAAAATTCAGATTGCCCGTCGGACCGTTGCGCTGCTTGGCAATGATCAGCTCCGCCTTCGCGCGATCCTCATCCGGCAAGTCCGTCTTGTAAAAATTCGGCCGGTTGATGAACAGCACCACGTCCGCGTCCTGCTCAATCGCGCCCGATTCGCGCAGGTCCGCCAACTGCGGCTTACGCTCCTCGCGTTCCGGCGCGCGCGTCAACTGGCTCAGCACGACGATCGGCACCTTCAATTCCTTCGCCAGCCCTTTCAGCGCCCGCGACATCCCCGAAACTTCCTCCTGCCGGTTGCTCTGCCGCCCCCGATTCGTCGGCACCACCAGTTGCAAATAATCCACGATGATCAGCGACAGACCGCGGTCGCGCTTCAGCCGCCGCGCCTTCGCGCCCATCTCCATCACCGTCGAAGAAGCCGAATCATCAATCCACAGCGGCGCCTCAGCCAGGTTCGTCAACGCTCCCGTCACTTTGCCCCAGTCGTCGCGATTCATGTGCCCGGTGCGGAATTTGTGCGCGTCGACGCGCGCCTCCGAGGCCAGCAAACGCAGCAGCAGCGACTCTTTGGACATTTCCAGGCTGAAGATCGCCACCGGCTCGCGATGCCGCACCGCCACATTTTCCGCGATGTTCAGCGCCAGCGCCGTTTTCCCCATCGAAGGCCGCGCCGCCAGAATAATCAGCTCCGAAGGCTGCAGACCGGCGGTCTCGTTGTCCAGGTTGGCGTATCCGGTAGCGAGGCCGGTGATGCGCCGTCCCTCGCTGAATATTTTTTCCAGCCTCTCGAAATTATCGCGAACCAGTTCCTTAACGCCGATCAGCCCCGCCTTGACCCGGTCTTCCGCCAGCTGAAAAATCACCGACTCGGCCCGGTCCAGAATCACGTCCGCATCGTCGCCCGCAGCCAGCGCCTGCTCCTGAATCGCCGACGCCGAAAAAATCAGGTTGCGCAGCACGGATTTTTCTTTGACGATCCGCGCGTAATGCTCCACATTCGTGATGCGCGGCAGCCCATCTGCCAATTGCGAAAGATAAGCAATCCCGCCCGCCGCTTCCAATTCGCCCCGGCGCGACAAATCTTCCATCAGCGTCACAATGTCAATCGCCTGCTGCTTCTCTCCCAGCTGCACCATGCGCTCAAAAATCTGCCGGTGCTGCGGCAAAAAGAAATCGTCCGAGCGCACCTTCTCGATCGCCGCGTTCAGCGCATGGTTATCCAGCAGTATCGCGCCCAGAATGCTGCGCTCTGCTTCCAGATTGTGCGGTAAAGGTCGTTCGAGTGTGGCGTCGCCTGGCATGGCCTGGGTTTGTGCTCGGATGTTACTTTTGCAATCTTACGCCCGCTCGCACTCCGCAACAACTCGCGCGCTCTCGCCGAGCGCACAAGAATTGCAGTTCAAGGAGCAGGCAGGATTGTGGGCATTGAACGCGGGCGCGTCAACCGTACCACCCTGTGCAAGATCTCGGAAAAGTGGAAAAGCCGCGGCGCAAAAAAAAATAGAGGGCGTCTCGAAATTCGAGACGCCCTGCGATCTTCTAACTCCTAAAACCCCCGCAAGAACGAAAGCGATCGGTCCAAAGCGATTGTCGAC
>Ga0210405_10000587_pt1 | contig 47326 bp, 50 predicted proteins | sample IncBWH11MmetaG_FD_155492 | JGI IMG/M metagenome (GOLD analysis project Ga0210405, IMG submission 155492) | Forest soil microbial communities from Barre Woods Harvard Forest LTER site, Petersham, Massachusetts, United States - Inc-BW-H-11-M | ecosystem: Environmental > Terrestrial > Soil >... | reverse complement strand
GATTTATGTGGTCATGACCGCGGGAGCGGCGGTGGGTTGGACAGGGGCTTTGCGGCGGAGGATGGCGGCGGAGACGAGAGTAATGATAAGGCCGACGGGCAGGGGCTCCATGAAGGTGTAGGCCATGTTGACGAAGGGGTTCTGGTAGAGCTGCTGAGAGCGCTGTATGGCAGCGACCTGCGCGGCGGTGGTGGCGGGGTCAAGTCCGGAGGACTGGACCTTGTGAATCTGCGCGGCGAAGTAGCTGTCCATGAAGTGGGGCATGAAGTTGAAGTAGAGGACCTCCCACATGGCGACGTAGCAGACGGTGGTGATGAGGGCGATCAGGATGCCGCACGCGAAGGCACGGCCGAAGGAGATTTGGCCGGCGAGGGTGTTGTCGCGGTAGCTGCGGATGCCGAAGTATATTAGCAGGAACGACGCCACCATGATGGTGTAGCCGAGAACCAAGCTGTGGCGGGAGCCGATCTTGTCGGCGAGGAGAAGCGAGCCGCCCATGAGGACGGAGATGATGAGGCCGGAGATGAGGCCGAAGGTGAGGACTGTCTTTTTCATGAAATTCAAGTTCTCCTTTTTTGGGTAGTGGGTTTCAAACTGACCCACTACCTTTTTTGAAACCTATGTTCGCGTTCCCGGAATATGACGGAGGGAGGCCGACGCTACGGCTGGTCTGACTTGGGTTTTGCCGGCTCCCATAACTCAATGCGATTGCCGTCGGGGTCGGTGATCCAGGCGAAGCGGCCGTAGTCGGCGTCTTCGCGGTGGGGATCGATTTCGACGCCAGAGTTCTTGAGGTCTTCGAGCAGCGCGTCGAGATTGTCGACGCGATAGTTGATCATGAAGCCGGCTTTGCTTGCTCCGAAATACTTCGTCGTGTGGGGGAAGATGGACCACGTTGTGACGCCTTCGGGGCCGGGCTGGGCGCCGTCAGCGGCCTGCAGTTCGCGCCATTCAAAGGACGCTCCGCCGCCGTGCGGTTCGCGCCGGATACCGAGGTGCTTCTCGTACCAGTCGTAGAGCTGCTGCTGGTTTTCTGATTTGAAGAAAATTCCGCCAATGCCAGTTACGCGTTTCATAAGGCTCCTTACTTGTGGACCTTCATTCAAGCTGCGGAAGTTTAGCCGGAGAAGCGGTAGTTGTCGTCATACTTTTGGATGATTTTGCGGGGGGAGAATGAAAAATCATGCTTTCGGGTGGGGGAAGGGCTAAGGAATGAGGCGGGAGGTCTTGGCGATCTGGACGGCCTGGGTGCGGCGCCTGGCGCCGAGCTTGTCGAAGAGGCGGCTGGAGTGAGTTTTGACGGTGTTTTCGCTGACGAAGAGGCGGGCGGCGATCTCGCGATTGCTGAGACCGGCGGCGATGAGGGAGAGGATTTCAAGTTCACGCGGGGTGATGGCGAGTTCGGCGAGGTGGGCTTCGTTGGGGACGAAGGGTTCGGAGGGTTGGGCGTGGACTTCCCTGATGATGATGGCGGGCTTTTTGCGGGTGAGAGTGAGGCCGAGCCAGATGCCTAGGGCGGAGAAGAGAGCGGCGATTAAGGCGCCGTAGATTTCGACGGAGTGTTCAATGACGAGGAAGCGGTACTCGGTGAGTTTGAGAACGAGGATGAGCAAGCCGCCGCAGAGGCCGTAGAGGAGGATGTCGCGCAAGGCGCGGCGGCGGGAGTGTTGGGGGGATTCGCTGGTGGAGTTCACGGGGGAAATGATAGCCGAAGACGGAACGGTTTGGGAGGTGAGGCTGCAGGCTCAAAAGCGGTTGCGGAGCCACCCGTTCGGCAGGCTCAGGGCAGGCCGCACTCCAAAGTAGGAGGGTCAGCGGTAACTTTGGAACAGCGGACGCTATGCGCGGGCGCCGGAGTGGGCGGTGGGGCGTTCCAGTTCGACGCGATTCCAGTGGGCGAGATTGGCGCCGGCCTCGTAGGTGCTTTGGCAGAAGTCGAGCAGGGATTGTTCGGGAGAGTTGGAGAGACGAACATCGTCGTACATCAGGAAGAATTCGCTTTTTTCGGCGTTGTAGAAGGCTTTTGCGGGCTTGATGGCGCTGTCCTTGAAGCCCGGGGGTTCGGGCGAGGCGTAGGCGTAAAACGCGGCGTCTTTGATGACTTCGCCATCGCCCGGCCAGAAGCCTACGCTGATTACTTCGTGGGAGTAGCCTTCTTTTGTGATGGTGTCGGCATTGGGACGCACCGGCGCGCGGTGGCCGGAGAAACGTGAGACGGCGAGATCGAAACTTCCCCAGAAGAAATGCACGGGACTGGATTTGCCGATGAAGCCGGCGCGAAATTTTTCGAAGACCGGGGTCACGGCGGCGAGCACATGCCAGAAGCGATGGGCGTATTCAGGATCATAAGAGGCGTGAGCTTCATCGAGTTTGAATCGAACCGGGCGGGGGACCTCGACGGGCATCTCCCAAACTTTTACGTGGATTCCGAGCGAATGGAGTGCGTCCATGAATTCATCGTAGAAAGCGGCGACGGTGCGCGGGACGAGGCGGAAGGTGCGGGTTTCGCCGAGGCTGGTTTGAATTTCCAGAGCGTGGTTGACGAAATCAAAGTGAACTTCGAAAATGCCTTTCTCATAGGGCATGGCGGAGGTGGTGAGGCCGCGAGCGGTGACGTAGAAAGCGGTGCCCCACCAATGGTTTATGTTGGGACAAAGCGCGAGGCGGACCTTACCGACGATTTGCATCCACATGTGCAGGGTGGCGTAGGTGTCTTTCCACTTGGCTAGGGGTAGCGCAGGCCAGCGGTCGGATGGTTTCATGGCTGCTCCTCCTCGCGAATCTTGCCAGGAGAAGAGCATGGTAGCACGGGGAATCGGCAGGATCTTGCGCTCGGCTCCGATATCCCCAGGCCAACCGCGTCGGGCGCAAATGGGGAACTTGTCTGGTGACCGACGAGGCGTCCACTTGCAGCTTACGACGCAAGGCAGGTTCTTCCTGGGCTTGACGGATGCGAAGCACACACTGAGTACCTCCGTGCGGGACAGACTCAAAGCAGTTAAAATTGGCTTGATCATGAGAATTCTATGAGCGCGAAGCGTCGCAAACTAAAGCAGAAGCTCAAGCTGGACTTGAAGCCTGTGGACCAGAGTATGGTCCGTGTTGAAACCGAGCAGTTAGCGAGTTCCGTCGAAATTCAGGTTGAAGTGGAGCGCATTGCGAGCCTTGCCAGTCTTCGCGAAGAAATCGAGCAGCCCGCGAGTGCCGTCGAGATACAGGATGAGCTGGAGAGCTTTGCGAGCCCTGCCCATCTTGAGGACGAGAGCGGGAATCCCGGCAGTTCTGTCGCAGAGGGCGGTGATAGGGCGGCACCCCCTGCTAGTTCTGCGGTGAAGACCGAGGCCGACCGGCGCAGTCATCCGCGATATCCGTTTACTGCCGCCGTGGAGGTGATTGCGGCCGAGCCCGGGGCACGGCTGAAAACGCGTGTGCGCGATTTGAGCCAGCAGGGTTGCAACGTGGATACGGACAATCCATTCCCTTTGGGAACTTCCACGGAGGTACGCATCACGAAGGGCGCGGAATCGTTTGAAGCCCACGCGAGAGTCGTCTACATCCAACCAGGCAAGGGCATGGGTCTGATGTTTACCGTGGTGGAGCCGCAACAGTTTGTGACCCTGAACAAATGGATTGCCGAGTCCCGCGAGCTCTCCTGGCTCGCGGCCAATCGGCGCAGGAGCCAGCGGGTGCTGATGAAACTCCCGGTGCGAGTCTCAGGTCAGGGCAGTGGCGCGTTGTTCTTTGAAGAAGACACTTATACTCTGGCGATCAGCGCGCACGGAGCCTTGATTGTCGTCGCGGCGCCAGTGTACCGGGGGCAGCGGTTTACCATGTCCAACGTCCAGACAAAGGCGGCGTTGGAGTGTGTTGTGGTCCACGTTGACAAGACTCCAAGCGAGCAAACTCGAGTGGGGGTCGAGTTCATGCTGCCGAATCAAACGTTCTGGCGCGTGGCGTTCCCACCGAAGGATTGGACTCCGCGGCACCCCGACGCGAAAACCGGCTGAGTTCTCAGCCGGCGGCGGCCTCCGTGGATTTGTCTGCTGGCGCCTCGGTTGCCGTGCCGACAGACTTGGCTGAAATTTCCAGCCCATTCTTGTTCATATCGAATCTCTGCTTGCGGTCCAAGCCTTTCACGAACTCACGTACGGCCTTGCCAACGCCTCCGGGAAGACTCGAGGCGTCCACTTTCACCGTCGATTCCACGGTTCCTTCACTTCGATCCTGATAGCGAAATTGCACCTCAAATGATTTCATCCTCTTACTCTCCCTTTCTTATGGTAAACCCAGAAACCGGTTGAAGCACTCAAACTTTCAGGCGGGCCTTGAAATTGGCATGAGCTTAGCTGTGATGATGCTTTCGGCTCGCAGCTTTCTTTTTCGTTTTCGGGGCCTTGAGCTGCGCCTGAAGCTTGTCGTTCTGTTGCTTCAACTCATCCCGGTCAGCCGTCATTGCTTCCAGATCGTTTTGCAGTTGGCCGTTCTCTTTCTGAAGTTCGGCCACTTGTGACTTCAATTGTTCGTTGGCTTGTAGAGTTTTTGTGTCCTTGCAGGCAGCCAAGGGCAAACTCAGCACTAGCGCCACAGCGAATCTCACCCAGGTGTTTTTGCGCGTCATACGTCATCCTTCGCTGACGGGAATTTGAATTGCAAGTTGAGCAACCGATAGCGGGTGAGGAGGGGAGCCACCGCTGGCGACTGAGTCAGCGTAATGGAGTTTCTTAAATCGCGCAAGCCGGATAAACCTGGGTAGTGGAAAAGTGGAATTGATTATTGTGCAGATGTCCGGTAACCCGGGTGGTCTCAATGGGTCGATGCAACACTCAGCTCGAACCCACCTTGCATTGAACACAAGACCTAAAGTCGCTCGCTAGGTTAGATCAGCCGGAGCGCTACCCTGGCTAGGTTTTGACCGATTACAGCCAAACAGATCGGTCCTAGAGGGGAAGTATTGTCAGATCAACTGATTAGATGGTGTTGCATCGACCGGTTGAGCTGGCACGACTAACCGGGACTTAGCGGCTGTTTTTCCCACTAGCACATTCAACCAATCTTAGCGCATTGGATACGTTCTGATTGCGGTAACGAACACCAATGCGCCACCTATGCTACAAGTATTTCATGCCCTTACTAGCGCCAGTAACTCAGGTTCTTGTTCGTCTCTTGTTGTCGATTCATCTCTCGCAGTCCCCAGCTCAAAACACGGGACCGGCCCCCGAAGTTAGGCGCACTCACCTGGAGCAGAATGCCCTGTGCTGTTTCACCAGCCATTCAGTTACGCCGGTTTACCCGAGAGAGGCTCGAGTCGGCCACATCGAAGGAGTGGTCAAGCTCATCTTGGTCATTGCCCCGGACGGTTCCATTGCTGACTTGCAGGCTGTTTCCGGTGACCCGCTCCTTCTGGATTCGACAATGAAGGCGGTTCGCCAGTGGCGCTTCACTATAGGCGGATTTTTGGGTAAGCCCAGCGAAATAGAGGTCCCACTCTCGTTTACGTTCAAAATCGAAGACCCGCCCAAACCGGCGTACTTACATCTGGTCAGCGGAAAGATAATTCGTGCGGATGAAGTCCGGGAATCGACCGATGGAATCGAATACGCCGTGGGCAGCCGTACCCACCACATTTCAGCAAGCTCCATCGCTAACATCGATGGTTGTGCTCGCGTCACAGGCATACTGCAAAAAGAGGGCGATTGTATCCCGGCTGGCGGACCTTCGTTCTTCGTCCGCGCCATTCCCTTGCTAGCTGCCGTCCCACCTTCGCGGTGACCCATTGGTGTGGGCCGCGTTTATGCCTGATTAACGCAGTAACCGAACATTTAATTTTCGGTTGCACATGTGGAAGAGCTTGCTGCTTCGGGTCTATTCATGACGGTACGATTCTAAATCACTAGCAGCCAAGCCATGGCGTGTGTTTTGAAAGAGGATTACGGCTTCAGGCTCACTGTTTTGCCGGTGGTGGCGGATTGGTGGGCTGCATCGAGAATTTCCGTGACGATGACGTTGGTTTCGAGGGAAGACAAAGCATCGGGCTTCAGGCCATCGAGGATGACAGCGCGTAGATACGTTAGGGAATCATCGTAGGGGGCGGGGACTTTCTGAGCCGCAACGAGGTGTTCCTCTTTTTCCCCTGCGCGGCGGACTTTTAGATCGTCGCGCCGGACTGTGATCACGTAGCCCGTCTGTCCATAAACTTCCATGTCTTTGCGGTCGAAGGGCCAGTTCCAGGAAGCTTGAATGATCGCTTGCGCCTTCGGATACGTAAGAACGATTGTCGCTTCATCATCGACATGCGGATAGATGTCTGGCTTGATCTGCTGGGTGACCGCGGTGACCGACAGCGGCTTTTTTCCGTTCATGAGCCAGGTCATCAAGTCCGCTCCGTAACAGCCAAAATCAAAAAGGGCGCCGCCGCCGTTCAGCTTAGGATCCGTGAGCCAGTGCAGAAACTCCGGGCTGACGCCAATTTCCTTGGGCCCCTGATGACCGTCGTGCACCACGACTTTTCGGACATCGCCAATCGCGCCGGCGTGGACCATATCAAACATGGCGCGGTTGCTGGGATACCACGATGTTTCGTAGTTCACCAGAACCTGGATCTTGGCGTCGCGTGCCGCGCGTGCGATCGCCTGGGCGTCTTCGAGACTGACGGCAAGGGGTTTTTCCATCATGACGGGGATGTGATGCTTGGCGCAGAGTTCCACAATGCTGCGGTGATCGTAGGTGCTGGAGTAAACGAGCACTGCTTGCGGCCTGGTGGTGCGCAGCATTTCTTCCAGGTCCGGGTGATACAAGGCGGGATCAAGCTTGAACTGAGCCGCATAGCGATCGAAGAGGCTGCGGTCCGGGTCGCTGATCCCCACGACCTGTATATCTGGCCGATGAATGGAATTCGAGAAAAAACCCTCCACGTGGCCGTGAACGAGTCCGGCGATGGCGACTCGCAAAGGCGCTGATTCAGCGGCGCGCAGGATGGGGGCGGCAAAAAGTGCCCACGCCAGCAAAAATGTGGAGATTCGGAATGCGAGTTTCATGACTGCTCCTTCGAGCAAACTTTCTTCAGGAGAAGAGGAGGGTAGCACGAGCTACCAGGGCTTCGGGTAATCGGAGTGCGAGGGACGTGCCGGGTTGGGCTGGAAAGGACTGGGAGGTTCTGACGGCCCTATTTTTTCCCGGACATAGCGAGTTTAGCCACGAAAAGTGCAAGGGGGATAGATTGTGCGCCTCAGGTGATTAACCCAGGGTGAATAGGGCGAATACCGGATTTATTCGGGTTTCCAATTACGACAAAATGTGTCTGCTGTCGATTCGGTTGGATGGAATGACTGGCCGAACGGAACAGCGCCCAGCAGAAGCTTGAGGACGGTGGCGTCGTTGAGTGGATTGGCCACTACTGTTCCTTCGCGGCGGCGGATGATGCGGTTGCCGGCGACGCGGGATGTGTGGGTGTATTGGGAGTGCGGGGGTCGTGCCGACGTGTCGCGTGTTCGCGACCTCAGTACGGGTGGAATTTTCATCGAGACTGCGTGGCGCAGAGCGAAAGGGGAAGTGGTCCGGGTTCATTTCCTGGTGCAGGAAGGGCAGATCACCCTGGACGGCGTGGTAGCACAGGCGCAACCATCGCAGGGCCTGGGGTTGAAATTCCAAACGGTGGCCACGAAAGACATTTCCAAACTTACTCTACTGCTGGATCGGGTGCGCGCCGCCTTTCGTGCGGAAGCCACGGCATGTCGCTCAGGTGCGTGACGAGGATTCGAGAAGATATGACGGGTGGTTGAAACCCGTGGGGGAATAGAATTCTTCGTGGGTGCGGCGGAAACCGAGTTTCAGGATGAGGTGTTGCGACGCGGAGTTGGCCGGATGATGGCCTGCGAAGAGGGCTTTTGCGCCGGTGTGTTCGAAGGCGAAGTTTATGACGGCGCGAGCCGCTTCTTCGGCGAGGCCACGACCCCAGTACGGGCGCCGGAGATGAACGCCCAATTCGAAGATGCGATCTTCCAGGCGATAGGGGCGGAGGCCGGCGCAGCCGGCGTGCTCGTGCGATTCGAGAAGGAAAATCGGCCAGTATTGGACGGCGTGAAGAGAGGAGATCTCCATCTCCGCGCACAGCCTTTCTTGAATTTTTTCGGGCGAGAGCGGGCCGCCGATAAAGCGCGTGACTTCCGGGGCTCCCCAGAGGGCCTGAGCTAGATGTAAATCCGCGTGCGACCATTGGCGAAAACCGAGGCGTGGAGATTGCAAGAAATAGCGGTCCATGCAGGGTCCAATATTGTGATGGGGGAATTATAGCCGGACTGCGGAAGAAGACGGGGCCACCCTTTCTTCGTCAGTGCAGGCACTGAAGGTAGGCGCTACTTAATCGCGGGAAATGCGATAGAATATTCCTGACCGGAACAAAGCAATTCCGGTCCGACCCACTACCAGCCCAATGCTGCGGCGCCGGATTTCCCAGCGGCTCGCCTGCAGCAGAAAGATCCGGGAAACCCTGGCAAGCCCGGAAGTATCCCAATGCATCAAAAAATAATAATGAGGAGGAGATTCTCATGGTGCGAGCAATCGGGTTGCTGCTTGGAATTCTGTTTGTGGCGCTGCTGCCGGCGGCGGCTCAGGACGACAAGGTGGAAGTGTTCGGCGGGTATACGTACATGAGGTTCCGTCCTTCAACCGATTTGAATCTGAACGGATGGGAGGCTTCGGCGCAGTACAAATTCAGAGACTGGATCGGCGGAGTGGCGGACTTTGACGGGCATTACGGATCGCCGAACGGGGTGGGGACTTCGGTGTATTCGTACCTGTTCGGGCCGCAGGTGTCGTGGCCCTCGCGCGTATCGCCGTTTGCGCACGTGCTGCTGGGCGGAGCACACTTCAGCGCGGCGGGATTCGGTGATTCGGCGTTTGCGATGGCGATCGGCGGAGGAATCGACACGGAGATCAAACAGGGAATCAGCTGGCGGATCATCCAGGGAGATTATTTGCTGACGAGGTTCGGAAGCCAGACACAAAATAATGGAAGGATTTCGACGGGCGTTATCTTCCGGTTCTGAGAAAAGCCACATCAGCGGGTGGATTGGCCGGCAGGCATTTGCTTGCCGGCCTTTGTTTTGGCGGCGCCCGGGCCCCGCCGTAACGCACGGAGCTAGCCGGGCTCGCTATTGAAAAAAGGCGTTGCTAGCGAGTAGTATGGAGGTTCCCACAATGGGTTGACCGCCGCTTGGTTGATCCCCAGCCCTTCCGCCACGACGGTTAACAGAGCGCAGTTCTGTCTTGAAGGGTGCACCATGAAGCTGATATTCGAAGGAACTCATCACGGACGTTGCCCGGACTGTGGCAGCGCCTCCTTACACCGATCACGGAGAAAAGGCTTAGTGGAGTCCATTCTCCATCACGCGCTGTTCATCAGCCCCTACCGATGCAACGAATGTTTCGAGCGCCACTGGCGCTTCCGCTCTTCGAGGGAGACACAGCGCCCCTCGGCGAACGCCCCGAGACACGCCGCTTAAGCAGGTTGAAGACCTCTAGCGATTCATAATTTCCGAGCTCGTGACTGCTGGTGTGCATCGGGTGCGAGATGTTTAAGCGCCGCGAGCGGCGGCCGGCTTGAGGCTGAGGCTGCCGGATTCGCAGGTGTAGTCCCGTTGGGTGAAGATCTGTCGAATTTCCGTTTCGCCTTCCCATCCGGGCCAATGTTTCTTGTGAAGCTCCATGAATTGGAGCGTGCTTTCGATTGCTTCCTGTTTGGAGTTGAATTCAAAAATTGCATAGCCGCCGACGAGTTCCCTGGTTTCGGCGAATGGGCCGTCGAGGGCGGTGATTTTGCCTTGTGCGAGGCGAACACGGGTGCTCATGGCGGCGGGGGCCAGGCCGCCCGTTTCGATCATGCTACCGTTCTTGCTGGCTTCCTCGCCTAGCTTGGCTATAGCGTCCATCAGTTCCTTGGGCGGGGGACCGGAATTTTCGGCGGATTTGACGAGCATCATAAAACGCATCGTGAGGTCTCCTCTATCTGGCTATTGGCCGAGGCACCGGACAAACTGCTGCCGGGTCGCGCTGGCTCTAACTATAGATCGAATGGATGGCGGCGGAATCGACAGCCGCGACAGCTTTTTTTAACACAATTTCGTTAGCAAATCCGGCAAATCTCGGTACCAGGGATTCAGCGGGGTTTTTTGGCGGCGATTTGGGCGAGGCGGGCTTTGACCATTTTCTTGATGAGGGTGGCCGGAAGGGGCTTGCCGGTTGGGAACTGGATGGTGCCTTTGGAGAGGGTGTAGGGCTTCAGGTCGTTCTTGAACTGTTCGATTACGCGTCCGGTGGGGAAGATGCTGCAATGTTTGGCGAAAGCGGCGAACCAGATGATGATTTCGCCATGACGGAAGGCGGGAATTTTGTAGCTGATGGTTTCGGTGGCGTCCGGAGGCAGAGCGGAGCGGATGGCCGCGCGGACTTTTTGCAGGGTGGAGCGAGCGGGTTCGGGGACGGCGGCGAGGTAGGCATCGATATTTTTCGGACCGGCGGCGGGTCTCGACGTTGGACTGCGTTTTCCAGGTTTTTGCGTTTTCATCCGAGAAAGGCTACAGGAACGCTCGATTGATGTCCACGCCGCGAAGCCTCGGACAATGTTTCTGAGTGAGATGAGGCGGCCTATCCATCTCCTTGCTTTCGATGTGTCCAGTTCGAGATTCTTCTCAGGGGAGAATCACGAACTGGCCGAGGAAGGAGCGGGCCTCAGGGGTGTCCAAGCGGTAAGGTAGATTCTGTTCAATCCCGAATTTGTCTCCGGAGAAAACGATGGCGACTACGATGGTGGTTTCGGTGTTGCCTGCTCCCAGAAAATTGGGACCACCGGAATCGCCATTGTTGCTGCCGCCATAACCGAAGACAGTGTTTTGGTTCAGGTCCAGCAAGTGCGGCAGGAGCGCTGTGAATCCTTCGGTCGCATAACGTCGGATGCCGCGGTCTTCGAAGGCATTCGGGGGACCACCTCCAAAAACGGTGTCAGTAGCGCCATAGCCAACGATAGTGAACAGGGTATTTTTCAGGCTGCCATCTGCAAACATGCGACCAAGAAGCCCCAAGGGCGGCAGGGCGGCGGGAGTGATGCCGACGACTGGGGCATCGAGGACGATCACCCCAAGGTCTTCTGGGTCGGAGTACCGGCCGGGGTAGGCGGGATTCAAATGCATGGTCCCCGGGAGAAGGTTTCTTGATGATGGATCAAAGACCGGATCGAACGTAACCCAAACCTGGGTGATTCCCAATCCCTGTAACAAGGCGATGCAATGTCCGGCGGTCAAGAGTGCCTTCGGCGAAATCAAGGTTCCGCTGCACAACCGGTCTTTCACTCCGGGCGTTATCCATTCCGCCACAATCGTGCCGACTTCGGGATGCCGATTGTTGTCGAGAGTGCCGTTGGTGATACATAGGCCGTTTGGCGGCCAGGCCACCAAGGCGATGGCCAGCGCAACAGATACGAGGGATTTCCTTATGAGTTTCATCATTCGCCTCCGGAATCGAAATTTTCGCTCGCGGCGGAAGGGCGTGGTGCGACCCGTCCGCCGATCTATGCGGCCTCGCTCGTAGCGGCAATTTGCGAGGGCAGCTCTATTGGCAAGTGTTGCGCAGCGCGTCCGGGTGGCCGGCCGGCGGTGTGCTAAATGAGTTGTCAATGCAGGGGATGGCGCTCAAATATTCGTAGATGGCCCGCAGGTCGTGGTCGGTCAGGTTTCTAAGACCAGGCCAAGGCATTGTCTGGAGAAGGTCTCCATTGAGTGGAGCGGCAATACAGGTCGTGGTAACAATAGGAAGACCGGACGGTCCTGTTGCACAGGTCGGATGGAGGTGATCCAAGTCCACGCCCGTCCTCATGATCTGAGCAAACTCTCCATACGTACGGCCTCCTTCGGGCAGGCCGTTTTTATCAGGTGTCAGGTTGCGGGAGATGATGACCGCCGAACCTGGCACAGGTGCGCCAAAATTTCTGCCGCCACCCAAGTACGTCGCCCGATTGATTACCGCCGTCTGGCCAGAGTACGGATTATCGCCTGGCAAGAATTGACTGACCGCAGGGCCGGCGCCATGGCACTCATTGCAGGGGACGGTTGCGTTGACGATATAGCTGCCTAGGCCGACGAGAGCGCGGTTTTTGCCCTCGAGGTTGAGATGGACGGGTGCGATATCGAATCCCCGTTGAATCCTGGAGTCGTTGGTGTTGTCATCGTCATCGTCGGTAGCTTTGACGCGTGGGGGAGTGTTCAGCATGGCCGCCAGGACGATGGCGGTGAAGGCCGTGGCGGCGGCTGCGGGCTTCAATAATTTGTTGAATCTCATGATGGTGGTCCTTTCCGAGTATTGGTTCACCCTGCGGGTGGTGCGGACACAATCGGGCAAACAGGTGGGTGCGGTCAAAGGGTAAAGCGCCGAATTGCAGGAGTTAGGTGCGGATGCCGTCGAATGCTGTACTATGCCGTTACCTAGCCGGTGGAGTTACAATCCGGGATACTGAACCAGGAGAGGTTGATGGGCGAGACTTTCCCCGACACAGCGTCATCCGCAAAGCCGTCCGAAGACCGGCTGGACTCGTGGAAGGAGATCGCGGCCTACCTGAACCGGGACGTGACAACGGTACAACGGTGGGAGAAGCGGGAAGGGATGCCGGTTCACCGGCACGTGCACGACAAGATGGGGTCGGTGTACGCGTCTCGGGCGGAGTTGGACGCATGGGCGCGCGGGCGGAATCTTCCAGCAGCACCGGAGAACGGCAACGGTGCGTCCTCGGCCGGTCCCGCGGCATTACCGCCACGCTCGGCGATATCGAACTCTATAACCAGGTGGAAGTTTGTCTTGCCGCTCGTTGCGGTGATAGCCGCGCTGGCGATTGGCATACTCTTCTGGTTGCACAAGACGGAATACTTCTGGCGGAACCCCATCGCCGCCGCGCGTTTTCAGACAGTAACGGATTTGGATGGAGTGGCGCAGGCCGCGGCGGTGTCACCCGACGGGCATTTCGTGGCGTTTCTGTCGGACCGCGACGGACAGATGGACGTCTGGGTTACGCAGGCGGGTTCCGGAGAATTTCACAATTTGACCCGCGGGAGCGCGCCGGAACTGGTCAATCCATCGGTCCGCACGATGGGTTTCTCGCCCGATGGTTCTCTGGTTACGTTTTGGGGTCGCAAGAAGGGCAGCTCGAGCAGCGGTGACATCAGTGTCTGGGCGGTGCCAACGCTGGGTGGCCAGCCGAGGCCGTACCTTGAAGGTGTGGCCGAGTTTGACTGGTCGCACGACGGCTCCCGACTCGTCTACCACACGCCGGGACCCGGAGATCCGCTGTTTGTTTCAGACGGCAGCGTGCGATCTGAGAATCGGCCGATATTCACCGCGCCTGCCGGGATGCACTGTCACTTTCCGTTGTGGGCAACCGATTCGGCATTCATCTACGTTGTCCAGGGTTCTCTCCCCGATAACTTGGACATATGGCGGATCCCGCCGACCGGCGGAAGTCCTGAACGGATTACGTGGCACAATGGACGCGTGACCCATCCGGTCCTGGTGGACCGGCGCACACTGATGTACCTCGCTAGCGATCCCGATGGTTCAGGACCGTGGCTCTATAGCATGGATGTCGAACGCCGCATTCCTCATAGGCTGACTTCTGGCCTGGACCGGTACACGTCGCTGGCGGCCAGTGCTGATGGTCGCCGTCTGGTTGTCACGCAAGCCAGTCCGAAAAGGACACTATGGCGCTTGCGACTTGCAGATTCTGGCGGTGAGGCCTCGGCAGCGGCTCGAATTTCGTTGACGACCGGAACGGGGTTCTCTCCACGACAGGGTCCGGATTATCTCTTGTATGTTTCTGCGACGAACACGAGCGAGAGTATCTGGAAACTCGCCAACGGAACTGGAACCGAGTTATGGAGTAGTGTGGGAGCGCGAGTTATTGGCGGCCCGGCAATCTCCCCCGATGGACGAACCATCGCATTCTCGGTGCAGCAACACGAGCAGAAGCTGTTGTATGTGATGCAGTCCGACGGCACGAACACGCGGATTGTGAGCGATTCGCTCGACCTGCAGGGCGCGCCAGCATGGGCGCCCGACGGCCAGTCGATCACCTCGGCGGCGGACGATCACGGCGTCCCACATCTGTTTCGGATACCGATCGACGGCCACGCACCGGCGGCGTTTGTCCGGGAGTACTCAGTCGATCCCGCGTGGGCGCCCGATGGCCGGTTCGTTGTCTTCTCGGGGCCCGACATTGGCACCACGTTTTCGGTGAAGGGCGTCACCTCTGGGGCTGCGGCACAACCCCTGCCGGCCTTGACCCTGACTCGAGGGGCGCGGCATCTGACCTTTCTGCCTGGGGGACGGGCGCTCCTGTTTCTGCAAGGAGAGATTCAACATAAGAATCTTTGGCTCATGGACCTGGAGAGTGGCGCCAAGCGGCAATTGACCAACCTCGCTCCTGATTTCGATATTCGCGACTTCGACATCTCGCCGGACGGACGTGAAGTTGTCCTCGAGCGAGTGCAGGAACGCTCGGATGTGGTGCTGATGGATCTTCCCCGACCATAATCTTTGATTGCTTCGGAAACAAAATTTGGAACTGGTGTAACGGATTGGGTTCCCGATTGAATGAGTGAGATGCCTGTTGGCGTTATTCGCGTGGAAAAGCAGTTGAATCACCGGACGCTGCGGAGTAGAGTTTCGTAAATCCCAGTCGGGCCCCATTCGGACAACTTGATGAAATGATTGGAGGGATCATGAGTCGTTTGCCTCGAGTCCTTTTACTGGCATTCCTTGTGGTTGCAGCGGGCCTTATTTATTTCAGTTCGAACGCACAGGAGAAATCGGCGAAGTCTGATTTTGAGATGACGGCGAGTTACATCGAAGCGTGCAGCTGCGACATGTTCTGTCCGTGCTACTTCAACACGCATTCGACAAATCACATGGACGATCACCATATGGACGCGCATTTTTGCCGCGGGAACCTGGTGCTGAAGGTGGACAAGGGCCATTACAAAGAAACAAAGCTGGACGGCGCAAAGGTGTGGCTGGGGGTCGATCTCGGCAGCGACTGGAGCACGGGCAAGGATTCCTGGCTAGTGGTTAATTTCGATCCGAGCGTGAGCAAGGAGCAACAGGCGGCTCTGCTTGACGTCGTCACCCAGCTCTATTCGGCGATACCCTTTCAGAAAAAAGCGGTGAGCAATACCGCGTTTTCGTGGGACGTGGATACGAAGACCGGAGTGGCGCACGCGAAGATGGCGGACGGCAAGGGCGAGGTGGTGCTGGAGCGCGTGGCTGGAAACAAGGCGGGAGAAGAAGTGGTTATGCGGAACTTGAAATACTGGAGCGCGCAGTCGAACGATGGGTTCCGGATGTGGAAGTCCAAGCATGAAGCGTTCGAAGGCGACGGACACAAATTCGCGTATGACGGGACGAACGGGTTCCTGATTACGATTCACTATTCGGGGATGGCCAAAGCCGCGGCGGCGGATTAGGCGGCAAATCGAGCGCGGCCGGGAATCGGAAGATTGCCATGCGGGGGAGGCATGATTGACGGCGTCCGTTATTCGGCCGGATACAGGGCAGAGAGAAAAGCAAGAGTGGCCGATCTGAAGATCCGCCACTACATTTCAGCGCGGGCCTTCTGTGTAGAGGCGGAGAACGTTGCCGGCGGGGTCGCGGAAGGTGGCGATCCATGCGGCGCCGTCCGGAGAAACTGACTGGACGGGTTCGATGATGGCGCCGCCGTGGGCGGCTATCATCGCCAGACAGACATCAATGTTGTCCACCCAGATGGAGGGCAGGAGGCCGGCGTCGCGAGAGACTTGCCGGCCGGTGACCCAGGTGCCGCTGATGTTGCCGGTGGCGTCGTCGAGACTTGGGTGAGATGAGCCTTCGTCACGGATATTCCAGTTAAAAACTTTGGCGTAGAAAGCGGCGGACTGGTGGACGTCTTGCGCGGGAATTTCGAAGTAGCAGAAGCGCGGACGGGCAAGAAGGGCGAGGCGATAGGTGGGGTGCGCGATTGTGGCGCCCCATTCGGCGGGGCTGACGTCGCGGGCGTGGCGAGAGAAAAGCCAATGGTGGCCGGCGAAATCCTCGGCGCCGTACTGGAGTTCGCCGTATTCGGTCTGGTGCAGGTCTTCGACGATTTTTGCGTTGGCGGCTTTGGCGCGTTGGAAGTGGGCTTCGAGATCCTCGACAAAGACAGTGAGGCTTTGGGTGTGGGCACCGAGTTGGGCGGGGGTGCCGCGGCCATCTCTGACTTGCGCGACCATGATCCAGGCGTTGCCCAGGTGGAGTTGGGCGCCGCTGGCGGGGTCGCCGTAGCGGTAATGCTCGGTAAAACCGAATACTTTGGTGAGCCAGGTGATGGCTTGGGCGACGTCTGGATAGACGATGTGTGGGAGGATCGTGTTGGGAGGAACGGAGCGATTTTCGATCATCGGAAACACCTTTGGGGAATTGGAGTGGATGTTGGCGGCCATTGGAATTTTATTGAAGATTTTGAATTTCGGGGAGGAATTAAAGATAACACCCGGCCGACTCGGGGCAAACGCCGCGTGCAGAGAGCGCAAAACTCGCAGAGAAAAGGGAAGCGGAAATGAAAAGGGCGGCTCGGTTGAGAGCCGCCCGACTTCTGGGTGAGAATTTTCTGGAGGTTATCCGGGGAAAAATCCCGGGGCGTTCAGAATTCAGTTAGCGATGCCCACCGCCGCCGTGGCCTCCACCGCCGTGGAACCCGCCACCACCGCCGCCGTGGAATCCATTACCGCCGTGATTGCCGCCGCCGACGAAGCCGCGGGAATTGCCTCCCCGGTAGCCGTAGTTCGCGTGTCCGTAATACCCGCCGTGTCCGTAGTACCCACCGCGTCCGTAGTAGCCGCCACGACCGTAAAAGCCGCGGCCGTAGTAGCCGCCGTGGAACCAGGGGCCGGCGCCGATGAAGACGCCGCCGACGAAGTAATCAGGGCCGTAGAAGCCGTATGGAGCGCAGGCGTAAGGATAGTAGCCGTAGTAACCGTAGGCGCAGGCTGGCGCTGGACCGACGGCACCGTACACGGGACCTACTCCAATCCCCACGCGAACTTGAGCGTGGGCATTACCCGCGGCAAAAAGCAAAACTCCCAACAGTGCAACATATTTTAGATAACGCATGGTGTCCCCTCGATCCCGGCCTGGCTTCGTGGAGTAAAACGAAGGGCCGGCGCGCTTCCCGGAAATTATCCTGGGGAAACGTCTTACACTTCGTTAAACACGGTTGGGAGGGAAGAGTTGCGCGAGGGGATTGGCGGGTGTGGGGTAGGGTGTTTGGATACAGCGGGTTACGGGGAGAGTGGGGGGCGGGTGGATTTGCTTGATTTTGGCGGTCGCGCCGGCGGTTGGGAAAGCCTCACCCCTGAAGGGGTGAACTACATAGCGGCTAGGAGGGTGGCGGGGGAGGCGTTGTCGCCGAAGGTCTGGCTGAGGTGGGCGAAGCGGTCGACATTGCCGGGGCCGAAGATGAAGGTGCCGCCCAGTTGGAAGGGATCGCGCCCGAGTTTGTGCTGGCGGTGGCCGGCAGCGCTGGCGCGCTTGCGGCTTTTGAAATTGTCGCCGCGGAGAAGATGGAGAATGTTGGCGGATTTGAGATTGGCGATTTCGTAGGTCTGGCGGTGCTCGTCGATGAGCAAGGGGAAGTCGATGCCGGTTTCCTGCTGAAAAATGCGGGCGTAGTGGGAGTCACCGAGGCTGATGGCAGCGAGGGCGGCGTGTTTTTCGCGGAAGGCTGGCTGGTGCTCGCGCAACTGCGCGACGTGCTCGCGGCAGAAGATTCAGCCGTAATGGCGAAGAAAGACGAGGACGGCGGGATTCGATTCCCAGAGGGAGCCGAGACGGACGGTTTTGCCGAAGGCGTCGGGGAGAGAGATATCGGCGAGTTGTTGGCTGAGGGTTTCGGGCATGATGGCCATGATTGAGGGAAGAAGGGCGTCTGTCAAGGCAGCGGTTCTTCGAGAGGATTGTCTTTCTGTGTTTGCGAGTTTCTTGATGCGCGCGGAATAAAGTGGCGGCTTGCCGGGTGGTGGGTTGCGTGATAGTGGTTATCGCGTGAGCTGATATGGATGCTGAAGCACATCGGCCGGCGTGGAAGACGCTGCTGGCGTTTGGGATTATTTATTTTGTTTGGGGATCGACGTTCTATGCGATCCGGGTTGGGGTGCGGGAGGTGCCCCCGTTTTTGCTGGCGGCGATGCGATTCCTGATTGCGGGAGCTGCGCTTTATGGATGGACTCGGGCTCGGGGAGAGCGCGGGCCTAGCCGACGGGAATGGGGTTCGGTGGGGGTGGTGGCGTTTCTGATTTTTGTGATGGATTACGGGTTGGTGTTCTGGGCGGAGCAGCGCGTGGCTTCAGGGCTGACGGCGGTGATGCTGGCGACGATTCCGGTATTCATGGCGCTGGGAGAGATTTTTATTTTGGGAACGCAGCAGCTTACGGTGCGGCTGGTGATCGCGCTGTTGATTGGATTGGGCGGAGTGGGTGTGTTGGTGAGCAGGTCGCTGAATTTGGGCGGGGCGCCGATAGACAGGGTTGGAGCGGCGGCTTTGATTGTGGCGGCGATGGGCTGGTCGATTGCATCGGCATTGGCGAAGATGATGCCGATGCCGGGCTCGAAGGTGGTGAGCTCGGGCGCGCAGATGCTGGCGGGGGGAGTGTTTCTGGCGGTGATTTCCTGCGTGCTCCGGGAAAATCGGAATTTTCATGCGGCGAATGTGTCGCGGGGGGCGTGGATTGCGCTAGCGTACCTGATTGTGGCGGGGTCGATTATTGCATTCACCGCGTATGTGTGGCTGCTGCATCATGAATCGCCGACAAAGGTGGGGACGTACGCGTATGTGAATCCGGTGGTGGCGGTGGCGGTGGGATATTTTCTGGGCGGGGAGGAGTTGGGGCTGCGAACGATACTGGGGACTATGTTTGTGCTGGTCAGCGTGGTGGTGATTACGACGACGAAAGTGAGAAAGAGCGCGACGGCGGCAATCGCGGAAGAGACGGGCTAAGAAGCGTGAGCATAAAGATGAAGGCGCCCATCGGGCAGCGCTTGCAAGGAGTGGATGTACTGCGAGGCTTGGCAATTCTGTTCGTGTTGATGAACCACATCAACATGCGCCTGCGATTCGCAAAAGTTCCGTATACGGAAGGTCTACCTGACCAACTGGTGACCTCGTTGGTATGGAACGGCCAACGGGGCGTTCAGATTTCCTTCGCGGTATCGGGCTTTCTGATCACAGCAACTTCGCTTCGACGTTGGGGATCGCTCCCCCTGGTCAGGCCCGGTGGCTTTTACCTGATGCGTTTCGCGCGCATCGCGCCCCTGCTGTTGCTGCTGTTAGGTGTGCTCACCGCCCTGCATCTCGCGCACGTGGAGCATTTCGTAATTTCAGAGAAAACAGGCGGCCTTCCGCGAGCGCTGCTTGCCGCACTGACGTTCCACGTAAATATTCTGGAGGCGCGGCGAGGATATCTGCCCGGCAATTGGGATATTTTATGGTCCCTCTCCGTCGAAGAGATGTTTTACCTGTTCTTTCCGGTAGTGGCGCGATTATTGGGCCGTGGAAAGCTGTTTATTGTGATGCTGCTGGGCTTCGTGGCGCTGGGGCCGTTTGCCCGCACGGTGTTGACCCAGGGCAATGAAACCTGGAAAGAATATTCCTACCTGGGAGGGATGGACGCGATCGCGTTGGGGTGTCTCACAGCGCCATTGGTGTCAAGGTTACGCTTCTCGCGCACAGGTTTATGGACTGTGTGCACAAGCGGCGTTGTTCTGCTGGTCTTTAGTCTGTGCTTTTCCCTTCAGGGCGAAGCTTGGGGATTAGAGCGCACGGGACTGGACATGACGGTGGTTGCGGTGGGCACTTGCATGGTCATCGCCGCGGTTGCCCAATCAAACTGGAGAGGGCCGCGAATCATAAGTCCGTTTCTAAGACTCGGGGAGCGCAGCTACGAGGTCTACCTTACGCATATGTTTGTGGTGTTTGGGGTGTTTCAACTTTTTGAGCGAGCAGGGAAACCGATGTGGGCCGTTCCCGCGCTGTTCATCGGCGTTATCGTAGCTGCCGGATTATTGGGCGAGGTGGTCGCCAGATTTTACTCGGAGCCGCTGAACCAATTGATTCGCCAGCGGTGGCGAGACAGGAACACGGCGCAGGGGCCTGGACTTGAAGCAGAGCGTGCTGATGTGGCGGCGCGAGACAGGGATCAGCGTTGATTTCGTCGGCGAGGTTGCCGCCACCCGGGCGGGAATAGCGGCGGCAGCTCGACGATGGGAGCGCGGAATGGGGAAGGGAGTTCATCGGAGCGAGAGCCGCATTTCGTTGGTTGGCTGGAAACCTACGGTTTCGTAAAGAGGGCGTCCGGCGGGGCTGGCGTGGAGGGAAACGGCGCTGAATCCTGCCATTCGGCACCAGTCGAGCATGGTTTTCAGAATTTGCTTTGCCGCTCCAGAGCGGCGTGCTTCTGGCTCCGTGTACATGTTTAGGATCCAGGCGCGTTTTGCGTGATTTTCGCCGGGATAGCCGGGCCAATCGGCGATGACGATTCCGCCGCCAGCCACGATGCGGGCGTTAGAATCCTCGGCTAGCCAGGCTTTGTACGTGCCGATGCGCAAGGCTCCGCTGAAATACTCGCGCGACGATTTTTCCACCTGGTCGAGCACGGCGGGATCCCGGAAACCCATTTCTTCGAACATGGCGCGGCGATGATGGAGGATGTGCTTCAAATCGCCGAGGTTTGCTTTGCGAATATTTATTTCCATGGTTTCCAATGTTGTCGGCTGCTTGCTGTGAGAGGTAGAGACAAAATGGCCCGCCCCGATTGGTCAAACGAAGAAAGGGAAGGTCAATATCCGGCGCCGGCTTGGGCGTTGTTGCATTTGAAGAAGGAAGAGAGTTCTTCGAGGAAGATTCTCCAGGCGGGTTCTTCGGCGAGAAGGATGTGATTGGCGGTGGGTAGAGGGACAAATAGGGCGCCGGGGATTTCGGCGGCGAGGATACGGCCTTCCTCGGGAGGGGCGATGCGATCGCGATCGGCGTGAAAAACGATGGTGGGAACGGAAATGGAAGGGAGAAGGGAGCGGACGTTGATGGCGTCGCAGGCGCGCATGGTCTTGACGAGATTTTCCGGGGAGACGGAGATGAGCTGGAGATCCTTGAACCAACACTGGTCTTCGTCGGTGGCTTTTTCGGGGATATAGAGATTGGTGACGACCTGGAAGAACGCAGGATTGGTCTTGCCCCAGTTGAGTTGGACGAGGGTTTCCAGGGCGCGGCGAACTTCGACGGCATCCGGGTGACCGCGGTGGTACGCGCCGCGCGAATAAGCACCGCACAAAATCAGGTGGGAGACGCGCTCGGGATGCCGGACGGCATAGGCGATGGCGATAGCGCCGCCTTGCGAGTGGCCGAAGAGTGCGAATTTGCCGAGTCCCGCAGCGTCCACAACAACTTCCAAATCGCGCACCCAGGACTCGAAGGAAATGTCGTCGACGTCCCAGGTGGAGAGACCGTTGCCGCGGCCGTCGTAGCGGAGGATGCAGGCGCCGGCGGCGAGATCGCGCACCCAATGATGCCAGATGGGGCTCTCCCATTCGAAGTCGAGGTGATTGAAACAGTTTGCGACTTTGACGAGCGGAAGGCCGGAGCCAATGGTGGAGTAGGCGAGGCGGGCTTTATCCGGCGTGACGCAGAAGCGGATTTCCTGGCGGGTGGATGGAGAGATCTCCAGGACGGAGGCGGGTGACGGACAAATGGAATTGCTCTCGGTAACCGGAGCGAGGAAGCGGTAGCCAACGCGGGGAACGGTTTCGATGAAGGGGCGGCCGGTGGGCTGCTCGCCGAGGGCTTTTCGGAGGGTGGAAATATTGCGATCGAGGTTGTTCTCTTCGACGGAGGTTTCGGGCCAGACGGCGGTCATTAGATCTTGTTTCGAGACGAGGTTGCCGCGAGCTTCGACGAGGACGCGCAGGGTCTGGAGGGCCTTGCCCGTGAGGGGGATGGCAACGCCGTGGCGGAGCAAACGATGCTCGCGGAGTTCCAGGCGAAAGGGGCCGAACTCGTAGGAAACGTTAGTAAGTTCCTTGCTCACGGTTTCAGGAAAATAGCAGAAAAAATTCAGTCCCGACAAAGGACTCCGGCGCCCGTTCGGAGAGTTAATGGTCAGCGACGGGAGCCAACCTGGATCGCTTGAAATTGTAGCGTACCTGGGGCCCCGGAGGAGAAAAGAAGATGGGGAGAATCACAGCGTTTGTTTATGGGACGTTTTGCTACGTGATGTTTCTCGTAACTTTTTTGTATGCGATTGGGTTTCTGGGAAATTTCGGGGTGCCGAAGTCGATTGATTCCACGGCACAGATTCCGTTTGGCCAGGCGCTGGCGATCAATGCGGCGCTTCTGGGATTGTTTGCGGTGCAGCACAGCGTGATGGCGCGGCAATGGTTCAAAGCGTTGTGGACGCGAATTGTGCCGGTGCCGGTAGAGCGGAGCACGTATGTACTGTTTTCGAGCGTGGCGTTGATCGTGTTGTTCTGGAAGTGGGAGCCGATGGGCGGAGCGGTCTGGAGTTTTGAGAGCGGCGCCGGGCGAATGGTGATGAATGCGCTGTTTGCGATTGGGTGGCTGACGGTGCTGGCGACGACGTTTCTGATCGATCATTTCGATTTGTTCGGACTGAGCCAGGTGTGGGCGTATTTGCGGAAGCGGGCCTATAAGGCGCCGGGGTTCCGTACGCCGGGCGTGTATCGGTTTGTTCGGCACCCGCTGTATGTGGGATGGCTGCTGGTGTTCTGGTCGGCGCCGAAGATGACGGCGGCGCACCTGGTGTTCGCGATCGCGACGACGGCGTACATTCTGGTGGCGATTCAGTTCGAGGAGCGTGACCTGGTGCGTATGCACGGCGAGTATGCGGAGTATCGGCGGCGAGTGCCGATGCTGGTACCCACAGGCACAGCGAAGCAGGGAACAAGCGCCGGGGTTCGGCAACCAGCCCGGGAAGTTTGAGGATGGAAATGGCGATTTCGAAAAACACGCCAGAGCAAGCAACATCGTTTGGGGAGTGTTTTTCGCGGCATCGCGAGTTGCTTCACTTTCTGGCGTGCCGCGTGCTTGGGAGTGCGGAAGTGGCGGAAGTCGCGGTGCAAAACTGTTTTCGTACAACTTCCCGAAATCCGCCGCGGCTTCCTTGCGAAAGAGAGTTCGGGAGTTGGCTGCTCCGAAGACTAATCGAAGAAGCGCTGCTGCTGCGGCGCGATCTTTTGCGCCGAGTGGGGGATCTGCGCGATACCAAGCCGCTGGAAACGCGGTGAATTCCGGTGCAACTGAGAACCGGATGGCAGAGTTTCCCAGGGGATTTGCGCGAGACTTTTGCACAGTCTTGCACAAATTTCCTCAGAGTTGCGGAGAGAAACCACTTGCCAAGTTTTCGCGGTGCACCTAGTATGCGCACAGATTGATCGGGAAGAAAAACTTCACGAGTCAATTCCGAGAAGGCGGCGAGGGTCAAACCGAGCCAGTCCCTATCGAGTTGAATGAGAAGGGCGAACTTCGTAGTTCGGTTCAGCGGGGAGGCGCGGGTAAAACCGAGCCCACCCTGGATGGATTGGACTGAGGAGAAAAGCGCCACGATTCGATGTGTAGGGGGCGAGCGAGGGTCAAACCGAGCGAGTTTCCGGTGTGTCGGGTGGTGGAAAGAGCTTCGCAGCCAGGTTCACGGCGGCACGGGTTAAACCGGGTTGCCGCGAACGAAAGCGGAAGCGTAAGGCTTGGCGGAACTTTCAAAGATGCGGCCTGGGTAAAACCGAGCCGAGATCGTGAGAGGCACCAAAAAGAGGAGCTTCACGGGGAAATTCACCGGAGGCGGGGCGGGTAAAACCGAACCGGCTTCGCGTGAGTGGAGACGAGAGGCAGCAGCTTCGCGAATCAATCAAAAGAGGGCGACGCGGGTTAAACCGAGTCGCCCTTATTTTTTTGTGGGTGAAGGAAAAGAAGAGCAAAGCTTTACCACAGAGAACACAGAGGTCACAGAGAAGAGTGCGTGAACTTCCTTTGTTGCGATCCCCGCTGAGCTTTTTGCAGAGCAGGATTCCAGAAATTGCCCATCATGATTTGTTGGCCACCGAGGAGGAGTGGTGGAAGGGCGAGGGTGTGGGCATCTCGGGCGATATTGACCGTGCCGGGACGCCGTGGCTGCGGATGTTTGATCGAGACGGGAAGCGGGTGGATGAGATTCTTTACCCTCGCGAATATCAGAAGATGTTGCGGCGGGGATACCGGGCGGGAGTGATCTGGCGGGCGTTGGAAGAGAAATCGTTGATCCCGACATATTCGCTGATACATACGATTTCGTTTTATGACCCGGGGGTGTGTTGCCCGTACACGGTATCGCTGGGGACCGCGGTTCCGCTTGCGAAATATGGGAGCGGGGAATTGCGGGCGCGATTTCTGGCGCAGCTTTTGAGGAAAGACGATTCGGTGTGGCAAGGCGCGACGTGGATGACGGAGATCAAGGGCGGATCGGATCTGGGAGCAGCAGTGGAGACGGTGGCGCGGCCTGTGGGCGATGGCTGGCGTTTGACGGGCGAGAAATATTTTACGAGCAATGCGGGGGCTGAATTGGCGGTGGTGGCGGCGCGGCCGGAAGGGGCGGCGGCGGGTGTGCGGGGAGTGGCGCTGTTCCTGGTGCCGCGGGTTCGCGGGAATGGCGAATTGAATTATTTTGTGCGGAGATTGAAGGACAAGATTGCGACGCGATCGGTGCCGACCGGCGAAGTGGAGTTGAAGGAGAGCGAAGGGTATTTGCTAGGTCCGGCGGACGCGGGGATTTACATGATTCTGGAGGTGCTGAATCTTTCGCGGGTGGCGAACAGCGTGGTGAGCGCGGCGCTGGCGCAACGGGCGATGGCGGATGCGCTTTCGTATGCGGAACAACGGACTGCGTTTGGGAAACCGATTGTTGAGCATCCGTTGTTGCGGCATCAATTTGAAGAGCGGATGAAGGGTTTGCGGGCGGCGTTCGCGCTGGCGTGGGAGTCGGTACAGTTGCTGAACGAGGTTTGGATGGAGCGGCCGCCGTATTCGGAGCGGTACCAATTGTTCAGGCTGGTGGCGCACCTGGCGAAATACTGGACGGCGGAGTTTGCGGTGGACACGGCGAAGTGGGCGATGGAAGTGCATGGCGGACTGGGCGTGCTGGCGGAGTATGGCGCGGAGCGATGGTTGCGGGAGGCGATGATTCTGGCGATCTGGGAAGGAACTTCGCACCGACAGATTTTGGATGGAATGGAAGTGATGGAGCGGAAGCGGGCGCACAAGTTGCTTTTTGGGCGGCTGGAGGAGCACGCGCTTTCTAGAGAGATTGAGGCGATGGAAGAGGAAGTGGAGCGGCACCTGAAACTTCCAACGGAAGAGAGGGAAGCGCTCGCCGAAGGGATTTTTCGAAGGCTGGCGATTTTCACGGCAGAGGCACTTTCGCGCCGGTCAAAATAGGAACAGAGAGTTCCGCGGCTGCCGAAAAATATTGACATGGGCGTTGATGCAGCATAGTGTTTGGCAAGCTCAGTTCCAGGGCCCGCATTCCAGGCAAATCCCAGAAACGAATAAAGACAACCAGGCAGACCGCCTGGTGACAGAACCCAAGGAGGGTTATCCATGAAGCGTGTTTTGACAGTTGTGGCAGTGGCTCTTTTCGCTGTGATCGGAGCTTCCTCTTTGCAGGCGCAAAGCAACCCAGTAGTCGGAACGTGGAAGCTTAATCTGACAAAATCGAAATTCGATCCCGGACCGGCACCAAAGAGCTTGACGCGGAAGATCGAAGCGGAAGGCGACGGATTGAAGTATACGTTTGAAGGAGTCGGCGCGGACGGAAAGCCATTGTCGTATGGGTTCAGCGTGAAATTTGACGGCAAAGACTATCCGGTGACGGGCTCGATGCCAGCCGGGGCAGACAGCATTTCCGCCAAGAAGATAGACGCCAACAACTATGAGGCGACTTTGAAAAAGGGCGGGAAAGTGATTGGAACCTCCAAAGTGAGCGTTTCCACGGACGGAAAAGTTGCGACGGTGGATGCCACTGGCACGAACGCGGCCGGGGCGAAGACGCACGACGTACAGGTGTACGACAAACAATAAGCGCGGATAACAGCTTCAAACATCCAATATGCGACAGCGGATACGGGGCGGTTTCTTGCGGAGCCGCCCTTTTTATTTTCTGAAAGACTCCTGGGAAGAACTGCGGCGGAACTAGCGGAGGGTTTCTTTGGCGCCGAGATAGAGGGGCATCAGGATCTGTACGGCGATGCCACGGCGGGCGTGGTCGAGTTCGTCGACACGGACGACCTTGCCCAAGGATTCCTGGTTGATGGAGCCGGGAGCGTCGGAATAGGGGAAGGTGATGAAGACGCGCAGGCCTTCCTTGTATTTCTTGTTTTTGGAGACGAAGTAGACGCTGTCCTGGGCGGCGTTCTTGGTGGGAAGGATTTCGTCGAAATCGGTGAGGCCGGGTTCGGAAGGGCGCACTCGAACGACACGCGGAAGGCGTAGACGACCTTTGCGGCGGCGTTCTTCTGTTCCCAGGCGAGGCATGATCCATTGTGAGCATAGGAGCGGGCAGTGCCCAAGCGGCAAATCTGGGGAAGGTTCTTGCTTCGAGAAGCGGAGCGCGCAACCGAGGGCGGAGCCACCTGAAGGTGGCCGCTACGCATAGTAGGAGGCGAGCATGGAGCGGCCTCTGGTGGGGAAGTATTCGTAGCCCTTGGAGATTTCGGCAAATTTGAAGACGACGGAGGAATCGAGCCAGCCGTTGTCGGCTTCGGCGAAGAGGATCGATAACGCTTCGTTGTGAAGGAGCGCTTCGCGGTAGGGGCGATCGGTGGTCAGGGCGTCGTAGATGTCGGCGACTTGCAGGATCCGGGCTTTGAGGGGGATGGCGTCTCCTCGCAGGCCGTCGGGATAGCCGCTGCCGTCCATTTTTTCGTGGTGATGGCGGATGAGCGGGAGAATGGGGCGAAGGGATTTGAGGGGCGCGCAAATCTGTTCGCCGATGATGGGGTGCTCGCGGACGATGCGGACTTCGGCGGCATCGAGAGGACCAGGTTTAAAGAGGATATGCTCGGGAACCGCGATTTTGCCGACGTCGTGGAGCCAGCAGGCAATACGGAGTTGCAGCATATCGTCGTCGCTTAAGCCGAAACTTTTTCCGAGTTGCTCGGCATAGGTGAGAAGGAGATCGGAATGGCCGTTGCGCAGATTTTGTTTCGAGTCGACGCTGCGGGCGAGGGAGAAAAGGGCGGACCTAGCTTGCTCGTCCATATAGGATTTGAGGCGGAGGAGAGTCTGGATGCGCTGGAGCGCGTCCCAGAGCGAGGAAGGCGTGGCCCAGATATCGGAGGCGCCGGCTTCGCGTCCACGATAGATGTCCCACTGGTCGGGCGAAGGTTTGAGCAAGACAATCGGGGTGAGTTCGTTGAGGGGGTCTTTTTTGAGGTGACGGCAAAGAGTGAAGCTGCTGGTGTCCGGAAGCGTGTCGAAAAGGAGAACCAAATCCGGCTGGATGTGATGGCAGTAGCTGGCCGCGGATTCGGAATCGTGGGAGGTGATCACATCACAGTTGTGATCGTGCAAGAACGACGTCAAATTGTCGCGTTCAGCCGAAGGTACATCCACTAGCAAGATGGCCGGGTTCATGCGTCCCTCACTATTTATGAACGCGCGAGCGGTAAAGACACCTAACCCTGCGCGAACGATGAAGTTTTGGGTGGATTGGCCTTGCTTGCGATCTCCAATCCCAGTGCTCAGAGGACCCCTGCCTCTGCTTTCCGGGGACGAGAAAGGATGTGGTGGCTGGTGGAGTAGAGTTTGCGTTTGAGGGGCCAAACTGGGTCTCTGGAAGTGCTTAAGAATTCGGGTCTTGCGAGCATGCTTCGAAAGAGAGCTGGATGCAGGACCGGAATAATTTTCACGGGGACTGCAGTGTTTACCCGATGGGGCGTCGGAGAATCCCCGTTTCGCTGGGCTTTCGCCGGAAGGAAGATCTCGGAACGAAACTGAATCTTTTTGGTGCGTGCGGGCATCAGGTAGGTGAACGGTTTGCTCGTTGAATGAGGAAGCGGGCAGTATACTTGCGTGCTGTGATTGCGTGCCGGTTGCCGGGAGCGGCGCCGGGTGTCGGAAACGCGAGGACGAGAGGAATGGAAGCCCATGAAAACACTACGAACTGTATTGCAGGATGCGCAGGCGAGGGGCGACGCGGTTGGGCATTTCAATGTTTCTGACCTGGTGCTGCTGAAGGCGGTGCTTGCCGGGGCGCGGGAATTGGACGTGCCGGTGGTGGTTGGTTTGTCGGAGGGCGAGCGCGAGTTTGTGGGGACGCGCACGATTGGGGCGTTGGTGCGGAGCTTGCGGGAGGAGTTCGACTTCCCGATTTTTCTGAACGCGGATCACACGCATTCGCTGGCAAAGGGGATTGAGGCCGCGAAGGCGGGGTTTGATGCGATTGTGTTTGATTTATCAGCATTGCCGTTTGAAGAAAACGTGCGGGAGACGAAGCAGGCAGTGGAGGCGCTGAAGGCGATCCATCCTTCGATGATGGTGGAGGGAGAGATCGGAGACATCGGGACTGGCTCGGAGATACACGATGCTGCGCCGGATCTGGCGAAGGGGCTTTCGAGTCCGGAAGAAGCGAAACAGTTTGTGGAGAGCACGGGAGTGGATATTCTGGCGCCGGCGGTGGGGAATATGCACGGGATGCTGCGGAGCATGGTGCGAGGGGAAACGAAGAAGCGGCTGGATATCGAGAGGATCGCGAGCATCAAACGAGCGACGGGGGCGTTCCTGACTCTTCACGGAGGATCGGGAACGGATGATGACGATTTGCGGAAAGCGATCGCGGCCGGAATCGATATTGTGCACATCAATACGGAACTTCGGGTGGCGTGGAGAAAGGGATTGGAGCAGGGGTTGGCCAAGATGCCGGACGAGGTTGTGCCGTACAAGATTTTGCCACCGGCGGTGGAGGCGGTGAAGCAGGTGGTGCTGTCGCGGTTGCGGCTGTTCAACGGGAAGCGGCGGGCGGCGTAAGAGATTCGGCGCGAGCCCGCGGTCGCGGATTCGTTTACGGCGCGGCGGTGGATTTGTGGTTGAGTTTGCGCCACGTCGCATCCGCCAGAACTACGGACGTTTCGGCCTGGCGGCCGGGGATGTTCCAGTATTTTCGGAGAAGCTGGTCTTTCTCGTGGGTACTTACCAACTGAAATCCATGTTTCTCGTAGAAGCGAATTGCCCAGATGGCATCGGCCCAGGTGCCGATGAGGACCGGACCATTTGCGAGTTCGCGCAAATGGGATAGTAGGTGCGCGCCGATGCCTTGCTTCTGGCAGCTGGTGAGGACGTAGGCGTGGCGGATGAGAGTGACGTCGCGAACGTCTTGAATGCCCATTACGCCTGACAGCGTGTCGTTGTCCTCGTAACCCCAGAAGATTACACCTTCCTCGATTTCATGCTGGAGTTGCTCGGCGGACATGTAGGGTTCTGTCCAGCGATCGCCGGGGATGATGCCTTTATAGGCGCGGGCGCCGTCGTTGATGATGGTGTGAATGCGTTCGAAGTCTTGACTGCCGCAGCGGCGGATCATGGGCGACCGGTCTCTCCGGCCGGTGTGTGGAGTTGTTGCGCTGGTTTTTGCCGGCGTGCGGCGACGAGGCCACCGGCTGCACCGCCGAAGATTTTTAAGCCGTGAGCGACGAGATAGGCCGCGGGTTCGGGGCGGCCGCGAGTTAAGGCGACGTAGATAAGCGTTGCTACTACGCCGACGAGAATGCCGTGGAGAACGAAGCGTGAATTGAGGGGGCGGCCAACCCAGATGGCGAACACAAAACATGCCAGGAGGGATGCGGCTGGAGCGGTGTAGGTGAGAGTGTTTTTGCCGAGAAGCAACGCGAACGGAATGACGAGTGCGATGACTAAGACTTCGGCCAGGAATCCGGCGAGCAAAACACGAGGCCAGCGGATCTCCCCGTACGTATTCATTTAGAGACTCCCTTTCGGGCACCCGACGGGTTGGAATTGTATCGCGAAATGCTGGCGGAACGCACCGGGAGGCGAGAGGCCAAACGTAATGGGCCAGAGGGGATATACTTCTTCCCGTTATCTTGGCGTCATCGATCGCCCGCTGCCTTAGGGCAGCGACTTCCCGGGAGGCCCCATGAGCGACAAAGCACACATCCTCGCAACACTCTGCACGGCGTTTTTCATTTTTCTTTTTGGCGTCAGCGCCTCGGTCGCGCAGACAGCAGCGAGTCCTGCGCAAAACTGGCCTGCGCCGCAGGAAGGGAACTACATCGTTCACGATTTCCATTTCCAATCAGGGGAGACACTGCCTGAAGTCCGACTCCACTACTACACCCTGGGCAAGCCGATTAAGGACGCCAGCGGCCGCACCACCAACGCGGTGCTGATTCTCCACGGCACCGGCGGGAAAGGCGACGGGTTTCTTCAGCCCATCTTTGCCGGAGCGTTGTTTAGTCCCGGACAGTTGCTCGACGCCACTAAATATTTCGTGATTCTTCCCGACAACATCGGCCACGGCAAATCCAGCAAGCCGAGCGATGGGCTCCATGCGCATTTCCCGCGCTACGAATACGCGGACATGGTGGCGCTGCAGCACGAGCTGGTCGAAAAAGGATTGGGCGTCAACCACCTGCGCCTGATCCTTGGCACTTCAATGGGCTGCATGCATTCGTGGGTTTGGGGCGAGACCTATGTGGATTTTATGGACGCGCTGATGCCGCTGGCCTGCTTACCCGTGCAGATTGCCGGACGCAACCGGATCTGGCGGAAGATGGTCACCGACGGCATCCGGCAGGATCCGGACTGGAAAAATGGCGACTACACCGCGGAGCCGCGTACAGCCCTCGAAGTCTCCGCTGATTTTCTGATCATCGCCGGCAGCGCGCCACTGCACATGCAGGAAGATTTCCCCACACGCGACGCCGCAGACAAATATCTTGCCTCAACCATGGCGCGCTTCACCTCCACTCTTGACGCCAACGATTTTCTCTATGCGGTTGATTCCTCGCGCAACTACGATCCCTCCGGCAAACTCGAAACCATTCAGGCCCACGTCATGTACATCAACTCCGCCGACGATTTCATCAACCCGCCCGAGCTGGGTGTCGCCGAACGGGAAATCAAGCGGGTGAAACACGGCAAGTTCGTCCTTCTTCCTGTGTCGGAACAAACCTTCGGCCATGGCACCCACACCCACGCCTCTGCTTGGCAGACTTATTTAGAAGAGGTCCTCGCGCAATCGGCAAAGCCAAACTGAAGCGTACCGCGACAGAACAGGTTACTAACGGGAGGCCGGTCGGAGGGCACACCACTTGGCCGGTGTCGGAAGGGTTGGCGCGGACTACTTGGTCAGTTCAAAGATTTCCTTCCGGAATCAGGAGACTTGGGGTCTCCGACCGAGTAGCCCGCAATGTCTGGGGGAGCATTTTTCATGCCAAGCATGGAGCATAGGCAAAAGGCCTCAACGCGAGTCTAACTCCAAGATGCGGCGGCACATACGGTCGAAACTTAGGTGTGGTTGCCACGACCGCCCGAGTGGGTGTCTACAAAAGGGCAGGAATCTGCCAAAGTCGTGCAATTTTCTTTCGTGCCATAAGTGCGACAAAGTACGAAGAGCTAGGGAATTTTGACGATGGTGGCGCATTTCCTTAAATCTGATTCCGTCCCGTCCGCCATCTGGGCGGAAACAGCGACCAGGTGCCTTCCGGAGTTGAACAGAAGGGAATCGGTGGTGCCGGAAATGCCAGGGCGAAAGCTGGTTTCGCCAGTGGGAGCAGGAGTTGAACCGAGCTTCACACGTTTCGATATTCCCTGGGAAATATCGTAAAAGTTGAATTGCTGGACGCAGGCCTTGGTTATTTTGGGAGAACAAGCGGGAGTGATGCTGAAGTCGTAGTCGAAAGTAAAGGTAATCGTGTGCGTGATCTCTTGCGGGTAAATCCCTGCACCAAGGAGAACGGAGAATAAACTAAGAAACGCCAATCGGTACAGAAGAACGTGCGCGGTCATCCCCACTCAGCTATCTAAACCTAGAACCCGCGGCAAGACAAGTTCCGTGCTGTGTGTGTGCTTTCATGGGATTGTCGCCAGTAAACGAATGGCTTCCTCAGCATATTGTTTGAGTATTCGAGCCCCGACATTCCGTCCAGTGCGCTCTTCTTCAAGTACGCCTGTCCTTGAACTAACCCTTTGTACAGCTTGCAGGCGGCTACCGGAGGCCTACTCTGAAAAAGCCCAGATGGATCCCACAGGTACAGTTTAGGAGGCATTATGCGTGCCTTAAAGATATTGCCTGTCGCCCTGGCGTTGGGTGCGCTTCCCCTGACTGCATTTCCCCAGCAACAGCCGAAGTTGACTGAAGTTGTGGACAAGATTGTGGCGCAAGAACAGGTGGAAATGCAGTCGCTGCGCCAGTATTCTCCGATCGTGGAGACATACATCCAGATTCTGCGTGCTAAGAAAGATCAGGGTGGAATGCCGAAGGGCGACAAGTATTTTCTAGGGCGCGCCGAGCTTGCGAAGGGCGTGGAGATTGAACCACTGATCAATGACAGTCGCGCCAAGCACAATATGTTCGGCGGCTTGGGGAGATTAGTCTCGATGGAGTTTCTCCCGCGCGGGTTCCTTCAAATGATCTACCTGGACACAACCGGGTTCAACCGTCAGCATTACAAATTTAACTATGTCGGGCGCGAGTTCCTGGGTCAGGTACGCTGTCTGGTTTTCGACGTCGACCCAGCATCGAAGGACGACAAAGGGCGCTTTGTTGGGCGCATTTGGGTGGAAGACCAGGATTATCACATCGTGCGCTTCAACGGCGGTTATAGCAGCCGATCCAAGACCAGCTACTACTTCAATTTCGACAGCTGGCGAACGAACGCCGGGAAGAACGAATGGCTCCCGTCGTTCATTTACAGCGAGGAAGCCGACAACCCGTTGGTCCAGTCTTTCCGGGCACAGACGCGCCTTTGGAGCTACGCCCCTAGCCAGGATCGGGAAGAGCAGGAGTTAAGCAAGGTGGTGGTGGAAGCGCCCAAGCCCGTGAATGATCAGACTGAAATCGGGACGGACTACTCGCCGCTTGAGGAGAAACGCGCCTGGGAACGCCAAGCCGAAGACAACATCGCAACCAAAATGGAGCAGATGGGTCTGATGGCGCAGTATGGAGACGTGGATAAAGTCCTGGAGACGGTGGTGAACAACCTTGAGGTTACCAATAACCTCGATATCGAGCCGACGGTCCGCTGCCGCGTTCTGATGACCTCGACGATGGAGTCCTTTACGATGGGCCACACTATCGTCTTGAGCCGTGGCTTGGTGGATGTGCTCCCAGATGAGACCAGCCTTGCGGCCATCCTCGCGCACGAGTTAGGTCACATTGTGCTGAGGCATCGCATGGGCACCCAATATGCGTTTTTCAATCGCCTGCGGTTCGACGAAAAAGAGACGTTTCGTCATTTTGGCTTTACTCACACAGCGGAAGAGGAGCAGGCGGCGACCCAAGAAGGGATGGAATTACTGAAAAAGTCGCCCTATAAGGATCGTATCGGAAATGCGCAACTCTTCCTCCAAGCGTTGAATGACCGTTCGAAGGAGATTCCCAATCTGGTCAGTCCGCACCTGGGCAACAGGGTGGTGATTGGCGTGACCAGCACATCCGCAGTTCCAACTGAGGCATCGGCGTCGAAGGCAACGGGGAACGTAATTGCTGCGCTGCCGCTCGGCGGACGTATCAAGATCGAACCCTGGGATAATCGGCTACAGATGCTCAAGACCAAGCCAGTAGGGACGGTGGCCAAAGACGAAGTAACGCCCTTCGAGCTCACACCGTTCTTCCTCTATCTCACCCGCCAGGGAGATACCGTATCGCCAGAAGTTCCTGGCGCAGTAGCAGTGAAGTCAGCTGTGGATACGGACATGCCCGACACCAAACCATAAATGACTCGAGAAAAGCCCTTCAAACCGCCGATCGGTGAAGGGGATTCTCAACCGGCTGCTCTCGAGTAAATCTGAACTCCTGGTCTCCACTTTCCCTGTGAGCGCGTCGCTCAGAAGTGCCGCGGGAGAGAATGGCGCGAGGGCTTGAGGAGCGAAAGTCCCCAGCTCAAGTTTCAGTGTCCACATTTTTCTCCCGTTGAGAGCGATGGGAGAGCCTCGCTGAATTTGCGATGCCTCAGGCCGAAGGATGCTTCAGGATTTCGGCCAGGGCGTGAATTCGCGCGGAGTCGGCCGGATTTTTTGCCATGGCGGCGGTTTGTTCGAGGGATGGCGCCATGTTTTGCAGCTTGACCAATTTGTTTTTGTTCATGTGGGAAGACTCTGCGCCGTGGATTGCTTTTTGCAGAGAGGCGATTTGTTTTGCCGGCAGAGCTTGCGAGCGGGAGAGTTGGTCGAGGTAAGCCTTGGCGACGACCAGGTTGGCGGGCCATTCGATCTTTTGCTGATTCTGCACGTTCAGGTCGGAGACGTGAACGGACTTAGCCGCGTCGATTTCGTTTTGGGTGAGGAATTTGCTTGGGGTCAGCTCAAAGACGTCGAGGCCGCGGGCAATTTCGGAAGCGTAGATGTTGCCGTTGTACCAATAGGCCGACCAGTCGCCGCCGAGGACGAGTATCTTGGGATCGATCGCGCCGCGGTCGAAGTAGGCGATTTCGAAAGGTTGCGCGGGGTCGGTGAAATCCATGATGGAGATGCCACCCTGATACCAGGCTTGGACTTCGATGTCGCGGCCGGGGACGGGAATCAGGGAGCCGTTGTGCGCGACACAGTTTTTTGTGTCGCCTTGCGCGGCCGGGAGCTTGTAATAGTTCGCGAAGGTGAGCTTGTCGTCTTTTAGACGGAAGATGGCGTCGGCTCCCCACTTGTTCGGGTCGTTCGGACGGCAACGCGCGCCGAGGCCGCCACCCCATTCGTCGGTGAAGACGACTTTGGTGCCGTCGTTGGAGAAGGAAGCGGAGTGCCAGTAGGAGTAGTTTGGATCGTTGACCGCGTCGAGGCGCTTCGGATGGACGGGGTCCTTGATGTCGAGAAGAATTCCGTTGCCGGAGCAGGCGCCGGCGGCAAGCCCAATCGCGGAGTAGACCGTGATGTCGTGGCACTGATCCGTGTCCGCGGGCTTTTCCTGTCCTTTGTGAAGGCTGCCGCCGCTGCTCAGACCGTTCATCGCGCCCGTGCGAGGATCGATGAAGACGCGAGGGCTGGAGACGATCTTTGCGTCCTGCGGCGCGGCAACAGGAACCTTGATTACGTCAATGCGGAAGAGTGCGGTGTTCGGGTCCTTGTCCGGCTTTTCACCGGAGCAGCCCGCGAGTTCCTCCGGTTGGCGCACGAACGAGGTACCGGAGACGTAGATGTAGACGTTGTCCTTGTCATTCGGATCGAGGACCAGAGTGTGGGTGTGCGAGCCGCGGCAGGTTTGCACGGCTGCGACTTGCTTCGGATTTTTGATGTCGGAGATATCGAAGATGCGCACGCCGCGGAAGCGGTCTTTTTGCGCGGCGGGGATGCGTCGCTTCTTTTCTTTTTGCTTATCCTTATCCTCTTCTGCTGGCGGCGGGGGTTCGGGAGGGAATCCCTGCGTGCCGCAGTCGAGGCGTCCATTGGGCATTTCCACGGACATGAATAGAAGGTTTTTGTACACGGAGACATCGCCCTGGCCGCCCGGGCAGACCATCGAAGTGAGCAACGTGGTGTTGGCGGGGTTGGAGATGTCGTAGACATTTACACCGTAAAAATTGCCGAGGAAGAGATGGTTGCCCTGGAAGGCAACGTCGGAGTTGGCGAAGGCGAGTTCCGCGAGGGGCAGTTGAACCGCTTTGGGGAGTTTCGCGATGTTGCCGATGCCGAGCTGGAGGATGGTCTTTTGGACTTTCGGGTCGTCGGGATCGGTTGCGCCGAGTTGAAAGGCGTCGGGCTTTTTAAGAAGAAGAAGGTGGTTGATGCCCATCGAAGTTTCGCCAGCGTCGTAGAGACCTGGAGTGAGCTTGGCGCGGGGATCATTTACGTCTGATCCCGACATGCCGGGCGGGAGCGCGGGAGCCGGCTCGGGTGCGAATGGATTCTTGTCCTCTTCCGCGGCGTCTGTCTTGGCGGGCTCCTGCTTGGATGTTTCCTGCTTTGGCGCGTCCTGCTTCGAAGGAGCCGGGGCAGGTTCCTGCCCTCTGATACCGCTGGCGCCGACAACTAGAAAAATCGCAGCGACCGCCAAATGAAAAGCAAAGCTGAGCACTCGGTTCATCGTTTCTCCTCGGAAGGTTTTTGGTCCAACATGGTCTGCATAATTTTGATTTCGGCGCGTTGGGTATTGTCGGCATCGGTGGCGAAGTTGAAGAGGTCGGCGTCCTGGCCGGCACCGGCGGTGTCAAAGAGATCCTTTACCATGATCAGCGCGCCGTTGTGGTGTTGAATCATGCCGGTTAGAAACAAGTGATCGAATTCAGTGCCTTTGGCTTTGCGCAGAGATTCCATCTGCTCGGGAGTGAGCATGCCGGGCATCAGAGCCATTGGGTTGCCCGACCGACCCATGTCTGGCATTCCGGGCATGGCCATGGAAACTGGCTCACCGCGAGAGGCCAGCCAACGCTGCATGAATTTGATTTCGTCGGATTGAGAGCTGCTGATGCGCGCACCGAGCGAGCGGAGATCCTTGTTGCCGGTGTGCGATGCAATGAGCGCGGTCATCTCCACAGCTTGCTGATGATGCATGATCATGCCCTGCATGAACTCCACATCGGCTTGCGAGCGCGGGGGCAAGGTGGCCTTGGTTGAGGGTGGCAGCGTTTTGCTTGGTTTGCCTGGGGCGCCGGGTTGCACGACGACGGGCGCTGAGGAATCTTTCTGCTGCGCGCGAGCTGGAGAAGAGAGGAAAACGGGAAGGAGCAAGGCGCACAGCGCGATCGATCCGCCGGCAGGGCGGCGCTTGCGCTGAAAAAGGAAAATCGTCCGCTGAGGTGAGCGGCTAAAGATTTGACCGGCGAGAGTTTTTTTGGCCAGTTCGCGTTTTCGCAGAAGTTTCAACCACAGAATTTATATCATGGCGGCGCGCTTTTTGCATTTGAAGAGGAAGAGTTAGCGCGGAGGGCGCTGAGAGGCCCTTCGCCTGCCTGCTGCAGGCAGGCCTGTGCTACTCAAGGCGCCCGCTACCCTTCCTTCGTCAGGGTGAGCGGTCGGCGGCCGCTACAAGGGCGAGCGGGCCCCTTGAGAGTGGCCGCTACTGGGAGGCCGATCGAACGCCTTTCGCGAGAATGGCGTTCCCAGGGGAATCAGTCGGTGCAGTGCGTGATCCAGAAGACGTGGTTGAATTTTTGCGGGTGGCGCGGGTCGGAGTAGTCGGTGCCTTTGTGCTTGTACTCGACATCGGTGCAGGAGGCTTGCATGGCCTTTCTTGTTTTTCCAGTGGCGTGGGCAATACCGCCCTCAATGGGACAACTGGCGGTCTTGGGAAAGGCGGAGGCTGCGAAGGTTAATGGAAGGGCAAGCATCGTGGCTGTTGAAATCAGCAGCAGGCGGAGAATCTTTTTTTTCATTTAGCCCCGTCTGAATTCGGATTTGGGTGCCCGACAAGATGCGGCGCTTCCCACACCAAGATGATAGTCCGGATGGTGGAAAAGTGACATCGCCTTGAGCACAGTGGCCAGAATTACTTTGGATTGGCGGAGGAAGGCTTCCGGGCAGTAAAGAGTCCGTATACAAAATTACCGGAGGAGTAGCCCGCACGCATGGCGCGGAACGCGCGCAGATTCGTCACAAAATCTTTTCCCATTTTTGCGGCGACTGTCCAAAGAGATTTGTTCCGGATCATATCCAGGCCGAGATCCCAGGATTTCGCGCACTGACGGGTCAAATCCTGCCTGTGGACGATTTGCAGACCGCTGGCAATGAGATGAGATTCGTAGTCGTCCATCGTTTCGAGTTCAATGAACATTCCGCGCTCGATGGGTTCGATAAACTTGCGTTCCTGGGCAGGGGAAAGGCCCGCTTTCTTGAACCAGTCCGTGAGCGCAAAGACACCACCGGGTTTCAGAAACCGTACGGCATTGGCAAAGAAACCCGGCCGATCGTGATAGTGGGAGATGGATTCGACGGACCAAAGAAGGTCAAATTGCTGCTGGAAATCCAAGGCTTCCGCGTCCATGAGCAGGAACCGCGCGTCCGACTTTGCGGCGGCTGCCGCCTTCCTGGCCATATCCACCTGCACAGGGGAGATTGTGATTCCGGTCGCGGAAGCCTTGTACTTCTGTGCCAGGTAAATGCTGCTGCCCCCGAAACCACAACCGACATCGAGCACCGTGCAGCCGGTCTGGATATTCGCCAACTCTGCGAGGTGCTCCATGAGCTGGAGTTGCGCCAGTTCTTTCGATTCGTCGCCGCGAATCCAATAACCGTGGTGAATGTGGTTGCCCCAAAGCGATTGGTAGTAGGGGCTGACGAGATCATAGTGCTCGACAATTTTTCGCTTGTCGTTGGACCGAAGCGGTTCGGCCGACTGCTCGCGGAAGGGTAAGGTGCTCATTGGCGTTGTGTTTGGATGACCAGTCCACACGAGAAAGTGGCGGTAGGCAGAGGATACATCAAAAACAGTCGGAGGCTCCGAAATATCAAAGCCATCTGTGTGCGACAATGTTGACTTGCTTCCGTAGTGCGGCCTAACATGGCCGCCCGAGAGCATAAGCCAAATCGTGGCGCACGGTGCTGAAATGGAAATTGCTAACGCCGAGCTAGGTGCCGCCTCCATAGCGACGAATTTGGGAGCCAAGCCCAAATTCGTATTCCTAATTGGGTGGTGGGCAGTCCTCATGGGGTTGGCGAGCACGGTTGCCGCATTGCCCGTGGCTGTACTTTCCTTCGGATGCTATGGTGCGTCCAGATTCCTTGGGCAGGTTCGCGCGTTGCGCGATGCCTATGAATTTCTCTCCCGGGCGTACGACCGGGTCATCGAGCGGCTCGGGAAAGAAGTTCTGCAGGACACCCGTGACACGCCCGCGTTACGACTGATGGTCTCCCTTACCCTTACCGCCGTGCCAATTTTCGCGATCCAACTCGTTTTAGGGAAACCTCGGCTGCTGCTGGTGATCGCTTTCTATCTTTCTCTTTACGGTGTCAAGTTCCAGAGATTTGTAAGAATGTTCAGCGCCAGCCATGTGGAAGCGCACCGGCGCCACGGCTACTTTTCGGAGAAATACGATAAGGTCTTTGGCCGCTACCTGGAATTCTTCCTGGGGTATTTGTATGGGAACATTCCGGAGCTGGGCAGGACGGCTCATGTGTGCCTTCACCACAGAGAGAACAGCGGACCCGAGGACACTCGCAACAACATGGGTTACGATCGAACGAGCCGGCTCGATTTCCTGTGGTATCTCTCAGACAACATTTGGACGGTCCTAGGGCTTGCTCCCTACGCCTACTTTAAGGCGAGAGGTGATGAAAAGAACCGGAGACGCATGTTATGGGGAATGGCGCGCTACTACGCTTACTTCGGAGCCGTCTTGATTTATGACTGGAAAATTGGGGTGCTGTATGTCCTGGTTCCTCTTCTCTGCATGAATTTCATCAACGCAATCACAGCATGGGTGCAGCACGCTTTCTGTGATCCGGAACGCCCTGAAGATTATTTTGCGAATACCGTGACCGTTGTGGATGAGGTGAACTTCCTGAACGAAGGATACCACCTCTGCCATCACCACCGCGCCAGCCTTCACTGGACCGAGATGCCAGTCCATTTCGAGCGGCTTCGTGACAGGATGAGAGAGGCCGGCTCGCTGGTGTTCCGGGATTTGGATTTTTTTGGACTTTTCCTGGAGTTAACTCTCTTTCGCAGAATGGATGTGCTCGCTGAGAAACTTGTTCCGTGGGAGCCTATGAATCACGAACAGAGATTAGCGTTGCTGGAGAAGAGGACCACCCTCAGGCTTCCTTGATCAGGGCAAATGCGGGTCTGGGGGACGGCCACGAGCCGCCAATGCCATGCGCGGCGAAATCGCCACAGCTAAGGCGGAGTATAAAAACTCCCAAACAATCTGGAAAGACCCCGACTCCGACATTCCGACTCTGAAAGAAGCCAATGAACGCTTATTCGCCCAGTTTTCCGTTGGCGCCGGGCGCCTCCCATTTCAACCAGTTGCTAAATGTGAGTGGAGCGAGCTTGGCGAGCGTAACGCAAGTCTGCCGGACGAAACGCCATAGATGGGACTGGGAGTCTATATACACCGTGAACTCCTTGCGGGGGGTCGTGTAGAGGCTCAACGGCGGATGTGTCCCATTCCAAAAGACAAGTTCACGGATCCCTTGCTTGATTAACTGCTCGAGCAGATAGGACCGCAATACGAGCGAGAGGGACTCTCGCCCACAAGTACGATCATTCAACTGCAAGGCAAGGAAAGCACAATCACCAACGTACCAACCACCGGCGAGACTGATCCAATCCCCACCCTTTTGGCGCAAACCAATCAGGAGTCGAGAGGGCGAGGACTCAATCATGGCAAGGGCTTGCTGAAAGATCCGTTTCGCTAACGGGTAGGACCCCTTTGAAGACAAACGCTTCGCGGCAGCGCAGAAGTCCGTAAATGACTGGTCAAGGCAGAATTCATTGCCTGCCAACTCGCTCCTTCGACGATAGCGGTAGAGGTTGTGACGGGTAGGGCGCCGGACCTTAGCTAGAAACTCGTCGTAAGTTCGCGGTAGTTCCAGATGTTCGTGGTGTTCTTCACGGCGAAAATGCATCCTTGCATTGGCCTTGACGCTCTCGGCCCGCAGGAATGCAAGGCGATCAGCTGAGACCCGGAACCTGAGCGCAGCCTTGTGCCGAAGCAGAACCTCCACGGCGCAACGCGTGACGGATTCGGTTTCCTCTGGACGGGCCGCTACCATCATGCCGAGGGTATCATCCACAAGCACAATGCCGGTTGGGATTCCCGCCACCGTGCGCTCTCCACCATACAAAAGCCCTGCAAACCGGTGCCCTTGTGAAACCACGACCACGCAGGGTCTGCAGTGTCGCGGCAAGAGCGATGCGAGGAAAAAGCGGGGGGCAAGCATGCCCGGTTCAGGCACCAGGCTGCTCACGAAAGCCGTAAGGTCGTGGATCTCGGCGGGGGACGAAACAATGCTTGCAGTGAAAGGTGTCGAACAGGCAGACAGTTGCTGCGGAACTGCTTCGCGCAGGACCAGCGGTTGGCGCTGGCGTATCTGAAACTTGCTCGTGAGACGCAACAGCCACTCGAACGTCTGGTGGCCACTCCGATCGTCCACTCCATCCAGCATATCCATACCTCCCTACGAGGTTTAAAGCTTCATGCGGGCCTTAGCCCGGCCTCCCGCTCATGTAAAAGCGGGCCAGCAACTTCTCCGAGACTGCCTTTGGTATTTAAGGGAGGAAAGAAGAACTAGCAGCGGCAAACGGAGATGACATCGAGCAATTCGAAAGAGGCCAAATGTCGATTACGGCCAGGCAGGAGAAACAAGTGGAATAGGACAGTTACTGGAATCTGGAATTCCCAGAGTGAAACCGCAAACACTCTGTGCGAGATGTCTGGATGATTCGGTCGCAGGACACCGTAAACATCGTCAGTCGGATCCGGGGTGATCAGAACGTACGCAATCGAGAAGATAACAACCAGAGCCAGCGCGACTCTTACCCATTGCATCATTAAACCAACTTTGTAGCGCTGACTTTTGTTGATGTCAAGGAGCGCGAATGGACCTCGTCCTGTCGCGTTGCTGTGTCGCCTGCGCCACGTGAGATGGCTGGCCATGAGTTCTCCAAGCGAAACCAGCCTTGCCGCGCCTCGGATTCGGTCACACGGGCTTGCCGTTGGGGCTGGTCCCTATCGGTTAGACTTCGGCTACTCATACTCTTGATGTGACTTGAGGACAATCCCTTGAACACCCTAATTCCCGTACGGGTAATCACCCTAGTGATTGCGTCCAGAGCGGAACTATCCGATTCCATCCAATCCGATAACGCATGGCGGGCCGGAAAACCGGAGATGTGGCGGATGGCGTGGGCGGTGGCGCCGTCGATGGAACAACTGGCAGTGGAACTGCGAGGCCTCCACCTCGGAGTTCGTGCCACACAGTTTGCCGGAAGGCGGCTGACCCAGCTTGGTATTTGTTCACCGTCCTGGTAGCTGCTATAACCTTCCACACACAGTGGAGCCAACCATTGGGACAAGGGGCGTAACCATGAACTCAACTTCGGTTTCTTCCGTCATCGAAAACACATTGAAAATGTGGACGTTCGCCCTCCAGGACTACTCATTGCTCACCATCAGGTCGGTCCGGAACATGTTTGCCAGCAAGAGCTACTTCGCCGACCTGATCGAACAGATGGACCAGATTGGAGTGGGTTCGTCGCTGATTGTGGTCGTTGCGATGTTTTGTGTCGGTGGTGTTGTTGTTTTGAATGCAGCGTCACAGTTTGCGCGTTTTGGCGAAACGGTCTTAGTGGGTGACGCCGTTTCCCTGGCGCTCCTCCGGGAACTGGGTCCTGTGTTCGCGGCCCTGCTGGTCGCAGGCCGGAACGCCACCGCGATGGCTTCCGAGCTTGGCTCGATGGTCGTGACCGACCAGGTGGACGCGATTCGAGCGTTTGGCATCGACCCGATCCGCAAGCTGATGACGCCGCGCGTGCTTGCCACGGTGTTAACGCTGCCGTTGCTGGTGGCATTGGGGGATTGTGCGGGACTGGTGGGCGGATTCGTGGTTGCAAATCTGGTACTGCACCTTGGTGCGGCGGAATTCATGACACGCGCCCTGCACGTCCTGGTTTTCGGCGATCTTTGTATGGGTTTCACGAAGCCAATCGTGTTTGGATTTATCATCGCGACAGTGGGCTGTTATAAGGGGTTCCGCGTCCAGGGCGGGACTGAGGGAGTGGGCCGAGCTACGATAAACTCATTCGTTGTGGGTTCCCTGGTTGTCCTCATCGTGGATTTATTTATTACGCGTCTTCTGCTCTTCGCGTTCGGTCTGTGACATGCCTTGCCCGTCTGCCAGGATGCCCGGCTGAGGCGCCAATACGTGCGGATTCTGCGCGGTGGGTCATGCGGGCCGGGACATGTTGCGAGTGGAGGGGGCGGTTAGAGTTCGACGATGAGTTTGCCGATGTTGTCGCCGCGGAAGAGCATGTTGATGGCTTCGGGGGCTTTTTCGAGACCTTTGACGATGGTTTGGCGGTCTTTGAGTTTGCCGGTCATTTTCCACATGCCCAGTTTTTGGCCGGCGTCCATAAACTTTGGAATGTAATCCATGATGAGGAAGCCTTCGACGCGGAGGCGCTTGATGATGAGCTGGCCGAAGCTGGCGAGGCCGGGATCGTGCTTGGCGTAGCCGGAGATGAGGCCGCAGAGGACGACGCGGCCGTGGAGATTCATGCGGTCGAGGACGGCTTGCATGATTTCGCCGCCGACGTTTTCGAAATTGATGTCCACGCCCTTGGGAGTGGCGGCGGTTAGCTGGGCTTTCCAGTCGGGATGTTTGTAGTTGATGGCGGCGTCGAAGCCGAGATCGTCTTTAATCCATTTACATTTTTCATCGGTGCCGGCGATGCCGACTACGCGGCAGCCGTGGATTTTGCCGAGCTGGCCGACGATGCTGCCGGTGGCGCCTGCGGCGGCGGAGACGACGAGCGTTTCGCCGGATTGGGGCTTGCCGACTTCGAGGAGGCCGAAGTAGGCGGTCAGGCCGTTAATGCCGAGGAGGTTCAGGAAATTGGTGTCGGAGAGGAAGGGGATGCTGGGGAGTTTCTGAAAGGCTCCCTTTCCCTCGCCGGCGAGGACACAGTATTCCTGGAGGCCGGTTAGGCCGGAGACTTTGTCGCCTTTTTTGAAATTGGGATGGCGGGATTCGATGATTTCGGCGAGGCCGAAGCCGCGCATCACTTCGCCGATCTGGACGGGAGGCATGTATTGGGGGAAGTCGGTCATCCAGACGCGCATGGTGGGGTCGATGGAGAGATATTTTACTTTGGCGAGGGCCTGGCCGTCGGAGATGGTGGGGACGGGGGAGTCAGTTAGTTGGAGGACGTCGGGAGTGATGAGGCCGGTGGGGCGATTGGCTAGGAGCCATTGACGGTTGGTGGTTGGCATGGAGGAAGAGTAGAGGAGGAGTGGGAGGGAAGTCAAAAAAGGAAGAGAAGAGTTCACACAGAGAACACAGAGGAAGAGCACAGAGGGCACAGAGAAGAGAGACCCAAGAGGGCACGATGTATCGTGCCCCTACGGTGAATTGATCAGGGAGTTTTTAGGAGGCGCATTAGGTCGGCGGCGGATTTGGTGGCTTTTTTGATTTGGGTGACGCTGCGGCTGGCGTTGTGGGTAGAGTCGAGTTGATCGAAGAGGATGTCGGCGTTGGCGTTGATGACGCAGAGGAGATTGTTGACGGCGTGGGAGATGGCGTCGACCTTGGAGACGGGGAGACCGTCGCCGCCTGATTGCTCGAAGGGGAATAACATGGAGTTTACCTTTCTGGATGAATTGCGAAGAGTTTCGGTGTTGATGGCGGTGACCAGGGCGTGTTGCAAAGAGGCGACGTTGAGATCGGCCAGCAGGAGTGAGGAGGCGGCGCCCGCCTGGACGGCAGCTTCGCGGAATTGGGGATCGGAAATGGGAAGGAGGGCCACGACGGGGACGGAATCCAGCCCGTCATGGAGCTTCCGGGCGGCCAGAAGCTCTTGGGCGGACGGATGGCTGAGATCGAGAAGAATGGCGTGCCACTGTTCGGCACGCAGGCGGCGCAGGGCGTCGGTGAGGGAATGGGCGCGACAAATCTGAAAAGAGGAAGAGGGAGCTTCCACGATGGATTGGGAAATCTTGAGCCAGAAGGGCAGTTCGCCCAGGAAAAGAATTTGAGAGCCAGCGGTGGACATCGGTCTTTCTAAACACTCCTCATCTTTTGTCTAAAGCCATGGTTTGGCTTTGGAAATTTCTAAAATGCTTCAGGGGCTAAAGCCCGATTGCTTACTGCATGTCGCGCCGGGGACCCTTCGAGACTCAGGATGAACTGAAGTCCCGGCCTCCTAAAGAGAAGGCGCCCGCCTCGGACCCTTCGGCTACGCTCAGGGCAGGCGGCGGCCGCTACAACTGGGCGACTTGAAGGTCGCCGCTACTGCTAAGCGGTTTGAATTTCGGCACTGGGTGGGCGCGGAAATTCGGGAATCGGCGCCGCTTACACGACGGAACCCGGGAAGAGACGACGAATTTCCTGGAGCAGGCCGTCGGGAAGACGACCTTTCGAAACGTAACCGTCGGCGCCGTGGTTGCGGCATTCCTGTTCGAGCGTGGAGCCCTGGATTTCGGAATAGATGATGACGCGCAGGGACGGGTGCGAGCGACGGAGTTCCTGGGCAGCTTGCAGGCCGTTGAGGCGCGGCATACGGAAATCGAGCAGGGCGAGATCGGGCTTGTGCTGCGCGGCGAGCTGGACGGCGTTGAGGCCGTCACTGGCGGTGCAGACGACTTCGAGGCCACCGGCGAAATCGAGGTAATCGCAGACGGAACGGAGAGCCGTGGGGGAATCGTCGGCTACGAGGACGCGGATTGGATCGATGTGCGGCATTGCTGCTCCCGGGTCGGCATTGTTAAGGCACGTTCATATTGGGGGAATGGGAAGGGGAAAGGTATTGGGGAGATTGCGTAGTGAAAATTCACTAGAGGGAGAGGGGGCGAGCAGATAGCAGCGATCGGATAACAGGAAACGAAGAGAAGGCAAAATGACGCAGAGTTCGCTGAGTACGCTGAGTGCGCAGAGAAGAGAAGTGCACAGGCAGGAGTGCCTGTGCCACAGCGGCTGTCAAGTTTGGATGATGTTGTTGCGGATGGCGTACAGGACCAGTTCGGCGAGGGAGTGGAAGTCGAGCTTGAGCATGATGTTGGCGCGATGGGCTTCGGCGGTGTTGACACTGATGTTGAGGAGATTGGCGACTTCCTTGTTGCTTTTGCCTTCGGCCAAGAGTTGAAGGATTTCGCGTTCGCGGGGGGTGAGGCGGGAGCGGGAGGATTTGGCGGAGTCGGGGTCGGTGGTGACGGCGGCTTCGGAGACGCGGGTGGAAAAGAAGGGTTTGTGCTGGCTGAGGGCTTGGACGGCGTCGAGGAGGACGCGGTCGGCTTCGTCCTTGAGGATGTAGCCGCGGGCGCCGGCTTCGACGACTTGTTGGACGAGGTCGTCGGACTCGTGCATGGTGAGAATGAGAATTTCTGTTGACGGCGAGGATTTGCGGATTTGGCGAGTGGCTTCGACGCCGTTGAGGAGAGGCATGCCGATGTCCAGGATGGCGATTTGGGGTTTGTGTTTCGCGGCTTTTTCGACGGCGTCACGGCCGTCGGCGGCTTCCGCGCAGACTTGCCAGCGAGGGCGCGACTCGAGAAGAGTGCGGAGGCCGGCGCGGACAACGGCGTGATCATCCGCGATCAGGATGGAGAGAGGCGTCATAAATGGAATCCTTGAGAACCGGAGCGGAAAAAAGAATTCTGGCGCGGACCGTGGTACCGGCGGCGCTGGAATCGATATCGAGCGAGCCGCCGAGCTGGGCCATGCGTTCGCGCATGCCGGGGATGCCGACACCGAGGCGGAGCTGGCCGCGATGAGGCGCGCCGTTTGAGGGCACGATCATGCCGCTGCCGAAGTCGGTGATTTCGAGGGTAACGCATTCCGGATCTTCGCGGAGGACGACCCGGGCGCGCTTGCTGCCGGAATGGCGCTGAATGTTGGCAAGACTCTCCTGGGTGATGCGGAAAAACGCGGTTTCGGCGATCTGGGGCAGGCGGCGAAAACTAGTGAGGAGCTCGAGAGAGGTTTCGATGCCGCTGCGTTCGCTGAAGCCGTTGACGTATTCCTTGAGAGCGGAGACGAGGCCGAGGTCGTCGAGCAGCGGCGGATGAAGGAGATACGAGAGAGTGCGGATTTCGCGGGACATCTGCTGGAGGAGTTCGCGAGCCTTTTCGAGCGCGCGGTGGGAGGCTTCGTTGAGTGGGTGGGCGGATTGGCGAAGCTGGGCGAGGCTGAGATTTACGGCGAGAACGGTTTGGGCCATGCCGTCGTGAAGCTCGCGGCCGATGCGGCGGCGCTCCTCATCCTGGAGCTTGAGGAGTTCGGTGGAGAGCTGGTGGACGGCACGCTCGGCGTTTTTGAGGTCGGTGATGTCGGTGAAGGTAGCAATGACACGGAGAATGGAGCCGTCGGGATTGAATTGTGGGATGGCGTTGCCGAAGATCCAGAGGATTTCGGAGGTGCGTGGAA
>Ga0210405_10000586_pt1 | contig 47359 bp, 25 predicted proteins | sample IncBWH11MmetaG_FD_155492 | JGI IMG/M metagenome (GOLD analysis project Ga0210405, IMG submission 155492) | Forest soil microbial communities from Barre Woods Harvard Forest LTER site, Petersham, Massachusetts, United States - Inc-BW-H-11-M | ecosystem: Environmental > Terrestrial > Soil >... | reverse complement strand
ACCCTCAGTCATCAAGGCAAAGCCGCCACCGGAGGTAGCGCACATGGACCGGACGCCGGCGTGAGCAGCCCCGATCGCCATATTCACCACACCGATCTCATCTTCCACCTGACGGACCATGATGCCGGCTTTGCGGGCGTGGGCCGCCATCCAATGCAGGACTCCGGTCGAAGGGCTCATGGGGTACGCACAGTAGAATTTCACCCCCGCGGCTGCGCCCCCCATGGCCATCGCGGTATTGCCGCTGAGCACCGCATAGCGGTTCCCGGTCATCGGAAGCGGCCAGGCAAAAGGCTTGAAATTCGCAGTGGCATAATCGTAGCCCGCTCGTGCGATGTCGACGTTTTCCGACACTACGGCATCGCCTTTTTTCTTGAACTGCTCGGCAAGAACCTCTTCCAAAGCCTGGAATCCAATGCCCATCATGTTGAGACCGGCGCCCACCGCCAGCGTATTCTGGGCCACCTTATTCCGACTAATGTCAGCCAGCTTGGCCACGGGGAGCGGGCAGAGTTGCACGCCCTCCGCTCCGACGCCCGGCTTGATGGTGTCGGAGTTGTAGACACATGCAGCGCCATCGGTGAGCAGTCCAAGGTGGCGATCCATCGCGTCCTGGTTCAGCGGGATCAGCAAATCCACGCGGTCGCCCATGTTGGTGACATTTTCCGGGCCAGTGCGGATGGTAAGGAAAGTGTGCCCGCCGCGGATGATCGACTGATAGGCGTTGTAAGCGTTCAGGTGCAAGCCGCGGCGGCTAAAGATTTTCGCGAAGATGTCGCCCGGCGTAGCGACGCCCTGACCAGCGGCGCCTCCGATGCCGATGGCAAAAGTCTGCTTCATGACAAGCTCCTAGACGGCAAACCCAGTGCGGAGGGCGAGGTGCTTGTCTATCTGCGCCACGACCCCGAGAAAAATGCGCACCGGTTCCCGGGTTGCCTGATAGTTTTCGCGAACGATAAGGCCGTTGACTCAGTCGCTTTCTAGGAAGACAGGAGAATCGTACACCAGCGGGGCTATCTCAGGCCAGACGCAACCCACTAAACGGTCGCCGCGCAAGTGGGTGGGTCCGCGGATTCGGATACTCAGGCGCCGCGTGACCATTTGAGCGGTAGACGCGTAGGAGGCGCAACGATCCATGCTGATGGGGAACGAGACAGACAACCCAGGAAGCAAACGTGGGAAATTGCATCAGACATGCGCCAGCAGTTTCAAAGCAGCCGGAGTGCCTTCGGCCGCCTTCATCCTCGATCCAGATGTACGCGGAAGTAGACTTTTTCAGTCTTGGGACCAACGATCTGAACCAACTCAGCAAATAACTCTATACAGCAAGTACTCTTTGGTGAAAAATAAATGAGGTAGAGTCCGCCGCTAATGACTGGGAAGAGGGCGACCTGAGAGCGGGCTAAGAATTGGCGTTCAGTGGCACGTCCGTGCGCGTCCGCTACAACGCTAGGCAAGGCGGCCATCAGCTCTTCGACGTGACAGCCTGCGAGATATCAGCTCGGCTATCGAAACAACCGTCGCGATAAGCAACCACGACACAGGGGGAACAACCACGAATACGGAAGCGGTCTTTGCCCGTGGGGATCCCAATGCAACATCAGCATAGATGGCCAATGAGCCGAACGTGAGAACCAGCATCACGCTATACAGCGTCGCCCGGGTGATCACCGACCAACCCTTCGAAACGATGTCGGCCACTAGGAGGGTCACAAACGGGGAGAGCACCCAGATCGTGAAAAGTCCCAAGAGGAGTCTCGAATCACTACGCTGACCGGCATGCAGCATCAAACCGACGGAACCCACTGCCCCAACTAGCAGTGCAATTAGGGCCGCCGAGCGTAGGACGCTGAGGAACTCAGCCTTGGTCTTTCCCTGACTCTCTTTAGAGGTCATCTAATCTGTACTATTAATGTTAATTGATCGCTGGCGACTAGCGCTAACGGCGAGCTGCAAGAGCCCGACTGCACTGCCTTTATCCTTCCGGGGATACTAGAGAAATGCGCAGTCGCACCTGGTCTTTAAGCAGGTCAAGCGGCTTCGGCCAGATCTCGGGGGTAAGCGCCTAATCACCAATGGAAGCGGCGATCGTCCGGCAATTCTGGTGTGCAGGCCATTGACTGTCGTCTTGCGCGCCCTAGCCGTTAGAAAGTCAATGGCGCAAGATGGGAAGATAGCTCGAAGCGCTGTGGTACACGTGTGGCGAACAAAAAGAGAATATGCTATACAGCCGTCGCAATGGACGAAGGCAGGAAAAGGGTGACGGAGACGCCATTTCTTGAGTCGCCCGGGCTCCTCCTACGCAATGAGCTACTCACGTGAGAGAAAATTCCTCTGCGGCTGCAGGTTCGTCTATATTTTCATTCTTTCGTTCGACAAATTTCTGCGGAAAATGAATTGGCACCCGCCAAATGGACGCAGCCCGTTCGGCAGGTGCTATTGACCTGCCTCCAAGCGCGAAACTGCAGTGGGAATATTCTCGATAGAAGGCATCAGATGAATCAGGGCTTCTTCATGGCGGCGCCATTTGTCGGCCGATGGAGGTGTCAGGGTGCTACCCGACAACGGGAGAGGCTGCTTGAACAACTCTTCTACGACCGTGTCCATCTCCAGTGCGGTAAAGTCGCATATTCTACGAATCTCTTCCCGAGGCTGCGAGACCAGCCGTTCGTATCGTACCAGCACCCAGTGTTCCCGTGGTATGTGAGCCAGATCTTGGAGAATGCACGCATTCGCCGCTTTCCACTGGGCTGCCGCAATTTCAGCGACGGGTTTGCCAAGCAAATCACGCCACCCTGGAGGCAGCAGGAATTTCCATTCGAAACCATCATCGAGCCGATAGCTTGTGAACTTGCGGGAGTTCCAACCGTCAATGAGGCTTCCGATGTTGGACTGTGGTTCACGATAAAGGAATACAAAGCGACAGTTCGGGAAAAGCGAGCGCAGAAATGAGACGCGCAACGAGTTCTTAGGGGTCTTTTCGAGAAAGCGAATATCAGTTTCGCCGGCCGAGCCGCCACCATCAATATGGAAGCGGCCATCTCGATTACGGAGAGCTGACCGAAATGCGGTCTCGATTATTCGGCAGCTCTCCGGGTCGGCATCTGCGGCTTCCAGCCGATTCCCTTGCTTGTCTGATTTGCCCCGAACAGACTCAATCACAGTGTGATCTTCGCCCCCAATCGTCCAGCAATTAGGGCACTTGGCCAGCGTTGCGAAGAGCATCGTCGTGCCGGAACGCGGTGCGCCCACGATAACAACTGGTCTATCCAGCGGAGGCACCAGCGAAGGGGGATCGAACTCCTTGATTTCGCAATGGAGACCGGCTGGCTTAGTCCGGAAAAGCAAATCAAGGAAGCTGTTAAGGCTTTCCTGGTTCCGAAATACCGCGGCTGCTCCGTGCACACTTCCTTCAAAGAATGACACATAAGTTAGCAGCCCTGGTGGGTGGCCCACCAGGACGCTGCGCCATGACCCAAATTGTGCCGCCGGAAAACGAAGATGCAATATTCGCATACGATGTAATCAGTTAATTTGCTTCGTGGGAGGTGCAACCGTCAAGGGCGACCGCTCCCGGTGCGAAAGCACCTAATCAGTCAAGGTCGGCCAGTGCATCACCTCAGTAGCGTAGAGCACGGTCGTTCCAATACACAGTGGCGACGGGTTTACCGCCTTCATTCCTATACCAGGAGTTTTGGTTAATCTCGTCATGATGGAATCTGATGATTCTTAAGATAGTGAATAATGTGCTCTTCTGACCGGGTTGTATGAATAATAATTTTCCAACCTTCGTCCCGCAAGGCCCAGAGCACGTGCAGAGAGCCAAACAAAATTCAACGAAAGGATGACGACGAATGTTGGGTGTTGGGGAGCGTTCCATTAACAGACTTCCGCGTGAAGGGGTCTGCGATGAATGCGTCAAGAACTCGCGTCCTGATCGTTGCGAGCGGGCCGCCGACGAAACCCCATTGCCCATTTGAAGGAAGGGGAGACGGGCCGGACGGAGCATCTGCTTGATTCACGTCTATTTTCTCCTTGCGCTAGTGGGCCAAATTTCAAAGTAGCCCACTACCTCTCCTGACGGTTCCCCAAAATCTCCTTGGAATTGTGATATAGTCCCTTGCCTGTGGTTCGTAATGCCACCCTACTTGCCAACTGAGCTGACAAGTACAAGGAGAACCACATAGACATGCAGTGCGGGTTAAGATAGACAACCGACAAGGTAGCGCCATTCTATTTTATGGGCGTAGGTTTCGGTTCTTCTAACTTGACCATCTCGGGCCCGCCGCTCGAGCACGATGGTGAGAATGGCATGAGGCTGTGCGGTGCGTATCTGGATACGAAAGACGACGATTTCTTCATGGCATTCCGGCATACTACTTGCAGATTCTCGCCTTCAGGTAGTTTTTGGAGGGCCTGACCACGATGGGAATTCCCGCGGCCGCTGCACATCTATCAACTACTTGCACGCGCCGCTTCAAAAAACACAAAAAGGAGTATTTAAATGACGAACGAACCTAAAGATGAGCGGGCAAAGACGTCAGCCGATAAGAATGTTGGTCAACCAAATTCAAGTGAGATCGAGCGGCTTACGACCGCATATTTCGAATGGGTGCAAGCCGTCAATTCTGCCTGGCTGCACTATCGCGAGGCATGCGGGAACGCATACAACGAGATGATCGAGGCGCAGCGTAAAGCACTGCAGGAGGCCGGGGGGCCTGCACGTGAGGCCCATGACAAGCAGCAGCAAGCCGCGACGACTGCGTTCACCGACAAAGATGGATGGGCGAAATGGGTGGCGGCACAGCAGGAGTATTTAAAGGCACAGATAGAGCTTCACTCGAACGAGAAACTGCGCGAAGCGTCTTATGCTGCCTGTCAGAGATTCGCCAAGAACCAGCAAGAAGCCTCCGACATCGCGCTGCAGCGCCAACGCGACGCCCACGTTAAGCACATTGCCGCGCTGCAGGCGGCGTGGGGCTCCATCGACCCCGAGGCCGCAAATGCGGCGACCTTGCAGACTGCCGCATGGGCCACATACCGCGCTGCTTGTTTCGCGCCACGAGTGTGACCTTTGGCGGAAACAAAGGCGAAGGCAATGAGCGACTTCAGCGAACGCATTCGCAACCTGTCGCCTCAGCAGCTTGCATTTCTTAGTCGCCAATTGCGCGAGAAGGGTGCGGGCTGCGGCAGTGGCATGCCGCGAATCGAACGGCAAGCATTTGGTGAACCCCTGGTTGCATCGTTCACCCAGAGCCGTCTATGGTTTTTGCAGCAACTCGACGAAGCTAGTCCCGCCTACAACGTCAGCTCCACATTCTTGATCGACCCGGTCATCCAACGGGCAGAACTGGAGTCAGCCTATGAGGTCCTTGCAAAGCGGCATGAAATCCTACGAACAATTTTCCGCGCGGAGCGAGGAGTGCCCGTTCCGCTCCTGCTGCCGGCGTCCATCGTCTCCATAGAACACATCGACCTGACGCCGGTCTCGGAAATAGATCGAGCAAGGCATCTGTTGGAGATAGCGGAGAAGAGCGTCCAAAGTCCTTTCGATCTAGAGCACGGACCTCTCTGGCGCTCGGTGTTAGTACACCTCAATAACAATCAGCAATTGCTCTTGCTCATCATGCACCACATCATAGCGGACGGAGTATCTCTCAGGATATTCGTTTCTGAACTGAAAAAGATTCTTACATCCGCACTGCGCAAGGAAAGTCTTGACCTCGCGCCATTACCAATTCAGTACTCTGACTTCGCGGCTTGGCAGCGGCGACAGGTCGAAGGCAATAAAATGGATGCGCATCTCGGCTATTGGCGTTCGCAGTTAGCTGGTATGGCTGAGACTGTGCTTCCAGAAGTAAGTGATCTTCCAGGCCGTCACTCAACGGGCATGCTGATTACAGGTCAGTGTTCTCTAACCGCTGATGAAGTTCAGCGACTGGCGCGCCAACAGAGAACTACGAGGTTCGTGGTGTTGCTGTCCGTCTTCAATGCCCTAATTCACCGCTATTCCGAAGAGAATGATTTCGGGGTGGGCACGCCCGTCTCATTCCGGGCCAGAAGTGAAGTGCAGGATCTCATTGGCTGCTTTGTGAATACGGTTGTGATCCGGGCGCGTATCGAACCTCAAATTACATTTCGCCAGCTTGTGGACCAGACTCGTGAGACCGTTCTGGACGCATTTCATCACCAGGAACTGCCGTTTGACGTGCTCGTCGCTGATTTTGCCCGGTCTCGGCGGCATCGGAGCCCGATATTTCAGATCATGTTCGCCACGCTCGAAGAGGAAGAGACCCCGACCGCCCATGCCGGCCGCGCGTGGTCTGACGCGAACCAGAGTGACCCAGTTCCGTCACCTACGCATGCCAAGTTTGACCTCACGCTCACTGTGCTTCAACGTGGGGACCGACTCAGTACGGTTTGGGAATATCGTCCAGCGGCCATTAACGATTCGACCGTTATCCGACTTAGTAAGGAATTCGACGCGCTTCTGAGCGCGGTTGTCGCTGCACCTGACCAGCCAATTCCAAGCTCTCCGCTGACGGCCACCGAGGCTCCTAATGCGCACATCGAAACATGGCGTCTGCAAGGTGAAGAGCGGCGGGAAAACCTCGGCAGCACGCTTCACCAGCTCGTCGAGGCCCAGGTTGCTCGCACTCCGGACGCCATAGCAGTCAGCATGGGCCACGAACGACTCACCTATGCGGAATTAGAGTTGCGCGCAAGGGCGCTCGCTGCACGACTATGGCTGAGCCCCCCCAGCGAACCACGGGTGGGCATTTTCATGCATCGCTCGCCGTCGTTGATAGTGGCAATACTTGCGATTCTGAAGGCTGGTGGCGCTTTCGTTCCGCTTGACCCGGCCTATCCTGAAGCGCGGCTCGCGTATATCGCCAAGGATGCCCGGTTATCCAGGATCGTCACAGATAGAGATCTTGCCGGGTCGGCGTCGCATTTCTGTCTTGACGGTTGCGAGATAGTCGTGCCCGAAGAGGATCCGGCACAAGATATTGCCCCCACTCTCGCCTTGTCCTCTGAAGAATCAATTGCCTATGTTATTTACACTTCGGGCTCGACGGGCACGCCACGTGGCGTAATGATCCCTCACCAAGCAATTGTCAATCATATGCATTGGATGAGTGCGGCGTTTCCCCTCCATGGCGATGACCGGGTGCTTCAAAGAACCAGCATCAGTTTCGATCCATCCGTTTGGGAAGTATTCTTGCCCTTGATGTCGGGGGCGACTCTGGTCCTATCGCTTGCCCGCATGGCGGATTATGAGTCTCTTGCAAGGGAGCTGCAGAGTGAGAAGATTACGGTCGTTCAGCTCGTGCCCGCCCTGTTTCGGCCGCTGGTGGTTAGCGAACTGCTCAGGCCGTGTGTTCATCTGAGGCGTGTGTTCTGCGGCGGCGAAGCGCTTGAGATGAGGCTGGTGGAAATGTTTTTGAAGCAGCATTGTGCGCAGCTCTACAACTTGTACGGCCCGACTGAAACCACAATCGACTCCTCCTGGTGGCGCTGTAGTTTACGCTCTGATGGCGCTATAGCTCCGATTGGTGAACCAATCCATAATACTCAACTCATGGTGCTCAACGATGCTTTGGGCCCGGTCTCGTCTGGTGCGACTGGCGAGCTTTACATCGGCGGCGTGGGGCTTGCGCGTGGTTATGCTGGCTCTCCCCGGCTCACTGCTGAGCGTTTTCTGCCGTGTCCATACTCCGCGATTCCGGGAGCTAGAATGTATAAAACCGGCGATCGCGTACGTGTTATTGATAACCAGACCCTTGCTTTTCTCGGTCGTGTGGATAATCAAGTCAAGTTCCATGGTTATCGAATCGAGCCATCCGAAATAGAATGTGCCTTGGTTGCGCATCCCGCCGTTAACACCGCCCTTGTTACTACAACTGGAGCAACTGGGGCCGATGCTGTTTTGGTTGCGTATTTTGTGTGTGAACCTGGAGCCCGCACATCTGCGGACGAACTGCAGGGGTTTCTGCGGCAGAGGTTGCCTGCGTACTCGGTTCCCCATGCATTCATTCAATTGGATCAATTCCCCTTGCTACCAAATGGCAAAATAGATCGCCGGCAGCTTCCCGGGCCTTCTGGCATGGCCCGCTATTTGAAGGATGCTCCTTGCCGACCGCGCTCTGAGCTGGAGATTCAACTGGCGGAAATATGGAAAGAGATACTCCAGATCGATGTTGTCGGCGTAAGGGATGATTTCTTCGCGTTGGGTGGGCACTCATTGCTCGCAACACAAGCAATCTCGCGCATTCGGGATCGATTTGGAGTGGCCTTGCCCCTGGTGAGCATGTTCGACTTTCCCACCATCGAAGGTCTGGCAGAGCAGATCAACCTGTTACTGTCAGCGAGTCCGGCGGTTGTGGGGCAAGGGGAGACACGCCAGCCGGAAAACGCCGAAACGCTCTGAAGATGGTTGGCTGGTGACGGTTCTTGTTTTCGGCCAGAAATGAGGCGCTTCTATATGGAGAACCTAGTCGAGAAAGGAGCCGCACGGTCCGAACATCGCGGCATGCTTGCGCGTGAGGATTATGCGGTCATTCCCCGGCGCAAGCAGTCCGGCCCCGCAGTCTTGTCCTTCGCCCAGGAACGGCTGTGGTTCCTTGATCTTTACTATCCCAATAGTCCAATTTACAACATTCCCGCGCCAATTCCCTTTACGGGTGTGCTAGACCCCGAAGTCTCGTGCACGGTACTCAACGAAATCGTCAGACGCCACGAGTCCTTGCGCACAACTTTCCAGATGGGACCTAATGGTACGCCCACCCAGGATGTGTCCGCTGGACTAGTTCTCCAACTGCCCGTCATTGATGTGCGAAGTTTGCCGGAGCAGCAGAAGCAAACTGAGCTTGCCCGGATCTTCAACGAAGAGCGCAATCGCATATTTTCCCTGGAGAACGGTCCCTTGCTACACGCGGCCCTTATACGAATCAAGGACGACTTCCAATATCTCTTCTTAAACGTGCACCACATCGTTTCCGATGCGTGGTCCATGTCCGTGTTTATGAATGAGTTCCGCACCCTCTATGAGTCGTTTTCCCTGAGCCGGCCATCACCGCTGCCAGCGCTCCCGATCCAGTATGCCGATTTTTCTGTGTGGCAACGCGAGTGGCTAACTGGAAAAGTCCTGGATGAGCAGCTCGCCTACTGGAGTCGCCAATTAAGTACTGCCGACTCGACCGTTCTCGAGTTGCCGAGTGACCGCCCACGGCCGCCGTTCCTCACATTTAAGGGAGCCACAATTTCCTTTGTGCTCCCGCATGGAGTCTCCGAACGTCTCCGCCGGTTCGCCACCTCCTCCGGATCAACTCCTTTCATGATCCTATTGGCCGGATTCAAGATTCTACTTTATCGCTATACAGGACAGAGTAGCTTAATAGTGGGTTTTCCAGCAGCCAACCGCACTCGATCGGAGCTGGAGAATCTCATCGGGTTTTTCGTCAACTCGCTCCCGTTGCATACTCGCATATCGGGCAACACGACGTTCCACCAGATGGTGCAACAGGTTCGCGCCACAGTCCTTGGCGCATTGGCACACCAGGACCTGCCGTTCGAAAAACTTGTGGCCGAGCTGGCGCCAGAACGGAACGTAAATGCCAACCCAATTTTTCAAGTGATGTTCGACTTTCAGCATTCGGCTATCCCCCAATCAGCCCAGCCTCAGGTCGAGGTTTCCGAACAGCTCCAGGAAACGCAATCTGCCATGATTCATGGGACCTCAAAGTTCGATCTGAGCTTGTCGATGGGTAACTCTGGCCGGCAGTTTTGCGGAACCCTGGAATTCAGCACAGATATGTTCGATGAGGCAACGATTCGTCGATTTATTCAGTGCTTTCATATGGTTCTCTCCGATGCAACGGAGAATCCAGACCGGCCCATCAAATTGCTCGAAGTTGTTCCCGCTAGTGAACGCCAACGAGTTCTGCTGGGTTCGAATTCAACGGACACTCGCTTTTCGCTCGACAAGTGCATTCATGCAATGTTTGAAGCTCAAGTTGAGCGCACGCCGGATCTTATTGCCGCCAGATTCCACGACCAATCTCTTACTTACCGCGAACTGAATAGGCGCGCGAATCGGCTGGCGCGTTATCTGCAATCGCGATCCATCGGACCCGAGTCCATTGTCGGCATCTGCATGGAGGGATGTCTTGAGTTGATTATCGCTGTGTTGGGCGTGTTGAAAGCGGGTGGGGCCTATTTGCCGATCGATCCCGCCTATCCCCGCGACCGCATAGGCTTCATGATAGAGGATGCCAAAACCGAACTATTGCTGGTCCACTCTTCGACGGCGGATTCCGTCTCGGGCATGGCAAAAGGGGCCGAGGTCATGATCGATACGATCATGCCGCTTTTGGACCAAACGGATGCCAGCAACGTTCACTCCGACGCTTGTTCCTCCAACGCGTGCTACGTGATCTACACCTCCGGTTCAACCGGGCGCCCGAAGGGAGTCGTGGTCGAACACCGGGGTGTAGCAAACCTGGTTCAGGCGTTCGTTCAATTATTCTCGATCGGAGTTGGATCCAGAATATTGCAATTCTCTTCCTTCAGCTTCGACGTGTCGGTCCGCGAAATATTTGAGCCTCTCCTTTCGGGAGCCACGATATGTTTAGCACGCCGGGATGAACTGACGCCTGGAGAACCACTGATACGAGCTTTTCAGGAATACGGCATCACCACTGTTACGCTTGCACCCTCAGTCTGGGCGCACCTTCCACATGCCGATCTGCCTGCGCTCACGTGCGCGATTGCAGGGGGGGAAGCTTGTTCCGCGGCGGTGGTGGATCGCTGGAGCCGCGGGCGGAACTTCTTCAACGCGTATGGACCTACCGAGGTCACCGTAGGCTCATCCGTCGCACAATGTTTTCCCGGCGGGAAGCCATCGATTGGGACCCCGCTTCCGAACTTAAAGTTCTACGTTGTCGACTCCCAGCTTCAGTTATGTATTCCCGGTACGCCCGGCGAACTTCTTATCGGAGGAATTGGCGTCTCCCGCGGCTATTTGCGGCGCCCGGGCTTGACTGCGGAGCGATTCATTCCAGATGCATTCGGTTCCACGCCGGGCGGGCGTTTGTATCGCACCGGTGACCTGGTGCGCCAATTGCAGGACGGCTCGATCGATTACCTGGGAAGAATTGACACACAAGTCAAGATTCGTGGTTTCCGTATCGAACTCGGCGAAGTGGAGAGCGTGCTCGCAGAACATCCGGCCGTGGCAGCTTGCACAATTGGCGTGCACGAGAAGGCCGAATACGATCGGCATCTGGTGGCTTACGTGGTTCTGCGGGAGTCTGAGATACGGCCGGAAGTGCTGAAACAATTCGTGGCATCCCGGCTGCCTCGATATATGGTCCCCCAAGCGTATATCTTCCTTGACCGTATTCCGCTTACCCCGGCAGGAAAGGTTGACGTACGCGCATTGCCTACGCCGGAGCAGGCGCAGCGGCGCGAAAGCTACGTCGCAGCTAAGACAGAAACGGAAAAGTTCCTGGAACGGTTGTGGTCGGAAGTGCTTCAGGTAGAGCGTGTCGGTATCCATGACAATTTCTTTGAAATGGGAGGCCATTCGCTCCTTGTTATGCAAGTCATTTCTCGTCTTCGGGAGAGACTGGGCAGAGATACACCTTTGCGGGTTCTCTTTGAAAGCCCCACGATTGCAGAGCTTGCGGCATATCTCGACGGCGGCGGCGTTGGCGACAGCGGTACCAGCGGACAGCCTGCCGACGACAGCGTGCGGCAGGCGGCGGCCCCGCGATTGGAAAGAGCGCAGGGATCGCCGTCCGGGATCCCGCGAGATCTCTCCCGGACCGACACCTTGGGCCCAAGGGATGGGCCATCAGCCTCTGCCGACTCTGCAGTGATGTCCTTCGCCCAAGAGCGACTCTGGTTTCTTCAGCAGTTCGAACCCGGCAATACGGCCTACAATGTAGTCGCTCCATTGCCATTGCGTGGGCCAGTTTCCATCCCCGCTTTGACCCGCGCCTTCAATGAAGTGGTTCGCAGACACGAGATCCTCAGGACAGTGTTCCGAACCGAAAAGGGTTTGCCGGTACAAGTCATCTGCAGGAAAACCAATACAAGGCTGGAAGTCGTGGATCTTAGGGATAGAAGTCGCACCCACGCGCAAGAGGAACTCAAGAAGCGCACTCAAGCGGAGGCCAGCACGCCGTTCGATCTTGCTCGAGGACCTCTGCTTCGCGCCATCTTGTTTCAGATCGCCGACGATGACAGCTTGCTCTTCCTTTGTATGCACCACATCATCTGTGATGCGTGGTCCTTCGGTGTGCTGTCGAACGATTTGCAGACAATTTACCGGTCATTTAGCCTGGGAGAGCCAACATCGCTGCTTCCGCCGGAACGGCAGTATCGCGAATTCGCCACCTGGCAACGAGATACGCTTCAAGAGCAAGTTCTGGCCCAACACCTGAGCTATTATCGCAAGCAGCTTGAGGGTACACCTCCATTCCTCAATCTGCCTTATCGTCAATCCAACCCACTGTTGCAATCCGCCGCCGGCCGGGCTGAAACATTTTCGGTGCCCGCGGATGTCTGTTCCCGGTTGAAGGCATTGGCTCACGCCGAGGGTGTGAGCATGTTTATGTTGCTGTTGGCGACATTTAACGTTTTGCTATACCGCTATACCGGAGAGGAGCATATCGTCGTTGGGACGCCAATGGCGAATCGCCCTCGCCGGGAGTTTGAACACACCGTAGGGCTCTTTACCAACACCCTGGTCCTGCATACTGACCTGTCTGGGGATCCTTCGTTTCGAGACGTTCTGCGTCGAGTCCGCGAGATGACCCTGGAAGCCTATTCCCATCAAGACCTGCCTTTTGAACGTCTTGTCTCCGAGCTCAATCCAGAACGGAACCTGAATGCCACTCCTTTATTCCAAGTGATGTTTATCTTCCAGGAGGGCTCGTTGGTGTTTCGAGAACCCGAAAGTCCGGTTGGTCTGGAAAGTGTCTTTGAAGGTGGTGCGGCAAAGTTTGACTTGACCTTTTACCTCGAACAGTCGGGGTCAGGAATTCGCGGCGCCGTCGAATACAAGACCGCATTGTTCGACAGTTCAGTCATCCGCGGGATGATTCTGCATTTCCTGCGCATTCTCGAAACGACTGCCCATAACCCGGAGCTGTCAATTGTCTCCTTGCCGCTGGTTGATAGTGGGGAGCAACAAGCGCTGTTAAAACCGTCGGTTGTACCGCCTGTTCCAGAAGGCATCTCGGGCGTACACCAGATGGTAGAGATACAAGCGAGACAGACCCCCCACGCTGTCGCTCTTCGGACTTCCGATGATTCACTCACATATGCGCAGATGAACGATAAGGCCAATCGGTTGGCACGCCTTCTGCAGAAAGCCGGAGCAGGACCGGAGAGAGTAGTCGCGGTTTACCTTGAACGTGGCATCGATCCGATACTGGTGCTCCTGGCGATACTTAAAGCCGGAGGAATTTATTTGCCGATAGAGACTACGGTCCCGGCGTCCCGGATAGAGTTAGTGCTTCGCCAAGCGGGGGCCGTAGCAGTCGTCACCACGACTCAATTGGCGGCGCGCCTTCCTGGCAGCGACCCGTATCGAATTTGTTTGGACGAAGTGCAAGAAGAATTGGCTGCGCTTGGTTGCGACGATTTGGCTGTGCCGGGCTCTCAGTGGAACGGGTGCTATCTGATATATACATCCGGCTCGACAGGTCGACCAAAAGCCGTGCTTCTACCGAAACGTACTCTGTTACAGCTCATTTGCTGGCAGATGCAGAGGGGCGGCGGAGATGGTTTCGCTGCGACAACATTGCAATATTCGTCGTTGGGGTTTGACGTCTCGCTTCAGGAAGTTTTTACCACTCTCTGCTCCGGCGGGACGTTGGTCTGCGTTTCACCGGATCAGCGGAAGGACATTTGGGAGCTCTTTGCACTCATGATTCAGAGTCATGTCCAAAGGGTCTTCATGCCGTATGCGACACTTAAACAGTGGAGCGATTTCGTCGCGACGGCACGCCTGTCTGCCCTGCCTAAGTTGAAGGAAATTATTGTCGCCGGGGAGCAACTGCGGATCACTCCGTCGATTGCTGGTCTGGTCGCTCAGATGGATCATTGCGCCCTCATCAATCAATACGGTCCTTCAGAGTCGCATGTTGTGAGCGAGTATCGCCTGTCCAACGACACCGGCGAGTGGCCGCCAACGCCTCCTATCGGCAGTGCGGTTGCCGGCGCGACACTCTACGTTCTCGATGAAAATGCACAACTTGTTCCTCCCGGTGTGGTAGGGGAACTGTTTATTGGCGGGGATGCTTTGGCACGCGGCTATATGCAATCGCCGTCTCAGACTGCCGAGAAATTTGTGCCTGATCCTTTTGCTAAGGATTCTGGGCGACGAATGTATCGGACCGGAGACATGGTTAGGTACAACAGTCAGGGCGAATTGGAATTTCTGCACCGCATTGACGATCAGATCAAAGTGCGCGGATTCCGTGTTGAACTGGGTGAGGTTGAATTCTACGTCAGCCTGGTTCCAGAGGTTATACAGGCGGCGGTGACCTATATATCGTCACCTTCAAACCCTTCCACTAGTCGTCTGGTTGCTTATGTAGTCCGGAAAGAGAATGCCAGCCTGACGGCGACTGACCTGATCACTCGGCTAAGGTCACAATTACCCGAATACATGGTGCCGAATGAGATTGTCTGGCTGGAGTCTCTGCCGTTGACCACAACGGGGAAAGTGGATAAGAAGAGGCTACCGGCGCCCGAGGGAATCCGGCGCGGTGAAGAACGCCCGTTCGTGGCGCCACGAAGCCCTTTGGAGCAGGAATTGGCGACGATTTGGACGAGTTTGCTGGGCGTCGACAATCCCGGTGTCGAGGACGATTTCTTCGAAAACGGTGGTCAGTCGATCCTCGCCACGCAGCTCGCCGCAGCATTGGCAGAGCGCTACAGCGTGGAGGTGGGTCTACGCAAGATATTCGAACAACCCACCATTGCCGCGTTGGCGGTTGCCGTGGTGCAAGCCCAGGCCCTGGCGTGTTCAGACGCAACTGTTAAGCAATTGCTGACTGAGCTCAAGTGAGATGGTGATGATAAACGCAGACCACGCGCACCAGGTAACCGGCGTCCCAGCCAAGCGAGTACGAATAACTTTGCTCTGTTTTTCTGGTGCGGGAGGAAGCAGCCCGGTCTTTCATGACTGGATTCGACGATTGCCGGCTTGGCTTGATCTCAAGTCGGTTGTGTTGCCCGGCCACCCTGGCAGATTCCGGGAGAAGCCGGCGGAAGAACTCGTCGGTCTCGCATGTGCACTCGCGGAGGAATTCGAATCCGTTCTGGACAAACCATTTGCTCTGTTTGGGCATAGTTTGGGAGCGCTTCTCGCATTCGAGGTCGCCCGCATCGCTCAACAGCGCGGACGCGTGCCGACCCATCTGTTTGTCTCCGCCTGTGCCGCCCCTCAACTTCCGCGCAGGATACGATTCTTGCACAATCTTCCAGACAGGGAATTGCAGCAACAGCTTGTGCAGTATTCCAGGGTTCCGGCGAATATTGTCAACACGCCAGAACTTATGCAACTTGTGCTTCCTGTGTTCAGGGCTGACATTCGACTGGGTGAGACTTACGGATATACTGATGGTCCGCCTCTGCATTGCCCCATCACGGCGTACGCTGGCAGCTATGATCCATCGGTTACGTATCAGGAGCTCACTCCGTGGTCTCTGCAAAGTACTGGGCCGTTTAACGCTCATTGGCTGCCTGGGGACCACCAATATCTCAACGATCATAGCCAGCCTGTGGTCGCCGATGTCTGTCAGCAGTTGCTGAGTATCGCCACATAACTTAGGGAGACAGCAGATGAATCCAGACACTTCCGAACCGGAACCGTTGCTTTACCGAGTGGTCCTGAACCACGAGGAACAATACTCAATCTGGCCGGCTGATCAGGAACTGCCTGCTGGTTGGAATGCAGAGGGGACAGTTGGACAGAAAGAAGAATGTTTATCACGTATCGATCAGGTATGGACAGACATGCGACCGCTTTCGCTGAGGAAAGCGATGGCAGCGGCAGGTATTTCTTCGAAGCCCCGGTTGTAAAGCTGCCCCTAACTTTCGGTGCCATGCAAGTGGCGGACGCAAAATGACACTCCGGAAGAGTGGCCGGATAGCCAATCCACTTGCGGGACGGAACTCGGAGCCACGCGGCAAAACCAGGGAGACTTCATTGTGAAGGAGCGTCTGGCAAGAAGAGCTGTCGACATAAAGCAATCGAGCATTCGGGCCGTCACGCGACGAATAGAGGCCGTGAAGGGCGTGAATTTAGGGCAGGGGAGTTGTGAGCTGGAACCGGACAAGTCGGTCTGCGATGCGGCTTGTGGCGCGATTCGGGACGGGCACAATTCTTATGCGCTGTTCGACGGCATTCCGCAGCTGAAGGACGCGATTCTGGAACGCTGCCGCGAATATAATCGACTGCCGATCGGGAGAGAAAATATCCTGGTGATGCAGGGCGCGACTGGAGGCCTTGAATGCATCTGCAAGGCCTTCCTTGAGGTGGGTGACGAAGTGATCCTTTTTGAGCCCAGCTATGAATATCACAAGCGATCAGTGATCGAGCGCGGAGCCGTTCCTAAGTTTGTAACGCTGAAAGCGCCGGATTGGTCTTTTAGTGTCGAGGAACTGTCGGCGGCATTCTCCGCGAAAACCAAGCTAATGATATTTGCCAATCCCAACAACCCGACGGGAAAGGTCTTTACCGCACCCGAGCTTCAGCAGATAGGGGAGGAATGCAGAAAACATCGCGCCATCGCGGTCGCCGATGAAGTTTATGAGTACATCTTGGGTCCCGGCCAGCAACATATTTCACTGGCAGCTTTACCGGGCTTGTTTGACCATGCGATTACGATCTCTTCTGCAAGTAAGACCCTGTTTGTGACCGGCTGGCGCGTTGGATGGTTAATTGCACCGGCGGAAGTGATTGGGCCCCTTGGGGTCAAGTCCGACGAGACCTACGTTTGTGCTCCGTCTCCCCTCCAGTATGGAGTGGCGCGCGGCTTAAGATTAGGGAATGATTTTTTTGCTGGAATTCGGGAAAATTTCAATAGCAAGAGACTGCAATTGGAGCTAGCTCTTCGGGCATGCGGGCTCGTTCCGCTGTCTCCCCAGGGTGCTTACTATATACTTGCCGACTACTCCGCACTGGGATTTGCCGATGATGACTCTGCGAATGATGCTCTTATCGACAAAGTTGGTGTCGCGGCGGTGCCGGGGAATTCCTTTTATAGCGATTCTGGCGTTCGACGAAGAACAGGTTTGCTGCGATTCTGCTTTGCGGTGACAGAACAGAAGCTTAGTCGCGCTTGTGAACTATTAACCTCGGCTCGCCTGACCTCCCGATATGAAACTCCTGTCCGCCTCGGTTCTTCTTGACACGACACTGCGGCGCTACGCGAGCGTCAACAACAGCTCGGAGCCATCGTGAAAATATGCGGGTTGATGCGGCGCTGGGCTGCACAGCGCCACGACGTGGAGCGGAGGGGCAGTCAGGAGTTGAAAGATCCAGGACCGTGCGTCGTCCGCGGGAGGTACGAACACCACGAAGCGTTCGTCCAGGCGAAACGAGAAAGAGGTCGGGTGGGTCGAGAATCCTGTCCCGCGAGCCTTGAGATACGACTCCTTGAGGACCCAGAGGCGGAGGAATTGTTCGCGGCTTTCGCGAGGGTGAAGCGCGCGGAGGGCGGCGAGTTCCGCGTCAGTCATAGTACTTCTACCCAATTCGAGGGGCTCGACCTCGCGTTCCAGCGACTCGATGTCGAGACCGATTGGACCACGGGTAGTTAATGCGACGCCTACCAGCCCCTTAGTATGGCTGATGCTAAAGCCGAGCGAAATGGCGGCAACGGGACGTTCGACGTGCGGTCGGCCGTACCGGCCTTTGCGGAAACACAGCTCACGAGGATTGCAGCCCGAAGCGTAGGCCATCGCGGTTCGGGCAAGCGCGTGCGCCAGCACATATCGGGCACGATCATGTTCGAAGTAGAATCGTTCCGCTTGGTTTTGTTCATCCAGCGACAAAACCGAACAGGACCGCCGCAGCTGCGCTTCGGTGACGGACTCGGCGGCGGCAAGCCACAGATGCGTGCCAGGTTCCAGGTTCATCGAACGAAGCTCACGCCCGTACCCAATCTCCGTTTCGTCTCCCATACAAAAATGCTTAACCAAAGCCGTAGCGCCCGCGAATCTGCTGAACCAGTCGCGTAAGCACGTTGCCCGGACCGAGCTCGGCAAAAGTGAAGTCGCCCTCTCGCACCAGATAGCGGATTGAATCAAGCCAGTTGACGGGATTGGCGATCTGACGTACCAGTGTCTCACGCACCTGACCGTTGCGATAGGGACGCCCCGTGACGTTGGCGATGACAGGGATCCTCAACGGCTGGAACTCAACCTCCGCCAGGAGTTGCCCAAATTCATCGGCGACCGACCGCATATACCGCGAGTGGAAAGGGGCACTGACGTTCAGACGAACATAGCGGGCGCCGCGGGACTCCACGACCGGTTTCAACCGTTCGATATCTTCACGAGGCCCCGCTATCACCGTCTGATGCTCGGCATTTAGATTGGCGATGTCGATGCTGGTGACGCCGCTTTCGCGAAACATCACCTCGACGGCCTCGGCCTTGCATCCGATCACCGCCGCCATGCCGCCCGAGGGCGCGCGGCTCATCAACTCGCCACGTCGCTGCACAAACTTCAGCCCCGTCCCGTAGTCGAAGGCGCCTCCCGCAAACAGCGCCACATACTCCCCCAGACTATGACCGATGAGGAAATCGGGATCGACCGGATCAGCATGGGTTCGTGCGAGATAAGTGAGCGCGCCCACGACGTACATCGCGGGCTGAGTGTATTCACTCTGGTCAAGACGGCCCGAGTCATCCTCCAGGCAAAGTGACCGGATGGAATAACCGAGGATTGCATCAGAGAACCGAGTCTCGTCCGGAAACTGCTCGAACAGGTCGCGACCCATGCCGCGAACCTGGGATCCCTGACCAGGGAACCCGTAGACTCTCATCGCCTCAATCCTCCGTCCCCGACGTCGAGTGGTCCCGGAGTATACATAAAATCGGGCGCAGCTGTCGAGACCGAAGACCTAAAGAAACCTAAGGAGTCCAAGCTCACCGTGGAGCCTGTGCCAACCGTGAGGTAATGTCCCATTTCGCCCTCGCCGCGCTATGGGAGTGGCACGTTAATTACCTTGTTTGATCTCTGCCCTTCGTTCAGTCACGAGCAAAAAGCTAGAGCAAGTAGAAGCCTATGGAGTTTCAGGTAGCTCATACTAGGTACTCTCCAGCAGATGTGACTGAATCACAAGGACACAAAGAGAAGAGAGCCGGATGCCAGTCCGGGAGTTTCTCACGACTTAGAAGGCTTTCGCCGCGTTTTTGTCAGCCGTGTCTAAGGCGAATTGTGCCACAGCGTTCTCAACTGACGCAATCATGATCTCTTATATTGAGAATTCTTCTCATTCAGACTTTCAGTCATGTTAATATCTCAACCCGCTAGGTCCCATGAATCGTCCCGCTTGTTGACTTATTGCTTTTGTTGGGATCTCCATAGCTTCGAGTAGCGAGAAATTGAAACTAGGACACCAACGACCGTGAGCTGCGCTTGCACGGGTCCCTGACTTCGTGCGAGAATGTGGCCGACCTCGCGGGGATGGTGGGAGGTTCATTCTGTGCTTTCAGTCCTCAATGCTTTGTGTCACGGTTATGTCGCGACACCCCTCCTGGCATTGAGCGCTCGACGCAGATTGCTGGACCAGTTACATCGAGATCGTGCTGTCTCCCTAGCCTCCCTGGTCGAAAACACCAACGCGAATGCCGGGTATCTGGAGATCCTGCTCCACGCACTGCAAAGCCTGGGTTGGGTCGAAAGGACGGGCGGCGGTTATCTGATCGGCCTCGGAGCGCAACCGGACCGTCTGTGTTGCGAGGTGGTGGAACTCTACAACTTCACGCCTCGAGAATTGCTCGCCGACGAGACAGCTAGGATCGTGCTCTTGCGGGAGATCGCACGGCTGGTCAATGAGCGCGGAGGGGATGAGCGTCCAGGTCAGATTGCGCGGTTGTTAGAGGGAGCAGTCCTGTTGCCGCTCTTGATCGGCCTCAAGGCCTTGCAGACAGAGCCCGCGTCCGCACCGCTCTCAGACCTGCCTGACCAGCTACAAGAAGCTCTGAGGCTCTTCTTTCGATTGAAAGGCTGGCTGCAGCCGCACAGCGATGTCGAGTTGACACTTCTCGGAAGAGAGATCTTTGAACGCGTCAGCGTGATGGCAATTGCCGGCTCGTACCGGGCCATGCTTGCAGGCGTCGATTCTTTGATCTTCGGCAACCCCAGCCACGTCATCGACAGGAGTGGAAAGGTCGAAGAAATTCACGTTGACCGGACCATGAACGTGGTCGCAAGCGGCTACCAACATCGACGCTACTTCAAGGAGGCGGAAGCACCACTGCTCGAGATATTCGGACATTCAAAGTTCGACGTTCAGCCGAAGTATATTGCAGACATGGGTTGCGGCGATGGAACCTTCTTGAGGCTGGCGTATGACTTTATCCGGGAGCGGACGGTGCGCGGAACTCGTCTAAGGGAATATCCCTTGACGCTCATCGGGGTTGACTGCAGCCCGGCGGCCTTGCAGGAGACAACGAAGACTCTAGCCAACTATCCGCACATCGCGATGTTGGGGGACGTTGGCCGGCCGCACCAGTTGCTGGATGACTTGCGGGCTCACGGGATCGAGCGCCCTCAAGAAATTCTGCATGTTCGATCCTTCCTGGACCACGATTTTCGCTACGAACGCGCTCAACGACTACGCGCCAGCGCGGACGCGCATCGTCCTGCCGATGCAGCCTACGTCGACCAATCAGGGAACAGCCTGCCAATCGAAGACGTTTTGGCAGCGTGGCGGGCGAACTTGAAGCGCTGGTCAGAGGTGATCTCCCCGCATGGCATGTTAGTGCTCGAAGCGCACTGCCTCCCGCCGCGCTGTACACGCCAGAACTTCTCCGCGACCGAAAGCTTTTACTTCGACACACTACACGCGTTGTCGCAACAGTACCTGATTAGCGCTGACTCATTTCTCACAACCGCAGCGAGCGACGGTTTATTTCCGCGGGTCCCGTGCACCCGCTTTCCCAAAACGCTGCCCTTCTGCCGAATTACCCTGACGCACTTCGAAAAACGCGACTATCTGGTGCGAACGGCCGAAACCAGCGATCTCCCGGCCCTGTACGAACTAGAGGATCTTTGTTGGCCGGACAAACTCCGCGCGCCGGTTGTGGCAATCGCCGAGAGGCTGCGTATCCACCCGTCAGGGCAGTTTGTGTTGGAGGTCGATGGGAAAGTGGTTGCCGTCCTTTACACTCAGCGGACCGCAACCGTGGGCGACATCGCGATGAGCACCGCCGCCGATACTGGGTTGCTTCATATGGATGCCGGCCCCGTGGTTCAGTTGATCGCGCTCAACGTCGCTCCTGACTGGCAAGATAAGCGACTTGGCGATCAGTTGTTGGAATTTGTGCTGCAGGTCTGCGCCTTGACGAACGACGTCCGCGCGGTTGCCGGCGTTACGCGCTGCAAATCTTACGATGTGCGGAGTCACGGTCCCATCGAGGAATACATCAAGGCACGAGACCAGCGCGGGAAACTCTTGGATCCAATCCTGCACTATCACGAGAGCCACGGGGCCAAGATTCTCGAAGTTGTTCCCAATTACCGCCCGCTCGATACGGAAAACAATGGCTGCGGAGTCCTGATCCGTTATGACATCCGGAGCTCTCGACGTTCTGCCCAAGAGCGTGTACCTGCCTCTTCGCACCACGAGCCGGAAGCACCAGGCACGAATGTCGAAGCACAAACTGAGTACATAATAAGGAGATGCCTGGGGCCCAACAGAGAAGCCGGGTATGATCGAAGTCGGCCGCTTATGGAGATGGGACTCGACTCGGCCGATCTTCTCGAGCTGTCGGAGCAGGTCCGCTGCGAGTTTCAAGTGGTTTTGGGCCCGGCGTTCTTTTTCGAGCACAGCACACCGGCCAAAGTTGCAGACTACGTGCAGGCCGTGCTTGCCCGGCCAGAAGCGGATGCTTCCGGCGCCCGGCCGATTGCGCAAACTCGGCCGATCCTGTCGACGCCGATTGCTGCCCCCATTCGCGCAACTGAGATCGCAATCGTCGGCTGCTCTTGCCGACTACCTGCGGGTATCAACGACCCAGAGAGTCTCCGGCTATTTCTGAAGTCGCGCGGAAACGCCGTCAGAAAGATTCCACCGGAACGGCTGACTTGGCCTGCGGATATTACTCCTGAGGCCGAGCACGTGGGCATCGACAAAGCCGCCATCCTCGACGACATCCAATCCTTCGACGCTCCCTTCTTCCGAATCAGCCCCCGAGAAGCCGCTACGATGGATCCCCAGCAGCGCATTCTACTGGAGCTTGCATGGGCGTGTCTTGAGGATGCCGGCTACGACGGCACGTCCCTCTCCGGTAGCCCGACAGGAGTCTTCGTCGGTGCGAGCAACTCCGACTATCACGAACTTCTATCGGATACATCGGCAGAAGCTCACATGTCCACCGGCACATCGATGGCGATGCTTGCGAACCGCCTCTCTTATTTTTTTGATTTCCGAGGGCCGAGCATCGTGATCGACACGGCCTGCTCGAGCTCGCTGGTCGCCGTGCACCAGGCGACACAATCACTGTTCCTTGGCGACTGCGATCGAGCCTTAGTTGGTGGTGTCAATCTCATTTGTCATCCCGGGAACAGCGTCAACTATTACAAGGCGGGCATGCTATCTCGCCGGGGGCAATGCCGCACTTTCGACCAAGGCGCCGACGGTTATGTGCGGGCTGAAGGCGCCGTCATGATGCTGTTGAAACCTCTTGGAGAAGCAGTCGCCGACCATGACCAGATTTATGCGGTCATCAAGGCAACGTCGTGCAGCCATGGGGGACAGTCGGGCGGGCTGACCGTTCCCAACCCTGAGCAACAAACGCGGATGCTTGTGGACGCGTGGAAGCGCGCCGGGGTCTCACCGGACACTTTGGACTTCTTGGAAACCCACGGCACCGGAACTCCCTTGGGCGACCCAATCGAAGTGCAGGGCATTCGCAGGGCGTTCATGGAATTTGGCTCGGGCTCGGAGGCCTCCAGCGGGAACCGCTGCGGACTAGGAGCCCTCAAGACGAATCTGGGCCACCTGGAAGCGGCTGCGGGAATCGCGGGATTGCTCAAGCTGGCGCTCGCTCTCCGCCACGCAGAGGTGCTGCCGAATCGTTCGTTGGAAAAGCTGAACGAGATGATCGACCTAAGCGACCGCTCGTTCTTCATTGCTACTGAGCTGCAGCCCTGGCCGAAACCGGTTGGCCATCCGCGCCGTGGTGGCGTCAGCAGCTTCGGTATCGGTGGAACGAATGCCCACGTTGTGCTCGAGGAGTTTACCGGCAGACCTGAGATCGAGCAATCGGCTGCCCGAGCCTTGCCCTTCCTGTTATCGGCACGCACGCCGGAGGCGCTGCAGCGTTCGGCGCGCAGACTGTTGGCCCACCTGAAATCGGGTTGCAATCAGAACCTTGAGTCTATTGCCTACACATTGCAGCGACGAGCCACTTTGCCCATGCGACTCGCTTTGGTAGCGAGTTCGCACACCGAGCTGCTGGCCAAGCTTGAAGAGGTCATTGCAGGAGCACCGCATATTGAAGCCGGCATGGTCGAGGGCGCAGATGATCTTGCTCAGCTGGCCGAGCGTTGGGCCAGCGGGCAGGCCGTTGACTGGAATGCGGAGTCGAAGGACGAATCATCCGCCGGCCGTCAAGAACCTTGTATCGTACCGCTACCCACCTATCCCTTCGCGGCACAGCGCTATTGGTTTCCGCATGAAGCCGGCGCAGCTCGCGCACGTGTCCATGCGCTCGCTCCGAACTGGGGACAAATACGACCGCTGCGCGCAGGCGACTGGCAAGCGGAGCGTTACTCGAACGTTATGGTTCTATCGACCATCGAACCACGGTCGGCAAAGCGGCTCGAACGATTTATCTCAATTCCGAGAGTCGGCGATGCTGATTGCACGGAGCCCTTGATGAACGCTTATCAGACCTGCATGGAACGTGTGTCCCGTGCCATCAGGCAAAGGCGGCCGGAGCACTGCGTCATTTTGGCCCACGAGGACGAAGACCTGGCGTGGATGCTGGACGGCGCACTGCGCTCGTTGAGCCGGGAGATCGGCTTTCCGGCATCTTGGTATTCCTGGGATGAGGCGCTGTTACTCGAATCGAATGCTCTACCGTTTTCGGTCCTGAGTGATGCGCTTGACCAGGCAACGGATCCAGGCCATCACCGCCTGGTAGCGGTTGGAAACGACGTGTGGTGCCGGCCATGTACCTGGGTGTCGCGGGAGGACGAAGTAACACGGCCGACGCGGTTACGGCGGGGCGGAACCTACTGGATCACAGGTGGCAACGGCGGCATCGGTCGTCACTTGGCGGCTCACCTAGTATCCGAATACGACGCGCACGTCGTGCTGTGCGGTCGATCGGCGCTCGGCCAGAGTCTGCAATCCGCAGTGGACAATATCTGTGCGTCAGGTTCGGCGGGAACCGTGTCTTATCACAGCGCTGATTGTTCGAGCCGCTCGGATATGGAAGCACTATACGCCTGGACCGTCCATACCTATGGAGAGTTGCACGGCGTCATTCATGCCGCAGGACTGATTCGCGATAGCAGCCTTCACCTGCGCAGTCCGCAGGACATTCGTGCCGTGCTAAAGCCCAAAGTTGACGGCACGGTAGTGCTGGACGAAGTCACCAGCGTCGGTCCTCTCGACTTCTTCATGACCTTTTCGTCGCTCACTGCAGTAGCCGGCAATCCGGGGCAGACCGACTACTCCGCTGCGAATGCGTTCTTGCGAGCCCATGCGCGACGGCGGAATCGTCTTGTGAACCAAGGAGCGCGCTCAGGCGCAACGCTGACCATTCATTGGCCGTACTGGCGCGAGGGCGGCATGCGGCTGCACGAAGCACAGATCACTCGACTCGGCGGCATACAGGGCACGGTGCCGATGCCCACGAGCGAGGGGCTAGCGGCTTTCGAGGCAACATTCCGACGAGACGGTGGAGAGACGGCGATCGTATATGGTCCTTCGCCCATGCTCCCGTCAGCCGTACGGCACACTCAGTCATCCGTCGAGCAGCCAGAGAACAGAGCAATAGGTCCACTCGGCTTTCCTGAGGTTCAGCATCACCATGACGTTGGAACGGTGGTTGCCGGCATCATCTCTGAAGTGCTGGCCGTACGGATCGAGGATTTGGATGTCCAGACTCACTTGGTTGATTACGGGATGGATTCAATCCTGCTCCAACGTGTGGCAAGCCAACTGAGTGCCCGGTTCGGGTTGGCACTGGATGGGCTTGATCTCCACAAGCACCCCACGATCGAGTTACTCACGGCGTCGATAAACAGCCGCAGGTTACTGGGCACGTCTCCTCTGCCTGTCGTGACGTCACGGCCGAACTCCCAGACCGTCGCTCCCGACGACATTGCAATCATTGGCGTCAGCATCTCCGTGGCGGGCGCCACCACTCTGGAGGAATTCGAGCGGCGATTGCTGGCTGGCGAGATGCTGGTCACGAGCTATCCCGAGGCACGATGGCAGGCGTTGCCGGCGAATCTACGAGCGGGCAGGCAGCGGGCGAGCTACCGTGGTGCGTTTCTCGACGACATCGACGCGTTCGACGCGCGGTTGTTCGGCATTCCACCCCGCGAAGCCATGTTGATGGATCCAAGGCATCGCCTTGCGCTGCAAAGCGTGTGGCAGGCCATTGAGGATGCGGGATATGACAAGTCCGCGTTTGCGCAGAAGAAGACGTCGGTTTTCGTCGCACTCGGCCCTGACGAGTATGCCACGCTGGCCAACTACGACTCGGAACTCGACGAATTCCGGGGGCGTGGGACCCGTCGTTATATGGCAGCTCATCGCATTTCGCATTTCTTCGACCTGGAGGGGACGAGCGAAACGGTGGATACGGCTTGTTCGAGCGTGTTCGTGACGCTCGAGCGAGCCTGCGCCATGCTACGCTCTGGGTTCAGCGAGCAGGCGGTTGTTACCGCTGTGCAGCTAAACCTTTTGCCGACCTCATTCGAAGAGCTGGATAGGCAGGGTTTGTTGACGGGGCGCAATCGGATGCTTCCACTCGATCAAGAAGCGGATGGTTTCATTCGATCCGAAGGCGTCGGCACAGTCATTCTGAAACCGTCCCGTCGCGCCCGCGCCGATCGAGATCACATTTACGCTCTTATCAAAGGCGTGGGTATTTGGCATGCAGGCAAGACGATGGGGCTTACCGCCCCCAACACGTCTGCCCATCGTCAGGCCATGGAGCGTGCGCTGGCGCTGAGCGGCGTCTCGGTGAATGACTTGTCCTATATCGAAGCGCACGGCACTGGGATGGGCCTCGGCGACGCCAGTGAAGTTGACGCGTTCAACGAGGTCTTCCGAACGCAAGGGAAAGATACAGCCGAGCCCTGCATTCTGAGCGCGGTAAAGTCGACCCTCGGCCATCTCGAGAGTGCGTCGGGCATGGCCGCTCTCATGAAAGCGATCGTGGCACTGAGAAGCGGAAACGTGCCCGGCATTGCCGGGCTGCGACAGCCGCGCGCTGGGCTCGATTCGGGTTTCTGGAGCGTGGCAGCCGCCGCCCAAGCTCTGCGGGTACGGCCGCAGAGTGCTAAGCCGCATGCGGTTGGGCTGAATTCTTACGGTCTGGGTGGCGTGTCCGCCTTCGTGGTGCTGGAGCAAGCACCGGAGCTCGCGAGGCAGGATTTGGTCGCCGAAGAAGCAGGTGAACAGCTCTTTGTGCTCTCGGCATCGTCGCCAGAGGTTCTGCGCGTCTATCTCTCTCGCGTTCGGCACTACCTGGATCGAATCGTGCAGGGGGAAGAGAGATTCGATTTTCCCGCGTTCATCGCCACCTATCAGTACCATCGACAGCTGATGCGTTGTAGATTGGCGATCGTGGCCGTTTCCGCGAAGGCGTTGGTCCGAGAGATCGATACCGTCCTGAATGGTTGCGCTTCGAGCCGTGTATTTCAATCGGGTCAAGCCAACTCGGCGATGAACACCGACTCGGTGCCGAGCCTCGCGTCCAGCGATTGGGACGCAGTCGCACGAACCTGGGTGTCTGGTGCCGCGGTCCCCTGGCCAGCCACCGTGCACGAGCGACAGCCCTTCCCCGGCTACCCGTTCGATCTTCGGTCCAGGTTCTGGATTCGTTGTGCTGACGACGCCGGATGTAATCCGGCAGGGGCCGATAACGTTCACGAGAGAAATCCAAGCGCTGCGTAGGTAATACACCGAAGTTCAGACCAACAAGGGACGGACCAATGGAAAATACCGTAACTCTATTGAAAACCATGTTGGCCCAGGCGATCTGCCTCGGGACACAACTCTCCACGCTAAACTACGAAGATCGCATTCACGGCGTGAACGCCACGTCAATCCGTGGCAGTTTGGAACGGCTGCGCTCGACTACGGGAGCACTTCTCGATGAGGCGGCATTCCGCTCTGTGAACATAGACGATATTTTTCCCTTGTACGAAGAAATTCAACGCGTGGCGGCGACCAGGAGGGACCGATGAACACAACAGAACACCTGAAAGCGGACCTGGCCGGGCGTATCGCCAAAGCCATGTACATGCCAGCGGAAGACATCGTCGAGGACACGCCCTTTTCCGATTTCGGGCTGGAGTCGGTCACGCTGGTGAGGATCCTTGAGGGCATCCAGAGCACCTATAACTGTACGATTACCGTCGCTGAATTACTCGAACATCAGACGCTTCGTGCCGCAGCCGCATTCATCTCTCGGCGAATTGACGAGCAGGTCGGCGCCGGGGCTGGGGTTGACGGAGGACAACCGTGATAACTACAGAAGAGAGATTTTACGATTCAGTGCAAGTCGCTCCCCAACATGTCGAGCGCTTCAATCACATCTTCTTCTTACGCAACTTTTTTCAGGCGCCAGATCTGTTCCAGACCGAGTTCCAGGAACTCGAAGAGGAACTGAAGGAACTGTTGCCTGTTCTCGAGCCCGGCGAAGGCGGCGTGGAACAATACGCGCCGGGGGAAATGTCGCTCAGCGGCGTGAAGGACCTATTTTCGACAGCGGTCCGGCCGATCGTATTCCGTAAGCTGGGGGCCGAACACGAGTGTGTGCGGAAGTGGAGCCCCGAGGTTTTTAAGGAGCAGTACGGAGACTTCCGCATCTTCTATACCTCTACGGAAAACATAATCAATGACGACAGGACCAGGCTTGCCGACTTCGTGGATCAGGTGCTTTCGGGTAGCGTGAATCGCGGCTACATCGAGAATTTGTCCGACATCTTCAACGCTTTTCCAGAATTGCACGACCAGCTTGGTCTGGACCGCATAGCGAAACACTTCGAGGGCTTCGCGAACTATCACCAGATCGCGCAGCTGTTCTTTGGGGGCCGTGGCACAGGCGCCGCATTCCACTGTGCGAATGAGCTGAACTGTTTCTTCAATATCTATGGCCAAAAGCGTTGGACCTTCGTTCATCCGGGGTACGGCTTCGCAATGTATCCGTCGCTGATGAACCGGGGCTATTTCGTCGGTTCGTTTGTCAAAGCCAATGCTCCGAAAGGTTTCATTGAGGCAAACTTCCCACTATTCAATCGCGTGCCGAGGCTGACCGTTACGCTCGACCCCGGCGACATTCTGATCAACCCTCCTTGGTGGTGGCACGCTGTCAAGAACGTAACACCTGCCACGATCGCGGTCGCCACGCGCTGGGGTCTCCTCGAGCGCTATAGCAGCCAAGCCCCGGTCTGCGACTTCGTTCAGTCAATGCGGGTCGATACGTGGACTGCCTTCGATCAGGATTTCTTGAAAACCGTTGTGGTGGTCCCCGACGCCCGCGTGCGCAAGAACTACCTCGGCTACGAACAGATGGGTTGGAAAAGAGCTTAGCGGTGAAGCGTCAAGCCATAAATTGTGCGATCGTCGGTTTTGCAGCTCGTTACCCAGGGCGCCGGACTGTGGACGAGTTCTGGGACGCCCTCAACGAGGACCGATCACTCATCGAGGAGATGCCCGAATCGAGGCGCCAGCTATTGCACAACGCAGAGTCAGCTGGCGGAAGGGATACTCCACGCCATGGAATGTTTCTCGACGATGTGAGCTGCTTCGACCGGGTGCTCTTTTCGATGTCGCCGCCGGGTGCGATGTTCGCGGACCCCAGACAACGGATACTCCTTGAAATGTGTTGGGCGGCGATCGAAGACGCGGGGCTCAAGAAGACCGAGTTGGCGGACCGCCGGGTGGGTGTGTTCGTGGGGCAGGACGCTTGGTATTGGGGTTCGTATGCCGATACCGAGTATCCCGAGTACGCCCAAGCTCAGGAGTTCATTTTGCCCGGGAACAATCCGACGTTCCTAGCCAGCCGCATTTCGTCGCTTTTCGGATTCCGAGGTCCTTCTCTGGTGTTGAATACGACGTGCTCGAGCGTCTATGCCGCGATGCACTACGCATGCGCGTCTCTGAGGAGTGGGGAGTGTGACTACGCGCTCGTCGGGGGAGTGACGGTGTTTCACAGACCTCCATCCGACAGATTTGAGTCGACGTCGAACACGATGCTCAGCTTCTCAGCGGACGCGGGCGGGTACGTGTCATCGGAGGGATGTGGCGCGTTCCTGCTCTGCAGGGCCGATCTTGCAGCCAAGTCTCGCCACACACAGTATGCAATTGTCTGCGCGAGTGGATGCAGCTCGGGTGCAACTACCAAGTCGTTTGCCCAGCCAAGCCATCCACGGCTGGTCGCGCTTCTCAATGAAACTCTCAGTTCTGGCGGCCTGACTCCGGAGCAGATCGGGTATGTCGAGGCGCACGGGATCGCGTCGCCGGTGGGAGACGCGATCGAGATAAACGCGCTGTACGACGTGCTGGCGCAGTCACACCGTGCAGCGCCTTGTCTGGTCAGCACGATCAAACCGTCGATTGGACATTGTCACGCCGCTTCGGGAGGTTACTCGCTCATCAAGGCCATCCTCGCACTGGAGCACGAGAAGATTCCCGCCATTTTCGGACTGCGCGGGCGACGGCTCAACATCGCCATCCGCTCTGGAACCGACGGCCTTCGGTTCTTGACGGAACCTGTCAGCTGGCCATGCAACGCGGCGGACGGGAAGAACGAGCGATACGTGCTACTCCCTTCCTTTGGTTTCAGCAACGTGAATGCGGCGATCGTCTTACGCGCGGTTCCAGCCACGGCGAGGCGATCGCCGGACGGACCCAAGCGTAACGTGGCAATCTGCCTATCGGCGAAATCCGAGCCCCAGCTCGTTACACACGTTATCAACTTACACCGGTTCGTCAAGGCCGAGATCGCGAATCGGCGGTCTGCGGGCGTCAGCAAGTGTCGGCTGCTGGATATCGCATACACGCTTCAGGTCGGACGTGAAGCTTTCCAGCATCGCTGGGCGACTGTCGTTGACTCGATCGAGCAGTTGTCGGAAGCCCTAGCCGCGTTCTCTGTGGGCAAGACTTCTCCCGAAAATTTTCGTGGTGTGGTCAATGGCAAGGACTCTCCGACCGACGTGCTCGGCGAAAAGGCCGGCCTCGCGCCGGGGTTGGCGCGAGTGGCTCAATCAAACGATGTCGCAAGGCTTGCGGCCCTCTGGGTCGCGGGCGCAGAGGTGACATGGCCGGATGGCCACACCGGCGAGCAGCCCCGCCGTGCCCACTTGCCAACTTATCCCTTCGCGCGTGAGCGCTACTGGTTGCCCGAGTCCTCCTCCGTAAACGCGGAGAGCAGCAATCAAGCAATTAGGCGCTCGATCGAGATTCCCGCACCCGCCGGTCCTAATGGGAGACGACCAATTCTCCGGCGAGTCACGTCGGGGCCTCCCGAAATCCAGTATCGTGTGCTAGCGAGTGGCCGCGAACTGTGTCTCCCCGATCACAAAATTCGTGGCCGCCTGGTATTGTCGGGTGCGGCCCACCTCGAGCTCGCCGTGGCTGCGTTACGGGACCTGGCGCGGGAAAACGGCCACGCGGTCTGCTTACGGGGCCATTCGTGGCTTCGGCCCCTTGCGACAGATGGCGCCTCGGCGGATGTGCATGTTCGAATTGCGACCGACGCCTCAGTGAAGCCACAGCAGGAAATCGAACGGCACCCTGTCCACTACGAGATCTATACATCTACCGATGCGGCTGAAGGCCCTGTCGTGCACGCTTGCGGTGTAGGCACAACCGGGTACGTCGCACGCCCGCACGCACTCGAATTGCGAGCAATACAAGCAGGCATGACTCGTGGCGTAGCCAGCGCGGAGGAATGTTACTCCATCTTTCGGAGCATGGGCCTCGACTACGGTCCCGCGCACCGCGGGATCCACGAGATCTACCTTGGTCGTGAGGAAGTGCTGGCGAAAGTGACCCTTTCCAAAGAGTTGTATGGAGAAGCGGGCTGCGTGGTGCTTCATCCGGGCCTCCTGGACTCGGCACTCCAAGCCTACATCGGCCTCTATCTTCGAACCGGGCAGGGGGAGCCGGCGGCGGAGAGCCATGCGCCAGAGTTGCTTGTCCCGTTCGGCCTCGACGATTTCGAAGTGTTCGAGGCTCTCCCCGCGACAATGTATTCCTGGGTACGGCGCGCGGCTTCCGTCTTGCCAGGGCGCGTACACAAGTTCGACGTAGACCTCTGTGACGAAAGTGGCGCTCTATGCGCGCGGGCCCGGGGCTTCAGCCTGCGCCCCCTGTTGCCCCTTGACACCTTGGCCGAAGGCGCGAACGAGGGTGCTGCGGCACAGAACAGATCTGCGGTCTCGTATCCCCCCCTCCGAAGGCAAGAAAGTGAGCGAATTTCGGCGGGCACAAACAATCCTGCGGCCCGCGCGGAGGAGTATGTACGAGGGGTCATTGCCAGGGTTTTCCGGCTGCCGGTGCAAAGCATCGCCACGGATGCGCCCTTCAAAGAATATGGCATTGATTCTCTACTGGCCTCGACGATCACGACGGAGCTGGAGAAGCAGTTCGGTCCATTGCCGAGGACGCTCTTCTTCGAGTTCGAGAATATCGGCGAGTTGGCCGCGTTTCTCGATGCGAACCGCGACACGCCGGTCAATGTTCAGACGGCCGGTACTAGGACGGCGAGTCTCTTGGTCAATAAAACAGACGTCAGACTTGGGACGGATCTCTATCGGCGGCTTGAGGCCTGGGGTGGAACAACCTTCCAAAACAGTGTGTTGTTCGACGCCTGGCCGCAGCTTTTCGTCTCATCGAACAATCACGGTTGTCTTCATGTCATCGCGCGCGACGGTCGTATCTTCGCTACGGGCACGGGGTACACCCGAGTGGCTGCAAACGACGCAGTGCTGGTCAAGGAGCTTGCGGATTATTGTTCGGCCTGCGGGCTGGTCTTCTCGTACTTAAGCACGGACGGCCCACTCGGGATCGACATGGAACGTCGCTCGGTTCTTCTGTCCTTGCCCGTCGGTTGCTATCAGACTATCGAAGACCTCTCGACGTTCAGCCTTGCAGGCTCGCGTATGCGTCGCCTGCGCTACATGGTACAGCGATTCCGCCAGTCGCCGCATAGGACAGTCGAGTACCTGGGAGGGGATCCGGAAGCCGAAGATGCCATTCGCGCCGTGCTGCTCGAGTGGAGCCGCCCAAAGGGAATCGTCAGCAACGTCGATGTCGTCCTGCGAGATCTGGAACAGGGTACCGTCACGCAACGCTATCGCATCTTCCTGACCTATCTTAACCACGTGTTGCAGAACGTGATTATGATCCTCCCAATTGAAGGGGGGTATCTTATGGATCAGGAATACTATCTCCCGACCATGCCGCTTGGCGGAACAGAATCGGCCGCGGTCAGTATCATCGACAAACTGCGAGAGGAAGGACATCGCCGCTTCAGCCTCGGTCTTACCTGGAGGCGCTTCGTCCCTGAAGCGGGCCTGGAGTTCAGCGACCGGGAGGGACAGTCATTCCTTACTGAGTGCGCGGCCCCTGTTGCCACCATGCTCGATCACGGGGAGCAGAACTATCAACACAAGAGCAAGTACCGGCCATCCGAAAAAACGGTGTACTTGTACCGCCCGCAAAGTAGCAGCCCCAAGATCATTGGACAAAGTCTGATAGAGTTCGTCTCCAGTGGCTTGACGGTTCAAGAGATTGAAGAGCGAATCCGCGCCTCGGCCGAGCGTGGCGCGAAGGCACTGGCGCAACCTGTCCGCGTTGTACAACCAGCCGCCGCCCTCACCAAACCGGACGGCATTCGGCTCAACCTGATCAGCGATTCGTGGCCGTATCACGACGCGCCTTTCGTCCACGAGCGAATGGCCGGGCTTTCAGCAACTGTGGCCAAACTTGCCGGTGGTACAGATCATGGGCGCGACTTTCTCGGCGAATTGCCCGCTGTCTTCGCGTTGTCGGGACGACTGTCAGAACGGCTGTTCTTCCGTTCGTTCCAGGGTCGCAGGAAGATAATCTTGCAGAATATCTTGTTCGAGACCACGCGGCACAACGCGCTGAACGCTGGATTCACCTGCATTGAGATGCCGGATCCGAGGATCTTCGACCCGCAATCGGCCGCCCTTTTTCGCGGTGGATTCGACATCTCACGACTCGAGCAAGGTATCGCCGAGAAGCAGGGTGAGATCGCCATGGTCTATTTGGAACTCTGCAACAACGGTTCGGGAGGCTACCCGGTTCCGCTGGCGCAGATAAGGCACGTGGCGCGGTTGTGCCGAGACCACGAGCTCCCGCTGGTTATGGATACGACCAGGATCGTGCGCAATGCCGAGCTCATACGAAGGTTCGACGATGCGTGCGGCAAGCTCGCTCTTTGGGAGATCGTCAACGAAATCCTGAGCCACTGCACCCATGCGATAGGGAGCTTGTGCAAAGACTTCGCAATGAACATCGGCGGCGTAATCGCTACGCGCGATGCAGAGCTGCTTCATCGTGTCAAGATCTTTGGGGCGGTTGAGGGCGGTCTTGCCAGCGGGTACTACGCCAAGCTAATGGCCGTCGGCGCGTTAGATCGAGGCTACATCGAACGGGCCGTGCAGGAACAGCTGGATTTCTCCGCAAAGGTCCATCAAGACCTCATCGCACTAGGTCTGCCGGTAGTTGCTCCCGGCGGCGGACACTGCATACTTATCCGAGCCAGCGAAATACCCGCCTTCGCGGACCGAGGCAGCCCTCGCACGGAACTCCTGCAGCACCTGTCCCAGTCGGGCATTCAAGCCGCATCGCATTTTGTGGGTAACCAGCAGGGTACGATCCTGAACCAATGTGTCAGGCTGGCCATGCCTCTGGGCCTTCCGACTGATGGAGTCGCTCGGCAGCTCACGGAAGCTCTTGGCCCACTGGCCCCGCCACGGACAGTCGCACCGCCAAGCGAGCGGGCGAGCCGTTCGCCTTCACTACGGGAAACGCACGGGTACGCTCAGCCGGCCGTGGCTATTATTGGTATGTCGGGACGTTATCCGGGAGCGACCGATCTCCAGCGATATTGGAGCAATTTGGCAGCGGGGACGGATAGCATCGAGGAGATTCCACCGACGCGCTGGGATTGGGAGGAGTTTTACGATGCGGACCCGCAGGCCGCAGCCGCCGCACAGAAGTCGGCTTGCAAGTGGGGAGGCTTTCTGGAAGGAGTTGATCGTTTCGATCCGCTATTCTTCGGGATCGCCCCAAAAGATGCAGAACAAATGGACCCGCAGGAGCGCGTCTTCCTCGAAGCGTGCTGGACGGCATTGGAGGACGCAGGATATAGCACGCAACAATTGTCCGAGCTCCAGCGGCAGCGAACAGCGGTGTTCGGAGGCATCACCAACGCTTCTCTCCATGGCCCAGCCGCGACCTCTGCGCGCCCATCTTCGTTCGCTCGTCTCGTCAACCGCGCGTCGTACGCGCTTGATCTGCATGGCCCGAGTATCCCAATCGACAGTCTGTGCTCGTCCGCTCTGGTTGCGATCCACGAAGCTTGTGAATACATTCGCTGTGGCCGCGGCGACATGGCTCTGGCCGGTGCGGTCAACCTCAATCTGGATCCGGCCGGCTATGTGCGGCGATCGAACGAAGGATTGCTCGCACACCATCGCGTCGGTGCGTTTGCCAGGGGCGGGACCGGCTACATACCCGGCGAAGCCGTGGGTGTTTTCGTGCTGAAGAACCATCAGCAGGCGGTTCGCGACGGTGACGATGTCTACGCAGTTATTTGCGGAAGCGCGGTCAACCACAACGGCCGGATGAACGCGTTCGGCGCTCCAAATCCCAGGCAGCAAGCTGCAGTGATTCGTCAAGCGCTCCAGTCGGCGGGCATCGACCCACGCACGGTCAGCTATATCGAGTCAGCCGCGAGCGGTGTGGAACTCAGCGACGCAGTCGAAATGGCTGCGTTAAAGCAGGTCTACAGTGATCGAGCAGGCTGCCAGGGAGAGTACCGCATCGGTTCCGTGAAGCCCAACGTCGGGCACTGTGAGGCCGCCGCGGGCATGTCTCAAGCCACCAAGGCGGTATTGTCGCTCAAATACAAGACGCTTCTTCCGACGCTGATCAGCGGTGCGCTCAACCCCAACGTCGATTTCCGCAGCTTTCCGTTTTCCATTCAGCGCGAGACGGAGCACTGGCAGCGCGTGACCGTAGACGGCTGCGAAGTCCCGCGGCGAACAGGGGTCACTGCGGTGAGCGCCGCCGGAGTGAACGTACACGTGATTCTGGCAGAAAACGACGCCGTTCCAGTTCATATTCCAGCCAAGAATGAGGCCACCGTCGAAACCGCTTTTCTCTTTGTGCTCTCGGCGGTCAGCCGAGAGGCGCTCGAGCGCTATGTGACACGTTGGATGAATTATCTCGAGAGTGCCGGCCCCAAGCCGGCTTTGGAGAATATCGCCCACACATTGCAGGTCGGGCGAGACGCGATGAGTCATCGCCTTGCGATCATGACTGGGAGCATAGCCGATCTGAACGGGCAATTGCGATCATGGCGTGAGACCGGCGAGTCGACGCCCCGCTGTCGATACGGCGATTCTCGGGGCCGGGTCCACGACGTCCGGCGAGCGTTTGAGCCAAGCTCTCAAGATCTGATCGCCATAGCGGAACGCTGGATCGGTGGCGAGCCGATCTCTTGGGCAACAGTCGGCGAACGCAACCGCCGGCGCCGGATTGCTGGTCTCCCGACCTATCCTTTTGCAAAGAGAGACTGCGGCGGGCTGTACGCAAAGCCCCATTGCGAGATCGGCGACGCGGCGCAACCTGTGCGTGTGCGAGCCACATCCGGGACCGCGAACGAGATGTTGTGCGGAGCGATCCACGTCCTCCTCCAGCAGATATTGGGCAAACGGGACGACGATGAGATTGACGATCGAACCCCCTTCGCTGATATGGGCTTCGACTCCCTGAAGCTGGCCCGCCTCGTCGAAGGATTGAACCGGCAATTCGATTTATCGCTGACATCTACAGTGCCTTTCGAATTCCCAAACGTGGAGCGGATGGCGGCGCATCTGAGCGCGCTCATGGCGCAACCCAGCCAAAGCAGCAACACGCCGGGGGTTGCCGAGTCGGCTGGCGTGGCCGCGGATCTCAATGTCGATACCATTTTGCGCGATCACTTGAATCGCCGCACTAATTTCGAGGATACTCTAGCGCGGTTGGAGACACTTATTTGAATGGGTCAAGTCCATGGTCTATGCTTTAAACGTCTTCAACCTTGTGGATGGCGGGGAAGAAACCTATAAACTCTACGCCGTAAAGGCTGGACGCCTGCTCCAGCGCGTGGGAGGCTCGGTCGCGGTCGCTGGGCGTCGTCCCATTAGGATGCTCGAAGGCGACTTGGTCAGGAGTTACTTCATGGTCGTGCAATTCCCGGATGAGCGCGCCTTTGCGACCTTTCTCGCCTTGGTTGGGACCGAAGACAGGCAGCAGACTCGCCAAGGCATCACACGCGACTACATCTGGACTCTATATGAATCTTGGGATCTCACCCGGTGGGTGAGTGAATAGACCTGCTGGAGGTGCTAGTGCAGAGGGACAAGACCGCGATTCTCCGCTCCCTGGACGAGGGTCGAATCTCTCTGGACGAGGCCCGGAGGACGATGGAAGAAATTCTCAAGGCCGAGCGGATTGGCCAGCGTTCTGTTTGTGTACGTCCGGTCGAAGACACGTTTTCGCCTCCGAAGGCATGCATTGCCATCATCGGTATGTCCGGTCGGTTCCCGGGAGCACGGAATGTTGAAGCCCTCTGGACAAACCTGGCGAGCGGCACAACGAGCGTCACGCAAGCACCGACTGACCGCGGATGGGATGTCCTGGACTACTTCGATCCGAACCCGCAGACGCCTGGGAAGACCTACGTGTGCAAGGGATGTTTCCTCGACGGGATCGACGAGTTCGACCCGTTGTTCTTCGGCATCTCGCCACGGGAAGCGGCTCTCATAGATCCGGCTGAGCGACTGTTTCTGCAGGAGGCGTGGCGTGCAGTGGAAGATGCGGGCTACGGACCCGAACGCGTGAGTGGAAGAACCTGGGGAGTTTTTGCCGCAGTCAAAGGCGACTACGAAACCTACATCCAACAGACCGACCCAACGTATTTCCTGGGAACGGAGTCCTTTGCCGCAGCACGGCTCTCCTACCTGCTGCACCTGGTGGGACCCGCTGTTACCATCGACACCGCGTGTTCGTCGACCTTGGTCGCAATTTCGCAAGCGTGCGACAACCTTCTTCTGGGAAACTGCCAGGTGGCGGTTGCAGGCGGCGCGAGTGTCTATTCGACGCCGACCACGTTGATCACCGCGAGCCAGTCACTGCTGTTCTCGCCCGACGCGCGCTGTTGTGCCTTTGACGATCGCGCCAACGGAACGGTGTTGGGTGAAGCGGCTGGGGCGGTGGTCCTGAAACCGCTTGCGGACGCCCAGCGCGACGGCGATGCGATCTTCGGCGTGATCCGAGGCTGGGGAGTCAATCAGGACGGGAGAACCAATGGAATTACCGCGCCCAGCATGACGTCGCAGACGAGACTGCAAACCTCCGTCTACAAGCGATTCGGAATCAATCCGGAGGCGATCACGCTGGTTGAGGCCCATGGAACGGGCACGAAGCTGGGCGATCCGATCGAGTTCGCCGCGCTGGCTGCATCATTTCGTGCGTTCACCACGCGAAGTGAGTATTGCGCTCTCGCCGCGGTGAAGCCGAACATAGGCCATACCTTCTTCGCGGCGGGCATCGCCAGCACCATCAAGGTACTGCTTTGTCTGATGAAACGCCAAATCCCCCCGAGCATCAATTTCGGCTCAGTAAACGGGCACATCGCGCTCGCCAAGAGCCCCTTCTACATCAGTACAGAACTCCGCGATTGGAAGGTCGAAAAGGGCCAAATGCGTTGTGCCGCCATCAATTCATTTGGGCTCACGGGCACCAACTCACACCTGGTAGTCGAGGAATACAAGTCTGCCGGATCGCGGAGGCTCGAAACCCCGGCGAACGCCAATCTGCCGCCGATGATGCTGTTTCCGCTCTCGGCTCAAAACGAAGAACGGCTCGCGGAATATAGTCACGCGCTGATCGAGCACCTCGATACTCTGGAAGCCTCCACCACCCGGTTGGCGCAAATCGCTTTTACGTTGCAGGTTGGGCGCCGTGAAATGGATGAGCGGCTGGCAATTGTCGCCTCTTCGATCTCCGAGCTGAGACAGCGATTGGCAGGAGCACTTTCCGGCTCACCGAACCTCACCGGAGTGTTTCGAGGACGTGTCGGCCGCGGCGCGGTTCGCCCAGGGGCCCCGGAGCTGAACGCCTGGATTCGTACGGGCGACCTCGAACGGCTGGGACAGGCTTGGATTGAAGGGACTGAAATCGATTGGTATCGATTGTGGGACGGGGAACCGCCCGGCACGAATCATCTGCCGACATATCCATTCGCAAAAGAGCGTTGCTGGTTCCCGCGGCGTGGTTTCAACGCAGATGAGGTGGCGAGCGTCGGCGAAGGCATCTCACAGCCGGACGAGACCGTGCATGTTGACGTTGCGTCGGTTGAACAATCCTCCGGCAGGAAGTGGCTCTGCTTTACCGAACGCTGGAGTGATCCCACGCCGGGTTGTCCGACGATCGACTGGAGTTCTTATAAAGAATCCGGCAAAGGGAACCATGTCGTTGTCGTGAGCGCCGACGAGACCGACTGCCTCGAACTTGAAGAGCAATTGCGGCACATTATCGCAAATGGAGCGCCAGCCGCGGTTCGCACACCCCGGGTGGAGTGGCTGAACATCAAGAGCCGCCCGGTGGGGGGGGCCACCCAGTCGCCCGGGACGCCTGGCGACCCAGTAAGTGATTTCTCCTGGCAGAACGCAGAGCCGGACATCGTTTTCATCTTCTTGCCTGTGGAGACAACGGCAGAGCATGAGCGCGCGCATCTTGATCTTGTGCTGCAGTGCTGTCAAGCGTTGATGACCTACTGCTGGGAGCGCCATATCGAGATCTACTTGTGTTGTAAATCGGGCACCGCGACTTCGACGCCGCGCGATGACGCTTTCTCCGGGCTGCTCCGCTCGGCAATGTTGGAAAACCCGAATCATCGATATCGATGGATTCAGCACGATGCTCACAGTGCGGTCCGAGCCGGTGATCTGGTTCGCGAATGCTTCCATCGCGAGCTTGGGACGGGCCATGTCCTGCCGCTCGTCCGCTATCAAGACGGTGCACGTTCAGTCAGCTCGTACGAAGAGATTGAGCGTGTCGCCATGTCAGGTCGCCCCTGCGGCCTGCGCCCGGACCACGCCTACCTGATCATCGGTGGCCTTGGAGAAGTGGGGAGGCGTCTTTGCCGGCAAATAGCGGGCAAGTATCAATGCACTCTGGTCATCGTATCCCGCCGGACTCCCGACGATGAAACGGAGCGCATGCTCGCTGACGTGCGTGCGGCGGGCTCCCGAGTTTTCTTTTTTTCTGCGGACGTGGCTGTTCCCGGCGCAATGGCAGGAGTCTACGAGGACATCAAGCGGCAAATCGGCAGAATCGACGGGGTCATCCACCTCGCTCGCGCCGTGGATGATGGACCGATCATTGCCAAGAGCATTGAGGCCTTCGAACAGACGATTGCGGCCAAAGTGCGCGGGACGGAAATTGTTGACCAGCTCACGAGAGAAGAACCTCTTGAATTTTTCTTGATGTTCTCGTCGATGGCAGGCTTCGGGATCGCCGGCTCAGCCGACTACGCTTATGCCTGCGCGTTTCAAAACGCCTTTGCCCGTTATCGAAACCATTTAAGGGACCGTGGCGAGAGGCAGGGCCGCAGCCTAGCGCTCTGCTGGGGACAATGGGAAGCGGACCAGTACGTCGATGAAGAGCGTCGGGCAAGCTGGCAGCGGCGCGGGCTCGATCTCGTCGACGCGGCGTCGGCACTGCGGGTTATGGAAGCCTGCCTGAACAGTCAGGATGCGGTGCTCGGGTGGGTAGCCGTGACCGACAAAGTATGTGCGCGAACAGCGCTGGCCCAGGGCCCCGTGGCGCGAAAGGGTGCCTCGGCCGATGATGGCGGAATCCGCTCCAGGGCCGCGCGAACGACGCCGGCAGGCGTGCCGTCGGATGCTTCCAGGGCGGCGCTCAAGGCCGCACTGGAGAGCCTCTCTTACGAGGAATTGCGTGCGCTTTATTCGGCTGTGGTCGTCGATCAGCCGATTACGGAGAATGCTGGTGTCAACCAAGCTACATGAACTGATTGAGGAAAACCTCCGCCGCGCTCTGGGATTGACGTCGTCACGACGCGTCGATCCGGACGAGACGTTCGACCGTTACGGTCTCGATTCCATTTCTGGCTTCAGGCTGGCCCGTCTCCTCACGACGGCGCTTGGGGTCGAGGTGGGGCCTCGGAGTATCGCCGAGCATCCAACTATTTCGTCCCTGTCTGCGGACCTGGCGGCATGCATCGCCGTTGGAGCGCGTCCCCTAAGGAATAGTGTGAGCGACGCGCGATCTGAGCCACCTCCCGTACGATGTGTCAGCGTGCAGGAAGCCGCTCCATTGCCGGACAAAGGCGTATTCGTCGACAAACTGCTGGCACTGTGCGAGAAGTCACCACAGTTGTTGCACGCTCTTCGGAACCTCCGTTCCGCTTCCCCTGCGCAGCCTTCAGAGTGTGTGGCTTCACAGAAACCTTTGACCATCGCTTTGGATCCTACAGCAGCAACAACGCCGCACACGTCCGCTATCGACTTCGGGTTCATCTTCTTTTCAAGCACTGGGCAGGCGGACTTTTCGAACCAATACGAATATGTGTCACACATCGCAAAGTACGCCGACTCGCATGGGTTTTCCGCTGTCTGGATCCCTGAGCGGCACTTTTTACCCTTCGGTGGCCGTTTTCCCGATCCCGGTATGCTGCTGTCGTACCTCGCGGCGCAAACACAGCGTCTTCGCCTCCGCTCGGGAAGCGTTGTGCTGCCCTTGCACCATCCGGCGCGGATTGCGGAGTCATGGTCCATGCTCGACAACCTCTCCGGTGGGCGTGTTGACATGGCCTTTGCAAGCGGTTGGAACGTCAACGATTTCGTGCTGTCGCCTGATACTTATGCAACGCTGCGTGAGACCTGGATAGAGCGAATAGCACTCGTCAAGCGCTTATGGCGAGGCGAGGCAATCGAGTTCCCGAACGGACAGGGGCAGCCGAAGAAGACCGCCATCTATCCCAGGCCCATTCAGCCCGAGCTGAATGTCTGGATGACGGTTACGAGCAAGGAAGAGAGCTTCATCGAAGCCGGCAGGCACGGGTACAACGTGCTCACCATGCTCCAAAGCCGCTCGGCGGAACAACTTGGAGACAACATCGCAAAGTATCGACGGGCCCGCCTCGACGCTGGCTTCGATCCAGACGCCGGCAGCGTGAGTTTGATGCTCCACACCTATGTGCATCCCGATGAAGCCACGGTCGCGCGAACCGTCCAGAAGCACTTCCTCGAGTACATCACCAGCGCGCTCCGGGGCCATATACAGAGAATGGAACACAAGCCCACCGAAGCCGAGATGCAGGGCATCGCCGAGCATTCCTTCCATCACCAGTACCGGAACAGCGCCCTGTTCGGCGATGTCGAGCATTGCGCACGCGTGGTGCAGAAGATGCGCGCGCATGGCGTCAACGAGATCGCCTGCCTTGTCGACTTTGGACCGAGCGAGCAGGAGATGTATGAAACCCTGCCCTTCGTTCGACAGCTCATGCATCTGGTGAATGAACCTAAATATGCAAACGACCCTCTACCGGTGCATATTGCGTCGCAGCCGCCGGTGCCTGCAGGCAGCAAAGAGTCGCCGGGCGCCCAAGCCGTCGCGACCTCATCCCTCGCCTCGTCACCGGCCCAAGGCAGCGAATACGCGATCGTTGGGCTGTCCGGCCGGTATCCGGATGCGGCAAACCTCGACCAGTTCTGGAAAAACCTGATCGAGAACAAGAATTGTGTGCACGAGATCGACGCGCTCCGGCTCGAAGATATCTGCGCATCGAGGCCGCCCAGCGAACATCTCGGCACCATTCGACACTTCGCGCTGCTCGACAACATCTACCGTTTCGATGCTGGGTTCTTCGGGCTGTCGCGGCGTGAGGCGACAGTCCTCGATCCACACATGCGGCTGCTGCTGGAGGAAGTCTGGCTGTGCATCGAGAACGCGGGCTATGCGCCTCGGACCCTCGCTGGCAGCAAGACAGGCATCTTCATCTCGTTTTACAACTACGAATACGCCAGCCTTTTGGAAGAGTTTGAAGTCGAGCGAAGCAGTGAGCCTTACCTTGCCACGGCGACCGCGGGCGCCATAATGGCGAACCGCATCTCCTACATGCTGGGACTGCGGGGCCCGAGCGAGGTATACAACACCGCCTGTTCCAGTTCGCTGGTTGCGCTCCATCGTGCGCTGCAATCCATTGCTGCGGGTGACTGCGACCAAGTGATTGTAGCGGGGGTCAACCTCTTACTCACCGGAGCGCGTGTCCGCGCACTTTCGCGGATGGGGATTCTGAGCGAAGGCGGGATCTGCAATCCTTTTTCCTATCCTGCTAACGGAGAGATCCTTGGCGAAGGCGCTGGTGCCGTCATGCTGCGCCCCCTGGGCCGCGCGATCGAGGACGGCAACTTCATCTATGCTGTCATCTCCGGTACCGACGTCGGCCACCCTGGTTCTCAGTCGGGCAGCCTGACTATGCCGTCGGCGAAGGCGCTGTCCGACCTGATGACGACAACCTACGGCCGATTGGGTGTCGATAAGAGGCACCTCTGCTACATCGAGGGACATGGTGCCGGCAGCGTGATCGACGCTGTGGAGCTGTCGGCGTATCAGGCCTTTCTCGAGGATGGTACCAATGGCGTCAAACGCGTCCCAGTCGGTTCAGTCAAGTCGAACATCGGGTTCGGAGAAGGTTCGGGGGGCCTGGCGCAGCTGACTAAGTGCGCGTTGGCGTTGAACCATAGCATTATTCCCGCATCGTTACACTTCAGCGCCCCCGATCCCAGCTTCGACATCAGCCAGGCAGCGATCACGATTCAGACGGCGAATACACGGCTCGACGAATCGCCGGTACCACAGTATGCCAGCGTAATAGCGTACGGGCTGGGAGGCTCTACGGCGCACGTCGTCATGCGCAGGCATCGTACCGAGGTGCCGGTCGTCGCAGAGAGCGAGCAGGGATTTCTGCATCCGCTAGCCTTTTCCGCGTCGAGCCCTGATGAGCTTGCGCGCCTCGTCGAACTGATCGCCGCGCATCTCAGAAACCTGGATACGCGCGACGCGTACATAAGGCTGTGCGGTGGTGAAAGCGGCGTGCTCAAATCAATGGCCTTGAGCCTCGGCGCGCGCGACCGTAAGGGATCGCACCGCGCGGTCATACTGGCCCGCTCGGTGTTGGAGTTTCTCCAGGCCTGTGAGGAGTTTTTGTCGGGAACGATCAGAGACTATATCGTCACCGCGACCAATCAGCCGGCGTTTCCGCGCTCGGATCAGCTGATCGAAGCCTGCTTCGAAAAGAGGCTGACAAAAGAACTTGCTGTCTTTTGGACGAGCGGAATCAACTTTTCCTGGGTCTCTCTGTATGACCGCTCAGCCTACCAGACTCTCCCGCTGCCCTCTGTGCCTTTCGGTGGTGAACAGTTGCGCCTGCCAAGGAAGCGGATCACAAGCGATGTGCCGTCAACCATGGAGAGGTTTCATGTCTCGCAAAGCGGGGGCGGGAAGGTGGTGGAGATCGCGATCCGGTCCGACGACTACTTTATCAGCCAACATATCGTCGACGGCAAAGCCATCATGCCAGCGACAGGCTACCTGGGACTGCTGTCAGCGGTGTCCCGGGAAGTCTTTGGCCGGACCACATGCTCATTGAAGGGTGTCACGTGGGTCGCGCCCTTCGACGTTAACGAGGAGAGCGTGCTCTTACGCCTCGAGTCGGATAGGAGCGGGCGCTTCCGTGCGTACCGTGTGGCGACAAGCGAAAAAATTCTGTGCTGCTCCGGACGCATGGAGCTCGCGGGCGAGCCGGATCTCAGGCCCCGGCTCGATCCATCAGCGATCGACCGTGCCGCAGTGGTTCTCGACAGAGAGGCTTACTGGGCTCTGGCAGACTCCGAGGTGTCGAAGCAGAAGCACGGTCCAATCCTTCGCCGCATCGAATGCATTATTCGCGCGGGTGAGCAGTTGATTGCCATCTTGAAGCCGCCTGCGGTGAAAGTGAGGTTGCCGGAGATCGCGTGGCTGGATGCGGCGCTGGGTGTCACGATTGGATTTCCCTTCGTGGAGGGGTTGGCCCAAGTACCGGCACTGGCGTTTTCCCTGGAAAGCTTCGCGTTCCTTCGTGCCTTCCCCGTCGATGCCACTCTCTATGCGGTCGCCACGAGATGCAAAGAGAGCCATTCGCAGTTCGACATCTCCATCGAGGACACCAGCGGCGTTTATGCGGCCCTGCACGGATTCTCCGTTCGAAGTTTCGACCAGCTGCGCTCGCCGATCAATGCTCGGCCGAGCTGGGATGCATTGCGCACGGGCATTCACTCCACTGCGGCACGCGGTAGCACCAAGCGCCTTGCCGAAGGCGATCTCGCGCCGCGCCCAGTGGGCACCGCAGGAGCCAAGGCATTCCAACATACCTTGAAAGTGATCCTGGGAGAGTTCTTGAAAATCGGGCCGAACGCCATCCCAGAGCAGGAGGACCTGCGGAGCTTGGGGCTGGACTCAATCGGGGCGCACGAACTCGCCACGCAATTGGGCAAAGCGCTCGACATCGACATCCTGCCTAATTCTCTTTTGGAACATCGAACGATTCGCGAAATCTCTCGATTCTTGGCAGAGGTGTACGGCGACCGAGTACCCAGTGGCATGATAGCTGCGTCATGAATCGCGCAGTCTCGGGAACGGTTATCGACCCTCAGTCGAACCCTCGAGATGTCGGCGCTGTCCGTGCCGAGCTAATTTGCTCATACAAAACAGCGCGAATGTCCGCGCTGTTGAGGGATTCGAATCCTTCAGCTGCTGGCGGCTTCTCAGGCGGTAGCCCGGACGCCCAAGTCGAATTTCGGTTTCTGCCACAAGCGCGCCTTCCTCTTGAAGCTGCAATCACCTATATGATCAATTTCTGGAACGCCGCCAGGAATCTCTCGAACACGCCAACGTCGTCATGTTCCCGGGGCATGAGGTTCAGATGTACTGGGCGCGGCTCGACGGGGGACCGGCGCAGGAATTGGCTGTCGTGCGATCCGAAAGCTCGGTGATGCGGGAATGGTTCGCTTGGCACACGAGCACCCAGAAAGTTGCACAGCTCGCCCCACCCTTCGCCGTTGGCGATTCGGATGATCAGTAGATCCTTTGACCGACCCTCAAAGTAGGACATCACTGCTGCTGTGTAACGTGCGTCCTCCAGGATAAATGCCTTCTTAGGAGCAAGGCCGGTCCATGCGTAGGAGAGGCCCTCATCTCTGCGAGCTCGGTCCTCCTTAATGTGCCGCCGCGCCGAGCGATACCGGGCTTTAGGATCCCGCACGGTCAGTATGAATTTGCTTTCGGGAAACCTACGGTCCAAGTAAGGATAAAGATAGGATATTGGCCAATCTAGGAACGCGTCGTACTGCGATTCGAGACTGGACAACAGCGGTTGATGATCACGAGTCTCCTTGTTAAGTGCCTCACAAAGCACAGTCGAGGCATGTGCCGATCGAAACCCGAGCAGCTCCAAGGCGAAATGGAGCGAGGTTGTGCCGGTCTTCCCGAGGCCAATACCAAAAATCTTAGGCGTGCCAATTTTTGTGGGTAAGTCATTGGGTCCTATTATTGGGGGTGAACCATCGGAAAAGTGGGCAGGCCCTCTTCCCCAGTCCATCGATTTAACCGAGATTTCCATTTTAGCCGGAATTTACATTTTAGTTCCCAACAGCCCCGCACTGTCCACCAATCGAGGGATCCGGTGGCGGGTCAGTTTGATTATCCACACTTCTATTCTAATCTCGCCAGTCTGTGTGACAATGTTTCGATCAGGCTGGACTCCGCTGAGGCACGTATTCAGGAGTTGGTAGAGCAGCTCGCCAACGAGCCAGACTCAAACAAGATTGCGCTTCTTGCGCGCGAATTGAACGTGCTCCTTCAGCGAAACGCGCGGCGGGATGCCGCCAACAAAGAGACCCCAAAGGAGATGTGGGTGGGTTATCATCGTTTCATCGCGGTTATGGGCCCCATCGGTGGTGGTGGAAGCATTGGGTTACAGCCGGTATGTTGTTTCTTGTGTCCGCGTTGCAGCTACTCCGAAACAACCGGGGCGGCCTTTCCAGTCTTCGCGGTGGCTTGGGTTCTGGGCGCGATTGGCAATTGAATCTCTCAATCGCTGCCGGTTTATAGGGAGGGTTTTTCATTTGCTGTTCCAATGGTCCCGCGCCATCGCACTCCCGCGGTCCGAATCAATTCGGTCCCGGCGCGCGTACGGCCAGTGCTCCTTGGCAAAGAAGTTATCGGGATACTACGCATGTTTGTGACTCCAGCAACATCCATGGGCGGGTAAGATGACCTCTAGAGTGAGACGCTCCTTCCTGCGCATTATCAAGGCTCTGGTTGCGATAACCGTCTTCGCGGTCGTCGCAGCCGCAGTGCTATTGGGGTTGATCTGGCTGGACCATGGGAGAGAGACGAATCTGCCCACACCGACGGGGCCCTTCGCGGTTGGCCGCACGCAATACTTTTGGAAGGATGCCGGTCAAGCCGACCCGCTGGCGCCGCCACCAGGCGCAATGCGGCAGATCCTGGCTTGGATCTGGTATCCCGCAGCACCTCCAC